>Ga0255053_10002178_pt1 | contig 10508 bp, 9 predicted proteins | sample JV7_2_22_MG_FD_188635 | JGI IMG/M metagenome (GOLD analysis project Ga0255053, IMG submission 188635) | Seawater microbial communities from Jervis Inlet, British Columbia, Canada - JV7_2_22 | ecosystem: Environmental > Aquatic > Marine > Inlet | place: Canada: British Columbia | collected...
GCCATCAGGGACCGTTTTCCTGAAGAGACCATGGTGGAGACCTCTGCACTTTATGGCGATGGTATGGAAGAATTGAAGGACGCCATTTTTCACTCCATTCTAGGGGGACGGCTCGATACAGAGACCTCAGTAGTAGCTCCCAACCTGCGGCATAAGCTGTGCTTGGAGCGAAGTCTGGAGGCAGTGAACCGGGGGCTGGAATTGCTTGATGATCAGCCTTCCACAGAACTCATCGCTTTTGAAGTGCAGGAGGCCCTGGCCCACCTGGGAGAAATCGTCGGGGTGACCACCACAGAAGACTTATTGGATCAAATTTTTAGCCGATTTTGCATTGGGAAATAAGGTGGACAAAGACAGACTCACCCGTTTGTTTCTGCAGGCGTCTCAGGAGGTGAGCGTCTCCCTGAGCGCGCAGCAAGTTGAGCTTTTCTGGCTCTACCTGCAGGAGCTTCTGGAGTGGAACAAGACTTTTAGCCTCACCGGAATAAAAAATCCTGATGATATCATTATCAAGAACTTCATTGACTCTCTCACTCCACTTCCATACCTAGACAGTTCCGGCACGCTTCTGGATATCGGTTCAGGAGCTGGGTTTCCCTCCATTCCCCTAAAGATCGCCTGTCCTGAGCTTGAAGTTCAACTGGTGGAGGCAAGTCGAAAAAAGGTCTCCTTTATAAAGCACCTCATTCGCACCTTGGGGCTCGAGGGGGTCACCGTACTCCACAGCCGCGTTGAGGAAATGGAGCAACCAGAGAGACCTTTTCACACCATCGTCTCCCGTGCTTTTCGGCGGCCTGCACCACTGCTCCAGTTGGTCTCTCCCCTTTTGGAGTCGAGCACTACGCTGATTGCCATGCTAGGGCCCACCACCAGAGCGGAACACAATGAGCTCGAGGATCTCGCCTTAGCACAAAGTCTCGAGGTCAGTCGGGTAGTATCACTGGAGCTTCCGCGGGGCAGGGGAGGGAGGACACTTGTGTTCTTCAAAAAAATCTCATTCCAGTGAAAGCTGGCAGCAAGCAGCTTTCAGCGGGCAGAAGGAACTAGGAACTAAGAACTAGGCACCAAAGTAAATAAGAATTCAGGAGCCAGAATTCAGAATCCAGAAGAAAAAATCATAAGCGGAATACCTCTTTTCTACTGACTCCTGACTCCTTTGTCCTGACTATTATTTAATCGTTATTGAATCCCGGCTACTAAAGGGTGGTGTTTGCCATGAAAATAGCGACCTGGAATGTGAACTCGATACGTGTGAGATTGGAAGCGGTTTTGAACTGGATGAATCAAGCGCAACCGGACGTTCTCTGTCTGCAAGAGATAAAGGTCACCGATGAACTTTTTCCTGTCGATTCCTTTGTGGCTCCTGGCTACCACGTGGTTGTGAGTGGACAAAAGACCTACAATGGGGTGGCCATTATAAGCAACTGCGAGATGACAGAAGTGCAGACCGAATTTCCAGACTATGATGCAGAAGGACAGAAGCGATTTATTGCTGCAACAATAGGTGGAGTAAGAGTGGTAAACGTTTATATTCCAAATGGTTCAGCCCCAGATTCGCCCAAGTTTGCCTATAAGCTAGAATTCATCCGGAAGCTTCACAGCTACCTTAAAAAGCATCACGAAGCGAAAGAACTCCTTGTTTTAACTGGCGACTTCAATGTGGCCCCAGAGCCCCGAGATGTCTACGATGTTGATGAGATGGAGGGGGAGATCGGCTTCCACCCCGAAGAGCGGGCTGCGCTGGCAGAGTTGATGGGCTGGGGATTCGAGGATATCTTTCGCCGACACCACGAGGGAAGCGGACTCTATAGCTGGTGGGACTACAGGGCTGGTGCTTTCCGGCGTGACATGGGGCTCAGGATAGACCATATCTGGGCAACGATGTCCCTGGCGGATCTCAGTTTAGAAAGCGGCATGGACAAAGAGCAGCGTTCTCTTCACAAGCCCTCTGACCATATTCCAGCGTGGGCCATTTTCGACGCCGAGCGCATAACGAAAAGGCAGAGAGCATGGGGTGCGCCTTAGTGTTTAGTGCCTAGTGCTTGGTTCCTAGTGCCTAGTTCCTCCTGTCCTCTGTCGTCTGACCTCCTTGCCGCACCGTAGCCTTGGCGAAGGCGGGTGACCCCTAATCCCCGTTTCAGCCGCGTCACACTTGCTTTTTCTCCATGCTCCATGCCCTATGCCCTATGCTCTATGCTTATTCCCCCTTGCCGCGAGGCTACTGAGTTATTATATTTATACAAATTCCTAGCAAATAGGGAGGATTATTATGCCAATCTTTGAATATAACTGCGACAACTGTAAATATTCATTTGACAAACTGGTGATGCACCAGGAGACCAACGTGAACTGTCCGCTCTGCCAGGGAGATGTTAAGAAGCTCATGTCCACCTTTGCAGTCGGAACTCCTGACAATGGAACTGGCAAGCTGCCGGCAAGTCCAAGTCGCCCAATGTGCACAACTTGCTGAGTTGCGCCTGCTGCCTGACAGCATTCTAGCCTAAATCTGGGTGAGGTTCACAAATCTGTTCCGATTTCAGCCGACTCATCCTGGACTAAATATCAGGGCTAGAGCTCACCAGGTTGGATGGACGCAAACGGATAATTGCTATTCTATAAGGTAACGGCCGGGTCATGTTGAGGAGCGGGTGGAAAAATTCCTGGACGGCACCACTATTGTTGCTGGCTAATCCCGCCAGCTTCAAATCCTAAATCCGAATATCGAAATCCGAAACAAATTCGAATTACCAAAATCCAAATGACCGAAACACAAAACAAGTCTTTTCGAGCATTCACGTTTTGAACATTGTCAAATTGGGATTTGGAATTTGTTTGGTGTTTGGTGCTTGGGATTTGGGATTTTCTCTTTGCCGCTCGTCCGCGCAGAAGCTTCCGAATGGAAAACGTGCCACCACGCCTTTGCATTTAGGTGCTGTTGGTGACGGGTGGATGGGCAATTCCCTTTTGCCACCACTCCACCGCTTCCCGAAATAATTTTCTAAACCCTGGAGTACCGCCCAATCCCTTACGGCCAAAATTGTAATTTATCTCAATGAAGACCGGTGGACCGTCATCCGGGAACATCAGATCGAAACCGGCAAGGTTTATCCCGCTTAGGTGGCAAAATTTGGCAACTGCAGCCAGACCTGAATACTGCAACTCAGGGAAGATCTCTGGGCGGATACATCCACCGCGACAGGCATTGTTATAGAAGTTGCCGCCCCCTACCCGAAAATAGCTTGTCATTTTCGCACCCACCACAACCACTCGAAGATCCATGCCGCCATGTTTCACCCACTGTTGTAACAGGAGTGGCGCTTCTGCAGGGAGCCGAGTAAGACCGTTCAGCAAATCGTTGCGGCTGGTTATAGGAAAAACCGCACTACCCCCGCCACCCATATCTCCTTTGAGCACGAAGGGATAGTCCAGGGGGAGGGTCGCTGCCTCAGCTTCCTCGACGCTTTGAGGACTCGGATAAACAATGGTTTTCGGGTGGCGGACTTCAAGACAACGAAAGAGCATTGCCTGCGTGGTCTTTCCCGGATATTGGTCCCGGGCGTCAAGATTAGGAAACCGGTTTGGCGCCAGGGCAGCAATCTTCCGATAACGTTTATTAGTTGCACCCCGGGGCATGACCACCCCACGCGCAGAGCGGATCATCCGAGCCACTTCTGGATCATCAACAGGAGCCAGATTGGGTAGGTTCTCCTCCAGATGAACCAGATGATTCATGGATAGAAAGTAGCCGGTCATAGTAAATGCCTAAAGTGAACTAAAATGTCTAAAGTGCCTAAAGCTGGTAAGGGGTCACTCACAAAAGTCTTTTACATTTACGGCAAGATGCGGTAACATCGCCAAAATCAAGTTAGTTCATTTTATCACAATTTTGAGTAAACAAACTACTACTTCTAAACATTGAAGGCTCCACTGTTTTCTGAGTATGAGAGAAAGGGAGTTTTGTCATGGAAAAAACGGACGGTATCACTGATGTGGGCGAGATGAAAGACAGAATGATGATTGATCTGTTCAAGAAAAAGATTCAGGAGGCGAAAACTGACCTCGCCCCATTACGCGGGACCTGGAACGAAGCCAGCGAAATTCTCAAAGCCCACTTCGGCAAGATCACCCGCACCATGGTAAGTAATGAGAATAAGCTACGAAATCTCTATCAAGCCGCCATCGATGAACTGAAGAAAGAAAGTACCTAATTGAATAAGCGCTGAGCGCAGTTGGTACGAGACGGGAGGTCGGGCGAGACGCGCGAGATAGGAGAGTTATCCGTTATTCGTTAATCGTTATTCGGGTGTTTCAAAAAATTCCTTTTCAGGGTTAACATTCCAAGTCATTGGAGGTTAGTCTCCCGTATAACTAATAACGTATAACCTATAACCTGCATCATTCCCCTTAGACTGCCTCCAAAACTGCTTTATCCCTTTCCTCCGGCGCAGTCACCTCGAAGACAACCCCTTGCTCATCTGTGCTCAGACGTAGCCGACTGCCATCCGCCACCTCGCCGGCCCTGATCTTTTTGGCCAATGGTGTTTCCACCATTTTTTGAATCACCCTCTTCAAAGGACGAGCACCATAAACCGGATCGTAGCCTCGCTCCGCCAGCAGTTTCTTGGCCTCATCGCTAAACTCGAGCTCAATCCGCCGATCCTCAAGGCGTCGCTGGAGCCAGTTTACCTGGATATCAACAATCTGGGCCAACTCCTCTTGGCTGAGAGCGTGGAAAACCAGGGTATCGTCCACCCGGTTGAGAAACTCAGGACGGAAATGTTGGCGCAAAGCCTCCAGCACCCGCTGACTCATGCGTTCGTAGCTCTCCTCATCCGTACCGGTGTAGTCAAGAATATATTGGCTACCAACGTTAGAGGTCATGATGATAATGCAATTCTTGAAATCCACGGTGCGGCCATGGGAATCGGTGAGGCGCCCATCATCCATGATCTGTAGGAAGACACTGAATACATCGTGATGGGCCTTTTCTATCTCGTCAAATAGAATGACCGAAAAAGGTTTGCGTCGCACCGCTTCAGTGAGTTGGCCACCTTCCTCATAACCCACGTATCCAGGCGGCGCCCCGATAAGACGGGCCACAGAGTGTTTTTCCATGTACTCGCTCATGTCGATCCGCACCATGTTGTTTTCATCATCGAACAGATTCTCCGCCAGGGCCCGGGCAAGCTCCGTCTTTCCCACTCCGGTGGGCCCAAGGAAGATGAAGGAGCCAACCGGGCGGTTTGGGTCTTTAATTCCGGCGCGAGAGCGGATTACCGCCTCAGCCACTGCCTTTACCGCTTCGTCCTGGCCAACCACCCGTTCGTGCAGGTGATCTTCGAGCTTCAGCAGTTTCTCCCGTTCTCCCTCAACTAGCCTGGTAACCGGGATGTGTGTCCAGCGGGAGACGATTTCCGCAATCTCGTCATCTGTGACCTCTTCGCGCAGCAGCCTGCCTGTCCCCTGTTTGCTTGCCAGCATTTCCTCTTCAGTCTTGAGTCTTTCTTCCAGCTCCGGCAATCTCCCGTGCTGCAATTCCGCGGCTCGATTGAGATCATAATTCCGCTCGGCCACGGAGATATCGTACCTGAGCTTCTCGATCTCTTCGCGCAGAGCTTGAACCTTGTGGATGGCAGCCTTTTCCGCCTCCCACTGGGCCCGCATGGAATCTGCTTTGGCCCGTTGCTCTGCCAGTTCCTGGCGCAAGGTTTCCAGCCGGTCCTTGCTTGCCTTATCTTTTTCCTTTTTTAGGGCGGCTTCTTCTATTTCCAACTGCATCACCCGCCTGGTCACTACATCCAGTTCGGTGGGCATGGAATCCATCTCTGTACGAATGGTGGCACAGGCCTCGTCCATCAGATCGATGGCCTTGTCCGGTAAAAAGCGGTCGCTGATGTAGCGGTTGGATAGGACCGCCGCGGTCACCAGCGCACTGTCCTGGATCCTGACCCCGTGATGGACCTCATAGCGCTCTTTCAGTCCACGCAGAATGCTTATGGTGTCTTCAACCGTGGGCTGATCCACCATCACCGGCTGAAAGCGACGTTCGAGGGCAGCGTCTTTTTCTATATATTTGCGATACTCATCCAGAGTGGTGGCGCCAACACAGTGCAACTCTCCCCGGGCCAACATGGGCTTCAGCATGTTGCCCGCATCCATCGAGCCTTCGGCCCGCCCCGCCCCGACGATGTTGTGCAGCTCATCGATGAAAAGCAAAATGGAGCCCTCGCTCTCTTTGATTTCCTGCAACACTGCCTTGAGTCGTTCCTCAAATTCACCGCGAAACTTGGCCCCTGCTACCAAAGCACCCAGGTCCAGGGCAAAGATGGTCTTATCCTTGAGCCCTTCAGGCACATCGCCTTTGACTATGCGGTGCGCCAACCCTTCAACGATAGCGGTCTTCCCCACCCCAGGCTCACCGATGAGTACCGGATTGTTCTTTGTCTTTCGTGAAAGTATGCGAACAACCCTCCTGATCTCGCTATTGCGACCGATCACCGGATCAAGCCGCCCTTTCCGGGCTTCCTGTACCAGATCGCGCCCGTAGCGCTCCAAGGCCTCATACGTTGACTCCGGCGTGGCGCTGGTCACCCGTTGATGGCCGCGGATCTGGGTGAGCGCTTGCAGGAAACGATCTCTGGTGATGTCAAAACTTTTGAAGATGCGTCCTGCCTCCGTGGTCGTCCCCTCATCCATGAGTGCCAGAGCCAAATGTTCTACCGAAACATACTCGTCTTTCAGTCTCTTGGCCTCCTCTTCCGCTTTTATCAGAATGCGGTTCAGTCGCTGGGTCACATAGATCTTACCCGCTTCGGTTCCCGGTCCTGAGATGCTGGGTCGTTTTTGCAGTTCTGCTTCCACCTCAGCCCTGAGGTTTTCGACTGGCACATCCATCTTGCTGAACAGACGAGGCACCAGACCCTCGGACTGCTCCAGCAGCGCCAACAGCAAGTGTTCGCCGTCAACCTCCTGATGTCCGTAGCGCAGCGCAGTACTTTGCGCCTGGTGCAGCGCTTCTTGTGTTTTTTGTGTCATTTTGTTGAAATCCATATTTTATGATACCTCCCTATGCTCTATGCCCCTCGCCGCGTTCCAACTTCCGCGTTCTCGCCTTTGGTGCTTAGTGCGTAGTCCCTAGTGCCTAGTCCTCCTGTCCTTTGTCATCTGTCCTCTGTCTTCTCAGTTTTTCCCGCCTGCAAACGCGCTACGGTTTCCTCGGCTCAAAACTCGACACCTTAGCCATCTCAGAAAATAATTCCTTCTCCTTAGGATCAAGTTCTTTTGGAACAACAATTTTCACTTGCGCAAAGAGGTCTCCCCGTCCATCTCCATTTCTGGAAAGACCCTTACCTCGTAACCGCAACTTCTGTCCGCTTTGGCTTCCGGGGGGAATCTTGAGATTGACGGTGCCATCCAAGGTGTCCACTGCCACCGTGGCCCCCAGAGCAGCCTCCCAAGGAGCGAGGGGCACATCTATCTGGAGGTCGTGTCCATCTACCCGAAAGCGTGGATGCGGTTCTAATTTTACCCTGAGGTATAGATCTCCTGGAGGACCGCCTCCCATGCCCTCGCCGCCCTTGCCATTCAAGCGGATGCGAGTACCGTCGGTAACCCCCGATGGTATCTTTACCTGGAGGTTTTGCAAAGTAGGCTGAAGCTGTCCCTGGTCATCTATCTCTTGTCCCTGCAAGGTTATTGTCCTAGTGGCGCCGTGATAACCGTCCTCCAGACTAATGGCGATCTCGGCCTCATGATTCTGGCCGTGCATGACCCAGGAACCTTGCCCAGCTCTTGCAGCTCCTCCGCCACCCATGCGGCCACCGAAAAGCGTTTCGAAAAAATCGCTAAAGCCGCCACCGAAATTGAATGCTTCTGCTTGCGCACCATTGCCGAACTCGAAATGAACATTCTCCCAGCCCGGCGGCGGCTTGAAGTCCTGTCCTGCCTGCCAGTCCGGTCCTAACTGATCGTAGAGCTTCCGCTTCTCAGAATCCTTGAGTACCTCGTAGGCCTCGTTGATCTGCTTGAACTTCTCCTCGGCCCCGTTGTCTTGGTTGACGTCAGGGTGGTATTTGCGAGCCAGCTTGCGATAAGCTTTCTTTATCTCATCCTCGCTGGCATTTCGCTCAACGGACAAGGTTTCATAATAATCTTGAAATTTGACAGCCATTTACCTTCACCTCATTGCCGATACGCCGGAAGCAGAGCCATGGCAATCGCCTCCACATCCCTTTTGCTAAGCCTCTTTCCGAGCCCGTTTCACCAAGCCAGATCAACTGCTGCTCTTGATCATTTCTCCAGCAAATCAGCAGAATACACTATCTAGTGTAATATTTTCCTATATTACAAAAGTTAAGAATTCATGAGATATTTTCAAGTGGTTGTTAATAAAAAACCTATAATTTGTTTGATATTATCAAACACTCCACCGGAGGGTGTTTGTGCTGTCACTAAGAACCTAACAATAAAGAAACACTCCCCTAGCTTGAAGGACTTGCTCCGTTTGAGGCTGAGCTTCTTATTTACCTCCCCACTTATCTCTGTTGACAAAATGTGGTTATCCTACTAGTATGCTAGAAATTACACGTCGAAGGGGCATCCTGCTGTGAGTCAACGATTCCTAAATAAGACTGTCTCCTTGGCTTTCGTCGTTATCTTTTTCGTAATCGAAGGACTTCCGTATCATCGTAGCCCTAAACCTAAGTAGACAGGGGGTCCTCTAGTGAGAGTAAATCCAATCAGATGGGCTTCCCTTTGGCTGGCACTATCCATGCTGGCTGCCTCGGTGATATTGCTCTTTTTGCCGCCGGCGGCGTTTGCCCAGGAGGAGGTGGCCTCTGCCTACCGCCGTTACAGAGACCGTGAGGCAAGCACCGGCTTTTACGAGCAGTATGAAGTCAAACCTCGCCGCATGGCCCCTTTCGTAGAAGTGCCGGGGGTTACTCGTGGGATATTTCCATACAGCCCCACGGCAGCCAAGGTGCGGACACGAACCAGATTGGCAGATTCTCACTTGGGCGTCCGGTTTTACCAGAGGAGGCGGTGTGAGGACTGCCACATCAGAGAGACCAGGGACATTCACACGACTCGGGCCAACATCACCTGCCGCCAGTGCCACGGGGGCGAGCCCATTGCCAGTCTCGGCCACTACTACTCGCCCTTCAACCCCATCCGTAAGCACGCTTATGTCTGCGCCAAATGCCATGAGGGAGCTAACGCCTCCTATGCCAGCTACGTGGTACACACTCCCAACCCGGCCATGGCCAACACGCGGCAAGCCTTTCCCTTGCTCTTCTATGTCTTCTGGTTCATGGTGGCCCTTGCTGGTGGCACATTTGCGGTCTTTTTACCCCACACGGCTCTCTGGGGTATTCGGGAACTCTTCATGAAAAAGGAGAAACCAGAAGGTGAGCGCGAAGACTAGAATTAAACGGTTCACGCCGGTCCAGCGGCTCTTTCATGTGCTGCTCATACTCTCTTTCCTGACCCAGGGAGCCACAGGTTTGGCTCGATTGTACATCGCAAGCTCCTGGGGACAGAGTCTGGCCTGGGTGTTTGGTGGCTACGAGGCTTGCCGGACAATACACATATACGTGGGCATTTTTCTGATTTGTATATTTGTCGCCCACATCCTTTATGTGCTCACGAGAATTAACTGGAAAGAGCTCGGCGGCCCAGATTCTCTTCTTCCACGGCCCAAGGATATCAAGGATTTCTTCCAGCATGTCGGCTGGTTTCTGGGTATTGCCAAGGCCCCGGAGTTTGACCGCTGGGGCTACTGGGAAAAATTCGATTACTGGGCCGTGTTTTGGGGGATTCCCCTCCTGGGCGCCACGGGTCTACTGCTGGCCTATCCTTTGACTGCGACCAAAGTCATGCCAGGGTGGGGTCTGAATGTGGCCCTCTGGATCCACCGGATCGAGGCCATCCTGGCCATGTGCCATGTGTTCATCATTCATTTCTTTATTGCACATCTGCGCCGCCACAACTTTCCCATGGACCGCGCCATGTTCGAGGGAAGTGCAGACCTTACTGCCACCCGCCATGAACGACCTGCTTGGATAGCTCGTTTGCAGCAGGCTGGAGAACTGGAAAGTAAATTGGTTTCTGAGGCACCTGCCGGTCGCCGCGCAATCTTTTACGTCTTTGGCTACGCCGCAGTGGTCGTCGGAATATTTTTACTCATCGGCGGTTTGGTCAACAGCCCATACATCACCTGGTAAGGAGGAGGTGGATTAAGGCCGCAGGCCCAATCCACCTTTCACTCCACAACCCCCACCCTTTTATCCTTTCCCTCTGAGTGTTATATTAATCTAGCCCGGATATTTCATGAATGACCTGCTGCGACCACGGATATGGCCGTCCTTCCTGGCGTCCTCGAGTGTCGGCCCCTGCGACGTACCGTTCAGGTACGCCTCGGAACCAATCCCGCGGTACCGCGGGACGAGTTGCCCGGTGGCACACCCATCTTCGTGGTCTCGCGACAGCAATTCATGAAATATCCGGGC
>Ga0255053_10002179_pt1 | contig 10500 bp, 5 predicted proteins | sample JV7_2_22_MG_FD_188635 | JGI IMG/M metagenome (GOLD analysis project Ga0255053, IMG submission 188635) | Seawater microbial communities from Jervis Inlet, British Columbia, Canada - JV7_2_22 | ecosystem: Environmental > Aquatic > Marine > Inlet | place: Canada: British Columbia | collected...
CGGGATCTTGCCAACTGTCGGCGACAGCAATCGTAACATCGCTTTTTTTCTCAGCCAGCACGCGTTCATTTGCTGGCGGGAAAAGGTGCTGGTGACTCCAGTCGATAGTTACGCGATCCGGCTGCACGAACATCGACTCTGGGACTGGCAAGTCAGCCCAGTCTGAAATCCTGCTTATCGCGTCGACTGGCGCCTCGGCCAGATCTTCATACCGCAGCACGTGGAACCGCGATCCGAGCGAAGGCCTCCATGTCTCAAGCCTGCGCTGGCGGACGAGCCAGTCACGGGCGTTCTTGAGTGTCGCGGAGAAACTCCTTTTCCTCTTGTACCAGCTACAAGCGACGGCGCGTGGATCACGGACGAGGTTCAGTAAGTAGAGTTCCACATTCGGCAACAAGCTAAATGCCAAAGACACTTCCGGCGCCTTGGAAGTGTCCACAAATGCCGACGCACAGGTGATTTCAGCAATTCGATCGAGAATACCCTGCATCCCATCGAGAAAGTCCGAATGCCGATCTTGTAACCCCGCCCGAACTTCCGCATCGGCCCAGTCAGCCTGATGCGCAGCGTCTTTCAGGAAAGCCCTTGCCAGCTTCTGCATCTGCGAGAGGTCAGGAAGACCGGTCGTGGCGCAACAGTCCTCAACCGCCTGACCATACACAGCGCAGGACTGTAAGTTGTCGCCGCAGCTACACGCGTCGTCGCTCTCATGCGCCCTCCAAAGATGTCGCAACTGCCCCAGATTGAAGACTGACGTATCCTGCGACAACAAAAGCGACAGCAGTGTGCTCCCTGTACGCCCGGTTCCACTGATCGCGACGACCTTTATCAACTCGTATTGCTCTTATTTACCACTAGTCTGACGGCCAATTATCCATATACTGCATAGGGTCGCAAAACGAGCTGACTAATTCCCGCATGCAATCCTCTGACGACGTTAAGCGCGCTGCGCCGATCTTCCTGATCTGCTCTGAACGCTCGGGCTCGAACCTTATCAGCTCCATCGTGGGGGAGCACCCGGAGGTTTATGCGCATCCTCCTTACCACCTCGGCCGTGACCTTTTATTAAGGTTGCATGAAGTGGCAAAAGGCGGAGTCTCCTCGCCTGCTCTGCAGGTGCTCAAGCGAAACGCAGTTACCAAAGTCAGCAAAAATCGCAGCGAGGAAGAGGCGGCCCGATTGGAGCACTGGCTCGATCAGCAAACCGAAATTTCGCCGCAGGCCATTGCCCGTTTCGTGTTCCAGGAGATGCCGCTCGAAGCACACGGCAAGCATGCGTTTATCAAGGAAAATAACGTACACCAGTTGCTATTCTTTCTCGTCGATTGTTTTCCCGATGCGAAGTTCATATTTCAGGTTCGCGATCCTCGCGATTTCCTCCTATCGGTGGTCGCGCGGCGCAAGCGCTGGATGGGGAACAAGTTCGGTTCTGTCCGCAATGCGCTCAATGTTTGGCGCGAGGATCAGCTCGGCGGGCTCACGGCTTATGGTTTGCTGGGACCGAATCGTGTGCATTTGCTTCGTTATGAGGAACTGGTCAGCCGTTTCGAAGAAACGGTAACCGAGCTGTGTGCCTTCCTCGGTCTCAGCTTCGACGATCAGATGCACAAATTTCACGAGGCAGAGAGCGCGCAGCGCCTTGCCGTTAAAGGCGGCCCGCGAGAAAATCTCGCCAGGCCGCTGATGACTGAGAACTTCCGCAAATACCGACAGGGTTTGTCCAGGGGGCAGATCAGGATCGTTGAAGCTTACGTTGGCGATCTGATGGATCGCTTTGGCTATCCGCGGGAGTACACAGGGCTGGCCAGCCCGGGCTTTTTCAGTGCTCTGCGTCCACAGTTGACAGAACCCCTGGAACGTTTCATCAATCAGGATCTTCGCCCACAGTACAAATTCGGTAACCGGCGGCTGAAAAAACAACTCGATGCCGACGTCGTTCCGCTGTGTCCACCGCTGTGGGATGACAAGGACGATACGAAATAAGGGATGACAGGACCTTCTTCATATCGGGCAGGTAGTCGCATTCTGGAGGTCGCGCGCAGCGACCCGGACCGGGCCGCATTGATCATCGACGGTGAGACCTGGAGTTATGAGGAGCTCGTCGCAACCGCAAACGAGATTGCCAGCTGCTTTTTCGATGATCCGGAGGGCGTGGCGCAGCCGATCACAGCAGTGATGGCGCACCGCCAGATCTCTTCATACGCCGGCATTCTGGCGGCGCGATTTTCGGGTCATGCGTATGTGCCTTTGAGCGTCAATCATCCTTGCCAGCGCAACGCCACAATTCTGAAGGACTCGGGCGCGCAACAGGTCATTTGTGACAACCTCGCCGCAGAAACACTGAGTGAGATTCGGCGGGCTGCAGGTTTACCGTTTGAAAAACTGCCTGCCATCAAGTGCGGCACTGAGAAAAGTGACTATCAGTTGAAGTCCGCGGATTTCACGCAGCCGCCAATGAACAAAAAGGACGATATTTCAGATTTCGCCTACATTCTGTTTACGTCAGGCAGCACCGGGAACCCGAAAGGTGTTCCGATTCAGAACAGTCAGCTAGAAGCCTACCTCAAGGCCGTCGGGCCAATGATGAATGTACAGCCTGACGACAGATTTTCGCAGACCTTTGATTTGACTTTCGACCTTTCCGTGCATGATCTGTTCGTGTGTTGGGAAAATGGCGCAACGCTGGTCGTCCCCTCGGAAAAGGAACTTCGCATGCCGTCCGCGTATATTCGTGAACAGCGGATATCGTGCTGGTTCTCGGTTCCCTCGCTTGCGTACCAGATACGCTTACAGGAAGACCTGACGCCGGGAGCATTTCCCAGCCTGCGTCTAAGCCTGTTTTGTGGCGAGGCGTTGCCGACCGTCGTTGCAAAGGAATGGGCTCTGGCAGCACCGAATTCCGGCGTCGAAAACTGGTACGGGCCAACAGAAGCGACCATTGCCTGTTCTCGCTACATACTCTCCGAAGAGACGATCAGTGATGACACCGTCCCGATTGGCAATGCCTTTCCCGAAATGCAGTTGCTGGTTCTGGACCAGGAGCTTGCACCGTGTCCGACCGGCCAGCAAGGTGAACTGTTCCTGGCGGGCGCCCAGGTAGCGTCAGGCTATCTGAACGATCCGCAGAAAACCGCAGCGAGTTTTGTGACATTGCCGACCGGACAATTGGCATACAGAACTGGCGATCGCGCGGCTTTTGCGGCAAATGGTGATGTCCGTTTTCTCGGCCGGGTCGATAACCAGGTTAAGGTTCGCGGCTACCGGATAGAACTTGGCGAGATAGAGGCCGCGCTTCGCTCCGCTTCGTCGGGACTCAATGCAGTAGCGCTCGCATGGCCGGGCGGTGCGGAGATTGCAACGTCGATCGTCGCCGCGCTTGAGACTGACGTGGCCGATATCCCGGACATACACGATCAAATCAGTGCCGTTCTTCCCGACTACATGGTTCCATCAATGATCTTCTGCGTCGCAGAATTCCCGAAAAACGCCAGCGGTAAAGTGGATCGCAAGGCGCTGGGCGATAGACTAATTCACAATGCAATAGATGAAAGAGACGCAGATACGTCAAAGATGTCCAGGGAAGCAGACATCCTGCTGCATGCCATTTTGACGCACGCGCCGCTGCTAAGCCGGCAGAATATCCTGAACGCCAGGAATCTGTTCGATGCCGGTATGGATTCTCTGGCGTTCATCGGCGTCACGACGGAGATCGAACACCACTTCGGCATGTCGCTGGACCAGGATACGGTCATTCAGCTGTCTGAGATGTCGTTCGATGACATTGTAATGGAGGCACGCGGAGAGACGTGCCGGCTCGCCGCGGGGCAGGGTGACGAGGGCAGGCTCTCGGTATTTGACCGCTTGCGAAGGCTGCTGGGAATACCGCGAATTATCAAAAAACCACGCGCAAACCGGGCACTGCAGTTCATCGAGCGCTTTCCGGGCTACCTGGAAGAACGTGGTGCTCCCGAAGTGCTGGCCGTCGGTTCGTCGGGCACGTTTCGAGCTTATTGTCCGGCCGAATTCGAACCAGTGACAACACTCAATGCAGGCTTTCCGGCCGTAAGCGCGGCTGGCATGAACATGATATGTGCTTTCATTAAGGAGCAGTGCCTTGCCGCCGACGTTCGCCTGCCACTGATAATCTACGAATTCGATCCCATGCACCTGAGCACAACGCCCCCAAGTGGTGACATCAACCTGGGTCCGGACTTTTTCGCGGGCAATGTAATATCGCTTCGTGGCGCCAATACGAGTCCGGAGTTTCAATGGCTCGTTGAGACCAAGGGCGCCTGGAATGCCCCAGACAAGGCGAAGCAAAAAGACCGCAAACCGAACTGGGTGAGGGATCGTGACCGGGTGATCGCGGGTGCCTATCTGGGCGAAATCGAATTCGATCAGGATGCCGTTGACCATTGGTTCGATGGGGCGAGGGCGCTGCAAGCAATTTCAGACAGAATGGTATGTTTTCTTCACCCGGCTGACCGATCCATGATCGACGAAATCAAGGGCACCTGTGGCAGCGATCGGCTCACCGAGTTCGCCAACGAGATAGGTCGGAAGCTCGGCATAACGATGCTCTCGTGGGAGGCATTCGATCTGGAGCCCACCGATTTCCTCGATATCAATCATATGAACGCTCGCGGTGGCCGGGAAAAACTCAGCCGACAGCTTGCGGGCATGGTATTCCCACCTGAATCGCAAACCTGATAATGCGAGACGCCTGATCGCAGAGGCGATTGAGCGAGCACAATGATGATGGCAATTGGCTGCCACCTTATGAACTGGCTGGCTCTGCCTGTTTGCGGCAAACGCAGTAGAAGTACCTGCAATCGATACGGTCTATACGGATTTCGGGGATATTGACGGTCTGGCAGAGTACGCCGCGAATGCCCGGCGCGATGGGTTCTCCGGGATGCTTGCGATTCACCCGGCTCAGGTCGACGTTATCAACCGTGCGTTTGTGCCGACTGCCGCGAAGCTTGATCGTGCAGGCAAAAAGGATTTTGCAGCTCGCAAAACGGCTTGCTGCGTTGTGAGAAAAAAGGGATGTAAACGATGAGTGATATTTATCCTGTAAGTGCAGAGACGAAAGAACGTGCATTGATCGATGACGATGGCTATGCCGAGATGTATAAGCGATCCATTGAAGATAACGAGGGATTCTGGGCAGATCAGGCGAGCCGAATCGACTGGATCAAGCCATTTACCAAGACCAAAGATGTGTCGTTTGCCAAAGACGATCTGCACATTCGCTGGTACTACGATGGCACGCTGAACGTGTGCTACAACTGCGTTGATCGGCATCTCGATACGAAAGCCGATGATGTTGCGATCATCTGGGAAGGTGACGATCCTGCGCGTGACCTGACTATCACGTATGGCGATCTGTACAAGCGGGTGTGCAAGTTCGCCAATTCGCTCAAGGCGTTAGGTGCGAAGAGGGGCGATCGCATCACAATTTACATGCCGATGATTCCCGAAGCTGCCGTCGCAATGCTTGCGTGCGCTCGAATCGGTGCGGTTCACTCGGTGGTGTTCGGTGGTTTCTCGCCAGACGCACTGGCCGGACGAATTTACGACTGCGAATCGAACATCGTTGTGACAGCCGATGAGGGCGTTCGCGGCGGTAAGAGCATTCCGCTAAAGGCCAACGTCGATGCTGCGGCTGAGAATCCAGACGTTACGACTCTTGAAAAAGTCCTCGTCGTCAGGAATACCGGTAACGATGTCAATTGGGTCGAAGGGCGCGATGCCTGGCTGCACGATCTCGAAGAGGAGGTCGATGATGATTGTCCGTGCGAGGAAATGGGTGCCGAAGATCCGTTGTTCATTCTTTATACGTCAGGCTCAACCGGCAAACCGAAAGGTGTGTTGCACACAACCGGCGGGTACCTTGTCTATGCGGCGGTCTCGCATGAGTACGTGTTCGACTATCATCCGGGCGACGTTTACTGGTGTACAGCTGACGTTGGCTGGGTGACCGGTCATACCTACATCGTGTATGGCCCACTTGCGAATGGCGCGATCAGCGTGATGTTCGAGGGCGTGCCCAACTATCCGACGTCGTCTCGCTTCTGGGAAGTCTGCGACAAGCACAAGGTCAATATCTGCTACACGGCGCCGACCGCGATTCGTGCACTGATGCGCGACGGTGAAGAGCCGGTCAAGCGCACATCGAGAGAGAGTTTGCGATTGCTCGGTTCTGTGGGCGAACCGATCAACCCTGAGGCATGGGAGTGGTATTACAATGTGGTCGGCGACGGCCGCTGCCCGATTGTCGATACCTGGTGGCAAACTGAAACTGGCGGCATTCTGATTACGCCTTTGCCAGGTGTGACGGCATTGAAACCCGGTTCCGCGACCACGCCGTTTTTCGGCATCATGCCCGCGATCGTTGATGGTGACGGCAACACTCTCGAGGGTGCGGCGGAAGGTAACCTGATCATCACCGACAGCTGGCCTGGACAGATGCGGACGGTCTATGGTGATCACAAGCGTTTCGTCGAAACGTACTTCTCCGCTTTCGATAATGCTTACACGACTGGCGATGGTGTGCGTCGTGATGAGGACGGTTACTACTGGATTACGGGTCGGACCGACGATGTGCTCAATGTATCAGGCCATCGCATGGGTACGGCGGAAGTCGAAAGTGCACTTGTTGCGCACAAAGACGTTGCTGAAGCAGCTGTCGTCGGCTACCCGCATGACATCAAGGGGCAGGGCATTTACGCTTACGTGACTTTGATGGGCGGAGTCGATTCAACTGACGATCTGCGTGATGAGTTGCAGAAATGGGTGCGCAAGGAAATTGGTCCAATTGCGAAACCCGATCTGATTCAGTGGGCACCAGGTCTGCCGAAGACGCGTTCAGGAAAAATCATGCGGCGTATTTTGCGCAAGGTCGCAGCCGACGACTTCGCCGAACTTGGCGATACGTCAACGCTTGCCGATCCCAACGTCGTTGATGATTTGGTTGAGAATCGTCAGAACCACACGGAATAGTGTGGCACTGATCAGCGATTGTTCAGATCAACGGGTTCTTCGTCGGGCAGGTCGCCGAGGTCGGGCAGGTCGTCGAGGGATATGTCTTCGAGTGCTACGGTCTCTTGCCAATAGTCATCCTCAACGGTCGGCTCAATCGCTGAATCGGCGATAGGCTCGTTTGCGGCATCGCCGAGCGGTTCCAGAGCCGCGTCGGTATCGATGTCCGTCTCGTTCATGATGACTGTTGTCTTGAGGAGTTCGTCAGTTCCTCCCAGGCGTTTGTATTCAGCGATCTGTCGCTCATAAGCTCGGACGAATTCCTCGGCGTATATCCGTGGGAAGCGGCCACCGCCTTTCTCGGTCATGATCGGATACAGATCGCTGAACATGTTCCAGTATTTTGACTTGTTTCTGAATTTCGTTAAGAAATTGCTGGATAGCGTGCGGTCAAAACCTTCAGCGAGTTCGTCTGGATCGAAGCGATCCGCGAATTCGACGAATGCGTTATTCATTGCGTCGAGGAATGCATCCTGGTGGAACAACAGGTCGCGGCATACTTCGCGAACGGCGTCGCGTGGTCCAAGATACTCACCTTCTTTGCCGACGAGCAATTGCTTGATTGAATCCTTGGTATTTGCCGACAACTTAAGCGGGTTGTTGTGTCTCGGCAAAACTGTCGTTTGATCCAGCCGGAATGCGTTTTTCAGATTGGCCCGACTTTCGAGTAAATCTGTTATGCCCTCGACGAACTCGCGCAGGACTTCTCCCGCGTTTTGCATGACTTCGCCAAGCTCCACGGATGGGTGCAGTTCAGCCCTGTTGATGCCGAGACCATCCAGGAATGAATCAAGCAGGTCGGTTGCGACGAGATCGGCTTCAGCCAATGCCATCGCTTCGTGAGCCTTCGACTTGTCGATCTTTTCTTTGCCTGTCCTTCCTTCGGCCTGCTGCACTGCCTGCTCAGCGACACCGGTATCGGTGTGTCCACCAAACAGCGCCGACTGAAATTCATCGTCGCCCGTAAGTGCCTCTTCGTCGAGCAGCTGTACGCCCGTTTTCAGCGATTCTTCAGGGACAAGTGAGGCAGCGTGTTCGCAGACGGCCGAAGCTGGTTTGTCTTCCGGCATCACGATGCTCTCGCCCGAATCGATCGTAACCCTCATTTGAAAGTCGCCGAACCTCAGGACATCGCCATCGAATAAACGCCTGGGATTGCCCTTGCCGAGCGGCTCGCAATCGCCGTTGATGTAGACACCATTCGTACTCGTATCAACCAGATAGTAAATGCCGCCTTTGAAATCAATCATCGCGTGGCGCCCTGAAATATAGCGATCCGGATCCGGCAGGATCCAGTCGTTCTGTAGTGAGCGCCCGATTGTGCCGCCTTTCTCGCGAAAAACGTGCACGGCATCGTCGCCGACGATTTCACGGTGCTCCGTGATGATTTCCAGCTGGCAGGTCATGACAAATAAATAATGCAAGGAATCAGTGGCATGCGCTGCCAAGCAGTTCACATAATTCGGGTTTGTCATAATTACTTCGCCGGCATAATATGAGCGATGAAGACCATATATGACGCATGCCAATGCGTGCAGATTTGGGTACACTACGCGCCCCACGGAACACGTTGACAAGCATGAGCAAGAAGAATCTCTACCGGGTCGTTTTCATGAGCCAGGGCCAGGTCTACGAGATCTACGCCAAGGAAGTTGGTCACGGAGCGATGTTTGGCTTCATTGAAGTCGAGCAGTTCGTCTTCGGCGAACGCACAACCGTCGTTGTCGACCCGTCCGAAGAGAAGATCAAGTCCGAGTTCGAGCACGTAATCCGGACCTACCTGCCAATGCACTCCGTTATTCGAATTGATGAGGTTGAGAAGCAGGGTGCAAGCAAGATTTCCAAGCTTGAAGGAAACGTCACTCAGTTTCCTATGCCGATCTATACTCCGGGCGACGGTGGCTCCAAGTAAGCTGTTGGAACTCTGCCCTGGTGGTACACCTTGCAGCACACCAGCACTCGGGTATCATCTCATCTTCAGCTATTCACCGATAAGGTCGAACCAGCTTGTCGACAACTGCAACTGATCTGGACACTCAGACTCGCGTCGACATGCTGGAGCTTCCCGGACAGTCCGCACTGTCGAAATTCCGAATCGCGAAGCTGCTTCAATCCCTGCAACGACAAGACGAGCGTGTGGAAGCAATAAGCGCACGCTTCAGCTACTTTGTTGCCGTGAAGTCGCCGCTGTCGGGCCGGCAAAAGAAGCGCCTGAAAGTTCTGCTGCTCTCCGGCGAAAGCGCGGCCTCGCTAGGCAGGGGGGCGAAAAAGATCTATGCCGTGCCGCGTCCAGGCACAATATCGCCGTGGTCGAGCAAGGCGACAGATATCGCTTTGGCTTGCGACATCGATGTCGAGCGCATTGAGCGCGGCATCTGCTATGGCCTGCATTTCAAGGGAAAAGCCAGCGATGCGCATGTGCGTTCGCTTGGCACATTGCTGTTCGATCGCATGACTGAAGCATTGCTTGATAACGGCGATGAGGCCTTTGCGTTGTTCGAAGCGCATGAACCGGCACCGTTGGCGACGGTGCCGCTAGGCGATGGCGGTCGCAAAGCACTTGAGAAGGCCAATTCGGAGCTTGGATTGGCATTGTCCAGCCAGGAAATCGACTACCTCGTCGATAACTACTCGGAGATCGGTCGCGATCCTACCGATGCCGAACTCATGATGTTTGCGCAGGCGAATTCCGAGCATTGCCGGCACAAAATATTCAACGCGAGCTGGGTTATAGACGGCGTGTCCAAAGAAGAGCGGCTGTTCGGCATGATCAAGTCGACGACCGAAGCAGCGCCCGAAGGCGTCTTATCGGCCTATTCGGATAACGCGGCCGTGATCGAAGGTTGGCGGGGTTCGCGACTCATGCCCGCGCCCGACAGCCGTGAATATCGCTACAGTGACGAAGCAGTCCACATTTTGATGAAGGTCGAGACGCACAACCATCCGACCGCCATTTCGCCGTTTCCTGGCGCTGCCACCGGCTCAGGCGGGGAAATACGTGATGAGGGTGCGACAGGTCTGGGTGCCAAGCCCAAGGCCGGGTTGACCGGATTCACGGTGTCGCATTTGCGAATTCCAGACTTCGAGCAGCCCTGGGAAATAGATTTCCCGCATCCGGACCGGATGGCCACGCCGCTCGAGATAATGATTGAAGGCCCGATCGGTGGCGCTGCATTTAATAATGAGTTTGGAAGGCCAAATTTGCTGGGTTATTTCCGAACTTACGAATCGGCACTACCTGGTCTAGGCGACAATGAAATTCGCGGTTACCACAAGCCGATAATGATAGTGGGCGGCATCGGCAATGTCCGTGCCGAGCACGCGAACAAGATCGATGTGCCTGTCGGCGCAAGAGTTGTCGTGATTGGTGGTCCCGCGATGTTGATCGGTCTGGGCGGTGGTGCAGCGTCGAGCCTGGCCAGCGGTACGAGTAGCGAGGATCTCGACTTCGCGTCC
>Ga0255053_10002181_pt1 | contig 10495 bp, 6 predicted proteins | sample JV7_2_22_MG_FD_188635 | JGI IMG/M metagenome (GOLD analysis project Ga0255053, IMG submission 188635) | Seawater microbial communities from Jervis Inlet, British Columbia, Canada - JV7_2_22 | ecosystem: Environmental > Aquatic > Marine > Inlet | place: Canada: British Columbia | collected...
CGTGCATCTGACGATCGGTGTCTCAGCTCTCGCGATAGTCGCCTATGCGGGGTTGGGGTTCGGTCCTGTCCGGTCCGTGTTCCACGGACTCATGATCTTCTTCGCAGCTTTCGATACCGGTGGCTTCACACCGCAGTCGACAAGTATCGGCTACTACCACTCAGCAGCATTCGAGGCGGTCACAGCGGTCCTCATGGTCGCCGGAGCGCTCTCGTTCGGTCTGCACTTCCGGCTCTGGAGCCGCGCTGCCAGACGAACTCGGATTGAGGTTCCCATGCAGTCAGGTGGTCGCGACCGTGGCGACAGATGGTCGATATTGCGGTCGCTGGAGATTCGATCGATCCTCTCCACCTTTGGGATCACGATGACGCTGACACTCCTCGGATTGGCGGCACTTGGTGTCTACACGTCCGTCGCCGGACTGTCGAGGCAAGGGTTCTTCCAGATTCTCTCCGCCCACACAGGTACGGGCTTCACGACGATCCCGTCGTCTGAGCTGGCACTCTGGGGTGGGATGGCGTTCGGGGGCATGGCTATAGCGATGGCACTCGGAGGCATGGCGTCATCGACGTCGGGTGGCGTCAAGGCGATGAGGGTCGGTCTCGTTGTGCGCGCCATCAGGGATGACGTCAAGGGTGATCTTCTGCCGGAGGGCGCTCTCGTCGACGACAGCTACTACCAGTTCGGCAGACACCGACTGACTTCGGACGTGGCGCGTTCGGCAATGGTCGTCTCGCTGCTCTTTGTTGCGCTCTTCCTCATCGGTGCGGGTATCGGTCTCGTATATGGTGTTCCTTTGCAGCAGGCACTCTTTGAGTCCGTCAGTGCCGGTGCGAGCGTCGGACTGTCAACAGGTGTCACGTCTCCGACGATGCCTGGCCTGCTCAAGCTCACATACATCGTCGAGATGCTGCTTGGTCGCCTCGAATTCATCGCCGTGTTCGTCCTGATCGGGTTCATTTACTCGTGGGTGCGGGGCCGATGATGGGAAGGACCGTTCTCGGCATGGCAGGTGGGCTGCTGGTCCTGTTCATGAGCCCCGTTCTCGCGGGCGATGTCGCTGTCTCGGATCTGGTGGCCGATGGCGAGTCATACTCGGGCACGGAAGTCACAGTGATCGGGGAACTCGTCGGTGACCATGGCAACCGAAGAGATGGGTTCACGTGGACCCAACTCAACGGCGATTCCTACACGTCGGCTCCGGTAGCCGACGGCGGGCCTCTTGCGGGTTCGAACATCGGGATCGGGATACGGATGCCCACTGAGCTCGTCGACGGTCTCGATCCCCCCGGGAGGTATCGCAGGGTTGGCCCGATCGTGCGAGTGACAGGCGTTTGGAAGTACCACGACCCTGTGCGTCAGGGAGAGACGTACCTGGATGTGACGTCGATGGAGGTCGTCGATCCGGGCCGCACACTCCATGAGCCTCCGCTGTGGGGCAGCTACGTCGTTGGTTTGGTGTTCCTTGCGATCGCCGCCGTCGTGTGGTGGCAGTACGTGCGACGGAGGGACGGAGCGTAGGTCGATCGCTCGGCTGGTGCCTCGCGTATCGGTTCACGGTTCACGGTTTACGGTTTACGGTTTACGGAAGGCGGACGTCGGTCGTCTGGCTTCTGGCATCTGGCATCTGGCTCCCTCTATACTGCCGCCGGTTTCAACTCTCCCCGATTCAACACCAGGAGTGATCTTTGTGAATCCCGACGTATGGCTGTACGTGGCGATCGCGATGGGCGTCTCGGCGCTGATACTTGCAGCCTTCTACGGCCGACAGGTTCTCGCTGTGTCGCCGGGCAGCGACCGCATGGTCTACCTCATGGGCGCCATCCGAGAAGGCTCGATGGCGTTCATGCGACGCGAGTACGCCGCAATCGCAGGCTTCGTTGCGATCATGTCCATCCTCATCTACTCACTCCTTGACTGGGGAAGACCATGGGGTGCCGTTGCCTACGTCTTCGGAGCGCTCATGTCGGCAACGGCCGGATTCATCGGCATGCGGATCGCCACGGCCGCGAATGCACGCACGGCGGAAGCTGCAAGGCAGGGCGGCACAGCCAAGGCACTCCCGGTAGCGTTCCGCGGCGGAGCCGTGATGGGCTTCACTGTTGCGGGTCTCGGTCTCCTCGGATTCTCTCTCGGTGTGTGGTTCTTCAGCGATGTTCTCGATGACCCCGACTGGGTGAACATCGTCACGGCCATCGGACTCGGCGCATCTTCGATCGCGCTCTTCGCACGTGTCGGCGGAGGTATCTACACGAAAGCCGCTGACGTTGGTGCTGACCTCGTCGGCAAGGTCGAGGCCGGGATTCCGGAGGACGACCCCCGCAACCCCGCCACGATCGCGGACAATGTCGGGGACAACGTCGGAGATGTTGCAGGTATGGGCGCCGACCTCTTCGAGTCGTACGTTGGTTCGCTCATCGCTCCTATCGCCTTTGCTGCCATTGTGTTCGGCGGGAAGGCGTTCCTCCCGCAGATGATCTTCTACCCACTCATGATCGCTTCGATCGGCATGGGTGCTTCCATCGTTGGCTCTTTTCTCGTCAGACCGAAGGGTGACAACCTCGCCAAGGCGCTCCACAAGGGCACGTTGTCTGCAGCTGCTCTGACCGTCGCCGGCGTTGCACTCCTCACGCCGCTGATGTTCAACGATGTCGAGGGAGTCAAGAACTCCTGGGGTTTCTTCGGAGCAGTCGTTGTCGGACTTGTCATCGGACTGGTCGTCGGCAAGATCTCCGAGTGGTACACATCTGACCACCACAAGACCGTCAAGGAGATCGCAAAGCAGTCAGAGACAGGGCCTGCAACGGTCATTCTTGCTGGGATCGCCGAGGGCAAGAAGTCCGCAGCCTTCTCGGTCGTCGTTGTTGCGGTGGGAATGGGTGCGGCCTACTGGGCGGGTGATCTTGCCGTCGACGGTGGCGGCATCTACGGCGTTGCCATTGCGGCAATTGGTGTTCTTGCGACGCTTGGCATCACGGTTTCCGTCGATGCCTACGGCCCGATCGCCGACAACGCTGGGGGCATTGCTGAGATGGCAGAACTCGACCCTGAGGTGCGTGAGGCTACGGATCAACTCGATGCACTCGGTAACACCACAGCCGCCGTAGCCAAAGGATTCGCAATCGCATCCGCAGCCGTCACGGCCCTCGCACTCTTCTTCACCTTCGCATCCGCCGTTGGAGTCGAAGGGTTCAACATCCTCGACATCGAGGTTGCGATTGGCCTCTTCCTCGGTGGCATGTTCCCCTACTTGTTCGCGGCGCTCACGATCCAGGCTGTCGGTCGTGCAGCCTTCCAGATGATCGAAGAGGTGCGCCGTCAGTTCAGGGAGATACCAGGCCTACGCGAGGGCAAGCCGGGCGTAGTACCCGAGTACGCCAAGTGCGTCGACATCTCAACGAGGGCGTCCCTGCGCGAGATGATCATCCCCGGCGCCATGGCTGTGGCGCTTCCGCTCATCGTGGGTTTCATCTCCGTTGACATGCTTGGTGGACTGCTCGCCGGCGCTCTCATCTCCGGTTTCCTGCTTGCGATCTACATGTCGAACGCAGGTGGAGCGTGGGACAACGCCAAAAAGTTCATCGAGGCCGGCGCGTTCGGTGGCAAGGGCTCTGATGCTCATAAGGCTGCCGTTGTCGGAGATACGGTCGGTGATCCGTTCAAGGACACGTCCGGTCCCGCGATGAACATCGTGATCAAGGTCATGACGATCGTCTCGCTGATCTTCGCCTCGGCGTTCGTCAGCTTCGGCGGGATCCTCTAGCAGCCGACGGCCTTGACCTTCGGTCTTCGGTTTGCAGTCTTCCGCTGACAGCTCATAGCTGTCTGCGGGGAGCCGTCGTCCCGGTGCCACGTCCACCACACCTGACTCGGCATCGACGTCCCGAACGTCGATGGGCACGGCACTAGGCTTACCGCCCATGCGAATCGTCATTGTTGGAGCGGGTGCGGTTGGATCGTTCCTTGCGGAGAAGCTTGCGGCTGAGGGCCAGGATGTTGTCGTCGTCGAATCCGATCCTGACCGTGCTGCTGAGGCACAATCCGAGATCGACTGTCTGGTCATCAACGGAAACGGTGCGTCGGCGAAAACCCTCGAGAATGCCGGTCTCGCCGACTCAGATCTTCTCATCGCGGTCAGCTCATCTGACGCCGTCAATGTACTTGCCTGCGCGGCGGGGACGAAGCTCGGCATCCCCAGAAAGGTCGCAAGGGTCGAGGACCCACAGCTCAAAGCTGAGGTTGAAGCACTTGGGGTGGATCTGGTCATCGATCCGGGCGAAGCTGCCGCCAGGGAATTGCTGCAGCTCGCGTCGAGCGGGGACATCGCCGAGTTGATCGAGTTCGCCGAAGGCGAAATAGTTCTACTTGGCGCCTACGTCGACGCGGGCGCGACCTTCGTCGGTAAGACGCTCGCGGACCTCCGCGAGACCGTCGACTCATGGGACTGGTTGGTCGTTGCCGTGATCCGACACGGTGAGACGATCATTGCACGAGGCGCTACCACTCTCGAACCTCGCGACCACGTGCTGATGATGGCGCGAAGGGAAGCGAGAGAGGACGCCTACAAGTGGCTCGGTCTCTCGAGCAAGTCGGCACAGAAGGCCATAGTCCTGGGCGGTACCCGCCTCGCCAAGCTGACCGCGAACATGCTTGCCGTCCACGGCATCAACACGACACTGATCGATTCGAATATGGAACGCTGTCGGATGATCGCCGAGGATCTCCAGGATGTCGTCACCGTATGTGCGGACACGAAGGATCCGAAGGTTCTGCGGTCGGAGGGAATCGAAGCCACCGACGTCGTAATGGCGCTTTCGGGCTGGGACAGTGAGAACATCGTCGGAGCGCTCGTCGCCAAATCGCTCGGTGCTCATGAGGTGATTGCAAGGCTCACGAACACTGACCTGGTCGGACTCCTACCCGGTATAGGCATAGACGCCACCGTCAGCTCCCGGTTGTCTGCCGCGAACGAGATCCTTCGATTCGTCCGTCGGGGCGTCATCCATTCCGTGGCCACGTTCTCGGACTCTGATGCTGAGGCGATTGAACTCGAGGTCGGTCCGCGCAGTCCTGCGATAGGGAGGACACTTGCCGATATGAAGCTCCCTCATTCGCTCATCATTGGCGGCGTGCAGCGAGGATCAGAGGCGTTCGTGCCCCGGGGCAATACGACGATCGAGTGCGGTGACCATCTGATCGTGATCGCTGTTCCCGAGGCGATCGCCACTGCAGAGAAGCTTTCCGGCTGAGTCGATGTCCTGGCGCCATCTCCTCCATGTCGTCGGTGCCGTTCTGGGGGCGATCGGGATATCGATGCTCGCAGTACCGGTGGTCTCGGTCATCTATCAGGAGTGGTCGGACATACCGGGTCTGTTGCTCGCGGCCGCCATCACCGCTCTCGCGGGCTTCGCTCTTTGGCGGATATTCGATCGTCCGGGGGAGCTGTCCACCCGAGAGGGGTTCGCCGCGGTCGGGCTTGCATGGATAGCACTCGCGTTGTTCGGCACGCTTCCCTATCTGCTGACCGGATCGATCAGCAACCTGACGGATGCGGTCTTCGAGGCGGCAGCGGGTTTCACCACCACCGGAGCATCCATCGTGTCGAATCCAGGTGATCTCCCACATGGAATCCTGTTCTGGAGGTCACTGACCCAGTGGATCGGGGGCATGGGGATCATCGTCCTTTCGATCGCGATACTTCCGCTTCTGGGCATGGGCGCTGTCCAGCTCGCAAGGGCAGAGTCTCCCGGTCCGATGCCCGATCGGCTGACCCCCCGGTTCAGGGAGACGGCCAAGCGCCTCTGGATCGTGTATTTCGCCCTGACACTGATTGAAACCGTCCTGCTCTGGATCGGCGACATGACGCTCTTTGAGGCGGCGAATCACGCATTCACAACGATGTCGACGGGTGGTTTCAGCACCAACGCCGGCTCTATTGGTGCGTTCTCGGCATACACGCAGTGGATTGTCATCGCCTTCATGGCACTTGCAGGGGTGTCGTTCACGCTTCACTACAAGGTCGTGCGGACGGACTGGAGGGCCTACTTCAAGTCGGTCGAACTTCGCGTGTACCTCTCCATCGTTGCGTTTGCTGGGCTGCTGATGGCTATTGGCACATGGGGAGGATCGGTAGCGACGACGATTCGCGACGCCGTCTTCACGGCTCTCACCATCGTGACGACAACGGGGTATGCGACAGCTGACTTCGGGTCGTGGATCCCCGCGCTCGGGATCATGATCGTGGGTTTGATGTTCGTTGGCGGCATGGCGGGTTCGACGGCGGGCGCCATCAAGACGAATCGACTGCACATCCTCTATGAAGCGTCACGGACCGATGTACGGCGTCTGATCCACCCTCGTGGCGTCTTCGTCACCCGTGTTGGGAATGCACCGGTTCCAGACCTCGTGGTCGAAACAGTCCAGACGTTCTTCCTTCTGTACATGTTCGCCTTCATGACGGGAACGTTCCTGTTGGCGATCATCGGGTGGATCTCCGGCGCCGGCATGGACTTCGTCACGACGGTGACAGCTATCGCGACATCGCTCGGCAACGTCGGCCCTGGGCTCGGCGAGATCGGTCCAACCGGCAACTTCCTCGGAATCCCATGGGCGGGGAAATGGCTGCTCGCGTCCCTCATGATCGTCGGGCGCCTTGAGATCCTCCCGATACTGATCCTGTTCAACCGCGAGGTGTGGAGGAAGTGACGGTTCGCCCCCCTCGCGGAACGCTCGGCTGACGCCTCACTCACCGACACGCACTATTCAACGCTCTCCTAGCCTACGCACATCACACCCGGAGAGCCTTCTGTCCAAGACGATCACCCTCATACGACATGCAGAGACGAATGCCAACAGCGTCGGCCGATGGCAGGGTTCGGCGGATTCGGGGATATCACCCCACGGCGAGAAACAACTGATAGCGCTCGCCGGTCGCCAGAACGGCGCGCCCCCCGGCGTGCTCGTAGCGTCAGATCTCCCCAGAGCGATGCAAACTGCGGCGGTTCTCGGTGATCCGATCCCGAACCGGGCTTGGCGCGAGTTCGTCGTCGGCGATTGGGAGGGTCTGACGTCGGCTGAGATCAGGGATCGGTACCCCGGCGAGTTGATAGCGTTCCTGGCCGGTGAAGACGTTGCTCCTGGCGGTGGCGAGCGTATGTCGGATTTCGCGCATCGAGTTGTCGGTGCCTTCGAGGATCTGGTCGCATCGTTGCACGAAGAGGGATCCGCAACGGTTGTCACCCATGGTGGCGTGATCTGGGCGATCATGGGCCACATCCTTGGCCTTCGGGGCGGTCCGCTGAAGCTCATCCCTTCCCACAACACGGCGTCAACCCTGATCCGAATTGATCCAGGAGGTGACAAGCAGGTTGAGGTGTTCAACGATGCGACCCACCTCACCACACTCCCGACGCAATTCGGGCCCGAGGGCACGACGGTGTCGCTATTCCGCCACGGCGAGACGGAGGGCAACGTGGAGGGTCGGTGGCAGGGTCGAACGGACAGCTCGCTCACCGCATTCGGCCGTCGTCAGGTCGAAGCTGCGTCGGCCACGGCGCCTCCGCTACAAGCCCTGTTCACGTCTCCGCTCGGCAGAACCGTTGAGTCGGCCTCCATACTCGGCGCCGCTGCTGGGGTCTCGCCACGCGACGACAAGGGACTGATGGAGATGTCCTTTGGCGGATGGGAGAACATGACAACCCGCGAAGCCGCAGCTCAGGACCCTGAACTCTTCGACCTGATCTACAACAAGGGACTGGACAGGCCGAGGGGAAGGAACGGGGAGTCCTTCACGCAGACCGGAGCGCGCGTCCTCACGACTCTTGAGTCGCTGGCCACGAGCACGGGCCTCGATCACATAGGGGCTGTGTCCCATGGTGCGGCAATCCGTGCCTACATCACCAACGTCGTCGGCCTTCCGTTCGCTGACCGCAACCGGTTCCCGATTCCCCGGAATTCATCGATGTCCCAGACCCGGCATACGTCAACCGGACCTGTGCTCTCTGCCTATAACGTGGCGCCCCACTTGGAAGCATGACGTGCGCCTCCTGATCGTCACGAACGACTACACACCCAAGCCCGGTGGCATACAGATGTATCTCAAGAACCTCGTGGGTGTCTATCCGGGCGAGATCCACGTGGTTGCTCCATCCGATGTGGTCGAGGGAAGGGAAGAGCCGGGTGTGACCCGTGGTTCGAGGTCCTACATGCTGCCGACGAAAGCAACTGCCGCGACGATCTACCGGGCGGCGGAGCACTTCGAGCCTGACGCGGTGCTGTTCGGTGCGCCGCATCCTCTGCCCTTCCTCGGAAACGCGCTGAGGCGAGAACTTGGAGTGCCGATAGGGGTACTCAGCCATGGAGCGGAGGTCACGATTCCCGGCGCGATCCCAGGCGTACGGCAGCTTCTCGGGCGTTCTCTCGCTTCCGCAGACGTCCGGTTTGCGGTGAGCACGTACACGGCTCGAAGGGTGCAACGAATCTCAGGGAAGTCGGTTGTATTCCTCGGTGCGGGAGTCGACGTGGACGTGTTCATGCCCCCACGCGACACGCCCCACAACGACCCGCCAGTTGTCGGGTGTGTGAGCAGGTTCGTGCCGCGCAAGGGCCAGGCGAGGCTCATCGAGGCGGCAGCGAGACTTGACAGCGATGTCGAACTCCTCTTCGTCGGCAAGGGCAGAACTGAAGCACAGCTTCGCAAGAGGGCAATGAACCTGGGTGTAAGGGCGCGTTTCGAGGTAGACGTGCCCTGGTCGGAACTTGCGGGTCTCTATCAGCAGATGGACGTCTTCTGCATGCCATGTCGGTCACGGTGGGGAGGTCTGGAGGTTGAGGGCCTCGGTCTCGTGTTTCTCGAGGCGGCGGCCACCGGCGTGCCCGTTCTAGCAGGTGATTCCGGAGGCTCGCCGGAGACCGTGCTTCCCGGCCAAACGGGGTTCGTCGTTTCGGATGTTGCTGCGATCGCTGAGGGCCTCGAGATCCTCCTCGCTGATCGTTCAGCTGCCGGCCGGATGGGTGTCGCAGGGCGCCGTTTCGTCGAGAGTGAATTCACATGGGACCACGTCGTCGAGCGTCTATATGCAGGTTTCGCCCCGCATCTGGGCTAGGTTTTGCGCCGTCACAGCTCTTGACAGGGTCGTGTGACTCACGTATCTCTGTAGGCCGAACCAGTCCGAATCAGGAAGTCATGACAAAGAAGCTCGTCATAGTCGAGTCGCCGGCCAAGGCGAAGACCATCAATCGGTATCTCGGTAGCGACTTCATCGTGGAGTCGTCGATCGGTCATATTCGCGACATCCCTGCTCGTGCTGCAGATCTGCCGGAGAGGAAACGCGACCTGTGGAAGAGCACGCGGTTCGGTGTTGATGTGGACAATGGCTTCGCTCCGATCTACATCGTCACCGACTCGTCGAGGAAGCAGGTCAGGCACCTCAAACAGAAGCTCAAGGAGGCCGACGAGCTCTATCTCGCCACCGATGAGGATCGTGAGGGGGAGGCGATCGCGTGGCACCTCCTCGAGGAACTCAAACCCAAGGTCCCCGTTCGCCGAATGGTGTTCCACGAGATCACCGAGCGGGCGATCCAGGAAGCTGCGGCACACCCGAGGGAGATCGACTTACCTCTCGTGCAGGCCCAGGAGACGAGACGAATCCTTGACCGACTTTTCGGATACGAGGTGTCCCCCGTGCTGTGGAGGCGTGTGCAACGAGGGCTCTCAGCGGGTCGCGTACAGTCGCCTGCTACCCGGATCATCGTTGAGCGTGAACGTGAGCGGATCGCATTCCTCAACGCCGCCTACTCGGGCCTCAAGGCAATCCTCGCAGCCGACGACGGCGAGTTTGCAGCCTCTCTCAAGGCGGTCGACGGCAATCGTGTGGCAGAGGGATCTGACTTCGGCTCGGATGGCGAGCTCGCAAAGGACAGGCTCCTTCTCTCTCCCCAGGAGGCCGTTGATCTCGCCACGGGCCTCTCCGGAGCAGATTTCGAGGTTGCCGGAGTTGAGCGCAAGCCGTACACGCGTCGACCGTATCCGCCATTCCGGACCTCGACGCTGCAGCAGGAGGTTGGCCGCAAACTTCGGTTCGGAGCGCGTAGGACGATGAGCGCAGCGCAGCGTCTCTATGAAGCCGGGTTCATCACGTATATGCGAACGGACTCGACGCATCTCTCCGGTACTGCCCTGGAAGCTGCTCGGTCTCTGGTAGTCGATCGATACGGTTCTCGGTTCCTTCCCGAGAAACCCCGCTTCTACGGTGAACAAGCGAAGGGCGCCCAGGAGGCGCACGAGGCGATTCGCCCGTCGGGGGAGCGCTTCCAGGACATCGATGCGGCGGCAGCGAACTTCGGTCCGACATCGGACGAGGCCAGGGTTTACGAGTTGATCTGGATGCGTACGGTTGCCTCACAGATGAACGACGCAAAGGGTGAGAGCCGCATCAACCAGATAGAGGCGGACACGCTCGATGGCAGGACATGCCGATTCCAGGCATCCGGCAGA
>Ga0255053_10002182_pt1 | contig 10494 bp, 6 predicted proteins | sample JV7_2_22_MG_FD_188635 | JGI IMG/M metagenome (GOLD analysis project Ga0255053, IMG submission 188635) | Seawater microbial communities from Jervis Inlet, British Columbia, Canada - JV7_2_22 | ecosystem: Environmental > Aquatic > Marine > Inlet | place: Canada: British Columbia | collected...
CGCTCCCTGGCGGGGCAAAACCACACCCGAGGCCAATTGCGCCTTGGCGTAGGCCTCGCCGAAAGATCGGCCAACGCCCATCACCTCGCCCGTAGACTTCATCTCCGGGCCCAGGATCGGGTCCGCACCCGGGAACTTGATGAACGGAAATACGGCCTCCTTTACCGAGAAGTACCCGGGATTACGCTGATTGACGAATCCTTGCTTGGCAAGTGAATCGCCGACCATAACCTTCGCGGCAATTTTCGCGAGCGGCAGGCCGATCGCTTTCGATACGAACGGTACGGTGCGTGAGGCGCGTGGATTCACTTCCAGCAGGTATATCACCTTGTTCTGGATAGCGAATTGAGTATTCATCAGCCCGACGACGTTCAGTCCCCTGGCCAGCTCGATGACTTGTTCGTGGAGCTCTTTCTGGACTTCCTCAGACAGGCTGAACGGGGGCAACGAGCATCCCGAGTCGCCTGAGTGCACACCTGCCTGTTCGATGTGCTCCATGACGCCGCCGATTAGCACACGTTCGCCATCACAGATGCAATCCACATCCACCTCGGTGGCGAGATCGAGAAATCGATCGAGCAGCACCGGGCTATCGTTGGACACCTGGATCGCCGCATCCATGTAGGCGGCAAGGTCGTCCTCGCCGTGCACGACTTCCATCGCTCTCCCGCCGAGAACGTAGGAGGGCCTGACGACCAGCGGGAATCCGACTTCTGCGCCCATCGCCAGGGCTTCTTCCTTGTTGCGAGCCGTGCGATTGGGCGGCTGCTTCAGCTGCAATGATTCGACCAGTTGCTGAAAACGCTCGCGATCCTCGGCAAGGTCGATCGAGTCGGGCGACGTACCGATGATCGGCGCTCCCGCCGCCTCGAGTTCCCGGGCCAGTTTCAGTGGTGTCTGGCCGCCGTACTGGACAATGACGCCTTTCGGTTTTTCCTTGTCGATGATCTCCATGACGTCCTCGAACGTCAGGGATTCGAAGTACAGCCTGTCGGAGGTGTCATAGTCGGTTGAGACGGTCTCAGGGTTGCAATTGACCATGATCGTCTCGTACCCGGCCTCCTTGAGCGCGAGCGCGGCATGCACGCAGCAATAGTCGAATTCGATGCCCTGGCCAATACGATTCGGTCCACCCCCCAGGATCATGATCTTGGGCCTGTCCGAGATATCGGCCTCGCATTCCTCTTCGTAGGTCGAATACAGGTAGGCGGTCGTCGTTGCGAACTCGGCCGCGCAGGTATCGACCCGCTTGAACACAGGCCGGATGCCAAACTCCAGACGGCGGCGGCGAATAACGCTTTCGTCGACCTTGAGCAGCTCCGCGATCCTGGCGTCCGAGAATCCTTTCCGCTTCAACTGGCGCATCGTCACCTTGGTCAGCGCCGTGAGTTTCTTGCCACGTAGTCCGGACTCCGTCTCTACCAGGTCACTGATCTGAGCCAGGAACCACGGGTCGATGCCGCTCAACGAGGCAACATCCTCGGACGAAAAGCCGCCGCGCATCGCGTCGGCAACGAACCGCAATCGATCGGCACCGGGAATACGTAATTCCTGTCGCAACCGGTCGCGATCGCTCTCGCTCAGGACTGGTCCGAAGGTCTCGTTGAGCCCCGTGATGCCAATTTCGAGCCCGCGCAGGGCCTTCTGCAACGATTCCTGGAAGGTCCGGCCGATTGCCATGACCTCGCCGACGGATTTCATCTGCGTCGTCAGGCGGTCGTTCGTGCCGGGAAATTTCTCGAAGGTGAAGCGCGGAATCTTGGTTACGACATAGTCGATAGTGGGCTCGAAGGATGCCGGCGTGGCACCACCCGTAATCTCGTTGCGCAATTCATCAAGCGTGAAGCCAACGGCCAGTTTCGCCGCAATTTTCGCGATCGGAAAGCCCGTGGCTTTTGATGCCAGTGCCGAAGACCGCGACACGCGTGGGTTCATCTCGATGATGAGCACCCGACCATCATCCGGATTGATCGCAAACTGCACGTTCGAGCCACCGGTATCGACGCCGATCTTCCTTAACACATCGATGGAAGCGTCCCGCAGGCGCTGATATTCCTTGTCAGTCAGGGTCTGCGCCGGGGCAACAGTGATCGAATCGCCGGTATGTACACCCATCGGATCGAGATTTTCGATGGCGCAAACGATGATGCAGTTGTCATTCCTGTCCCGAACGACCTCCATCTCGAATTCCTTCCAGCCTATAACCGACTCCTCGAGCAGGACCTCGGTGGTTGGCGACATTTCCAGTCCATGCGAGATGATGCGTTCGAATTCTTCGCGGTTGTAGGCGATGCCACCGCCCGTGCCGCCGAGTGTGAACGAGGGGCGGATGATGGTCGGAAAACCGATATCCGCCTGCTTTTCGAGCGCTTGTTCCAGCGAATGCGCGATTTCCGCACGCGGCACCTCCAGGCCGATATCGGCCATCGCCTGGCGGAACAGGTCCCGATCTTCCGCCATATCGATCGCCTCGCGCGACGCGGCGATGAGTTCGACGTTGTATTTCTCCAGGACACCCTCCCGCGCGAGATCCAGCGCGCAATTCAGGGCCGTTTGTCCGCCCATCGTCGGCAACAACGCATCCGGTCGTTCCCTGGCAATGATCCGTTCGATCGCGGTCCAGTGCACAGGCTCGATGTAGATCGCATCAGCCATCTCCGGGTCGGTCATGATGGTTGCCGGATTGGAGTTCACGAGAATGACCCGGTAACCCTCTTCTCTGAGGGCCTTGCAGGCCTGCGCACCCGAATAATCGAACTCACAGGCCTGGCCGATAATGATCGGACCGGCGCCTATGATCAGGACGCTGTCGATGTCGGTGCGCTTGGGCATTATCTAAACTTTACTTTCTACTTTAGGAAACATGTATAACACTTTGTTTTGACATCCTTTACTTGGATATCATCGCTTTAATGGCACTCCGTTTGCCGGCCTCCATGTCCTGCAGGAAGCGTTCGAACAGCGGCAACAGGTCATGCGGACCGGGACTCGCCTCCGGGTGACCCTGGAAGCCGAAGGCCGGACGCCCTTTCACGGCGATGCCTTGCAGCGAGTCGTCGAACAAGGAACGATGTGTCGCCTTTACGTCCTTCGGCAGACTCGACTCGTCCACAGCGAAACCGTGATTCTGGCTCGTGATCAAGACCTGGCCGCTGGCGAGATCCTGTACCGGGTGATTCGCTCCGTGATGGCCAAATTTCATTTTTTCGGTCCCGGCACCGGCAGCAAGCGCAAGGAGCTGATGGCCCAGGCAGATCCCGAATACCGGTATCTCTTCCTTCAGAAACCGTTTAATCGCCGTGATCGCATAGTCACAGGGCTCCGGGTCGCCCGGACCATTCGACAGGAAAATGCCATCGGGTGAATAGGCCAGCGCCACTTCGGCGCTCGTTTTCGCCGGTACGACCGTCATGCGGCAATCAAGATCCGCCAGGAGCCGCAAGATGTTGCGCTTGATGCCGAAGTCATAGGCGACGACGTGATACGGCGCCACGCGCCGGCTCAGAATTCGCGGCTTCCGGCCGAACGTCGTACCCTGGCTCCACTGGTAGGACTGTTCGGTCGAAACAAACTTGGCCAGATCCATGCCGGCGATGCCGGGAAATTTCTTCGCGTGTTGAATCGCCTTCTTGACATCGACCTCTCCTGTCATGATGCAACCCGACTGCGCGCCCTTCTCACGGATGATCCGCGTCAGCTTGCGGGTATCGATGTCGGCGATCGCGATCGTATCGCTCTGTTTGAGGAATTCGCTGAATGTCCGTTCGGAGCGCCAACTGCTGTTCACCAGGGAGCTGTCACGGATGACCAATCCCGACGCGTGTACGCTGGACGACTCCATGTCCTCGGCATTGGTGCCTGTATTGCCGACATGGGGATAGGTCAGCGTGACGATCTGGCGGCAGTAGGAGGGATCCGTCAGGATCTCCTGATAGCCGGTCATCGCTGTATTGAAAACGACTTCACCGATGGTCTGGCCGTCGGCACCAACAGAGGTGCCCTCAAAAACGGTGCCATCTTGTAGAGCCAGTACAGCCGGCGTACTCAAATGCAGACCTCGGTGCGAAACCCGGAAAGAAGCCCAAACCAAGACCGTGCGCTGGTCAGCTGCCGTTGTTACCTGCACTACCGCCCACGTCGGATGCAGATGTACAAAAGCGGAAGGACAAGGCCTTCCGCTCGTGACTTCGCTGACCGCCCAGCGATCCGGCGTAGTTTACTGAACCGAGTCAGCCGGCGCCAGACTCCACCGGCGGTTTTTTTGCGTATTTAGAAGCGGTCTCAAAAATACCTGTGGTCGCAGAAACGCGGCTCACAGGTATTATTGAGACCGCTTCTAGTCAGCAGCATCGTCAAACAGCACATCGTGCATCCCGTAGAGCCCCGGTGGCTGCGAAATGACCCAGCGTGCTGCGCGCAGCGCGCCCTCGGCAAAAACCTGCCGGGTGGTCACGCTGTGGCGAAGGCTGAGGCGCTCGGTCGGGGACGAGAAGATCACGTCGTGGTCGCCGGGCACCTCGCCGCGTCGCTCGGACTCGTAGCGAATGGCGTCGTCATTGCCGGCGTCTTTGGCCCGCAGAACTGCCTCACCCAGCTTCAGGGCGGTTCCTGACGGCGCGTCTTTCTTGTGAATGTGGTGGGTCTCGTGAATCTCTATTGCGAATTCATCGCCCAGCGAACGCGCCGCACGCTGCACCAGGTCCTGGAGAACGGCAATGCCCTGGCTCATGTTGCGGTCGTAGACCAGCGGGATGCTGGTAGCCGCTTCATCGAGCGCCGCCATTTGAGCGTCGTCGAGCCCACTGACGCCGCAAACCATGGGTTTTCCTGCCTGACGGACCGCGCGAACCACACTGGCCGTCGCCGCCGGAAGGCTGAAATCGACGATTACGTCCGCCTGCTCGACAACATGCTCGAGATTGCTGGATATCAGGGCACCTGACGGTGTGGAGAGCTCGCCGGCCGTATCCGGATCCCGGACCCAGACACTGCCGATTTCGAGGTCTTCATAATGGTCGACGGCGTTGATTATCGCGAGGCCCATGCGTCCCGCGCCTGCGATGCCTATCCTGATCGCGTTACTGGCCAATGCGCTCGAAAAATCGTTTCACGGTATCAATCCAGTTGTCCGCGCGCGGCGAATGGCGGTCTCCACCAGACTGGACCTCCGAGTCAAACTTGCTCAACAGGTCTTTTTGCTCGCTGGTCAGATTGACGGGTGTTTCTACCGCCACCTGGGCGAACAGATCCCCTTTACGCGGGTCACGGACTATTGTCACACCCTTACCGCGCAATCGAAACACTTTGCCCGATTGCGTGCCCGCCGGAACCTTCAGCGAGACGTTGCCGTCGAGCGTCGGCAGTTCGACGTCGCCACCAAGGGTCGCAGTTGCGAAACTGATGGGAACCTCGCAGGACAGGTCTGCGCCATCCCGATTGAACAGCTTGTGCGGATCGACCCGTACTTCGACATACAGGTCGCCTGGCGGCCCACCGTTTCTTCCCGCCTCGCCTTCACCGGAAAGCCGGATGCGGTCGCCGTCGTCCACGCCTGCCGGAACCTTGACGGACAAGGTGCGTGTCTTGCGCACACGACCCCGGCCGTGACAGGTCGGACAGGGATCGGAAATCATTGTCCCCGCCCCTTTGCACGCAGGACAGGTCTGTTGTATCGAGAAGAAGCCCTGCTGCATCCGGACCTGGCCGGCGCCGTTGCAAGTCGTGCATTGCACGGGTTGTGTACCCTTCTTCGCACCACTCCCGTCGCAGGTCTCGCAGGTCACCTGCGAAGGCACATCGATCTTCACGGTGTCGCCACTGACGGCTTTCTCGAGATCTAGACGCAGTTCGTAGCCGAGATCGGCGCCACGGAAAACCTGCGGGCCGCCACGACGCCCACCGCCGAAAATGTCACCGAAAACATCGCCGAAAATGTCGCCGAAGCCCTCGGCACCGAAGCCACCCTGCCCGCCCATGCCGCTGCTACCGCGCACAGCATCGTGCCCGAACTGGTCGTAAGCAGAGCGTTTGTCCGAATCGCTCAGGACTTCGTACGCCTCCTTGGCCTCCTTGAACTTCGCCTCGGCTTCTGAATCGTCCGAGTTTCGATCAGGGTGAAACCTCATGGCGAGACGACGGTACGCCTTTTTGATCTCGTCGGCGGACGCCGCTTTCGAGATTCCCAGCACATCGTAGTAGTCGCGTTTCGCCATGCTCACTCAACAACGGGCGCCCCGTGGGGCGCCCGGTTACGGTTCGTTCACCAGACCCCGGCTCAGGCCGATTTCGCGTCGTCGTCCTTGTCGACTTCTTCGAATTCGGCATCGACGACGTCGTCATCTGCGCCCGCCGCGCCATCGGCCGGCGCTTCAGTCTGTTGCTCGGCATAGAGTTTTTGTGCAAGGGAGCCCGACGCCTCAGCAAGTGCTGCCGTCTTCGCCTCGATCGCTTCCTTGTCGTCCTTGTCGAGAACGGTCTTGAGATCCGACACGGCGTTTTCAATATTCAGGCGCTCTTCGCTCGTCGCCTTCTCGCCAAGATCATTCAGCGTCTTCTCCGCTGCGTGAATCAGGCCATCCGCCTGGTTGCGGACGTCGACCAGCTCTCGGAATTTGCGGTCCTCCTCGGCATGACTCTCGGCATCGGCGACCATATTGTCGATTTCGTCGTCGGAGAGCCCGCTCGAAGCCTTGATGACGATGTTCTGGCTCTTGCCCGTCGCCTTGTCTTTCGCGGAAACGTTGAGAATGCCATTGGCATCGATATCGAACGTCACTTCGATTTGCGGCAAGCCTCGTGGTGCCAGCGGGATATCGGTCAGGTCAAAGCGGCCGAGTGACTTGTTGGCGCCAGCCCGCTCGCGTTCGCCCTGCAGGACATGAATCGTCACCGCCGTCTGATTGTCGTCGGCTGTCGAGAACACCTGCTCGGCATTTGCCGGAATCGTGGTGTTCTTGTCGATAAGCTTTGTCATTACACTGCCAAGCGTTTCGATGCCCAGCGACAGCGGCGTCACGTCGAGCAGCAATACGTCTTTGACTTCACCGGCCAGGACGCCGCCCTGAATCGCAGCTCCTAAAGCTACCGCTTCATCGGGATTTACGTCTCTCCTGGGCTCTTTGCCGAAGAAGTTCTGTACGGCTTCCTGCACCTTGGGCATACGCGTCTGGCCACCGACCAGGATGACGTCGTCAATCTCGTTCACTTTCAACCCGGCGTCCTTCAACGCCGTCTTGCACGGGCCCATCGTGCGCTCGATCAGTTGATCGACAAGCGATTCGAGCTTGGCTCGCGTCAACTTGATATTGAGGTGCTTCGGTCCACTGGCGTCTGCCGTGATGTATGGCAGGTTGACTTCGGTCTGCTGCTGCGAACTGAGTTCGATCTTCGCCTTTTCGGCAGCCTCCTTGAGGCGCTGCATGGCCAGCGGGTCCTTGCTGATGTCGACGCCGCTCTCGCGCTCGAATTCTGCCGTCAGGTACTGAATGACTCGTAGGTCGAAGTCCTCGCCACCGAGGAACGTGTCGCCGTTGGTCGAGAGAACCTCGAACTGATGCTCGCCATCGACTTCGGCAATTTCGATGATCGATACGTCGAACGTACCGCCGCCGAGATCGAAGACTGCGATTTTCTTGTCGCCGCGCTTCTTGTCCATACCGTAGGCAAGGGCTGCCGCGGTCGGCTCGTTGATGATGCGCTTGACGTCGAGGCCGGCAATCTTGCCTGCATCCTTGGTCGCCTGGCGCTGCGAGTCATTGAAATAGGCCGGCACCGTGACGACGGCCTCGGTAACTTCATGACCCAGGTAATCCTCGGCGGTCTTCTTCATCTTCATGAGGACGCGCGCCGAGATCTCGGGCGGCGCCATCTTCTTGCCGTTGGCCTCCACCCAGGCGTCACCGTTGTCCGCTTTGGCGATCGTGTACGACACCATGTCCATGTCGCGTTGCACGACATCGTCTTCGAATCGACGACCGATCAGGCGTTTGACCGCAAATAGCGTATTAGCCGGGTTGGTGACGGCCTGGCGCTTCGCAGACTGTCCGACCAGCACCTGGTCGTCCTTGGTGAACGCCACGATGGAAGGCGTCGTGCGATCACCTTCGCTATTCTCGATGACCTTGGGGGTATCGCCCTCCATGACAGCTACGCAGGAGTTCGTGGTACCAAGGTCGATACCGATTACTTTACCCATTTTCTAATACTCCGAAAAAATTCTGTGGTTTTGCTTGAAAACTGGCTGTGACTTGGGGTCTGGCCCATGTGTTTCAAGCGCCCGGGAGGTGAAATTACCTACTCGTCGCCGTTCGCCGCAGGCGGTTCCGAGGCGACGATGACCCTGGCGGGACGCAACAGGCGCCCATTCAGGGAGTAGCCTTTCTGTACGACGGTGAGTACCGACCCTGGCTCGACGCTCGCCGAAGGCATCATGCTGATCGCCTCGTGAAACTCGGGGTCAAATGGCTCACCTTCGGGATCGACCTCGAGAATACCGAAACGATCCAGGGTGGTCTTGAGTAGCTTGCAGGTCGCCGTGCTGCCCTCTATCAGAGCGGCTGCATCGGCAGACGCCGCGGCCTCGAGGCCCATCTCGAGACTATCGACAACCGCGAGTAATTCCCGGCTGAATCCCTCCAGGGCAAATTTGTGGGCGTGTTCAACGTCTCGCTGAGCTCGCTTGCGGATATTCTCTACCTCGGCAGCTGCCCGCAGGTAGCGGTCCCAGTTCTCATTGGCCTTGGCCTGAAGTTCTGCTAACCCCTCGTCCACACTCGCCTCCTCGGCGACTTGCGGCTCTTCCGCGGCGGCCGTTTCCGGCTCTGCTTCATTGGCCTCGGTTTCGGGTCGATTGGGCTGTACGCTCATTCGTCGGGCTCCAGGTGTTGGCCGTCGCAATGCGGCCCAGTTGAATGAAGTTGCGAGTGTGGGGTTCACGTCCTGAAAATCAAGAGAATCAGGACATTTTTTTCGGTCGGTTGTCTAGGATTGACCGCGTTGGGCGAGTGCCGAGCCGAGCAAGCGTGCTGTGATATCGACGATCGGCACAATCCGGTCGTATGCCATGCGTGTCGGACCGATTACTCCCAGTACTCCAATCGTGTCGTCGTCGATATGGTAAGGAGCGGTCACAACGCTGCAATCGTCCAGAATCCGGAAGCCGGATTCCTCCCCGATGAACACCTGCACTCCGTGTGCGTGAATGCTGCGATCCATGAGGTCCAGGATCAGCCTTTTCTTCGAAAATGCGTCAAACAACTTACGCAATGTCTCGATATCGGACAACTCGGCGAAGTCCATCAGGTTCGTTTCGCCGGCGAGTACGTAGTCGCTTCCAGGATGGGCAGCTCCGGCCATAGCCGAATGGGCCACGGAAATGATGTCCAGCATTGCCTGGTTCATCGAACTGCGAACCCGGTCGAGGTCAGCCACCAGCCGGTCCCGAACCTCCATCATGTCGAGACCCGCGTATTTTTCGTTAATGAAGTTCGCTGCTTGCGTTAGCTCCGACTCGGTGTAGTTCTTGTCCAGTTGCAGAATACGGTTCTGAACCTCTCGATCATTGATGACGAGGATGACGAGAACCCGGCAATCGGACAGCGGCAAAAACTCGATCTGCCGTAGCGTCGGATGTTGATCGCGCGGTACCGTAACGACCCCGGCCAGGTTGGTAATATCCGACAACATTTTCGACACGGAACCGATCAGGGTGCCGGGATCGTCGACGTTCTTCTGCAGCCGGGTCTGCAGCGCGCGCATATCGTTGTCTTTCGGCTGCCGGTAGCGGACCAGCGTATCCACGAACAGGCGATAGCCCTTCGGCGTCGGAATGCGTCCCGCCGATGTATGGGGCGCCGATACCAGCCCCAGTTCCTCGAGGTCGGACATGACGTTGCGAATGGTTGCCGGGCTAAGGTCCAGCCCGGAGTCTTTCGACAGGGTTCGCGAGCCGATAGGCTCGCCCTCGCGGATATAACGCTGGATCAGTACGCGCAGCAGATGACTGGCGCGTTCGCTGGGTAATGTACTGGATGCATCTGCCGACATTCGCAAGAAACAGAAACTGCTTAAACAGCTCTCTGTGATACGGTATCGCAACAAGCTAGCAACGGCTTGGCGGCCGGTCAAGGGTTTGCAACAATCGCCGCGAAAAGCCGCGAGAGTCGAGTCGCAACAACGATAAAAACATGGGAAAGCAATTCCGAAAAGTAGCAATGCTCGGTCGCCATGGCGACCCGCGCGTCTGCGAGCCGATGACCGAATTGGCGGAGCATTTGACAAAAGCTGGCATCGAGGTACTTGCCGCTGACGATATGTCGCTGGACTTCGCCGCCACGCGCATGCCCGAATCCGAACTGATGGACAATGCGGACCTGGCTATCGCTGTCGGGGGCGACGGCACCATGCTGTACGCAGGACAACTGGCATGCGCGGCCGACATTCCGTTGATTGGAATCAACCGTGGCCGCCTCGGTTTCCTTGCCGACGCTACGCCCG
>Ga0255053_10002185_pt1 | contig 10489 bp, 10 predicted proteins | sample JV7_2_22_MG_FD_188635 | JGI IMG/M metagenome (GOLD analysis project Ga0255053, IMG submission 188635) | Seawater microbial communities from Jervis Inlet, British Columbia, Canada - JV7_2_22 | ecosystem: Environmental > Aquatic > Marine > Inlet | place: Canada: British Columbia | collected...
CTAGTGGCAGGGCCAATGCACCGGTGAATGCGGTAGACCCGGGAGCAGCCTCTTCTTGCCATCTAGTGAATCTCTGCATGCCAGTGTATTTACCGACATACGATCTGGCTTTGGCAAAACGCTCATAGCCCTCAGCCGCCAGACCAGGTATACCTGCTTCTGCTACAGTACCTTCAAACAGATCAGTGTCTGACAACATTTGGTCTATTGCGTGGTAGGCAAGCGGTACACCAAGTAGCAACATCGCCGCGCCTGGTCTGAAGAACCTAGTACCAGGCACCTTGCCCTTCATCATTTGTGGCCGCAACCATCGCATAAACATCTGCGAGGTACTGCCAGTATATTCACCACCAAGACCTAATTTGTTTTTAAACTTTGTGGCTTCCCATATCTTACTGGCGCCACCCATAACCGACCCTGAAAGGCCGGATCTTCTAGCTGCTGCCGCTGCTGCGTCAAACTCTTCTGGACGTAAGACCTCCATGATACCAAGGAATGGATCATCAAGAATCTTAAAGAACCTCTGCGACCAGGTTCTAGAGGTAGCCTGTGCATATCTCCAAGCAGACTGTGCTTTACTGCGACCGCCTGCTATCATGAAGGAGGGTACGTCTGCCTCGGTAAGAACTCTAGCACCGCGTGTCTCTGGGCCAGCAAGTCCGGTCATTACATGACGTAAACCAGGACCGCCCCCTTCTCCCATGATTACTCTTTCGTACTGTGGTGCTATCCTACCAAAGTGTCGAGCAGCCTCTCCTCCGGCGCCAGGCGGGACATACTTACGCATCATCAGATGCGCATGCTCTAGAAGAAGCTGTCTTTCCGCTCCCATACCAGCTTCGAGGAAGAGCTTTCCTTCCTCTAAGGTAACACCCCTAGAGAGCATTAGCTCTGTCAATTCGCCAGCACTTTTACCAGTAAGTCTTTGTAGATATGAAGCCTGCTCTACGGCTTGTGCTCCGGAAAGGCTATAGGTTACCCCTCTACGAGTAGCTAGGGGTACAAGATGTTCGAATCCACCGAAGGTACGCAGAATATGACTAGGAGATAGCTCTTCTAGTCGCTTCATACCTTCCATCAAGACATCACCAAAGCGCCACTTAGGCACACCACCGGCTCCAGTCCTCAGCCCCATCATCTCGGCGTAGCCTGCAGCTGTGCGTGCTTCGTGGAACCCTAGACCAACCAGCGGTAGATTTCTGAAGAACGTTTCACTAACGACCCCAGGCACTTCTGCGGTCATTAGACGTGCTCCACCGTATAGAGCCCCAGCGGTTAAGGCGAGGGCACCGGCGCCGCGTGTATACGACGCCTGTGCCTCTTGCCTATAACCAAAAGGATCTTGAGGATTGACTGGTTGGTTGCTTATTAGTTGGTTCATTGAAGACCTTAGCTCCTGCGGCGATCGAGATTCCAATCGCCTGCTGGAGGTGTAGAGTCGACTTCGAACATCTTCCTGTTCTCAGCTTCGAAGTCTATGGCTCCGGGGCGCCTTTGTTGGTCCTTGACGTGCAGTGGGAGAGGTTCACCTATGACTAGCTCGGCTATCGCTATTCTTTCTAGGAGAGCCTCTAAAGGGAGTACCTGAAGGTCTTCGATCTTATAGGAGGGGAATGCTTTAATGATATAGGCGTACATAGCATTAAAAGCGTTTTGTTGGGCCGTTATCTTGACTGCTTCGAGGCGTTCGAGGAAGTCTTCTGGCCCTTGAGGTCTTGAGAAGTAGATGATCTGATTTGCTACCGTAGTAACAACACCTGCCTGCCATTCCCAGAAGTCTTCTTCTGGCATGGGATGTTCAATGATACACAGGTTGAAGATCTCCTCCTCTAGGTCTGCTTTGGCTCTTGGTGCCATGTCGAAGAGGCGAGCATACAGGGATGCTTCATCCCAGGTAAGGGGACGCCATATGAAGGCGCCCCACTCGAACTGGGAAACGTATAGTATCCTGTGCTTTTTGAATGCCTCAACAACATCCATTACAGTTTCCGTACAAGGGTGACTGCCATGGCGGGTTCTAGGAAGTTAGACCCTTCCATAATCACCGCATGAAGAGTTGGAATGGTTCCAGCCTTACCGGCCGATAGCCACTCCGGGCCAATAGTAGGCCACAATACGCACGATTGAACGATGCCTTCCTGAAAGGCAGCTTCGCTCTGTACGTTTTGGATCATCTGCTTGTACTCCAGCCTATTGATGGGACGCCACACATACATATCGTCTTCATCGAATGCAATGAGGAATACCTCACCAAATTGCTGCTTCCAAGCATCGATCTGTGTCTGATCGGGCTTGTCTTTCCTATCGTCGAAAGCTTTCAAGACGATATCTGGCCCTTCAGCCACTTCTTCTTTAGGACTCTCGTCCTGTGGTTGTTGCTCCTCGCTTAGAGGGGCAAATGTTTCCTCAGTAGGTTGATCTGAGGTTCGGTTCCTTTCCATGTTGACTCCTTCCGTTGTTTACTTCTACAGCCTCCAGTCGTAAGATCCTTCTAGGTAACTCTTTGTGCAAGAAACTCATACCACTCTTGCTGTGGTTGTCCCGAGATTTGGATATCCTGGCCCTCTCCTATAAAGTGTATATCATATAACACTTTGGTAGGTACGCCTGAGAACCTTGATCTATCTCCATAGTTGATTCGTATGTCTACGTTTTTGCTCATTATATCCGGTCGAGTGCCCGGCTTAGTACCGGCCTTAAATACTTCTAGCCGTCTGCGATTCTCTTTTTCTACAAAGGCAACTACATCTTCTTCTTGTTGTAGGTCAAACCCACGACTTTCCATGTCAATATCTACTTCTTCCATATCTTGCTTAACGGTATCAAGACTTCCACTCCTAGCTGCTAGATCGAGTAGTGTCCGTAAGTAGCCTTGATGGACAAAATTGGTCCACAGCCTTCCATGCACTATAACTATACCCCCTGCAACAGCATCATAATATCGAGAGGCATATCCGAAGATTGGTTTCTTCGATTGCGTCAGGGTGTACTGGATAGCTGTGCAGTCTTCAAGTATTACATTCTCTCCGAGTACTACCTGGATCTGAGCACCGGATACTACATCGTATTGCCATATCCTGCGGTCGTACAGTTCCCTGTAGAACTCTACCTGCTCTGCAGCTTCTGCTATACTTAAGTTTCGATCTATAACAGTCACAAAGCCGTCTCCTACTTCATATTGTCAAGTGCTGCTTTGATAGTGGTGTCTTTAGTCAGCGCGCTCCAGCTGATAGACCTATCGGGATCATTAAAGGCAACGGTGCCACCAAGACTGCTCTGGTTCTCTATAGTGAGCACGTCCTCCCCCTCGGCAAGCAAGCTAGTCATGGGGTCAATATGTCTTGCGACATAGCTTACGACACTCTCAGTGACAAGGTCCTCTATACTCATTGTTTGACCTTCGTTGACCATCTCTACACCATATATTGCCATCTTAGATAGGGAGCCTGTCTCATTTGCGAACAGTATACTAATATCAAATGGAGGAATCTGGTCGACCAGAACAATCTGATCTACACCGGCAGTCTTCCCTCTGCCTGCATCGACCGAAGATGTCTCAACCATATTATCTAGTTGCATCAACTCAGTCAAGACGGACTTGTTAAATACGGTAAAGATCATAGTCCCACCGATAGTACGTGGACCACGAGTATAACCTCTGGCTCCTACATGACCTAGGGCTCTTGCAGGAAACTTCTCTCTATGTGTGGAGAATGTGAGGGTCTGGATATTGCCTAGAATCACCCGTCGAGCTGCTTTGTCGGCATCAGCAGACGTATCAAAGTAGTGTGCTATGGCATATATGTCCGCCCCAGAATAAGAGTTAAATCTGTAGGTTACATCGTCAGCGATAGCTCTTTCAGCAGCAATACCTTCCCGATAACTTCCAAGTATTACATCCTGTGCTGTTAAGACACCTTGTTCTTCGGGCATGGGGATTTACCTCTCTGGGCAGAGAAATAGAAAAAGGGGAAGGGAGAAGGTCTCCCTTCCCCTTGTTAAGGCGGGTTCATCCGAGGGCTTATCCACCTTCTCTGAGCATATTACCTGCCGGCAGCCATGGTATAACTGCACGAGCTACATAGGTCATATTTTGCTCAGTGACGATGTCATCGATAGAGACACCAGAACCCTCGTTCAGGATCTCCACTCCAAGAATCCGCATTACGGCCAGTTGGCCATATTCGTTAGCGGCTGTTAGGGTGACATCAAATGGTGGAATCTGATCGACATACATGGGCCTGCGAGGCTCTTGTAGATCATTCAGACGCTCACTTGTCGCTGTTAAGCCGGTAGGTGAATTCGGGTCTGAGAGGTCTTCTACCGTTAGAGACTGGTAAGTCGCAGTCGGGAAGAATCTATCCTCTCGGTTTCTCCGAGGTTCATCTATATCGGCTAGATACCGACGGTTGTCAGTACCCATAGTTTCAAGAAGAGCAGCCCTGTCAAATACGATGAAAATTAGAGACCCGGCGATCCCACGCTTGCCTCTATTAAAGGCACGTGGGTCGGGTGAACCCATCGTATATACAGGTGCCTTCTCTCGGGTGATCATATAGGAAATAGCCTGAAGCTCACCAATGATCTTCTCACCGAAGACGGCCCTGATATCGACACCACTAAATGAGTGGTAAGTTCCAGCCGTTTGGCTGATTGTACGTTCTGCCATTTATCAGGTCCTCCTATATGGCGCTCAGACTTATTGTTATGAAGATTTGGCGCAGCTCGAAAGCTGGCACGAGAACCATATCTACATTCGCCTTCCCAGCTACTCGTTCAGCAGCAGATGCTGTAACGCTTGCTTCAAAGCGCGAAATCAAGCCGTCCTTAATCGCATCAGTCATGACGCGATCAGTTGTAGTCTGCATAGCCTCCATTTGCGGAGCTGTCATACCTTCGCCGATAAACGGTGTCAGTACCTCTCTAACTCGCCTGGTGCATTCGTTGACAATACGGACAGTAGTCAACCTCTGATAATCGGAAGCAGAAGTTGCAGCAGTTGGAGCGTCTACGATAACTGTTCCTCGCTCACGCGGAGTAAACAGTACATAGTGTACGCTAACTAGATCGTCCATCCTTGTCTTGCTCAGGCGGAAAGGCATCTGAGTAGAAGGTAGAACTTTGTTTGTAGGTGCAGACTGTGGAGCTAGCTGTGATACAAAGCCAGAATATGCTGGAGCACCGGTGGCGATGTAGCCGAATCCTGTGTTATCCACCGGAGTGAATAGGATTGGCCATGACATTACTACAGAAAGGTAACGACCGATATCGACTGCTGGATCCAAGTTGGTACCTATTGGGGTTTCTTCTACCGAGGCATAGAAACCTGGGCCGAATTGCGCTGTGGAGCTGCTACTTTCGTACACGTAGTATGCATCGAATGTAGTTTCGGTACCAGCCAGAGCATCCACTAACGTGAATGTGTCTGGTGCGCCAGCTGTTATACTGGCTACAGGTACTTGAACACCATCCGCTATTACTACTAGCGTAGATCCCACAACATCGCCTTCTGTGAGGGCAAAAGGGCCCGCACTCGCAGCGATTAATCCGGATAGGTCATCTGATTTCTCAGAGAATACTGGAACAGTTACTAACTCTCCAGCCATCCACTTGTTGCCCGCAAGACCAGCACCGTTTGTTGTAACGATGCCATCATCGTCTTTCTCAGGCAGATATCCAGCCCAATCGGCGATGTCTTTCAGAGCTGTACTTCTGAATGGACGTACACCAATCGTGCCTGTACAATCGTTGTCATTCTGTGTCAGATTGAAGCAGTAGTTCGCAAGCTGCCATGCAAAGTTGGCTTCGGAGTACTCATAGCTTACCCATGCACCGCTTTCCCATGCAGCACGATATCGAGTTGTACTCCACTCAAACATGGTTTCACCATCCTGTTCCCACTTTCGATAGTAGAGAAGAGCATCGTCATCCATGTATTCGTAAGAGACATCTACAGTATCAGTTGCTGTTAGGGCTGCAAACTCAATTTGGTCGACTCCACCTGTGCCAGCCCCTCTGTTTAAGAGGAAGCTCATATCAGCGGCAGCTCCACCTCCCAGTGGATCTAGCCTTGCTACTATGGAGCTTAGCACTACATCAGCATGCTCTAGATCTAGTGTGGTTTCCCCACCGGTAGATACGAGAGTTGCCATAGTGTTTGAGCCTACTACTGTTGAGTCGTCTGCAATGTTTGGAGTGTCCATGTAGACATCCATTGGAATCATATGATCTACGTCAAAGGCCTCAAGTTCGCTATAAGCTTTCTCGAGAGCTTCGTACAATTCCATGGCAGAACCTGTAATTCCATCGGTTCCAGCCGTGAAACGTAGAGCACCACCGGATACTGATTGCATCCATACCGCCGTAGCGAAGGCGCCTACAGTTCCGATGTCAGTTCCAGCACCGCCAGCGGCTGTACCATATGAGAACACCACGCCTGTGTCCGTAACAATTGTGTTGCCCACTGATTGAAAGACGAGAACCTCGTCCGCATCATAGACTTCCAGAGTTACGGTAATGTCATCATAGGCGATATAAAGTTCGTCGCCGGCTGTGTTGTCTTTATCCACGGTCTCCAAGGTAATCCCCGATACAGCGGTGTCATCACCGATGAATAGGAGTTTTGCTGCTTGAGCCGCCATACGCCAAAGCACCAGATTGGTGGCACCGCCACCACGTGCTTCATACATACCGCGGATCAGAGTACCACTTGACCCGAATGCGTTCACCGCATCAGCAGGCCGAACCACCGGAGTTAATACTTCCGCAGTACCTTTTTCAGAGGTACCAAGGACCAAAGTTGTCGGAGCAGGATTTGTCTCAACAATGCTGAGATTCCCGTCTAAGAAGTCAACATAGGTTCCCGGAAGATTTTCAAAAATAGCCATCTAGGTAGTCTCCCTTTGCCTGCTAGATTTGTTCAGTGTCGTAAAAACTGACGCTGATGTTGATACATAGTTCCTCAAGGACCTTCTCGCGTACTCGCGTGATTTTTTCCGTTCGAACATAGTAACAGAGAGGTCTTCCTACTAGTCGTTTGTCCTCAATTGAGATGTCAGCCTCTCTATTGGAGTATAGAATCTGATTGACGCCCCTTGATCGGAACAACCACATGTTCTGAATCATAAAGTCCTCAAACCAAAGAGCCATGGTGTTAGCCTCTTTGTTTGTCCGACTCCATATGATGAACCGGATTTCGTTGTCGAACATCTGACCTAGTTCCCATATCTTATATCTTGGGACTTGTGGGTCGTCGTAGACTTGCCGGACCATCGGTTTGTAGCCCTTAGGGCTACCCACGAAGGGGGCTGTGTTGCCCATCACCCCTGGTTCCCTTCTTATCAGATGAAATGATATAGTTCCCGGTTCACGAAAGGAATCAATACTCTCAGGTGGTGCCTCTTCGGTGTAGAAAAACAACTCTTCGATCGATTTACCTTCAGCCAATTGTTGTGCTCTTAACGCTACTCCTATCAAATCATAGAAGCCATTAATGTCCAGGGCATCATAGGGACTTCTCAGCCTGTCTTGTGGCTGTTGTGGTAGGTGTTCCAACAGTACCCTTATCTGAGTTAGCTCTTCACTTGGTATTAAGCTCCCAGTTGGTTCTACAGTTGAAAGGCCTGAACCACCTCGTAGAATAGTCATATGTCACCTACTCTTGCCATGTACGTCTATAAACACCAGTTCGATTGCCATACCTGTACGTGCGAATATCTCTCATTGCTTTCACTCCCCTGCGGCCCACTACCTTGGGCACTACCATGTTCGCAGCGGGTTCAGCACTAGGCCGTCTAGTCCATCCTCTTCCGACCTCTGGCCTATCTGGATCATACAGACCCTTGATTGTAGCGATCGGTCTAATACCGGCGCCACCAGTTCGTAAGAACTCTTCCCACTTATCAATACAATCTTGGAACTTTTCGTAGAAGAGTATCTTCTCTCGAGGTGATATACCTTGCCACTCAACCTGCATCTCAGCAAGTCGCTTGGCCTTACCTACGCTCTCCACCATCGTTGGGAATAGCAGGTCATATCCCACACGACACTGTACCCATTTCCTTTTGGCTAGCGCATACAGAGCAGGACTGATTATCATGCTAGGCGTCAGGGCCTGGGCCTCTAGTGAGGCCTCTAGTATGAGCATCGCTATCGTGGTGTCGGGCACTCTGTCGATAAATGGACCAACCAGTGCTCTGATTACTGGTATGGTAACGCAGTATGGGTTTACCACCGGAGCAAAGAATAATACGAACTCTCTGTCTAGTGAGTCATCCACCCCTCTTATATCCTGAAGGGTGACTCTTACTAGTGAATTCTCAACAAATGAAACAGTAGGAGCCAATCTAACCTCGATTAGTTCTCCAACAATGTTGAGGGTATGGGTTGCATTCACTACGGGGTCTACTAGATCGTAGTCTCCGTTCAAAGCATCCCAAGCGATATTGCTTGCGCCTACTGACGCAATGTCTTTGTTCCACTGTATAGTAATGACTCCAGCATTAGGAGCCAGATCTAGCGGTACCTGGGCAGAATACTGCCCAGGGTATGTAGACACAACTGCAAGACCATCAAGCTCACGGGGATAGTGGTCTTTCAGTGGTGGTTTGAGTTCGGGCTCTGACGGTTCGTCAGGAGCTTCCTCTACAATCCCTGTTTGGAATTCCCATCCGTAGATCGCATCCAGTGTTTCGCCAATGGTTGATCCCACGCTGTCGTCGATAACAACTTCATAGTCAGCCTGTGGGATCATCGGCGCACACGGAGTGAAGACCATAGTATCATCTGGGCGATAAATTGTCGCCAGTGTCACTACGCCTTCAATCAATTCGCGTGATTCAACAACTTGATTATCATGGTCTCTATAAGCTTTCAGGGCCACTACGAATGTGTTGGTACCTACAGTCACAGGATCAAGAGACCTATTGAACTGAGCTGTAATAGGATCACCAACAGCCACTCCTTCACTTAGATCATCTGGAACTATGTCAAAGATCCTGAATGGACCTGTTGTAGTAGTCGTAGATGACGTAGAAGAAGAAGTAGTAGTCGTAGTCGTTGTAGTACTAGTCGAATAAGTCGAGGTCGTAGTCGTACTGGTTGTACAAGTCGTGGTACTAGAAGTCGTCGACATGTGCTACGCCCCTCTTATGGTTCAGTTGTAGTCGTGGTGCTACTGCTTGTCATCGTAGTACTGGTCGTACTAATCGTACTGGCAGTGCTTGCCGTGCTACTCGTAGTCGATACCGTACTTGCAGTACTTACCGTGCTAGCTGTGGTACTACTAGTAGTGGAAGTCGAAGTCGTTGACGTCGTACTCACAGTACTCGCGGTACTTGCAGTGCTAGCGGTAGTGCTCGACGTTGTACTCACAGTACTAGCAGTGCTTGCGGTACTTGCAGTCGAACTTGTCGTCGATGTCGAAGTTGTACTGGTCGTACTCACCGTGCTGGCAGTGGACGCCGTAGTCGAACTTGTGGTCGATACAGTGCTAGCTGTCGACGCTGTACTAGCGGTACTTGACGTCGTGCTACTGCTTGTTGTCGAACTTGTCGTCGAGCTTGTAGAGCTTGTAGTACTCGAAGTGCTCGTAGTGCTCGAGGTAGTACTAATGGTACTGGCCGTGCTCGCGGTACTGGCTGTTGTAGAGCTAGTGCTCGTAGTACTCGTCGTTGTAGACGTTGTACTGACCGTCGACGCTGTACTAGCCGTAGTTGCAGTCGTACTACTGGAGGTAGTCGAGTGCGTTGTATGTGTCGTCGAACTGGTACTTACGGTAGTCGTCGTAGTCGTGGTCGTAGTAGAGAGGAAGACCGAGTCATGGTCTACCTTCCAAATGTTTTTACCAGACCGCGCATATACACCATCCTGACAGATCCGGACTTCCCCATCCTTCATGTCGTGTAGAGAGACAGGTATATCTCCCTTGAGGTCGGATTGTCTGCTTTTTACTCTTTGCGACATTTCCTGACCCCCTATGGTGTAGTAGAAGTAGTACTAATAGTTGAAGCCGTTGACGTAGTCGTCATGGTCGTGGTAGTCGTAGTAGTACTCGACACAGCTACTGCGTCATAGTTCAACTTTCTAATCTGGGGACCGTATCGCGCGTATACACCGTCAGGCGCTACACGGATCTCGCCATCTTTCATGTCTTGTAGGAAAGCGGGGATGTCGCCCAGATAATCCATCTGTCTACCCTTAAGTCGAGTAGTCATGTGCGTTTCCCCTTAATCGTACATACGAATAACTCGTCTTCCTACGCGGACATATCTCGGTTGTTCTGGTGGCCTTTCTGAAGTCACCTCAAACCTGACGAGTTCTTGGTCTATGTATGTTGCCCTAAGAACTTCCCCAGCCTCTGGGGCTTCAACCATGGTGAACTGAAAAGCACTAAGCTGATCATAGTCCTCACCACCGTTAGCCTGTCTGAGACCATTAAGGAAGAGTGCTAGGGTACCTGCGACAGCGTTCGCGTTTAATTCGAACGCAG
>Ga0255053_10002186_pt1 | contig 10486 bp, 10 predicted proteins | sample JV7_2_22_MG_FD_188635 | JGI IMG/M metagenome (GOLD analysis project Ga0255053, IMG submission 188635) | Seawater microbial communities from Jervis Inlet, British Columbia, Canada - JV7_2_22 | ecosystem: Environmental > Aquatic > Marine > Inlet | place: Canada: British Columbia | collected...
GAATCGCATCACCGAGCTGCGTGGGTCGCGCACCAGTACGCCCAGGTTGAACGACAGGTCCGAGACGTAGGGGAACGGGTGAGCGGGGTCGACGGCCAGCGGCGTCAGCACGGGAAAGACCTGGTTCGCGAAGAAGTCGGAGAGCCGCTCCTTCTCGCCCGGATCCAGATCACTCCAGTCGCAGATCACGATGCCGCCATCGGCCAGGGCGGGCCGGAGCTCCTTGCGGAACAGGGCCTGCTCCCGGGCGGTGAGCTCGAGCACCCGGGCGCGGATCGCGTCCAGCTGGGCCTCGGGGGTGAGCCCATCGGGCGTAGCGAGGCCCAGTCCGGCCTCGTACTCCGCGTGGAACAGCGCCACTCGAACCTGGAAGAACTCGTCCAGGTTGGTGTTGAAGATGGCCAGGAACTTGACCCGCTCCAGGAGCGGCAGGTCCGGATCCTCGGCCAGTGCGAGGACCCTGGAGTTGAAGTCGAGCCAGGACACTTCGCGGTTCAGGTACGGACCCAAGGGGATCGAACTCCGCGTTGCCAGCTTCTCGCTGCGGGCATTCATGCCAGCGAGTCTACCGATCGCGGGCCGGTTCTCGAAGCGTGCACGCGGCGGAGCTGGTGAGGAAACGGGGACGGGGCGATCAGGCCTTCCAGAAGGCCTGCGTCCGGGCGAAGCGCTTCCAGCGCTCCAGCAGGCGCGTTTCCACGCGGCTCCCGATATGAGCGCTCCAGCCCTCGACGAAGCCGGCGGCGCGCTGCTGCGCAGCGCCTGCTTCGGCGCCCAGATGGGTCACGATGCGGTCCAGAAGCTCGCGAGCCACCTCCCGGTCGTTCAGGTGTCCGAGCTCGTCCTGGAGGCGCCCCAGGCGCCGGTGGGTGCGCTCCGCGTGCGCGCCGGGGTACAGGCCGCCGAAGAACTCAGTGGCGTAGCGCAGCTTCTTGAGCACGATCCGCAGGGCGTGGCGCTCCTCGGTGGAGCGCTGGGCCAGGTGGCGGCCCAGGCGCATGACCTTGCGTCGCCGCCGCGCCAGCAGCGGGCCGGCAACGTCGCGCGCAGGTCCGAAGAGGCGGGCCGACTCCGGCGAGAGCGGCTGGTCCCGCCAGCGGCGCGAGGCAACGAAGGCGCCCAGCTGAAGCACCAGCGCCGGGTAACGCGGGCTCTCGAGCACGCGACGCACGTCGTCGTAGGCCCGTGCGCGAAGCTCGCGGGCGGATTCGTGAAGGCGCTTCAGTGCCGGCTCCGTCGGGTAGAGGGCCACGATCGGGTCCAGCCGCTCCTCCAGGAAGACATCCATGTCCCGCGCCGGGCCCAGCGCGCGCCCTAGCCAGCGCAGCTCCGCGCGCAGAGGATCCGTGTGCTCCGGCGGCAGGTAGGCCCGCAGCAGTGAGAAGGCCGAGCGCAGGCGGCGCACGCCGACGCGCAGCTGGTGCACGCCCTCGGGATCGACCCCAAGCCAGGCCGGCGTCTCGTTGCCGGCGAGCTGCTCCAGCCCGCTCTGGAAGATGGCGGCCAGCGCCGCGTCCAGGCTGTCGTCGGGATGGAGTTGCGGGCGGCGCGCGCGCAGCGGCGCCGGGGCCTCGCCGGTGAGCAGGGCGAAGCCGCGCTCGGCCTTTCCCACGCTGGCGGGACGCAACGGCACCGCCACCTGCAGCTCCAGGGCCAGCTCGTACAGATGGCGAGGATCCCCCTCCACCAGCTCCAGCTCCAGCTCGCAGATCCGCGCCGTGCTCTTGGGCGTGCGGACTTCGCCCACGTCCAGGTCGCAGCGGATGCGGGCCTGCTCGCGGACCACCAGGCGGTGGGTGCGGCGCACCGTCGTCTCCACCATCGGGCCGAGCTCGCTTCCCTCTACGCAGCGCGCCAGCCGCGCGCGAACCGCCGCGTCCGGAATCGCCTCCAGGTGCGGGTGCGCATCGGGAACCGGGCACTCCCACTCGCCGCGGGAGAACAGGCCCGCGCGTCCGGCGTCGGCGGTCTTGACGGTCTGCACGTACCCGCGGCCTTCGCGGCGCACGCGCAGGGCCACGCCCTCGCGGCGCAGGCTCAGCTCGGGCGTGTCGAAGTACACCGAGTGCAGGGTGGTGGTGCGGGCGCGGCCCACGCCCTCGCGGCGGAAGACACCCATGCGCCGGAGGCGGGGAAGCATCTCCGGATCGATCTCGAGCTTGAGCTCGATCTCCTGAGGGACGGACTCTCTCACGGGACTTGAGAGAAGCTACCTCAACTCCTTGGGACGTACGAAGCGAAGCAGCTTGCCGCCGTGGGACACTACGTCCCGCCACGAGCCCACGGCGAAGCGCAGCTCCACCCAGGCGCCCGTGGGGTACTTGCGCATCAGGCGCCGGCGCAGGGCGGGGTCCCCCGAGCCCACCAGCAGGGTCGCCAACTCGCCGAGGCCCGGGTTGTGGCCCACCAGGAGCACGCTGGCGTGGGCGTCGGCCAGGCCCTGCACGCGCTCGAGAAGCTCGGGCGCGGAGGTCAGGTAGAGGCCCCGGTCCCAGCGCACGGCCGGCGGCGAATCCCAGCGGGGCAGGATCCGCTCCAGGGTCTGCCGCGCGCGGCACGCCGTGGAGCAGAGCACCAGGTCGGGACGCACGCCGCAGGCGGCCCAGTGGTCGGCCAGGGCCAGGGCCGCGCGTTCGCCGCGAGGCGCCAGGGGACGGTCGTGATCGTCCAGCGTCGAATCGTCCCAGCTCGACTTCGCGTGACGGAGCAAATGCAGCGTCTTCATTCGGCCCCCGGTAGGGCGAAGGCGATCAGGTGGTCTCCCGCCCGGGTTCCCAGCATGCTGTGGCCCCCGGCCGCGATCACCACGTACTGGCGACCCTCCGGTCGCAGGCGATAGGTCATGGGCGTGGCCTGACCGCCGGCGGGAAGGCGCGCCCGCCACAGCTCCTGCCCGGTCTCCACGTCGTAGGCCCGCACGTAGTCGTCGAGGCTGGCGCCGATGAAGACCAGGCCAGCGGCGGTCACGATCGGCCCGCCCATGCTGGGCAAGCCCAGGTTCAGGCCGAAAGGCAGGGGCGTCATGTCGCGCGTGGTTCCGAAGGGCACCTCCCAAACCAGCTCACCGGTCTCGAGCGAAACGGCCAGCAGCGTGCCCCACGGCGGAGGCGTGCAGGGCACTCCGAAGGGCGAGACGGGAACCGAGGAGTGGTAGAGGTACGGCGTGCCGCGTTGGGGCGAGATCGCGGAGAAGTCACCGTGCTGCTCGCGCGGGTGCGCCTCGGCGTCGCTGCGCGGGAGCAGGGTGTGGGCCTGCCCGATGCGGCCCTGAGCCAGGACCAGGAGCTTGCGCTCGGGGTCCCAGGCGCCGCTGCCCCAGTTGAATCCCCCCGGCGTGCCGGGATACGCCAGCGAGCCGCGCAGACTGGGCGGCGTGAAGATGCCCTCGTTGCGCAGTCCCTCGAGCCTCGTGCGACAACGCCCTCGATCCCAGGGCGTGAATCCGAAGGCCTGCCCGGCGGTCGCGCGCAGAGGATGCAGGGGCGGGGGAAAGGTCGGGAAGGGTTGCGTGGGCGAACTGGTTTCGCCGGGAACGTCCGTCTGGGGAACGGGGCGCTCCTCCACGGGGAAGATCGGCTCGCCGCTATCGCGATGCAGGATGAAGACGTGGCCCATCTTGGTGGGCTGCACCACGACGGGGATCTTCTGGCCCCGAACGTCCAGATCCAGGAGGGAAGGCTGCGAGGCGATGTCGTAGTCCCAGAGGTCGTGGTGCACCGTTTGGAAGTGCCAGACCGGCTCCGCGCTGTGGGCGTCGAGCGCCACCACGGAGCTTCCGTAGTGGTCGAAGCCCCGCCGGTGGCCTCCGTAGAAGTCCGGGCTCGGGCCTCCGAAGGGCACGAAGAGAAGCCCGCGCTCGGGGTCGGCGGAGAAGACCGACCAGGCGTTGGGCGTTCCACGATGGTAGCGGGGCTCGCCCTGGGGATCGGGTTCCAGCGGCGGCGTGCCGGGCGGCACCGGGTCGAAGGCCCAGCGCAGCGCGCCGCTGCGCGCGTCGTAGCCGCGCACGACGCCGCCGGGCGCATCGACGCGCCGGTTGTCGCCGACCATGGCCCCGACGGCGACCACGTCGCCGACGACGGTCGGCGCCGAGGTCACCTGGTACTCGCCCCGCTCCACGTCGCCGAGGCCTCGCGTGAGGTCCACGGCGCCGTTGTCCGCGAAGCCCGCGCAAGGGCGCCCGGTGGCGGCGTCCACGGCCACCAGGCGCGCGTCCAGCGTGCCCATGAAGACGCGGAGCGCGCACTCCGCCGCGGCCGGCGCCTGGTCGTCGCGCCACAGGGCCACGCCCCGACAGGCCGCTCCCCACAGCCCCGCCAGCTGCGGCTCGGCGTCGTAGATCCAGCGCTCGGCGCCGGTCTCCGCATCCAGTGCGAAGATCCGGTTCAGCGGCGAGCAGAAGTAGAGCGTGCCGTCGTCCAGCACGGGAGTGGCCTGGAACGAGGTGTGGGCGGGCGAGTCCGAGCGGCCCCGTGCCCAGTCCCCGGTCCGGTAGCTCCAGGCCGGCTCGAGGAAGGCCACATTGTCGCGGTCGATCTGGGTCAGGGGCGAGTAGCGCGTGCCACCGGGATCCCCGCCGTAGACCGGCCAACCGGCGACGGGGCCGTCGTTGCGCAGAGCGGGAGGATCGGCGCCGCACGCCGCGCTGGCGGCGCCCAAGGCGAGCAATCCGATGACGGTGCGGAGCGCGGGCACGAAGCCCGGAAACCCTACCAGATCCGAGTGCGGCCCCCGCGCGTGTACACTCCGATCGCATCGGAGGGGCTGCGTTTGAGTCTGCACACGAGCCGCGCCTGGCTGCCCCATGTGGCTCCCTACGTGCTGTTTCTCGTCCTGGTCGAGCTCGGTCGCTGGTTGCCGCTGCCGCCCGGCGTGGCCCTGTGTCTGAAGGTCGCGATTCCCGCCGCAGCGCTCCTCGCCTTCGCGCTGCGCGGCTGCTACCCGGAGCTGCGGGTCGGGTCCGGGGGCGCCGCCGGTTGGTTTGCGGACGTGGCGGTGGGCCTGGGCGTGGCGGCGCTGTGGATGGCCCCTTACGTGAGCGGCCTGCTCCCGCATCCGACCGAGGGCTTCGACGCCGGGGTCTTCGGCGTAGACGGGCGCACCGGCGCGTGGGCCCTGCGCGGGCTCGGGTTCGTCGTCGTTACACCCTTCGTCGAAGAGCTCTTCGTGCGCAGCTTCCTGATCCGCTTTGCGGAGCTGATCTCGCTGCGGGGAGGGCGCCTGGAGATCGACACGGAGACGGACTTCCGGAGTCTCCCCGTGGCACGCTACTCCCGCGCCAGCTTCTGGATCACCGTGGCCTGGTTCACGTTCAGCCATGTGAGCTGGGAGATCCCCGTCGCCTTCGCCACGGGTGTCCTCTACAACCTGTGGCTCTACCGGCGCGGGCACCTGGGTGCCGTGGTGCGCGCCCACGCGGTGACCAACGGAACGCTCTTCGCCTGCGTCCTGCTCGACGGAAGGCTGGGCTACTTCCTCTAGGGGCGTGCCCCGGCCCGGCTCGCCGGGAGCTTCACTCCCGCGGAACCACGTGCACCGCATGCACCACGACGCGCGTGCCGTCCCGTGCCTCGAGGATCAAACTCCGCTTCGCCAGGTTGCCCACGTCGCCCAGCATGCGCGCAGCATCGCTGCCCGTGGCGATGGGTCGGATCTCCAGCTTCGCGTCCTTCAGAGAGACGGTGCGCGCGGCCTCTCCGGCGCCGATCACGAGCTGGCCCGACTCCACGCGAAAGGGAACGGCGCGGTCGCGGCGCAGCATCTGCTGGAAGTCGCGGCGCGCGGTGTCGGGGCGGGGAGGCCCATCGTGGTAGATGCTGGCCCGCGCCTGGAGCTCCGGCTCGGGGTCGCCCAGGTCGTTCGTGCAGCGCGCCTCTCCCGTGCCCATGGGTTCGATTTCCAGGAGAAGGGTGAGTCGATGCTTGCGCCGACGCGGCGGCGCGATGTTGGCTTTGCGTGCCACACGCATGGGCCCGCCGGGCAGGCTGCAGATCACCGGCCCGATGTACCTGCCGCTGGCCCAGGCGAGAGTGAGCTCCTGCATGTTGGGCGCATCCTGGGCCCGGACGCCGGACGGGGCGAGCAGGGTCAGGACGAGGAACGCCGCAGCAGAACGGGCGGTTCGGAGCGGTCGCTTCACGGAGGCGGAGGCTATCGGCTTTCGAGTGCGTTCGCCTTGACAGGGCACAGCCCGCGTTCCACCGTCGGTGCATGCGTTGTTTCTCCTGCGGTGCCGAATTCGCCCTGGCGGCGAGTGAGCGCCTCGGCTTTCGCGAGGAGTGCACGGCCTGCCGCGCCGACCTGCATTGCTGCCGGAACTGCGCGCACCACGCCCCGAGCGCCTACAACGAATGCCGCGAGTCCCAGGCCGAGCGGGTGGACGACCGCGAACGAGCCAACCGCTGCGAATGGTTTTCGCCGGGCACGGGCGGGGGCGGCGCGCGCGCGCGCGAGCAGGACCAGGCCCGCTCGAAGCTCGACTCCCTGTTCAAGAAACCCTAGCCGGTGAGCCGATACCCCGTGTATGAGTGACCTCCGGGCCAAGGACACGTGGGCCCTCTTCAAGATCATGGCCGAGTTCGTGGAGGGGTTCGAAACCCTGCGCCCCATCTGGCCTGCGGTCAGCATCTTCGGAAGCGCCCGCCTGGCGCCGGAGCACCGCTGGTACCGGGACGCCGAGATCGTGTCCCGCGCGCTGTCGCAGGCGGGCTTCTCGATCATCACCGGGGGTGGACCCGGCGTGATGGAAGCCGCCAACAAGGGAGCGAAGGAGGGCGAGGGGCGCTCCATCGGCTTGAACATCCGCCTGCCCCACGAGCAGGTACCGAACGCCTACGCAGAGCGGGTGATCCACTTCCAGTACTTCTTCGCCCGCAAGGTCATGTTCGTGAAGTACGCCTGTGCGCTGGTAGGCATGCCCGGCGGCTTCGGCACCCTGGACGAGATCTTCGAGTGCCTGACCCTGAGCCAGACCGGCAAGGTCCACCAATTCCCCGTGGTGCTCTTCGGGGAGTCGTACTGGAACGGGCTCTTCGACTGGATCCGCAAGCAGCCGCTGCACGAGGGCATGGTCTCCGAGAGCGATCTCGATCTGTTCCGGATCACCGACGACGTGGACGAGCTGGTGGAGATCGTCCAGGAGAACTACAGGCGGCGCCAGCGGGTCCACGGCCCGAGTGCCGGAGAAGGGCGCGACACGCCGTAGGCCGGGTTCAGTCCCGAAGCGCGAAGCAGAAGGCGGTCTGGCCGATCACGATCTCGTCGCCGTCGGCCAGGCTGCAGGAGCGGATCCGCTTGCCGTTCACCTTGGTGCCGTTGGTGGACTGCAGATCCTCGATGGTGAAGGCGTCGCTGCCGTCATCGAACTCGATGATGGCATGCTCGCGGCTGATGCCCTCGTCGAGCAGGGTGATGTCGGTGTTGGGGTTGCGCCCGATCACCGTTGCGTCGAGCCCGAGCTCGTAGCTCATGCCCTCGAAACCGCCGTTCTGGATGGTCAAAGCCGCCCGGGCCATGGTGCCCCCCTCTGGTCGACCAGCGCCGCTCGGGGTATCGGCCGATGCCCGGAGGGGCTTTAGAGGCGCCGGTGAGCCAGGGCGGGGAGGTCGCGGCGGATGCGATCCTGTTCCGCCAGGTCGCAGTCGGCCACCAGCACGCAGGGCCGGTCGCCGGCCCGGGCGATCACCAGGCCCCAGGGATCCGCCACCAGGGAGCGTCCGTAGCTGGCGCGTTCGGGGTTGTGGCGACCGCACTGGGCCGGGGCGATCACGAAGGCCTGGTTCTCCACGGCCCGCGCCCGGAGCAGCACCTCCCAGTGGTCCTTGCCGGTCTCGCGGGCGAAGGCGGCGGGTACGGCCAGGAAGCGCGCGCCCCGGGCCGCCATGGCTCGATAGAGCTCGGGGAAGCGAACGTCGTAGCAGACCGAGAGCCCGAGCCCGCCGAAGGGCGTCTCGGCCACCACCACGTCCTTGCCGGGCGCGACCGTGGAGGACTCCACGAAGGCGTCACCTCCGCTGGAGCGGAGATCGACGTCGAACAGGTGGATCTTCCGGTAGACGGCGGAGATCTCGCCCTGGGGGTCCACCAGCAGGCTGGTGTTGTGGATGTGCGAGTCGCCGGAGATGCGTTCGGGCAGCGTTCCGCCCAGCAGCCACACGCCGTGCTGCCGCGCCCGCTCGCGCAGGAAGCCCGCGATCTCCCCGTCGAGTCCCTGGGCGCAGGGCACCGGCAGCCCCTCGCGCCGCAGATAGGCGAAGTTCTCGGGCAGGGCGACGAGCTGGGCGCCCCGGTCGGCGGCCTCGGCCAGCAGATCCGCGGCCGCGGCCAGGTTGCGGGCCACGTCGTCCACGGAGGTCATCTGCACCACGCCCACACGCATGGCGGCAGGATAGCGGCGCGCGGGCGGCGTCAGCCCCGGAACTGCTGGGGGTCTACGCCGGTGCGCCGGATCACGTCGTAGAAGTCCTTGCGGTCCTTCTTGGCCAGGCGCGCCGCGCGGCTGATATTGCCCTTGCAGCGACGCAGCAGCCCTTCCACATAGCGCGTCTCGAAAGCGCGCTTGGCCTCCTTGAACGACGGAATGGCCTCGCCCTCACTCGACAGCATCAGGGCCTCGGCGCTCACCGCAGCTCCGCCGGCCAGGCGTACAGCCTGGCGGACGCGCTCGCGCAGCTCGCGGGCGTTGCCGGGCCAGCCCTGAACGAGCAGGGCCTCGCGGGCATCCTCGGTGAAGCCCACCGGCGGATCACCCTGCTCCTCGGCGCACTCCGCCAGGAAGTGGGCGGCCAGCGGCAGGATGTCCTCGTTGCGCTCGGCCAGCGCGGAGATCGTGATGCGGTGGTGGGGCACGTCCCCGAAGATCGATCCATTCCTGCCGCGGCTGGTGACCACCACACGGGCCCGCAGCGGCTGGCCGACCTCCTCGCCCTCGCGGGTGAAGTGGCCCTGCGTCAGCGCCGCCAGGAGGTTGCGGGCGACCTCGTCGCGCAACGAGTCGGCGTCGGTCAGCAGGAGCGTGCCGCGAGCGGCCTCTGCCAGGCCTCCGGAGTACTCACCGGGAACGGCGCCGTGGACGTTCGGCGCGCAGCCGAACACCTCTCGGCCTTGCAGCGCCTCGGGCAGGGCGCCGCAGGCGCGCTCCACGAAGGGCCCGTCGGTCCTCGCGCCCCACGCGTGCACCGCGCGAGCCAGGAAGCGTTTGCCCACGCCCGCCGGGCCGCACACCAGGACCGGAAGGTCCGACCGCGCTGCGGCCAGGGCCTGGTCGATGGCAAGCCGGGCGTCCCGACTGGCTCCTACGACCCGATCGCCGCGCCGGCGACCGATTCGTCGATCAGGGGGGCTGCCCACCCCGGTCGTTGCGTTTTGGCCACCATCATGCGTCGTCGTCGTCGCGCTCATACAGCCCAGACCCCCTCCCAGCCGATTATGAAAACTATTGAGAAGTCGGGATGCTTGTCAATGGAATTGCGGGTAGACTCGTCCTCGGGCTGGCCTCAAGCGGAATGCTAGCCGCTCCACCTCAGGGGGAAACCCCACATTTTGCCGATTATGGGCCGTTTTCAGCCCATCCGCGAGCCACGGGAGACCGCGTGACCAGCCCCCGAGGTGCGGGCGGCGCCCCGCGAATCCGGCGTCTCGACCCGACCCTGATCGACCAGATCGCGGCCGGCGAGGTGGTCGAGCGACCGGCCTCGGCCGTGAAGGAGCTGGTCGAGAACGCGCTGGACGCCGGCGCGTCCCGAGTCCGGGTGGAGCTTCGCGACGGCGGCGTCGGCTTCATCGCCGTGACCGACGACGGCTCGGGCATGACACCGGAGGACGCGCGCCTGGCGCTGGAGCGCCATGCCACCAGCAAGCTGGCCGAGGCCGAGGACCTGCGCCGGATCGGGACCTTCGGGTTCCGCGGCGAAGCGCTCCCGGCCATCGCCTCGGTCTCGCGGCTGCGGCTGCGCACGCGGACCTCCGACGCGGAGCAGGGCTTCGAGATCCGCGTCGAGGCGGGAAAGGTGGTGGACCAGCGCGAGGCCTCGAGTGCGCCGGGAACGCGCATCGAGGTGGCGGATCTGTTCGCGGCGATCCCGGCACGCCGCAAGTTCCTCAAGACTCCGGCGACCGAGTGGGGCCACGCCGCCGACTGGCTGGCCCGGGCCGCGCTGGCGCTGCCGGGCGTGCACTTCGACGTGCGGCGCGACGGGCGCGACGCCATCGCCTGGCCGGCGGTGGACGATCCCCTGGAGCGCATCGCCGCGGTGCTGTCCGAACGCGAGGCCGCCGCGCTGGTTCCGGTGCAGCGTCACGAGGGGGATGCGGTGGTCTGGGGCTTCGCGTCGCGACCCGATCACCACCGCGGGACCGCGACGGGCCTCTACCTGTTCGTGAACGGACGGCCCGTGCGCGATCGGCTGCTGCGGCACGCCGTCGTGGACGTGTACCGCGACCTGCTGCCGCGCGGGCGCTTTCCGACCGCGGTGCTCCACGTCGACGT
>Ga0255053_10002191_pt1 | contig 10477 bp, 8 predicted proteins | sample JV7_2_22_MG_FD_188635 | JGI IMG/M metagenome (GOLD analysis project Ga0255053, IMG submission 188635) | Seawater microbial communities from Jervis Inlet, British Columbia, Canada - JV7_2_22 | ecosystem: Environmental > Aquatic > Marine > Inlet | place: Canada: British Columbia | collected...
CGGTTTGGGCCGGATCTCCATTGGAGGTCCGCGGGGTGTGTCAGGATCGAAATTCCAGTGGATTACCGTAAGTTTTCCTCCCTCAACCAGGATGCGGTAGGAATCCTCAAGCATAACTTCCGGAAGCTCTGCATGAAGGATATTGAACACCATCACATAATCAACGCTCTGATCAGGCAATCCGGTCCCTTCAGCCACAAAATCACGCACAACCGCCTTAAGATTGAATAAGCCCTCTTTCCCGGCCCTTGTTACGGTCCTTTCTACCATTTCCTTTTCGATATCAATGGCATATACAGTTCCTGAAGCTACCCGGGCTGCCGGAATGGCAAAAGTCCCGTAACCGCACCCGAAGTCAACTACGTCACCGGTATTTGCTGTCAACTGAAGGGTTTTGAGGATCTCGTCCGCATCGAAAAATTCCTCCCAATATCCTTCATCAGGCATGCCACTTTCCCGAATTTTCATTATTTCCTCGATGCTTTTAAAAAACCATCCAAACACAACTCAATTACATCGTTCTCTGCCCGGATGATCTGAAGATATAAGTTGCGATGACTACTTCTGAATATCAACCATGACAGGTTGTATTTTCCCTTCGGGACTATCTTTCAATGACGCATTTAAACTCCCCTGGCGGTAGCCTTCAAGATCTACGGCAACGTGATCGAATCCTAGACTTCTGAAGTGCCGGGCAATTTTTTTACGCTTTACGGTCATGATCATCTCGATAATTTCAACGTCCACCTCAATGCGCGCCATATTGCCATGGTGACGAACACGAAACTGGCGGATTCCAAGCGATCGTAGAAAATCTTCCGCCTTGGCTACACGCGAAAGTTTGACCTCCGTGATCTCCTCATAGTAAGGGAAGCGGCTGGCTAGACAGGCGAATTCCGGTTTATTCCAGGTAGGAAGTCCAACTTTCCTTGAAAGAACCCGGATTTCCTCCTTTGTCAACCCGGCATCTAGCAGCGGTGAAACTACACCCAGTTCCCTGGCTGCTTTATGTCCGGGACGGTAGTCACTGCAATCGCTGACAGTAGCACCAACTGCAACGTGCCTTAAACCTTCTTCAGCTGCGATTCGGAGCAATGTTTCAAAGAGTTCCGATTTGCAATAATAACACCGCTCCGGGGGGTTATTACGGAAGTTGGGAATAGCGAGTTCAGAGGTCTCTACAATGCGGCTGCGAAACTCAAAACGCTCTGCTATAGAGGCAGCTTCTCTGCTTTCCCATTCGGGGTATGTTTCTGATCGGGCTGTGACTGCAAGTGCACTGTTACCAAGTTCATCTGCAGCCACCCACATCAGGAAGGTACTGTCTACACCTCCTGAGTAGGCCACCACCACAGAGGTGAGTTTCCTGAGTATTTCCCTCAATCGTGCCATCTTTTCGACAGCAATTTGATCTTTTATCATTTACGCTCCGAACATATCTCAGGCGTTTTACAATACCTGTTAGCCGGTGACAGGGTTTACTGTCCCATGTTTTCAAAAAGTACTGTGGATAGATATCGCTCTCCGGCGTCGGGAAGAACGGTTACAATTGTCTTACCCCTGAATTCATCCTGTTCTGCCAGGCGTACAGCTACCGCCACGGCAGCTCCGCTGGAGATACCGCACAATATTCCCTCTTCACTGGCCAGCCTCTTTGCATACTCGATGGACTCTTCGTCCGTCACCAGCTCAACACGATCCACTATTGAAAGGTCCAGTGTGTCGGGAATAAACCCGGCTCCGATCCCCTGAATCTTATGAGGACCTGGCTGAGGTTTATGCCCGGCCAGTGTCTGAGTGATGACCGGGCTTGCTGCCGGCTCCACTGCTACCGAGGTTATGGGTTTGTCCATTTGGTACTTGATATAGCGGGAAACGCCGGTAATAGTGCCTCCTGTACCCACGCCGGAGACCAGAACATCGATCTGGCCAAGGGTATCGTCCCATATCTCGGGTCCGGTAGTCAGTTCGTGTATAGCAGGATTGGCGGGATTCTTGAACTGCTGGGGAAGAAAATATCTTTCCGGGTTGTCGGCAGCTATCTTTTCGGCCTCTCGTATAGCCCCCGGCATACCATCAGCACCGGGAGTCAGGATAAGGTTGGAGCCGAACATGGCCATCACTTGCCGACGTTCAATACTCATAGTTTCAGGCATGGTCAGGGTAAGGCTATAGCCGCGTGCGGCAGCGACATAAGCGAGAGCTATCCCGGTGTTGCCGCTGGTAGGTTCAATTATCTCAACTCCTGGCCGAAGCAGACCTCGCTCCTCTGCGTCCCAGATCATTGAAGCCCCAATACGGCATTTTACCGAATAGGCCGGGTTGCGGCCCTCGATCTTAACAAGTACGGTTGTCCCTTTTTCGGTAATGTTGTTAAGTTTGACCAGTGGAGTATTGCCAATACTTTGCGAACTGTCCTTGTAATATTTTACAGACTCTTTTGTGGTTTTCTCCATCGTTGCTGTTTCCATGATCTTTCTCCTATTTCTTTTAAGCATGTTTGTATTATGTGATTGGACTGTCAGCCAGATTACCTTTCATTTCATGGTTTACTGATTTTGTCAGGCTCTATTTCTGACCCATTTTTCAGATTCTGTCGGTGGGTCAAACAGCCTGCCACCCGGAATAATCCCGGTGTTCCCTCAGTCCAGATATTTCAAAGTCTTAAAACCTCCGTAGACAGACTTGCCTGCCCTGCCGGACCCTCAACAGGATAATTTGAGCAGTTGGCCCATTCTGTCCACGACCCGTCATAGTTCTTGGCATTGTATCCCAGGGCCAGGAGAACGAGGGTAGCATAAGCGGATCTTATACCAGTCTGACAATGGGCAATTATCTCCTTATCCCTGTTCAGACCAAGGGTCTTGAATATCCCTTTTATCTCCTCTTCGCTCTTCAACACCTTCACTCCGTTATCTGTCTTCATCAAGTTGACCCACTCGAGATGGACCGCTCCCGGGATATGTCCGCCTCTATCAGCTCGAACTTCTCTACCGGTGTATTCACTTTCCCTTCGGGTATCCCAGATGGTGACAGACGGATTATTCAACCTTGTAAGAACGTAATCACCGTCTACCCTGATATCCTCCGACTCTGTTACCCTGTAGCCGGTTCTGGGGGTTACGGAAACAGGGATAATGGTTTTATCCCTGCCCTCCCGTACCCATTTTTCATAACCCCCATTCAGGACATAGGATTTCTCATGACCGTGGAACCTGAGTGTCCAGACGAAACGTGCCATGTATGGGTTGGTATGTTCCGCATACGCAACAACAGTTGTATCAGGGGTTATTCCGTACTTATCCATCAGTTTTTCGAATTCAGCCACACTGAGGATGAGACTCTTGACCCCGTGCCGCTTGCTGAGAAACTCATTCCGATAGATGTTGACACCACCACCAATGTGACCTAACAAATAAAGTGCGGGGTTCCTGACATCCACTACTCTCACTGTGGCTCGATTGGCAGCTAGCCAATCGGTTTCCACAAAATAATCGCCGAGAGCTGCAGAGGCTATATCTACATTCGCGATCGCCAGAAAAAGGACTCCAGCCAATAACCAGTTCATTCGCTTCATTTTAATTCCTCCTTGTACATCGGAATTCTCTCCTCTCGGATGTGGAATGCAGTGCCACAAATAAATTGAGTGACGGTGAGGTATTAATTTGATATGAACATCTATTGCCGAGCTATTTAATGGGTTTTATAATATGATTTCCACTAACATACGGCATAAATTAAGTCAACATATATTTTATATTGTACATAATTGTATGTAGAATTAGCCCAGCTATCCTCCATCAACAGAGATCAACACCATAGATCTGAGCCCCCGAATGCTGACCAAAACACTCCTAAGAGCGGGGAAACCAGGAACAAGAGTTAGACTGTTGGAGAAAAACGTCCAGGAACTTGCCTTCTCTGATCGTTCCTTTGATACTGTATACACCACATTTGTCTACTGCTCGGCCCGACCAATTTTCCCCACCTTGTTCTGTAGAATTGGTAATTCCATGCAAATAATTTACATGACTAGATTGCATAATCGTATTAAACATCCTTTTAGTACTTAATCAATATTGTAGAGTTTGCTGTAGCCAAAACCCAACAGGCTTAGTAAAGATCAAGGTGATCTTAACGTGAAAACAAGAAAAGACCGAAGACCAATTATAGGCGAGCATTCTGCTGGCCATTCTGCCCTGACCAGAGTCTCCCCTGTACTGCATGGGCTCATGCATCCATGCGCCATGCCCAGGCTCTAAGTACCGCTTGGCGGGACTTAGGGCACCACCCTACTATTCCACAGAATCACAATCGAAGATCAATCGTTACCTCTTTTTGCCTGGGGATTACTTATCCCGCAATTTTCAGCGGGTAGTTGGATTATTTTAGGAGGAAAACCATGTCTGAAACCAGATACCGCACAGAGACTATCGCTTTACATGGGGGGCAGGAGCCCGATGGCACAACCCTGGCACGGGCCGTGCCCATTTACCAGACGACGTCCTATGTCTTCAAGGATTCCGAACACGCAGCCAATCTTTTCGCACTCAAAGAATTCGGGAATATTTACACGAGGATAATGAACCCTACAACAGATGTCTTCGAGAACCGGCTCGCACAGCTCGATGGCGGTGTAGGAGCGCTTGCACTGGCCTCAGGCCAGGCTGCCACCACGTTATCGATCCTGAATATCGCCCGAAGCGGAGACGAGATCATCTCTGCCACAAGCCTGTACGGTGGGACTTACAACCTCTTTAACTACACCTTTCCCAAGCTGGGGATCACGGTACACTTCGTTGACCCGGGAGATCCGGAAAACTTCCGTAGGGCGGTTAATGATAAAACCAGGGCGATATATATTGAAAGTATCGGCAATCCCAAGCTGGATGTTCCTGATTTCGAGGGCATCGCCAAGGTAGCTCATGAGGAGGGGCTTCCCCTTATAATTGACAACACCGTGACGCCGGTGCTTTTTCGCCCCTTCGATTTTGGAGCAGATATCATAGTATATTCCGCTACCAAGTTTATCGGGGGACATGGAACCTCTATCGGTGGCGCTATCGTGGAGTCAGGGCAGTTCGACTGGACCTCGGGACGTTTCCCTGAGTTCACTGAACCTGATCCAAGCTATAACGGCCTTGTATATACTGAGGCTCTTGGAAACCTGGCCTACATTATCAAGGCACGAGTACAGCTTCTACGTGATCTCGGCCCAGCCCTGAGTCCGTTCAACTCCTTCCTCTTCTTGCAGGGTCTGGAGACCCTTTCTCTGAGAATACGAAAACACAGCGAGAATGCCCTTGAAATAGCTCAGAGGCTCAAGGAACACCGGGATGTAACGTGGGTGACATACCCCGGACTGGAGGACCATCCGACATACGAAAACGCCATTAAATACCTGCCTCATGGTTTCGGTTCCATCATTGGCTTTGGGGTGAAGGGCGGATTCGAAGCCGGCATACGTTTCATTGACAACGTCAAGCTCCTTTCCCACCTGGCTAATATCGGGGACGCCAAGTCCCTGGTTATCCACCCGGCCTCCACAACTCACCAGCAGTTAACTCCAGAGCAGAGATTCGCCACCGGTGTAACAGATGATTTTATCCGCCTTTCAATTGGAATTGAGGATGTGGAGGACATCTGGACTGACATTGAAAGGGCTCTGGAAGTGTCCGGAAAGGAGGTCAGTCATGACTCACAGCCACGCTCCGCGGAAAGCTCAGCCGGGTAGTACCAGTTATGATGATGACGCTCGGATCCGGCCCACCGATTCAGTGGGCCGGGTTAAGCCCCAGTACGTAACTTTCAGTGATGAAAGCCAAGTGCTCAACCTGGAATCAGGCGGTGCCCTGGCGCCTGTCACAGTTGCCTACGAAACATACGGGACCCTGTCTCCCGAACGGGACAATGCAGTGCTTGTGTGTCATGCCCTCTCCGGTGATGCCCATGCTGCTGGTTACCATGGGACAGATGCCGATGAGAAACCGGGTTGGTGGGATATACTCATCGGACCCGGCAAACCTTTGGACACTGACCGCTACTTCGTGATCAGTTCCAATTTCCTGGGCAGCTGCTACGGCACTACAGGGCCGACAAATATCAATCCCGAAACGGGTAAACCCTACGGCCCTACTTTCCCCTTCTTCACAATACGTGACATGGTTGAGCTCCAAAGGTGGCTTCTGGATTACCTGGAGATTGATACCCTGCTTGCTGTGACCGGAGGCTCTATGGGAGGGATGCAGGCTCTCCAGTGGGCTATTTCCTACCCTGACCGGGTCCGGGGGACAATTCCCATAGCAACTACTGCCCAAATGTCGGCACAAGGCATCGCCTTTAACAAGGTAGGGCGCCAGGCTATCTTAAGCGATCCCAAGTGGCAAAATGGAAACTATCTGGATACCGACCCGCCCGATCAGGGGCTGGCACTAGCTCGTATGATCGAGCATATCACATATTTATCCGAGAAATCGATGCACAGGAAATTCGCCCGCCGGTTCGCCAACGGTAACGAACGGTCCTTCAATTTTTCCAGGGACTTCCAGGTAGAAAGCTACCTTCACCACCAGGGAGACAAGTTCGTCAGGCGCTTCGATGCCAACACCTACCTTTATATTTCCAAGGCCATGGACTATTTCGACCTCGTGGATGACTTCGGATCCCTGGAAGAAGCCTTTGGGGACTGTTTATCATCCTTCCTCGTGCTGTCTTTTACCACCGACTGGTTGTTCCCGGCGAAACAGTCACAGGAGATTGTGAGAGCGCTCAGGAGGCTGGGCAAGGACGTTTCCTACTGCAATATAGAATCGGATCAGGGTCACGATGCATTTCTCCTGCCGGGTCACCGTCAGGGAGATCTGATCGCCGGCTACCTTGAGCGGCTGGAAAAAGGAGGTGGCACATGAGCCTTGCCGAAGATATCACACCTTCTTACACACAAGAAACAGACCCACCTCTCCCCAAGGTAGACTGGAGCCTGACCAGAACCCGCGATCGGGCTCTGGACGGTCCTATTGCCTCCTGCGTAAATAACAGGAACCGGGTCCTTGACCTTGGCTGCGGACAGGGTGATCTCCTGCTGAAACTCAGGGAAGAAAAGGATGTCCTGGAGCAGGGTATCGAGATCGATGGCAGTGCTGTGACCGAGGCCATATCAAGGGGGCTTTCGGTTGTCCATGGCGACCTTGAAAAGGGTTTGGCCAATCTGGGGGATCAGACTTTTGATATAGTTATTTTAAATCAGGTGATCACAGTAATCCGGAATCCAGTGAAAATATTGAAGGAATCCCTGCGCGTGGGACGCAAGGCTGCTGTCACCCTTCCTAATTTCGCATTTCACAGAACAAGGTTTCAGCTTGCCCTTACCGGCCGCCTCCCGGTGAATCCCTCACTGCCCTACCAGTGGCACGACACACCCAACATCAGATATGTAACTGTCCGGGATTTCAGGGAATTATGTTACCGCATGGGCTTTAAGGTTCACAAGGAGGTTTTCGTGTCCTTCCGCAGGAATGGGCAGGTACATCCTGTGAAAGCATGGCCAAATATGAGGGCCTCATCGGCACTGTTCCTGCTGAGTTTGTGATGTTGCTTTCAAGGGTTTCCCTGACAGATGGTCTCCCTTTCCATTCCTACTCCTTAACACTACCTTTCGCTTCTTTATATTCTGACGATGTGAGATAAAGTGGAGCCTGTAGCCCTCGAGTCAGGTAACGAAAAAAGGTCAGGGTGTTGACAGTTGACCTTGACCAACCTCCCTCGGGTCTGATCTATCTTTGTAACTCAACTGTTGCCCAGCCAGCCCCTCCTGTGTAATCATATACCAATCCCATTCGTTTTTAACTTTCTCAGAGGACAGAGCTCTTGGGCGGATACACTCAAAAGGATCTGTTTCTTGCCATTGACCAGGGCGGCCATGCCAGCCGCGCCTTTATCTTTAATGGTGAGGGTGAACTTGTGGCAAAGGCAGAGCACACTCTTGAGACCTTCCGTCCCAGAAACAATTTCGTGGAGCACGATGCCCGTCAGCTCCTGGCATCCATAAGAAACAGCATCAGGGACGCAATCTCTCAGGTGGAGAACCCCCAGGACCTGGTTTCAGCCGGCCTTGCAACGCAGCGGTCCAATATAGTCTGCTGGGATAAAGAGACCGGCGAAGCCCTTTCACCCGTGATCAGTTGGCAGGATACCCGTGGCCATGAGCAGTTAGAAGATCTGAAACCCAGCGCTGTAGAGATCCACATGAAAACCGGACTGTTTCTATCGGCGCACTATGGCGCAAGCAAATTTAGATGGTGCCTGGATAACATCCCTGAGGTACAGGCAGCGCTTGAAAAGGATCGGTTGTGTCTGGGCCCCATGAGCAGTTTTCTGGTATGGCACCTCACACGAGAGAGACCTTTTGTCAGCGATCCGGTGAGCGCCTCCCGCACACAGTTGTGGAATATCAGCCATAATAACTGGGACGCTGAGCTGCTGGACCTTTTCGGTGTGCCCCGATCACTGCTCCCGGATTGCGTTTCCAATCGCTATATATTCGGCAGCATGGAACTCGATGGGGGAAGTATACCGCTGGTCCTGGTAACAGGTGATCAATCTGCCGCCATTTTTGCCCACGGCAAATTGGACCCGGAGACGGCCTACATTAATATCGGCACAGGAGCATTTCTGTCCCGGCCTACGGGAAGCAGCTATGTTACAGGACGCCGACTGCTATCGAGCATTGCTTACCAACATGATGATGAACGTCAGTATGTCCTTGAAGGAACGGTTAACGGCGCCGGCAGTGCAATCGATTGGGCGGAAGAAGCCTTCGAGATAAGTAGAATCTGGGATAAGCTGCCCGGTTGGCTGAAGAAGGTAAAAAAACCACCCCTTTTCATAAACGGTATATCCGGGCTTGCGGCCCCGTACTGGAAACCTGATTTTGAATCAGAGTTTATCAGTGAAGGTGATGTAAAAGACAAGCTTGTCGCCGTAGTGGAAAGCATCATATTCCTCATAAACACAAACCTTATCGAGTCCAGTAAGCACGTTCCTGCGCCAACGCAGATATTGGTAACCGGCGGCCTGTCACGACTGGATGGTCTGTGTCAGCGCCTGGCAGACCTGACTCAGCTCCAGGTCCACCGACCCGACGAGACCGAAGCCACCGCAAGGGGGACAGGTTACCTGCTGGCAATAATGCCTGATTCCTGGCGAAAGAAGGAAAAGCGTAAGACTTTCAAGCCCGGTACTGATCGTGGCATCGCTCTTCGCTTCAGAGCCTGGGAAGAGAACATGCTCAAACGCATGCGAGCTAAGTAACCAGTTGTTGGTTAAAAGTTAAAAGTTGAAAGTTTTGCCAACTACTAATAACTATCAATTCTAATTTCTAATGCTCTAATGTTCTAAATCGAATTTCGAATTTCGGAGCTTTCCTGTTCTACAGACCCATTCATCTCCTGGATCAGTCCATCGAGGAGATGGCTCGCCACGTTGATAATTTGGTTCTGAGTAAATCCATTTCTGCGAAGGATCCTGTAGAAGGACCGTGCAACGAATTTGGCCGCCCTCTCCTCATCCTTCTGGGACAGCTCCACTATTCTTTCAAAATCTCCGCATGATTTCATCGTCTCCTCCTGTTTCAAAACAGCAGCATATGTACTGTTTTGTGCAACTTGCATGCCGCTGTCGGGAAATGTATTTGCGATGACCGGGAGACAATGGAATGTTGAATGCATCTTTCACATTGATTTTGATTAAATCACCATAACAATTTGTTTTTATTAGTATTATATGAGAATAATATCTTGCCGACCTTCCCTGTAGAACATTGGATACGTAGATAATCTTGCTGAAACTGGCAGTTACGGGAAAGCCTGAGGGGACCTGAAAATGAAGCAGTGTTGTTTTTTTGCAACACTATTGGTGTCCAAAAAACTACACAGTAGTTAATAGGAAAGCGCTTCACTTGTCCTACGTTTGCCAAGCCAAAGCTCAGTTCACTGGACGACGGCTGGTCTAAGTTCCAACGAAAAGATCTATATTAAACACATTGGTCATTGGACGTCGGTTACGTTCAGGGACCATTCATTTTTGGTCAATAACAGCATAGTAGATTCCCTCAACTACCCTTGCCATTCGCTCGTAATCCAGGGTGTCGGGAGTATCATTGGACGTATGATAGTTTTCATTCCTGTAAAAGGCCGTATCTGTGACCATTACCGCACTGTATCCCGCCTTCCAGTAACTCCTGTGATCTGAAAGATCGACTCCCGGGATTATGGACCACCCGTTAAAGGAGTAAGCAGGCAGGTTGCCCGCCCCACGAATGGCTTTTTTTATCTTACGAACAGGAAGGGCGTCGCGAAAACGTCCGACCACAGCAATAAAGTCCCCCTTTGAGGGATAAAAAGGTCTTAAGATCGGTGTGGGAAAAGATTGCGTGTACGGATCATCGGTGAAGTACCCGATGGACTCTAAAGAGATCATG
>Ga0255053_10002195_pt1 | contig 10475 bp, 7 predicted proteins | sample JV7_2_22_MG_FD_188635 | JGI IMG/M metagenome (GOLD analysis project Ga0255053, IMG submission 188635) | Seawater microbial communities from Jervis Inlet, British Columbia, Canada - JV7_2_22 | ecosystem: Environmental > Aquatic > Marine > Inlet | place: Canada: British Columbia | collected...
CCCTTGAATCTAGAAGGTTTCAAGAACTTTGTAGCCTTGAGCTGGACCACCGAGAGGGTCCACATCGAGGCTCGAACGCCGTTTTCTATTTTCGACCGGGGACAACGAATGCAAGAAAATCCCGGATTTCAAAATCAAGAGAGCCTTCGCTCACACGCCCCACAAAATTCAGCCCAAGACGAGCTTCTGGATCCGACGGGCTGTACTTGGTGTCCTGCGTCAAATCAAAAAGAAACTCTTCAGCACCTGCGAAGGAGCTGTATGTCTCAGACTGGTTCAGGAAAGCACGCGCGTTCGTCGAGTTGAAAGCCAGTCCTTGGTTCATTCTTTCAGCCAAATATGGCCTTGTATCCCCGGGTCAGCCGATAGCGCCATACGAGAAGACGCTGAAAAAGATGCCTGCTGTTGATCGCAGACGATGGGCAAGAGACGTCGTGGATGATCTCATGAGCCTGAAGCCGCCAATTAAGCATGTCGTTTTTCTAGCCGGCAAGGACTATCGAGAGTATTTGGAGAAGCTCTTGCACGACCAAGGCATATCGACCGAAGTGCCGATGGAGGGATTGGGTTTGGGCCAACAGAAAGCCTGGTTAAAGGCAAACATTCCGTATGAGTAGGGAGCGCGATTTGAAGCAGTTCTATCAGTTGCTCGATGCCTTAGAGCAAGAAGCCGGTGGCAAAAGACTGCTGGCGGACTGTGACGGTCGAATGGATTGGCCCGAACGCGGCGTTTACTTCTTCTTTGAGCCCGGTGAGAAGTGTACTAACAGCGGTACCGGGATGCGTGTTGTCCGGGTTGGTACGCATGCAATTTCAGGCAACTCTCGAAGAAAACTGTGGGAGCGCTTAGCTCAGCATCGTGGCACCCAAAAGACTGGAAGTGGGAATCATCGAGGTTCAGTTTTTCGAGAGTTAGTCGGCACGGCTATGAAACGGCGCGACCATACAGACGAGCCGAAAACTTGGGGAGAGCGTAATGGGCTGAGTGCCGCAGCCATGGAGTTCGGCATAGATAAGGCCGAACTGCGCGAGAGCGAGAAGCCTCTAGAGAGGAAAGTCAGCCGGTACATTGGTCACATGCCGTTCTTGTGGCTCGGCATTGACGATGCACCTGGCCCCGCCAGTCTTCGCGCGGTTATCGAAAAGAATTCAATCGCACTACTAAGTAATTTTGAACGAGAGCGGCAAGACCCTCCTTCACAGTCTTGGCTAGGGAATAACTCAGATCGTGATCGCGTCCGGCGTTCGGGGCTTTGGAACAGTAATCATGTGGACGAGATGTACTATCCAGATTTTCTTGCTGCCTTAAAGCAGCAGATTTAAGCACGATAGGAATAAACCGATGACAACGTATGACACCGGAATGGCAGCTGAATTTCATGTGCTTTCCGTCCTCCACCGACTTGGAATTACAGCAAACCTAACCCTTGGTAATCAGAAGGCTGTCGACATTGTTGTGATACGAGGCTCTGGTGACGTGGTCACGATCGATGTAAAAGGCATCAAAGGAAAGACGAGCTGGCCTATTAAAGACCAAGTTTCCTCTCGGTCTCACTACTATGTTTTTGTTTCATTTCTCGGGAAGATCGATGATCCTTCGGTCTTGCCTGAGGTTTATGTCGTACCGTCTACGAGCATACGCAGGCTGAAAGCTGTGCACCAAAATTCCGGCCGCGAATTCATCCAGTTGCGGGGCCTGCGGCCAAAAAGCAAGCGATACCGTGACAATTGGAATGTTTTTCTATAATTGAGGTATTCCGACCAATTCAAGGCATGCGGCCAACTCGAAGCCATATGACTTGCTGGTAGTCGAAATATCGACATCTGAATGGACACCAATGTTTTGAACTACGGAGCAATAGTTGAACGGAAGTCACGCAATGAACTAGAGGTGTTCGCTGCAGCCCGCGGCAAGTCCAATATCCATGAAAGTCTATCTGGGACTGCTGAACAGATATCCGTTAGTTATAAGGGCCGAACGCTCATTGAATTGATCCAGAATGGATATGATCCGCATCCCGTTGATCGAAACGACGGTGAGATCGAGATTCTGCTCGATCTTTCCGAGGGCGCAAATGGCTGCTTGTACGTTGCGAATCGCGGAGTAGGATTTGCACAGACTAATTTTGAAGGGCTATGCGACATCGCGCGTAGCTCCAAAGTTGTAAATCAAGGAATTGGCAACAAAGGCTTTGGTTTTAGAAGTGTTCGCCAGATCTGCAAATACCCGGAGATATATTCGAAGACCGTTGAAGACTCGACGAGTGACGATTTTGATGGCTTCTGCTTCGCTTTCCCAAGCGACCAACGACTTGGCGAGTTGCTAACGAACACAGAGCATGCGGATTACGCTGACGAAATTGTCCGGATCATGCCGCGTTTGTTGCTTCCCGTCTTCACCCAGGATCGTCCTGGTCACATCCCTCGATTCGCCAAGGAAGGTTTTGCTACGGTAATTCGTATGCCATTGGATCGGGAAGATTCGGCAACAGATATTCGCGATCAGATCCATGCCATCTGTGACAATGAATTGCCAATACAGCTTTTTCTCAATCGTATAGCGCAAATCAAGATTGAGGTACTTTTCGAACCATCCGACGCGGACGACGAAACGTTTAGCAGGCAGCTCCCGCGTCACATTATTGATCAGTGGACTAGAGACGATATTGCTCTGGAAATCGTCCAGATCGACGGCGAGAACCAATATCTGGTTAGCAAATTCCAATTACCTGAGGCGGAGTTTAGGCCAAGACTTCAAGCCGGTATTGAATCGCAGGAACTACCTGAATCTTGGGCAGATTGGAAAGACCCCGCGGAAATCTCTGTCGCAGTTCCTCTGAACGGCTCAGGGCGGTCTGGTCGACTCTACAACTTTTTGCCGATGGAATCGGCTGCGATGTCGCCCTGTGCCGGGCATATCAATGCCCCGTTCCTGTGCGACATCGATCGCAAGAAATTGGTCGACGATGTCGATCTGAATGACTATTTCCTGACTGAGGTTGCCGCATTGTGCTTATCCACTGCGGATGACATTAAAGAATCCAATCCCGATCTGGCCCGGTTTGCCGTAGTTGACCTGACGATGTGGCTAAACGGTCTCACCGAAACGATGGTCGAAGTAGCTCAGAAAGAGAGCGGCCACGCGTTCAAAAACCGCGCACTCGTGCCCGCCGCTACCCGTAGCGAACGGGCACCATGGGCCAGCCTCGAAGGCGTACATGCATGGCCTGAGACCGATGAATCACTGCGTGTGCTTACGGCCGATATGGTGGGGAACCTCACAGGCGTCGACTTTTTGGATTCCTCAATTAAAGGTGAGCGATTTGAACGCATTGTTGAAGTCGCCGAGGAAGTAACGGGAGCGACTCTTGACCCTGTGGCCGAGACATTGGTGGAGTGGGCAGAACAAGCTGCTGAGGATCTCAATCGGCGCAGCGTGTCAATCGAAACTTGGAATCATTTCTACATTGACCTTACGCACGTATTTGCCAATTCAGCTGAGGCCCTGCGAGGCAGCCGAATTCTACTAACCGACGACGGGAAGCTTGCACACGCATTAACTGACGATTCCGATGATCAAGATTCGGAGGGATCGACCCGCCGAAAAAAGCGGATGACCGGCGCAGTATTTCTTCCCAGCACTCGCCCACCGCCAGACCCCGGTACAGAGATTGCGGGTTCGGACGTGCCAGCCGATTCCGAGGTGGACGAGGAACTACTCACGAGGATACCGAAGTCGCTGCATCGATTTATTCAGCTGGTCAACTCAAAACTGTACTGTGCCCGAAGAATCGACGATACCGGAGTGCGACGTTTTTTCGTCGATAACCGACTCGTCAACCAATTTCAGACAGAAGATATTCAGCGCCTTCTGGCGAACTTAACGGCCCAACCTGGACCCGGAAAGAATCCAGACAAGCGTCGAATGGCGGCACTTCAGTTTGCCTTTGAGCTCGCTGGCCGAGGACACAGACACTCTGATCTTACTGAAATGCAATTTCGCGTACCCGGCCGCGGCGGCCAATGGGTACGTGCGACCCAAGCTTACTTTGGAACTACCTGGCCAGGAACACGCGGAAGACAGCTTGCCGAATTGATCGAATCAACCAGTTCCTTCTGCGAGGACCATCACAAGATCGGCGAGAACACACTAGCCGATTTTGCGGAATGGCCCACAAGAACTGGCAGCGTAAAGGACTGGACTAGGTTTCTGCGTGCTCTCGGCGTAAACGACAAGCTTCGACTACGGAACATTCGCCCGCGAGGGCGACTTTTGGTTCAAGGAAATGCTCTGCGCCGGACACTGCTTGATCGCTGCGATATCGAAGGATCGGCTCGCGACTATTGGGATAATGACCTTCCCTCGGATATTCGTAATCCTTACACAGAGTACACGGTTCGCGGCTCAATCCCGATGTTGCCGGGCCAAAATCAGTACGATCAATTTGCGCCGCAGAAACGAGCAATTTTCGCTCGCGAAATTATCGTTGCATTGGAAGGCGAAGACGAGTCCGTACTAACGATTCGGGTCTTGCGTCCAGACAGGTATGACTCAAACGAAACCTTCTGGCCGTCACCGATCGACAGCTTTCTAAGACAGGTTAAGTGGCTCCCGGTCCAATCGGCCGATTCGAAGGAGCACTTTTCGCAACCGGACGACGCCTGGCAGTTGCCTCACCACACATTACCTTCGCGTCTTGATTTCCTTCCCACTGTAAGAGGGGATGCCCGGTCGCTGCTCGACGGCCAGCCGGACCTCTGTGAGTTACTGCAGCAACATTGTGGGCTGAACGTCATTAACTCGAGTAGCTCAGCAGCCAAACAAGTACGCGTACTCGGAAAACTAGCCGTGGATGGCAAAATCAGTCGCGGGTCAACGGCGGCCTTCGACAGCCTGTACTCGGCCGCGTGGGAATCGCTCCCTAGCGACTCGGATGCACTAACCAACTTTCTCGAATCGCCCCCCTTCTATATCGCAGCACATGCGGGCGCAGACGTTGTGGGTTTCGAACTTGATGGGGATTCAGTATCGGAAGAGCCAGGACAGGAAGCTCCTTCGGACCAAATTGTCTACCTTGCAGATGATCGGGCCCCAACAACCCGGGATCTCCTCAAAGAATTGGATCATCCAGTTTTCGATTTCAAATTTCAGAATCGCGCCAAGCTGACTTCTGAACTCCATCGACGATTCAAGAATCTTCAATTGATATCTGAGGTAAACCTCGACATTTTCGCCGATGGCTCCCATTTCACCGCGACGGGTAATGAAGATCTACTCGCTCCTGTCGATCGACGCTGGCTGCAGGACACAATTCTCATCGTGTGCGATTTGACTGCTGGATTTCTAAACCTTGGTTCAGCGGCAATCGATAAATTACGAGCGCGCATTGCAAAGCTCAGATATCGATTGGTTGCAGACATCGAGATAGAGATCGACGGCCTCAGAATTCCTCTTCCGGATTTTGCCCAAGGCTGCCTCTTATACAACGACGAACAATCGCCGACTATTCTGATTCAGACTGATGATACGAACCTATCCTGGACAGTGTTGCAGCAAGCTTCTCATGCACTAGCGGAAGGCCTCGGATATCCGGTCCAGCTATCCGCCGTCCTCGGTTCTGCGTTCGCACAATTCGCTCAGCGGCATGGGGTTGATGCGCTCGATCAACCCAGCATCTCGGATCTTCAGGCCGTATGTCGCAAGGGGCAACAGGCTGTTGAAGAGTCTCGGCGCGGCTTGCGTCAAGTTACAGAATCACTAATCGAATTAGCAAGACCAGTAATCTTTGCAGTGGCGAACGAATATCTTGCGAAGGAATTTGAGTCAGCTGCTCAAAGCCTCGATAGCGAGACCGATCTGTTGTTGTTATTGGAGCGACTTGAGAGTCAACTGCCGCTGAGCGCCAAAGCCATCTTGGACGCCTGCCGCCGGAACGATGACTTAGACGGCGTCCGTCGTGAATTGGATATCAGCCTCCCCGATCTCAACGCAGCATTGCGTGGGCTTGGGCCACCTTATCATGAGCTAAGTTTTGCGGAAGAACATAAGCTGCAATTCAGAGCGTTCGTTACGGAAAATCAGTCCGCCATACTTGAGTCACTTCGAGCAGCGCATGTAGCCTCGTTTGACGCCGTCCAGCCGCTGATTGCATACGTCGACGCACGAGGCCTGGCCGGGCTAATACCAGACGAAGAATGGGCTGTAGCGTACGACGCCCTACCCGTTGAAATAATGGGCGCCCGTGTGAATGAATGGTTGTCGACACATAACGCGCAGCCTTTTCAAGATGCATCACCACTGGACGGTCTTGAGTTAGCCGATTGCAGACCAGCTAATCGCGAAGCACTTCGGAAACTTGCCTCCGAGGGTTGGCCAATAGTCAGTGCGTGGTGCCGGAAAAATGGAGCCGAATTACCGATTGCGTGGCGCACGCTGTCTCAAGCACAGCAAGCACTTGGAACTTTAGGTAATGAGCAGGGGTGGTTAGATTTCCGTCTTCTGGATCACGAAGCCCTTATCCAGTGGCTAGCCTTGACTGAAAACTGGCCAGCCGCTATGCCTAGCACCATTGATCAGGAATCGCTCGGACTGAAACTCGACGCGATTACCGCCGAGGTCGAGGCGGCAAAGCGCGAAAGAATCGAACAGGCTCGACTCGCCAGCATTGTATATATTGGCGAACATGAGCTGTCGGCGGACCAACCAAACCTATCGGATGCCCTGGATCTGCTTATCTCCGACTATGCGGAAAATGGCTCAGCATTAGAAATGCCAGCCCGTCTCACGACTCTCAGTCAACTTGACTCACTCGCCAAGAAAACAAAATCTTCTGGCGATAGAGGATCCTCAAAATCACGCGCACCACGGGATCTACCGGCCGCAAAAAAGAAATTGATCGGCCTTCTCGGTGAACGGATTGCTTTCGAGTGGCTTAAGGCCAGCTATCCCAATGCTGTTAATGAAGAGAGTTGGGTATCTATGAATAGAGAACTAGGCCTGCAAATCGGCGGAGGTAACGATTATCTTGGTTACGACTTTCTTGTTAATCGACCTAGCTATGTTCTGTATTACGAGGTTAAGGCGACCACAGGCGAAGACCTTTTTTTTCGACTTGGCCCTACCGAAGTCGAAGCAGCTATTAAATTCAGGGCAGACGCAAAGCACCGCTTTCGCATTCTTTTTATTCAAAATGTTGCAGACCCAGACCGAACGAAGATCTCTGTTCTGCCAAATCCGTACAGCAATCAATACAAAGATCGATTTCGGCTCGTAACCAAGGGGGAACTTGGTTTCCGATTTAGTCTACCAAGTTAGTTTGCGAATTGTTCGAATCGGTATTCAGGGGAATCGCCGATCCTGCAATTCTGAAAGGTGTTATGAATCCTCTGACGAACCGCGCCGCAAGTTTGAATAATACCGAGACTAAGGCACTCCCGACGACGGTTAATGGAGAACACACATGAAGGTACACGTTGATTTTTCTCGTCGGGATATTGATTTCGTCAAACAACTCAAGAAAGACAGCAAGGGCGACGACTTTGTAAAGCATCGAATTACGCGAAACGTTAAGAAGCAACGTCTAACACTCACGCCGAGACGCTGTTGGCATGCGTATTTGTTGTGCCTACTGACTACGCAGCAACGTTCCGGGCCCCGGTCAAACGTTTACAGGTTTTTGTCGGCGAAACCTTTCTCCTTAGATTTATCCACGATCAAGAGGAAGCGACAACCCACAAAGTACATAAAGAACGTGTTAGCGCGATCACGTGGCATCCGCCGTGGCGATACTATTTCAGAACAAGCCGGCAAGAACATAGATTGGTTTGCCGGCTCAAATTGGAAGGAATTGCGCTCGAAGCTAGAAAAGCTGGCGTCCTCTGGTGGCTTTAAGAAGGAGCGGGAACTGGCGAACTGGCTCGGCGATAAAGGCAGGTTTGATGGACTTGGGCCAAAGCAGTCTCGAAACTTCTTACAATGCCTGGGCCTAACTCGATACGAAATCCCCATCGACAGTCGTATTACGAAACGGCTTAAAAAGGACTTCGATTTTCCACTCGCAATTGGTTCCGCGACACTCAGCGATCCAGAGCATTACGCATTCGTCAATGACGTGATCCGGGACCTTTGCAGAAAGGCAAATATATATCCCTGTGTTTTTGATGCGATTCTGTTTTCCCAAGGAGATGGAAGCGACTGGAATGGGGTCGATCCGTTGTTCTAGGGTGAAGCTGTATGTCACGAGTTTCGGTGACTTTTCTGAGCGCCCCTTTTCAATTGGAGGTTAAGCATGCCGACGCGAAAGACACGAAGTGAACTGCATCAACTTGTCTGGGCACGTCCCGTAACCAAAGTCGCAGCCAAGTTGGGCGTTTCCGACGTCGCTCTCCACAAAATCTGTCGGAATCATAATATTCCGGTGCCTCCTCGGGGCCACTGGGCCAAGTTGACCGCCGGGAAACCCGTCAAAATTACCCCACTTCCGAAGACCAATCGTCGTTCATTGGAGGTTGTCGAGATCATTGGGTCACCAACACAGAAACTCCCGGAATCTGTACTTGAAGCGCAACGGCAAGCTAAAACCCAGGAAGCTGGAAAGGACCAGACCCGTCTCGGTGAATCGTCGGCCGCTATATCGCCACATATTGACCGCCTTCGTAAGAAGCTGGAATCAGCGAAGCCAAAGAAGGACGGCTATGTTCGGATCTTGGCGAAGAATCAGTTCAACATCGGGGTAACACCCGCCACCCGAGAACGCGCCAAACTAGCTCTCGAGAACATCATCAATGCAGCCATGGCAAGAGGATACAAACTGGCTCCGTCAGAAACCGGATTGGCGTTACAAATCCTCGGTGAACCGATCGCTCTAGCGATCTCAGAAACGATCAAACGTGAAGCCCACGAACCGACGGCAACCGAAACAGCGCGTCTCGAGCGATGGGAGCGAGCTTACGATCGAAAAATACAACGTGGTGAGTGGGCCTCAAATTGGGATAAGCCAGAGATACCAGAGTTTGATGAAGTGCCAAACGGCCAACTACTCATCGAACTCGACCAGTCCCATAGCTGGGACGGCCTTCGCCGGCGATTTCGCGATGGGAAAAGGCAGCGAATTGAGAATCTCTCCGAGAAAATTGTGACTGCGGCGGCGACCTGCGCAGCTGCCGCAATCGAACGCCGCGAAGAATCAGTGCGCCGGAAGCGCGAGAACGAAGAATTCGAAAGGAGGAGGCAGGAATTTGATAGACAGCGTATTTTGGAAGAAAAGCGCTGGGAATTCTTCGAAAGTAAGCTACAGATTCTGCAAAAGGCGCAGTTGTTGGAGCGTTTCGTTCTGGATTACGAGGCGAACTACGATACCGAGGTCCTCCCCGGCACGTTTCAGCAATTGCTTCGATGGGCAACTCTTCGAGCCGCGGCGATTCGGTCAGAAGTTAGTCCAGATAATCTGGCACTAATTCTCGAAAAACACGATTTGATGAATGATAACGCCAACATCAGTTCGTGGGTACGCGTCGATGCCTAACGCAAGTCAACCGTGTGGTGAGGTAAGTGCGCCCAGCCAGAGAACTGCAGATCGGAGTATGAGAGCTTAGCCAGACCATTTGACCACTGCAGTGGCGATGGAACGCCCGCCGGTTGAAAAGACAGTGTTGCTGAGTGACAGAGGGATGTGAGAATTTCTCCAATAGTGCATTGCGACAGCGCGTTCGGATTTATTCTTGTTCGAAACTTCGCAGGACTACTCAATACACCATGCTGCGGAGAGAGGCATGCGTAGATTGCCGTGAAGGGAGAATGTTCAGGAATCACAATTGTTCCTGGATTCGGCTCCCTGAATTCTTGGTGAATTAGGGGCGTGCCTCGCTTTATGAATTCGATCAGAGTGAACGGGCGCGGCTCCATCGCCGCTTTGTAGTGATCGATATTCTCGTCCCGCGGACAAAGACCGTCCCTGATCAGTACATAATTTCTGCCCTGTTCCAAGATTTCTGCTTGATCGACGATCCACCGCAAGCCATGAGCTAAGACCTCTAGTGGCAAGCTTTCGGTCTTATCTTTGAGTGCCCGCCAATATGCTTTCAGAGACCCATTCGGCGCAGTTAAGGTAATCGCGGCAATTCGTCCCTCTCTCTGACCGCCCCTACCAAGATCGAGGCCAATAAACCATGAGTTTCCATAAAGCTCACTGTTTTCTGGCGCAGTTGCAAAGTGGGCACCGCCAGCTTTCGACAAAACTGCCATAGCGAGACCATGCCGAGAATACATAGGATTCGACGAAGTTGAACAGAGCTGAAAGGCCGCGTTCTCGGAATCGAGATACCGTATCCATTCAAGGGCCGACTCGGGTGGCCTATCACCGCGTTTGCCGTCAAGCGGCACCAACACGACATTCGCAAATTCACCATTTTCAATAAACTGCTCGACACCTTCTGCATCAGCAAGATCACACCCTGTCACTGAGCAGCCCCACTCC
>Ga0255053_10002196_pt1 | contig 10474 bp, 10 predicted proteins | sample JV7_2_22_MG_FD_188635 | JGI IMG/M metagenome (GOLD analysis project Ga0255053, IMG submission 188635) | Seawater microbial communities from Jervis Inlet, British Columbia, Canada - JV7_2_22 | ecosystem: Environmental > Aquatic > Marine > Inlet | place: Canada: British Columbia | collected...
GGTAGATTTCAGTAGTTAGCAAGTTCATAATAATGAACTGAATTATTCTTTATTTCATAGAAAGGAGAAAACAGTGCCAATCGACCGACAAAAGCAGTCCGCAGCTGAAAGCTTGCGTAAAACAAGGACCTTTGGCAAGGTCAGGTGCCACAACCCCAGTTGTATGGGAAGAATTCAACCTGACCCCGGGATCGAACATGTTAAGTGCCCTACCTGTGGAATGGAGTACCGCCTGTTCTGGGTAAAACCGACATTACCGAGGATCCGGGGACCGGTATGGGATGTCAACCGGGATATTGCCCAAAAAAAAATTGCTGAAAAAGAAGCGGTCAAAAAAGGGAGTAATTAAGATGGCACTGAACAGAAAAATTGCATTTATCAACTTAAGTACAAACGAAATTGAGATTAAGCCGATTCCGATGGAAGTGCGCAAAAAATATTTGGGTGGCAGGGGGCTTGACGCGTATCTTCTGTTTAATCACACAAAAAAAGGGATTGATCCGATCGGCCCTGAAAATACGCTCATCATCAGCGGCGGTATCCTTACCGCCACATGTGCATCGGCAACTGCCCGAACCCATGTTATGGCCAAGTCGCCTTTGACGGGATTGCTTGGCAGCACAAACATGGGTGGATTTTTCGCGCCAGAGCTCGCATGGGCCGGGTTCCATCATCTGGTCATCAAAGGCAAGGCGAAAAAGCCGGTCTATCTTTTTGTTCAAAATGGAGAAATCGAAATCAGAGATGCCGCAAATCTATGGGGAAAAACTACTACCGATACCCAGTGGTCTATTCGTGAAGAACTCGGTGACGATGAAGTAAAGAGCTGTGTGATCGGTCCGGCCGGAGAAAATCTCGTTCGGTTCGCCAATGTCATGACCGGTATTAAAAATTCCGGTGGCAGAACCGGGATGGGCTGCGTTATGGGATCAAAAAATCTCAAAGCGGTGGCTACGCGCGGAACCATGGACATTCACCTCGCTCATCCTCAGGAGGCTTTTGAATATAACAAGCGTTTTATTGATCAAATTACCAGCGCAAAAGTCAATCAGACGCAGGGAATACTGGGAACACCTTTTATTTGGGGTGCTACCAACTGTTGGGGCGGTGTGAGAACACGAAACTTCCAATATAACCAGCTCGAATATGCTGACGATGTGGAACCTGAACGATTCGATGAAATCGCTACTGAGACAATCGGCCCCTATCATATGACCGGATGTTTTGGTTGTCAGATACACTGCCGTGCTCAGTATAAAATCCCATCCGGTCCCTATGCCGGAAAATACGATGAAGGCCCGGAGTACACGTCTCAAGGGGCATTTGCCTCGGAACCGGGCTGCACAAGCGCAGAAACAGTGTTGGTTGGAAACCATTTAGTCGATCAGTTCGGCATGGACAACCTGGAAACCGGCAGCATCATTTCTTGGGCCATGGAGCTTTATGAAGAAGGCATTCTGACCGGCAAGGAAACCGATGGTCTCGATCTGCGTTTTGGCAATGACAAGGCGCTCTTGGAAATGGTCGAACGCATTTGTTACCGAAAAGGATGGCTGGGAGACACCCTCGCGGACGGGGGGATCCCGGCTGCTGAAAAAATTGGTAAAAACTCTTTTGACTACCTGATTCAGGTGAAAGGCATGAACAATCTTCATTCGGATGAACGGGCTACACCGGCGCTGGCGCTTAACATCGCCACCGCATCACGGGGAAGCGATCATCTAAGGAGCCGGCCGGCCATCGATCTTTATCACCTGCCGGAGGAAGTGTTGAGAAAGATCTACAGCAGCCCCATTCCCTATGACGGCCCTTTGAGCAGCGAACATACCTCCTATGATGGGAAAGCATGGATGGTCTACTGGCAGGAAAATTGTTATATGGCCGTTGACTGCCTCGGCATCTGTAAATACCATACATTGTTTCTGGGTGCGACATTGCCTAATTTCGAAGACTGGCCCAAGGTGATCTACTATAACACCGGTCTTGAATTAACTCCGAAAGAGATCTGGACCATAGCTGAACGGGGCAACATGATCGAACGCATGTTCAATCTCAGGGAAGGATTGACCCGGTACGATTTAAGAAAGGGCGATACGCTAAATCATCGATATTTCGACGAACCCTGTCGACGCGGCGCACCCGATGTCATCGGCATGTCCATTGATCGAAGAAAATTCGATGAAATGATCGATGAGTTTTACACATTTAAGGGGTTGACTAAAAACGGCAGACCGAAAGCCGAGACCCTGAAACGACTGACACTTGAAAAAGAACCATCACATCTGCTGTAATAAAAAGCTATAATTTGATGAACTCATCAAATTTTGAAAGGAGACAATGAATGGAACCCGCAGATAAAGTTTTGATGATCGATCATGAAAAATGTACTGGATGTCGGCTTTGCGAACTGGTATGTGCGGTGAAGCACGACGGTATCTCCAACCCGATGCGCAGTCGGATCCGCGTGGTGAAATGGGAACAGGAGGGGCTTTATATACCGATGTCATGCCAGCAGTGTCAGGATGCGCCGTGTATGAACGGTTGTCCCGTCAATGCCATCTCACATAATGAAACGTTGAACCGGATTGAAGTCGATTATGACATCTGTATTGGGTGCCGCACCTGTGTGTCGGTATGTCCCTTTGGCGCCATGAACTTCAACACCATCGATCGAAAAGTGATCAAGTGTGATTTGTGTGACGGGGACCCCCAATGTGTACGATTTTGTGATATCAAAGCCGTTGATTATGTGGATGCGGGTGATGTCAGCATTATGAAAAAGAAAGAAGCTGCCCGTCGCTTATCCGTAGCGAATAAAAAAGCGGCAGCACTGCAAGCAACGATGTGAGTAGAGTCGTTTTTCGAAACATATCATACCATATATGGAGCTAACCCCCTCCAACCAGAAGGAGGAATTTCACCTTGTCTCCTTCTTTAAGCGATCGGGTTGCAATCTCTTTTCTGGGCAAAAACCCCTCATCGTTAATCATAATCTGAATGACGATGTCCAGTTCCCCTTTTTGGTCCAGTAAAACCTGGCCGGCTTTTTTACCATACGTCCGGATCAGGTGATCGATTAGATGTTTAACCGTCCCGACGTCCATCTCGATCTCTGTTTTTCGACCGATGAGGCGGGACAAACTAGGAAGGCTAAGTGTTTCAACGCTGATTTTCAATATGAACCTCATTTTTCGCTTTTGGTTTCCTATTTTGTTGATTAAATATCTCAAAAAGGAGAGTCAGGAGACCAGACTGGAATTTTGTAGCACGGGCAGTATGAAGAATCAATATGGGATTTTCGTGAGCAGGCCAAAAATTACAAAACGCTATGATGATGAATCACATAGAAGGGTTTGGAATGATTAGAAACGTTCGAGATTCAAAATTATTAACACAGGTCGCCCTTGGTCAGAAAAAGGCTGATCTGGCTATCGTAAATTCAACACTTCTTAACGTATATACGGGCGAACTACTGAAACAATATTCCGTTAGCATCAAAGATAAATGGATCGCATACGTGGGGGAATCCCCGGATGATACCATCGGCCCGCATACAACAGTCATAGATGCTAAGGGGAAAACCCTTATTCCAGGTTTGATTGACGGCCACATGCATTTGGCGGGGCTTTTTCTTATCAGTGAGTTTTTAAAAGTTGCCATGATAGGCGGGACAACGACAATCATCACCGAAACGACGGAGCCTTTTCCCGTGGCAGGTCAGAAAGGTGTAAATGATTTTTTAAATTCGCTGAAAGATCAGCCGGTGAAGATATTTGCAACCGCTCCGGCAATGATTTCCATCAGCCGGACGGCGCGGGGGATTTCGAAGGAGACGGTCCGGGCACTTCTTGCCAGGGAAGAAGTCGTGGGGCTGGGGGAATCTTACTGGCAGGCGGTTTTTCAGGAACCCGACCAGATATTACCGATTTTTCAAGAAACGCTTTTATCCAGGAAAACCTTGGAAGGCCATTCTGCCGGTGCCAGTGGTAAAAAGCTCAACGCGTATATAGCGACCGGTATTTCCTCTTGTCATGAACCGATAAGCGCCCAGGAGGTATTGGAAAGGGTAAGGTTGGGGCTCAGGGTGATGATACGAGAAGGGAGCATCAGAGGGGATCTGGAGGCGATCTCCGAGATAAAAGATACAGATATAGATTTGAGAAGGCTCATTTTGGTTACAGACGGGATTGAACCGAGCGATTTGATGGCGAAAGGTTATATGGAATACGTTGTTCAGAAAGCGATTGACTATGGATTCGATCCGATTCGCGCCATCCAGATGGCGACGTTGAATGTTGCCGAGCATTTCTCTTTGGACGGTTTGATCGGTGGTATTGCCCCTGGCCGGTATGCCGATCTGTTGGTGATCCCTGACCCGGAAAACATAAAAGCAGAACTTGTGATCAGCAATGGCCAAATTATTGCACGGCAGGGGAAACTGATAAAAGCACCTCGTGAACACATATTTTCTAAAAGGAGCAGGAACACCGTCAACCTTTCAAGACGGCTGGAACCTTCGGATTTTTCTATTCGGGTGAGGAAGGATGGACTTCGGATTGGTGTTCGTGTCATCGAGATGGTAACCGATCTGGTTTCCAAAGAACTCAATACACGGGTTCCGGTGAAGAATGGTGAAGTTAGAATCGATACGAAACGGGATATCGTAAAGGTTGCAGCCATCGACAGGACCCGGACCCCGGGCAAAATCTTCGTCGGTCTGATCAAAGGTTTTCACATGAAGTCGGGTGCCATTGCTTCCAGTTCGGCTTGGGATACATCTGACATCATTGTTGTGGGGGCAAATGAGATAGATATGACATTGGCCGTTAACAGAATTTTTGATATGCAGGGTGGGGTTGTGGTCTGCGTCGAGGAAAAGATAATGGCAGAAATCTCCCTTCCGGTCTTCGGCCTCATTTCAGAGTTGTCAATGGAGATGCTTGTGGAAAGGATAGCAGTTGTCAAAAAAGCCGTATCGGATCTCGGTGTCCCCTTTGCCGATCCGATTTTAACGCTGAGTACATTGACCGGTGCAGCAATTCCATTTTTCCGGATCTGCGAAGAAGGGCTCGTCAACTTGAAAGACGGTGTGACCAAATCGCTTTTTCCGGATTAGCGATCACTGTTGTTTATCGGTTTTCACGGCTTTTGGTTTTATTTCAACGATAAGTTGATGTTTAGATATATAAACATCTGAAATATCCATCTTTATCATTATCTGTGTTTTACCGATCTTTGTGACGAATGATTTCAACCTTTGAATTTCGACCGGATATTCCTTATCACCGGTGAGGGTTTCCATAATGCGGGTGAGCACCACATCTTTATCTGCTCTGCTGGTGATTTTGGGTTTTAGATAAAGAATTTGTTTTTTTTTATCGTACCTGATCGTTGTATCAAAATCGAAAAATAAGTCGATGTTGCCGATAGCGATGCTCGCTGAAATATTGCCGATCTTATCCGTATATTTTATATCCTTTCCAAAAAGGTGTGCTGAGAAAAATATCTTATTTTTTCTGAGACTCATTTTATCGATCGATTGAACCCAGATCGTTCCGGACAGTTTTTTAACCGCAGTTATTTCAACCGGCAGGGTGTCGCTGATAAGCCTTTCAATGACTTTTTCAGGAATAACAATGGTAATCTCATTTTTTTTTCCGATTTCAGCCCGCACCCAGGAACTCAATAGGAACAAACAAAGAACAAATGGAAGAACCGTATGGCCAATTTTTTTCATGATTCAGTCCTTTCCACGGGCCTCTTCGATATCAGTCGCTGTTTCAACGTGAATGATATTCATATTTCCATTGATGATTCTGGGATTAGACATCGCAAGGGTATAAAAATTCTCGACAGCATGTTGAAGAGAATGCAATTGTTGTTTTTTATTGGAAAAAGTATGATAAATTGAGTATACTTGTCAATAAGAGGTGAAAAACGAATATCGCCCTGCCTTCATGCGGGCGATTATTCAGGCCCTGAAGTAATGATTTAAATAAAGGAGATGCCGATGCTGACTGAAAGAATTGTCTATATCAATGGTGAGCTTGTCGAATGGAACCGGGCAACCGTCCACTTGATGAGCCACAGTTTTGCCCGCGGTTCAGCAGTTTTCGAAGTGCTCAGTTTTCACAAGACCGGTTTTGGTCCGGCTGTATTTCGCCTTGACGAGCACCTGGTGCGCCTCTTTAAAACTGTGGAACTGCTAGATATGGAAATTCAAATAACCGCCGAAGATCTTCAAGCGGCGGTCAAAAACACGATAAGACGCAACGGCCTTCTTGAAGGTTTTATAAAAATCGTCTGTTTTTATCCTCAGATCGCTTTTGACATCCTGCCGCCTCAAAATCAATTGGATGTTTCTATTTTCGTTCTCGATCCCAAACAGGACTTGGACGGCAGTGATTTTCATTTTGAACAGGGCACAACGGTCGGCATTTCCAAATGGCGCAAACTAGATCCCAAAACTGTTCCGATAGAGGCTAAAGTTGCGGCCAATTATCTCAATGGGATGGTGGCGCGCATTGAAGCAAAAAAGCGTCGGTTTGAAAATGCCGTCATGCTCGACACACAGGGATTTGTCGCCGAAGGCGGAACAGAATCGGTTTTTCTGGTCAAAAATGACCGGCTTTACGCTCCTTCTCTGGGGACGATTCTTGAAAGTATTACACGGAAATCGATACTCCAGGCAGCTAAATTAAGCGGCATTGAAACAAGCGAGGAAAGGTTGACCCCTGATTTTCTTTTTCAGGCAAACGAGATTTTTCTTTCGAACACGCCGTATAAAGTAATACCCGTCCGGCAGATTGAAAATCAAAAATTTATAAATGCACCCGGCCCGATAACCCGGAAGATAAATGATCTGATGAACAAAATCGTCAGTGGTCAAGAAAAACGTTTTAACGACTGGCTTTTCTCTGTGGATTAGGCTAAATCGAGAACGAGAAAATAAATTATTTTAACCATTTTATGATATCCGCATGAAAGGAGAACAAAATGAAAATTATGGTGGGATTTGATGGTTCTATTTCGTCTTCGGATGCGCTAAAGGTGGCGGAACAGCATGCGAAAGCCTTTAAAGGCAGAATTGAATTGGTAACATCAATGGAAAAGGGGACAGATGCGCAACGAGAAGAGATTGAAACAGCGGAAAAAGATCTGGAGAAAGAAAAGAAACGATTGGAAGCAGAGGGTATCTCCTGCCAGACTCATCTATTGATTCGTGGTTTGTCCCCTGGAGAAGACCTGGTTGAATTTGCCGAAGAGAATGAAGTGGAAGAAATTGTCATTGGGATTAGAAAAAAATCAAAAGTGGGAAAGCTGGTTTTCGGCTCCACCGCTCAATTTATTATATTAACAGCAGGTTGTCCGGTTGTGACAGTGAAATAGATATTTTTCCTAGTTTTTTCTTTTCCCGATCGTATTTTTTTCCAGCCATTTTTTCAGAGACAAAAGCCCCTCTTCTATGGAAATCCTGGGCACATAACCTAAATCCTTTCTGGCGGCGGAAATATCAAACCAATGGGCACTGGCAACTGAATCGGCAATAAATCGCGTCATTTGGGGTTCCCCGGGCAAGTGAAAGGTTTTGTAGATAAATTCCAAGGCACCTCCAATCAGCCAGGCTGTTTTATGATGCATTTTTCCTTTAACCGGTCCGAATCCAGCCGCCTTGAGGATGTCGTTGATCATTTCCCAAGCCGGAATCGGAGCTCCTTGACTGATGAAGTAGATATTCCCTGAGAGTGCGGGATTTTCTTCGAGTTTATCAGCCGCTAGTATGTGGGCGTCCACAGCATTTCCGATATAGGTCGTGTCTACGAGATTTTTTCCGTTTCCGATTTGCTTTAATTTTTTTGCCCGGGCAATTAATCGGGGGGCAAAATGCGGATCGCCCGGCCCCCATATTTGATGGGGTCTTAACACCACAGTTCGGAGATGCTCACCGGCGGTTTTTACGACCAGTTTTTCGGCCATCGCTTTTGTTTCGGGGTAGAATGCATTATACTTAACGGGGTAGGGGACTGATTCGTCTACTCCTTCCATGTTTGTTCCATCAAAAATAACACTCGGGGTACTGGTATAGACAAGCCTTGAAACGTTATGGCAGAGGCATCCGTTGATAACGTTTTGAGTGCCTGTGACATTGGTTTTGTAGTAATCTCTGTATTTTCCCCAAGGTGGTGGTTTGGCTGCCGTGTGAAAAATGATGTCTCTGCCTTTGCAGGCCTTGTCAACTGTTTGGGCATCACCGATATCCCCCTGGATCTGCTCGACACCCAGGATTTCAAGTCGAGTATAAAATTGGCGGGATAAGCTTCGAACGCTGTTATTTAGATGAACCAGCCGCTGAACAATTGCACTGCCGAGAAAACCGCCGCCACCGGTTACCAGAATCTTCAAATAGACCCGCCTTTCTTTAGCGTGTTGTCATAAAAAACCCCAAAGGAAAATTTTGTGCACCAATAGACCCCTTTCACTCATTTCAGTTTTTGTTCAGCCCAGGCTGCCAACTTTTCCCTGAAAATTTTTGAATTATGGCGAATATCGACGGGAAAGGCCCTGTGAAAAAGTATGGTCTCTATTGTTTTTGTCAGTTCATGCTGGGCTGCCAGTGCGGCAAGGTCGATCGAGAGCGTTTTTTTATTTGCTCTGCGGCATTCTTTTTTCAATTCTATGCAGATAACGGGTTTTTGTTTCATCGGGGATCCGACCCCCACCAACGCACTTCGAAATACCTTGAGATGATTGTTAAATATCGCTTCACAGGGGATAGTAAAAAGAGTTCGATTGTCTGTTATCACACGATGGCTCTTCCGACCGCAAAACCAGATGCGACCCTTTTGATCCATCCATCCAAGATCTCCCATCCGGTGCCATATTTCATCTCCCTGTTTGATTTTCATCTGCGCATCCGCATCTGGGTTTTCGAAATATTGTCGGCTGACCAGCGATCCCTTTACTACAATTTCGCCGATATCATTTTGGGATACCTTCAGGTCATCCGACCAGGTTTCAATCGGATCATCGCTGATTCTTATGATACAGACATCAATGTTATTTATGGGTCGCCCGATACAGATTCCGTATCCTTTTTCACTTAGTTGGCGGGTTTCCGAGAGAATTTCGTTGCTTGTGATTGATACAATTGGGACAGCCTCGGTCGCGCCGTACGGTGTATGGATTTCAGCATCAGGGCCTAATAAAGCACAAAACTGCTCGATATTATCAGCGTACACCGGTGCCCCGGCTGAAATAACCCGTTTTAATGACGGAAGTTTTATCCCTTTTTGTTTTCCGTATCGACCAACGCGATTCAAGAGAGCCGGGGAGGCAAACATGTTGGTTACCCCCAGATTGTTAATAGCTTCGATAATCCGATCGGGGTTGACTCTGGCAGGTTTGGTGGGATCCATGTCCGGGATGACTGCCGTGATCCCTAACTCCGGATAAAACATGGCAAAAAGCGGAAAGGTCGACAGATCGATTTCGTCAGGAGACATATTTAGATGGGTTTTAACCTGCTCAAGCTGGGCTTCAAAGTTGCCGTGGGTATACACGGCGCCCTTTGCAGGACCGGTGCTGCCGGTTGTAAAAAGAATAGCCGCTGTTTCATCCCAGCCGGTGTCAGCAACAGGATACGGTTTCCAGGGAAATTGTCTGAGGTGGTTTAAAGTGAGGCCGCCCCAGAACCAGCGCCGGCCTACAGTGATCCAGGTTTTTACGGTTTTGAAAAATTTGGGGTACAGGGTCCGGATCACATGGGCGAGTGAGATGCCGATGAATGCTTCCGGATGAGTTGATTTAAAGCAATTGACCATCCTTCGGATTCCCATTCCCGGATCGACCACAACCGGTATGGCACCAATTTTAAACATCGCAAAAATGAGCACAAAAAATTCCAAGCTCGGTTTTACCATTAAAATGGTTTTTGTCCCCCTCTCTATTCCGGCTTTTTCCAACCCATGGGCGAAGATGTCTGATTCCCGGTTGAGTTGCTGAAATGTCAGATGAGAATAGATCGCTCGTCCATGTTTATCTCGACCGGCATGACAGACGACTGCCCGCTTATAGGGCCTGATGTCAGCCATCCGAATCAGATGGGAGGAAACGTTGACGGTTCTATTGGTCCTTTTCATCTTTTCCGCTGAATTGTTAAGAGATATTTCTTTCAAGAAAATCTTTTACCAGTGAAATAACCTTTTCCGGTACATCTTCAAGAACATAATGGCCTGCATCTGAGAAGATATGGGATTCTGCATGGGGAAAGCGGCGCTGCCATTCGGCCAGATAGTCGAGCGTAAAAACAAAATCGTGTTTTCCCCAGCAGATGAGCATCGGAATTTGCTTCAGTCTATATAAATTTTGATCAAGATCAGATAAAATAGTGTAGCTCGGATCATGTGCTTTTATTGGGATATCCTGAACAAATCTAAGTGTCGCAATGCGGTTTTGCCAAGAATTGTAAGGTGCC
>Ga0255053_10002205_pt1 | contig 10453 bp, 15 predicted proteins | sample JV7_2_22_MG_FD_188635 | JGI IMG/M metagenome (GOLD analysis project Ga0255053, IMG submission 188635) | Seawater microbial communities from Jervis Inlet, British Columbia, Canada - JV7_2_22 | ecosystem: Environmental > Aquatic > Marine > Inlet | place: Canada: British Columbia | collected...
AGGTTGTGATAAGCCAATAGCTCCTCGATCGGCGTCCCACGGTAGGCAGGAACGACATCGTCATATGTTTGCACGGCACGACACCCAGGGAAGACCTGGCCTGTCCGCGACCGCGCGGTACCGTGCGTGCATCCCAGACCTCCGGCCTGTTCTGTGGCCCCGCGCTCAGTGGGTGAATCGGTGTGCGGGTTGAGGTGGCGACTGTGCTTCATGGTACATCTAGCTCCTCAGGGTTGCTGGCCACTCTGGTGAGGGTCTTCCTTCAGATCACTGTCCTGACTCTGCCCAGGTTGATCCGGTATTCTGGACCAGGTTGATCCGGAATCTGAGAACGGACCAAGTGTTAAGTGCAAGCGACGAAGGACATAATCCAACGGCTGGCACGTTACGCGAACTTCCCAAGCCGAAATCACGATCCGCATGGGCCCATCCATCTGCACCACTGAATACCCTTTGTCTTGTACCTTAGTCTTCGGTCTGCCTTCGTACAAGTCGAATTTATGTGATATTTACTTCGAGATCCTCGAAGTCTTGGAACTGCGGTGTGACAATGACTTGGCTCAACTACCACCACCTACTCTACTTCCGGACTGTGGCACAAGAAGGCAGCCTCACGGTGGGGAGCAGGAAGCTCCATCTGACACCCCAAACCGTCAGCACCCAACTTCGCACACTCGAAGAAGCGCTCGGCGAGGAGTTGTTCGACCGGTCGGGAAGGCAGTTGGTCCTCACTGACGTGGGTCACTTGGTGTACCGCTATGCACACGAGATCTTCACGTTGGGACGAGAGTTGACCGACACGCTGCAAGGACGACCGGCAGGTCGGTCGCTCAAACTGCTCATTGGCGTGGCCGACGTGTTGCCGAAGCTCGTGGCCTACCGACTGATCGAACCGGCGCTCCGCGGGGAAGACGACTTGCGGATCATATGTGTCGAGAACACGAGCGGGCACTTGTTGGCGAGGCTTGCGATTCATGAACTCGACGTCGTCTTGTCAGACGCACCGGTCCCTCCGAACATCAGTGTCCGCGTATTCAATCACCTGCTCGGCGAGTGTGGCGTGACATTCGTGGCCGCCGCCCCTCTTATTACGGCTCTACGCAAGGGCTTTCCGCACTCGCTCGAAGGCGCTCCCTTTCTGTTGCCGGCGGCGGGACCACACTGCGTCATTCACTGGAGCGTTGGTTTGACGGTCTATGTATTCGGCCCGTCGTGGTCGGGGAGTTTGAGGACAGTGCGCTCCTCAAGGTGTTCGGCCAGGCTGGTGCTGGCGTCTTCGCAGTCCCTTCCGTAGTGGCGGAAGGCGCTCGTCGGCAATACAAGGTTCGGAGGCTCGGTGAGGCCACTGAGATCGTGGAACGCTGGTACGCGATTTCAGTTGAACGTAGGGTCCAACATCCGGCGGTGGTAGCAATCTGTCACGCCGCGCTCTCGCGACTGTTCGGATAGGTCAATTCACAGAGTTCCGGATCGGTGTTTGCCTCAATTGTTGCCAGCGCCGGCCTCGGCAACACACGATCATCACGTATCCGGCGCGCTGATGGCACCAAAGCGATCCATGAGGTCGTGGATGCCTCCCGGCTCGCCGATGATGGCCAAGTGGTCACCCTCCAGTAGCACCATATGTCCACGCGGTATTAGGGTCTGCCCGCCGCGTTGTACCGTTGCGACCAGAGTGCCCTTGGGCATGTCGAAATCGACCAGTGCCAAGTTGAGGAGTGGCTCAGTCCGTATGCCCGATCGGACCTGCAGAGCCAGAAGACGATTATCGCTTATGACTGTCCTTCGCAACTCAAGTTTGTTCGCAGCGCCCATCCAATTCCCCATGAAGTCTTCATCTTCGATCCTCCCGCAGAGCTGTCCGAGGATACGAATGTGACGACCGGATTCGTTGTATCGGTGACGCACGAGAGATCCAATGGCCAATAGCGAGGATGCTGGTAGTCAAGTGAGTACATGAAAGATTTCGTTCTTCGAGTTTTTCGAAACATGACGTCTAAATATTCGTATTTCTATTGTCGACTTCGAGGGTTAGGTTCATTTCGTGACACCATGGCAGTGAGGAGCACGTCGCCGAGCGACACGTCGATGAGTATGGAGCACGGTTTGAGATCGGCGACCCGACCGAGTACACTCTCGCCCAGGCGCGCCACTTTCGGCAACAGTACCCTAGGTTGGTGGTTGCGCCACTTCTGTACCGCCTCGACGACGGGATGCTCTACTCATCGACGAAAGCGAGGAGACACGGTCATGATAAGGAGATTCAGGTCATCATCAAAGAGAAGCCTCACCGGCTGCACCGCGAGCTCAGGCGTGGAGGAGAAACAATGATCTCATTCGTACTGGCGGAAACCGTGGGCTTGGTTCTGTAGTCTGAGGATAAACCCACCAATAGAAAAGTGGAGAACGTCTGTGGATCTTGAGAAACTGAGCATGCACTTTAGAAACCTCGCAGTTTTGAGCGAGACAGAGAGCTCAATGATCAGCTGCTACATCAACAACGAGGCTGGTCGTGCGAGCTACCGCGATGATATCGACGCGCGGATCAGGGAGATCCGCGAGGTGCTGTCCTCCAACCAGCGCCTCGATTTCGAGCAGGCGCTTGGAAGGATCGAGGCTTTCCTAGCTGCAGACATCAACCCTGAGGCAAAGGGCGTCGCGCTTTTCTCCCGCGGTGGCGAATCGCCATTTTTCCAGGCGCTCCAGTTCAGGTTGCCCCTCCCGAACATCATGTCGGTGGATTCTGTCCCGCACATCTACGAGCTGGTCTTGCTCAAGGACACCTACGATCGCTACGTCGTACTCATATCAACAGAGTCCCATGCTCGCATCATCGAGGTTAGCGTCGGTAATGTCACCAAGGAGCTGTGGACGGAGCGCCCTGAACTCCGCAAGCGCGTCGGCAGAGAGTGGACAAAGGAACACTATCAGAGCCACCGTAGAGATCGGACGCAGAAGTTCATCAAGGAGAAGATCGAGATCCTGGATCGTCTCTTCTCGCAGGAAGCACACACCCATCTTGTGCTAGCGGGCAATCCTCGCACGGTCGCGCGGGTGCGCGCTAGCCTACCCAAGCGCCTCGAGGACAAGCTGGTCGACTTCGTTCCAGCGTCCGGTAACGCTTCAACAGCTGACATTGTCAGCGCAACACTGTCGGCCTTCGCCGAGCATGAGCAAACAGAGTCGATGGAGACTGCCGACCTCTTCCTGGATGAGCTGAGAACCGGGGGACTGGCCGTGGCGGGAACAGATGCTACGCTAAAGGCACTCGCCCTGGGGCAGGTGGATATCCTTGTGCAGTCCGAATCCTACGCCGCGCCAGCCGGATGGAAATGCAGCGGATGCGAAATCGTCGGGGTCAACGCTGTTCCTGTGGGGTGTCCGCAATGCGGTGAGCGTGCCATTGCGCAGCTCAATCTCAAGGAAGAAATGATAAGAGCCGCAGAGCGGCTCGGCTCCACCGTGGAAATCATCCGCAACAGCGATGTTCTGTTCGGTGTCGGTGGTGTCGGTTGTCTTCTTCGGTACCTGACGCCGGAGCAGCACGCACAATGACGCCTGACTGGCCATTGCTCGTCCGCTGGAGCGGGAGGGAGACCGGCCCGTGATGTTGCACTCGCGGTCCTTGTCTGACCGGCTCAGCCAGTCGAGGGACAACCTCTACCATTTCGGGGTTGCACTCGAATGTGACAGAGCGTCGCGCCAGATCACTCACGTGCCCCTAAGTGCTACCCACAGAATTCGTCCAGCTTTTGTTGGGGCTCTCAAGAATGATCTGCCTGCACTCATTGCTGCTGCGCCCGCTGTTGCCACCCGCCGAAGCATCCGTGTTTCACTAGCCATCGATCGCTCGGTCTTCTCGTCAGTGAGCCTAGGGGCTAGACTCCGGACCACAACTGGACATCACATCGCCAATCCGAATGAGAGGAGGCGTTTATGAACTCGCAAGGACCTCGCGAGGGCGGCTTTCAGCGGTTGCTGCCGCCAAACATCTCGACCCCCCGGAACGCCGGCATTGTGGCGCTGGTAGCGCTGGGGATCGCTCTGGTCTGGAGTTCCGTGTACACGGTGGGCGCTGAGGAGGTTGGCGTCGTCTTGACCTTCGGCAAATACTCGCGCCAGGCCGAACCGGGGCTTCGCATCAAATGGCCGTGGCCCGTTCAGAACGTCATGAAGGTGCCGGTGCAGCGGCAGCTAAAGGCCGAATTCGGCTTCCGCACGGAAAGTGCCGGCGTGCAAACCCAGTATTCGCAAAGCGGGTTCAATGACGAGTCACTAATGCTCACCGGGGATCTCAACGTCGCGGTGGTCGAATGGACCACGCAGTTCCGGGTCAGCGATCCGTACAAGTACTTGTTCAAAGTCAGAAACCTCTTCGACCCAAGAGGGGAACGTCGCGCAGACACCTTTCGCGCTATGAATGAGGCCGTGATGCGGGCAGTAATCGGGGACCGCAGCGTCAACGAGGTTCTGACTATCGGCCGGCAAGAGATCGCGTCGGAGGTGGAAGTTCGCCTGCAGGAACTTTGCGATCAGTACGAGACCGGAATCAAGGTGGAGCAGGTTGTGCTGCAGGACGTCAACCCACCCGATCAGGTCCGGCCGGCGTTCAACGAGGTGAACCAGGCCCAACAGGAAAAGGAACGGATGATCAACGAGGCGAGGTCCGAGTACAACGCCGTCATTCCCCGCGCTCGCGGCGAGGCGCAGCAGACGATAACTCAGGCCGAGGGGTACGCCACCGATCGTGTCAATCGCTCGAGGGGAGACGCCGCGCTGTTCACGTCGCTGCTAGCGGCCTATCGCAGGGCACCGGATGTTACCCGCAGGCGCATCTATCTCGAGACGATGGAGGCAGTTTACCCGAACGTGCGGCAGAAGATCATACTGGACGAGACTCTCAAAGGGATCCTGCCGCTGTTGCCGCTGACCCCGGGTGGTGAGGTGAAGCCATGAAGAAGGCATTGATCGGCGTTATTGGCGTCGTGGTCCTACTCGGCCTGTCGGCCGCCGGCGGAGCGTTCTACATCGTCGGCGAGACCCAGCAAGCGGTGATCTTCCAGTTCGGTGAGCCGAGAGGCGATCCAATTATTACGCCGGGATTGAAGGTGAAAATACCCTTCATTCAGAAGGTCACCTACTTTGACAACCGCTTCCTGGAATGGGATGGCGACCCGAATGAGGTGCCGACGCGGGACAAGCGGTTTATCCACGTCGATACTTACGCACGCTGGCGGGTCACCGCTCCTCTCAAGTACTTCCAGCGGTTGCGCAACGAGCAAGGGGCACAGTCTCGGCTCGACGATATCCTCGATGGTGAGACTCGTAACGTGATCGCCAATCACGACCTGATTGAGCTGGTGCGGAGCAGCAACCGCGAATTCGCGGTCACCGAACTGATTGCCGGAGACGCTGCGGCCGATAGCGGTGTAACCATCGAACAGGGTAGAGGGCAACTCGCTCAAGAGGTGCTGTCGGCTGCACAGGCGCGCACCGAGGATTTGGGAATCGAGATCCTCGACTTCCGATTCAAACGCCTCAACTACGTCGAAGAGGTGCGTTTGGAGGTCTATGCCCGGATGATCTCTGAGCGGAATAGGATCGCCGAACAGTTCCGTTCCGAAGGCGCCGGCGAATCGGCCCGCATCAACGGCGAGAGGGAACGGGATCTCAGGGTGATCACGTCGGAGGCTTATCGTGAGGCTCAGGAAGTCAAGGGTCGGGCCGACGCCGAGGCGGCGGACATCTACGCCGCGGCGTACAACGGCGATCCGGAGTTTTACCGCTTCCTCAGGACCATGGAGGTGCTGAGGCAGACCCTGGACTCGGGAACGGTGATGGTGCTGAGCACCGACAGCGAATTCCTGCGCTACCTCGGCAGGTCGAGGTGACCGGCGGGTCGACGGTAGATCCGTGCGCTAGCTTTAGACTGCCCGGCGGTCAGGTCGACTACTCCGCCTGCGGCATGTAAACCAAAGGCGTATCTTTGTTTACCGGCACCCTCCGTCTCGGGTGCCAGCATGGAGAGTGGGCGAGAGTATCGGCTCGATGACCCCACGCCAACCGTTGTCCAACGGTGGTAAGGCCGACTGAACTCGACCAGTTCAGGCCCATGCGCGAGTGAGACGGCACGACCATAGAAAGGACACCCCCATGAAACGCCGAGCATTCCTCGCCGCCGGCCTCGCGGCGAGCCCAACCTGGATCGATCCCACGGCTGAAGTACGACCGACACCTGTAGTCACTCCGTACCTACCCGCCCATGTCCTGATCTGGGCGTCCCTTGACGCGAACTGGATGCGACACTGCGCGGATACGGGCATCGTACCCAAGCCTGGGACGCTCCGCCGTGCAGCGGAACAGCTAGAGCGTATGATCGAGCTGTGGGAACAGGCGTTCTTCAGAGGGAACCCGCCCATCTGTGCCAAGGGCCACCGGATCGAAGGGACCAACGTGCGCTTGAGCATGCTTCGAGTGGGCGCGCATGAGAACGGCTGGCCGACCTACCGGCACGCTCGCGTGTGTCGAAAGTGCTACCTGAGCTCGCGCTTCGAAGACAAGGGGATGCGGGCATGAGCAAATTGATCGCGCTTGCATTGGAGTGGCTTGCGTCACTCGCAGTTATAGCATCAGCCATCGGATGGACGGTCATCCTGCTCAGAATGTGTAACACCTCCGAACAAGAGGAAGGCTTCATTGTCTGCGGAGGCGCGGCGAGCGAGATGGCGAGAGGGATTAGGGCAAAGCAGGAAGATGAGCGGAGCCGCAAGTCGTAACAGTACTGGACCCGGCGTTGTCACACCCAGCCAGTACCTTGAAGTCGACAACGGCAGCTGTGTCTCAGGCTGCCGGCATGAAGAGTTGCGGGGAGAGGACCGGCTCGATGACCCGCACGCCAACCGTAGTCCAAACGGTGGCACAGCCGGCAGGTTCGCGTTCGTCCGCTCATATCAGCGGGCATCCACGGCCGACCATGCGCAATTGAGATGGAACCCGTTACTAGAAAGGACACCACCATGAGTGACACTCCCGAGTCCCACAGGGACTTCCGACCCGACTACTGGGACCCCGCAGATCCGTTGACCGCGTTGATCCAGAACGTCAAGGGCGCCAAGCGGCGCGAGATGATCGAGGACATCGTGACCGGGCGTGCCAGAGAGATGGCCAAGCAGACCGGCAGCGATGAGTTGACGCAGGCAATGTTGTCTGAGGTGTCACCGGGCCTGCTGCAGGATGAGCTGGAGGACCCCGGCCAGCTTTCCGGAATACACCCGCACTTCATGGGCGGCGAGTACCTGCCGTCGTACGACAGCGGTGAGGTGGAGATCGCGCGCATCACGCTGGAGTCAGTCACGATGGACGTGATCGCGATCCGGGCGCGCCGCGCAGATGGTCGCATCCACTACCGAGTGGTAGATGAGTACGAGACGGAATTCGCCCTCGAGTCCGCAAAGTCCAAGGAGCCGCTCACGTTCGGCGAGTTGCTCCAGCTCATCGACTCGATCAGGACCGAGGACACCAGGCCCGACCAGAGTTACGTGGACTGGATCCGTGATTCGAACGTGGAGGGTGGTGCCGATCCGGATGCAATGCGCCGTTTCATAACCGTCAGCTCACCGTTCTACCCGGCGTTGGAGTCGTACTACGAGGGGCGTGCCGAGGCTTGGTACGAGCAGGAGATGAGACCGTTCTGGGAAGAGGAGGCGCGAGCAGAGCAGGAGGCGCTCGAACGGGAACGGCTGCGGCAGGAGAAGAAAGCGCGCGAGGCGCCGCTCATCGCGCCTTTCAGGCAGGACATCGAGCGCATCGTCGCGAAGTACGAGCCTGAACAGTCGGGCGCCGTTGGCATCTCGATCCGGGACGCTCACCGCTACGCTCTCGAGAAATTCCTCGTGACGTACGTGGTCGAACATGGTGAGTTACCGTGCGGGAGGCACCAGCTCGCTGCCAGTGTGAGGTGCAGGTTCGGCTGCCGCCCTCAGAAGTTCGACGTCGACCTCGACACGCTCGATTCCGCCGGGCGGCAAGGAGACCGTGTGCGATGACAGGCCTGGTTGTTGACGCGCTGCTCTGGCTCTCGCCGGCATCTGGTGGTCTGGCCCCTGGTCGCCTTTCTCCGGGGGGCCTCGCACCGGTGCACTCGTGGGCTGAAGTGTCGAGGCTATACTTCGGAGAGTGCAATTCATACGGTGCAGACGTGCCGTGAGCGTATGACCTTTCGTCTGACGAAACGGAACCGTAGAGCCCGCGGGAGCCCTCATAAACCATCGTGCGGTATGACGTTTCGTCGGATGCTGGCACACTGGCACGGCTGTTAAAGTCTACTGGCACAACAGGTTAGGAGGTGTAGACCTCAGATATGAACGCGTCGAAAACTGCCCACTTTAGGTGGCGCGGTGTCTGTCACACCGGAGGTCGCGAGTTCGAATCCGCTCGCGGTCGTGACTGCAGCGATACTTGCCGGCGTAGCCCTTCTACGAGCAACTAAAACGGCCGAGAAGGAGGAAGGTTTCATCATCTGTGGAGGTGCGGCGAGCGAGATGGCCAGACGGATAAGGGAGCACCAAACCGGTAGTCACCAGGCGGAAGGTGAGATCGTTGGCTGACGTTTCCTCTGACGTTTGCCACTGATATACCCCCCTTTTCGGGGGGTATATCGTCAGTGAATGACGCGTATTGACGCCGTTTTGATCTCAGGGCACATCTCCAAAACCGGGGGTTGCAGGTTCGAGTCCTGCCGGGCCTGTTACGACAAATGGCCGCGCTATTCGCGCGGCCTTTGTCGTACAGGCACCGCCAGTCTTCGCTCTCACCGGCGCTCCGTGCGCTGTCGCGCACGGAGACGCCGCTTGTCGAGTCGAGTCCTGCCGGCGCGCCGCCTCTTTCGTACAGTCAAAGACAGGCTCTTTGGCCTCGCCTCCGGGTGGCGCCGAAATCACCCCACGTCGAGACCGCCCTTTTCCGCACCGGGGCGCAACCGATTGATCCCACTGACCTGCCGAGCGTATGTTACACTTGGGACATGCCAGTCACTGCAAAGCTGTCCCGCGACTTCTACGACCGGTTCGGTGACAAGCTAGTCGACGAGCTGGTGGGACTGCTGAACGACGTGGACGCGACATTCAAGGCCGAGCTCCGGGAGCAGAACGACCGCAACCTGGCGCTGTTCGACGCCAAGCTCGAGCAGCGACTCGCGGAGTTGAAGGCCGAATTAATCAAGTGGATGTTTCTCTTCTGGCTCGGCACCGTCGCCACCATGCTCGGTCTCGGGAGGTTGCTCCTCGGGATCTGATTTCTTTCTCAGACACCACCAGTCTTCGCTCTCACCGACGCTCCGTGCGCTGGCGCGCACAGAGACGCCGCTTGTCGAGTCGAGTCCTGCCGGGCCTGTTAGGCAAGTGGTTGATTCACTAGCGCTTATCTTTCTGCTCCAGTGTCCCCTACCTGAGCGTCACATTGGCCTGTGACCGATTTTGTGGCGGTCCCACAGTACAAATCAAAGTCAGCCAACGCACTCACCAGTCGCGTGAACCATTCGGTCGTTCTTGATTTCACCATGCGCACGAATCAACCGCTCCTACCGAATTCGGCAGCTTCATTCGCCTATAGGAGTTAGACAGAGCTCGCGCGAAGCTCCTCAAGCTGCCTTCGATGGTGATCGTAGTCAGCGATTAGCTCATCCACAGTAATCTTCACCGTGACTAGGTCGTCCGCAGTACCATTCACCGTCAGCTCCTCGCCTTTGTGCCGAACCCCGAAATCACGATCCCACTCCCCGGGGGCAAGTGTCCGTAGGAAGGCTGTCAACTCCCCGGCCGAGTTAGCCAGCATCTCAAGAAGCATCGAACGATCCGTATCACCACACGCGCGGACGAGCGCGGCATTCACCTTCGAGTAGTTGGGACCAGGGTCGACGTCGTAGAACGGTAGCTCGCCACACAGGATCTGCTTTGCGCCCCGCACTATGTGACGGTTCCACCCGATCAAGTGAGCCACGATGTCCCGCGGCGTCCAGCCATTGACCTTCTCGAGAAAGAGACGCTCGTCGAGCGCAGCGACAGAGGACGCGAACGCTTCAACGCGCTGCTCAAACTGGTCCATCTGGTCCTCAATGTTCATTGTTACCACCTATCCCCCAAGCACCTCGCGGATGGCGCGGTGGGCCTCACTGAACGAGGCCTCGGTCATGGCGTTGTTCGCGGCGTCGCAGTTAGCGATGGAGATGCGGCCGAAGGGCTGGCGGGCGCGCAGCCACGGGCGCTCTTGCACCGGCCACTCGCTGGTCCACGCTACCTCGTCCGTAGTGGGGTCGTAGCCAAAACAGTAGCCGTGGGGCCAGCGGTTGACGGTGATCGCCTCGATGTCCCGGGCCGGATCGAAACCGCCGCCGCCGAGCATGCGCCCCAGCTGATCGCGGACCTTGCGTTCGAACACCTCGAAGGACGTGATCTGA
>Ga0255053_10002210_pt1 | contig 10449 bp, 8 predicted proteins | sample JV7_2_22_MG_FD_188635 | JGI IMG/M metagenome (GOLD analysis project Ga0255053, IMG submission 188635) | Seawater microbial communities from Jervis Inlet, British Columbia, Canada - JV7_2_22 | ecosystem: Environmental > Aquatic > Marine > Inlet | place: Canada: British Columbia | collected...
TGGAGGACGCCCAGCGGGAGGCCGTTCTGGAGGGCGATCCGGAGCTCGATTGGGAGGGTGCGGTCGCCGACACCACGCGCCGCTACCGGGAGGCGCAGGCCGACCGAGTGCGCCTGGCCCTCGAGGCCTACATGGTCGCCTCGCCCTGCGGGGCGTGCGGCGGTGCCCGCCTGCGGCCCGAGAGCCTGGCGGTAACGGTGGGGGGGCGGCGGATCTCCGACGTGCTGGAGCTTCCGATCGACGAGGCGCTGGAGCTCTTCGAGGCGGTGCTGGATCGCGCCCCCAGCCGGACGGCGGAAGTCGTCACGCCCATCCTCAAGGAGGTCTGCTCGCGCCTCCGCTTCATGGCCCACGTCGGGCTCGGCTACCTGACGCTCTCGAGAGCGGCCGAGACGCTCTCCGGGGGGGAGAGCCAGCGGATCCGGCTGGCCACCCAGATCGGGAGCCGGCTGGTCGGCGTGCTCTACGTCCTGGACGAGCCGAGCATCGGCCTCCACGCTCGCGACAACCGGCGTCTGCTGGACACGCTCGAGACCCTTCGCGACATGGGCAACACGCTCCTGGTGGTGGAGCACGACGAGGAGACGATCCGCTCAGCCGACTACGTCGTGGACATGGGACCCGGCGCCGGCCGCCACGGCGGCGAAGTCATCGTCTCCGGGACCGTGGAGGATCTGCTGGGCAACGCGGAATCACTGACGGGCGCCTATCTCCGGGGCGATCGGAGCATCCCGGTGCCCGAGAAGCGACGCTCGCCGGAGGGGCGTCCGAGGCTCGTCGTGCGGGGGGCGCGACAGCACAATCTGCAGGGCATCGACGTCGAGTTCCCGCTCGGGCTCTTCATATGCGTGACCGGGGTCTCGGGATCGGGAAAATCCACCCTGGTCGAGGAGATCCTCTACCGCAGGCTGGCGCGCGAGCTCTACCGGGCCCGCGCCGTACCGGGCGATCACGAGGCGATCGAAGGGCTGGAGGAGATCGACAAGGTGATCGACGTGGATCAGAGCCCGATCGGCCGAACGCCCCGCTCCAACCCGGCCACGTACACGGGCCTCTTCACGCCGATCCGGGAGATGTTCGCCCGGTTACCCGAGTCTCGGATCCGCGGCTACGCGCCAGGGAGGTTCAGCTTCAACGTGAAGGGGGGACGCTGCGAGGCGTGCCGGGGCGACGGCCTCGTCAAGATAGAGATGCACTTCCTGCCGGACGTCTACGTGCCCTGCGACGTCTGCCGCGCGAAGCGCTACAACCGGGAGACGCTGGAGGTCCTGTACAAGGGGAAGAGCATCGCCGACGTCCTCGACATGACGGTGGAGGATGCGCTCTCCTTCTTCGACCCGGTGCCGAAGATTCGCCGCAAGCTCGCCTACCTCCACGATGTGGGGCTCGGCTACATCCACCTCGGCCAGCCGGCGACGACGCTCTCCGGCGGCGAGGCCCAGCGCGTCAAGCTGGCGACGGAGCTCTCCAAGAGGAGCACCGGCCGGACGCTCTACATTCTGGACGAACCCACTACCGGTCTTCACTTCGAGGACATACGCCTGCTGCTCCGAGTCCTGCACAAGCTCGTGGATAAGGGGAACACCGTGCTGGTCATCGAGCACCAGCTCGACGTGGTGAAGACGGCGGATTGGGTCATCGACCTCGGACCCGAGGGAGGGGGCGCGGGCGGCCGCGTCGTCGCCGCCGGGACGCCGGAGACGGTGGTCGAGGTTGCAACCAGCCATACTGGAACGTCCTTGAGTCGATTTCTGTGACGGCGAAGGGGAGTGACGCCGGAGATACGGGTCGAGATGAGTGGGCATAAGCGGCCTTCCCGACCTTGACTGGTGGCCTGGCTTATGCGATACTCCCAAAACCGTCCCGTCCCTGATAGCAACGGTATGTGGCACAAGAATCTGCGGATCGCGGCAGGCTGCGACCGCAACGCGGTAGCCCAGCGCTACGGAGGTTTGCGTGCGCGCGACGTTGCAAATCACAATTCGACCTGCGATGTGCAGGCAAATTTTTGTTCTGACAGAACCTTATTGCCGAGCCAAGGCCCTTGCTGCATAAGGGACTTGCGGATAACTTCGGGCTGCTGAACAGGGCCAGCGAGCGTACAGCGACGGCTTAGAGAGAATGATACGTCAACCGCGCGTTCACGTAGTCTTGTCGCCCTGTCCATTGGCCTGATATTTTCGTGACGACTGCTTTCGCCCGGGAAAAGGGCGCGGAGTAGAAATCAGTTACAGGCAGTACCGATTCAGCGTGGGGCGGCCGTCAAGGTCGCATATACTATTGGAACCGCAGTACTGCATCCCTTAGGAGGAGTGCATGATGAAGCTGAAAGCTACCAACCCCCTGGTGTTGTTTGTCGGGGCGCTGGCAATCGGCCTGGCGGGCTGCGCGGACGACGTGATTATCACGGAGCCGCCGCCGCCGCCGCCGCCGCCCCCGCCAGAATCCGCAGAGATCTCGATCTTCGGGATCCTCGACCTTGACACGGGTGCCGAGATCTTCGGCGATGTGGTCGAAGGCCGGCTCCAGGTCCTGGTCAACATCGACACGGGCGGCTTCGAGGCTGCCGCGGTCGACCTGCTGATCGACAGCGACGTGGTCGCCTGCCAGAGCTTCTCTGGTCAGGCTTCGGTCGGGCTCAGCGCCGACGTGCAGCAGATCGTCTGCTCGCTGGACACGGACCAAGGTGTCGGAGCGTGCACGGGGCAGACCCAGACGGGTCGATGGGACAACGGTTCCCACGGGCTCGCAGCGCGGCTCACGCTGCAGGACGGCAGCGCCGTTACCGCGACGCGTGCCAACCCGCTGATCTTCGCCAACTCGAACTTCGTGAATATCGTTCCGAACGATATCGGCCCGCGCGTTGTCGGCCTCGATGAAGAGGGTTGGTGGGGCGGACCGCGAGACCTGAGCTGGTACGCGTGCCCGGTCATCTTCGACTCCTCGCTGGACGACTTCGGTGGCGTCTGCGAGGTGACGATCTCGGCCTCCGATGGCATGCTGTTCACGGCGACGTCGTCGTCGGTCACTGACGATGCGGAGCCGTACGAGGCGATCGCACAGTATCGCGACGTGCCGACGTCGGACGCCACCTGGGTCGACGAAGACTCGCGAAACGAGGATCTGGTCGAGGACGAGGACGTGGAGGTGGAGGCGAGCAAAGTGCTGGCCTGCGATGGCACGGACATCACCAACTTGTTTGCCGGTACGTTCGTGGATAGGCGGAACATCGACTCGAGCGCTCCGCTCTGCGACGTTGATCCGTGCGAGATCTGGATCGACGACGACTACCCGATCAACGACGGCAACGCCCCCGGCCTCACGAACAACCTGTTCTCGGGCGGCGACTTCGACCTTCGGGATGGCTCCGGTCCCCCTGGCGCCCTGGTCGATGACGACGGCGTCGGGATGGTGCTGGGCGTGACGACCGTTCTGGCCGCCTGGGACTATGCGGATGGCGACCAGGACAACTTGGTGGCCTTCCTCTCGCCCGTCTTCGGCGCAGCCGATCTGACCGAAGACGACGCGTGCGGCGACGACGGCACGACGGACCAGGCGCTCGGCGCCAACACCTTCGCGACCGCGTACGGCCAGTGCGCCGCTACCGGCGAAGAGGGCGCTCCGGTCGACGCCTACTTCATCGAGATCGCCCGCGTAGGCGACCTGCTCCTCAACGAGCTGGGCGACGGCACGATGGATCTCCAGATCGAGGACGAGTTCATCACCGAGCTCGACGCTCCGTCGGGAATCACCGGCAGTGGACAGCTCGGCGCGGACTTCACGGAGCCGGATATCGATCCGGACGAGGTCATGCCGGAGGCCGGGCTTGTCTGGAATCCCGACTTGACCTTCGACGGCCTGGATCCCCTCACGCGGGGATGTGATCCTCTGAGCGCGGTGCCGGGCAACGGGCTCGACCAGACGCTGTGCGAGAACCTCATGTTCGAGGCGCTCGACCCGGATCTGGCCAGCGGCGATCCGGGCGCAGGCGTGGAGGACACCGGCTGCGGTCCCGCCACGGATCCGGCCACGACCGAGTGTCTCGATGCCCTCGGCAACGGTGACCTTAACCAACTCGATGTCTTTATCGATGCTTCGCCCGGAGGCGCCTTCAACAGCACGACTATCCCCCTTGCTAATCAGCCGATTACGGCGCGAGCTTGGGACGGGGTTGCGAGCACCCTGCCAGCCGCTGGCATGTTCGCGAGCTACATCTGCGCCCCGCTCACAGGCGTCCTTCCGGGAACACCCAACGCGTGTGACGGCACGAACGACGGCGACTACACCGTAACGATCGAGGCGCCTGACAAGGCGCAGGCGGTGAACAACGTCAGCATGCTGACGACCACCTTCACGATCGACACGAACCAGCCGATCATCGGGTTCGGCGGCATCACCGGCCTGAACGCGTCCAACGCCGCGACCGTCGAGTTCGTACTCGACGCGAGCGTGGTGGACCGCAACGGCGATGGTACGGCCGTTACGAGCGCGGTCGTCCAGGTCACCATCGACGGTGGTGATGGGATCTGCGACGGCTCGGGACTTGGCGACGACTTCATCACCTTTGCTGCGGTGCAGGTCACACCGGAGGGCGGCAACGACGACGCGACGGGCGCCACGGTGATCGTCGACGTGACGGCTGAGGTGCAGGCGAACGGCGGTGACTTCGACCAACTGTTCACCGCGGCCAATCTCGGTGTGGGCACCTTTGACTACTGCTTCATCCTGACCGCGGATGATGGTGCTGCACGGAAGGACGGGACGGACGACGCTCTCTCCATCGACGCGAGCGCCACGAAGACCTTCGAGTGGCAGTAGGCAGATAACGTTGCGAGGAGGCCGTTTCGGCCTCCTCGCCCAACCCTTCTCCTTCGCGCGTTGAGGGAGAGGCACACCTCCTAAGGGAAGTCCCATCCATCCAGGATGGGGCTTTTCTTTTCTCTGCTTTTTTTGCCGCCATCCAACGATCCGTCCCGCGCCAGCCGAGCCAGGCGGGCCCTTCATAATCTGCACCTCAGCCTTGGGGCACGCCGTGCACGTAGCCGACCTGCGTTGATCGGCACGTGATTGGGCGTTAACCTTCCTCCTCGCGAAGATCGCCGCCCGCGAAACCCCGATGGCGGGCGGCTCGTACGGGAATCCAGGAGCGGGGAATGACGTTCATCCTCGCCATTCTGTTCATCATGTTCGTCCTCGGGCCGATCGCCCGCGCCATCGCGGCGTCGATCGAGAAGTCCGGGGAGAAGCGGGCGCTCGAGGCCCAGACCGGAGCTTCCGAGCAGCTGGTGACGCTGAGCGAGCAGATGCACCTGCTGGCGGAGCGCGTGGACCGGCTGAGCGAGGAGCAGTCGTTTCTCCTCCGGGTGATGGAGGAGGAGCCGACTCTCCTGGAGGGACCGGGGGTCGCGGCGCCGAGCGCTGGAGAGGATACAAGCACATGATCGGCCTTGAAGACCTGGAGAGCTACCTGCTCCGAACCGAGCTCGAGCACGAGGAAATCAGCGAGGGGATCTGGGCGGTCCATCCGAGCGAGGGAGGGGAGCAGCTGCCCGCGATCGTGGTGAACCACGCGCCACCGGTCGTCGTTCTCCGTTCCGACGTGCAACGGGCGCCCGAGGATTCGGAGGAGCAGCGGGCGCTTTTCGGCAGGCTCCTGGAGCTGAACGCGACCGAAGTGGTCCACGGCGCCTACGGCCTGGAGAACGGGCAGATCCTGCTCAGCGACACACTGGAGCTGGCGGATCTGGACTTCTCGGAGTTCCAGGCGTCGATCGAGAGCATCGCGCTCGCGCTTGCGTCCTACAAACAAAACCTCGAAACGGACTGACCTTCCGATGGGAATGTTCGATAGACTCACGCGGCTGATCCGCTCCAACCTCAACGATCTGATCGCTCGGGCCGAGAACCCCGAGAAGATGCTCACGCAGATCATCGAGGACATGCGGCGGCAGCTCGCACAGGCGAAGCAGGAAGTAGCCGTCGCGATCGCGGACGAGCGCAAGCTGAGGGCTCAGGTCGAGGAGGAGCGGCGCCAGGCGGTCGACTGGGAGAAGAGAGCCCGCCTGGCCGTGCGCGAAGATCGGGATGACCTGGCCAAGCAGGCCCTCTTGCGCGCCCAGGAGCACGCCAACCACGCCCAGGAGCTCCAGACGCAGTGGGAGCGCCACCGGGAGGACACGGAGCGGCTCAAGGACTCGCTGCGCCAGCTGAACGCCAAGATCGAGGAGGCGAAGCGAAAGAAGAACCTCCTCATCGCAAAGCAGAGGAGGGCTCAGGCGCAGCGGCGAATCCACGAGACGATCACCGGCCTGCAGGACCGGAGCGCCTTCCGCGCCTTCGACCAGATGGCCGACAAGATCGAGACCGAGGAGCGCCGGGCCATCGCGGCCGCCGAGGTCACCGAGGAGCTCGAGGGCGACGATCTGGCGCGCGAGCTGGACCTGTTGGCCGCGGCCACCCCGGATGTGGAGGATCGGCTTCTGGAGCTGAAGCGCGACATGGGCCTGCTGCCTCCCGCCCCGGAGGAGGTGGAGGAGGCGGAGCTCAAGGTCCTGGAGGGCGGCGAGGAGGTTCAGGACGCCGAGATCGTGGAGGAGGAGTCCGGCTAGGGCTTTCTTCGCGTCACGTCGCGCGCCTTATGGGCCAGCGCGGTTCCCTCCGACTCGCTGCGCGCTTTGGATGCGGAGCCTCCTCGCTTCGCTGCGGGGTCTCCGCATCGTCGCTGCGACGCTCGCTTCGGCAATCCGAGCCGGCCCTCCAGGGCAGAGCCGGATTGATCAAGGTGAGCGGAGTCGGCTCCTTCTCCTCTTCCGCGTCTCGGCCTTCATACCACATCGATTTCGGGATGACCGGTGCGGACCAAGCGGGCGACTTCGGACCGTGAGGCGCCCAAGCTGAGCAGGGCTCGGATCAAGAGGTCGACGGTCACGGAGCTGTCCGCGGCCTCCATTTTCGCGACGCGCGATTGGCTCGACTCGGTGCGGCGAGCCACTTCCTGCTGGGTGAGCCCTTTCTCCTCCCGGCGAGCGCGTAGCCCTCTTGCCAGCGCCAGCTTGAGCTCGATGAACTCGGCCTCTGCGGGGAAGGTCGAGAAAGTCGGAGACATCACCGACACTCCATCCGGCGCTCTCAAGCCTCCTGCGCTTCTCCTCATCCATTTCGCGACTCCCTAGGTTTCCCGATATAGGCGCAATCGGCGGCGACAGGTTGCCACGATTCTCCCAGGCGTTCTGCCGCAAGCCTGCACGTCACGTTCGGCGCGGCTGTGCCGTCCGGCCTACGGGGCGGCGTTGACGGTGACGGTCTCCGAGGCGGAGTCGTTGCCCTCGACCGGATCTTCAGCGTCCGGCGGCGGGCTCACCGTCGCCGTGTTTGTCACGTCACCCACCTGATCGGCCTGCAAGGTCAGCGTGATCGTCGTGCCCACGCCGTTGGGTAGCGTGGGGATGCCACAGGTGACCACGCCTCCGGCCAGGCTGCAGGAACCCGGATTCACGGTGGCGCTCACGAAGGTCGTTCCCGCCGGCACCACGTCCGTGACCGTGACGTTGATGACGTCGTCCGGTCCGTTGTTGAAGACGATGATATCGTAGTCGATGTTGGTGCCGACGGTGACCGGGTTCGCCTGGGCGGACTTGGTGATCGACAGGTCGGCCACCAGGCCCGTGACATTCGTGCCCGCTCTGTCCGAGTTGTTCTCCTGGTCCGGGTCGAGGACGGAGCTCGTCACGGAAACCCGGTTGTTCACGAACCCGACCTGCTCCGTCGTCGTCTCGATGGTGATCCTGACGGTGTCGCCCGCGGCCAGCTGTGCCACGTCGCACGTGACGACGTTCCGTCCGTCGTCGCAGAGGCCTGCCGTAGTAGTGACGTCGTCGAAGTCGGTGGTGTCGGGCAACGAATCGGTGACCACGACTTCGGTGGCCGTGTTCGGTCCGAGGTTGGTCACCACGAGTGTGTAGACGATGTTGTCGCCCACCTCGACGGGATCCGCTTCATCGTCCTTGTCGACCGACAGGTCGGCCAGCGGCGTGACGGTAGTCGTATCCGTGGCCGAGTTGTTGTCTTCGACCGTGTCCTGGACGCCGCCGGACACCATGGCCGTGTTGATGGCCTGGCCGGCCTCTCCGGCTTCCACTGTGAGTGTGACGGTCGCGTCATGGAGGCGCTCGAGCCCTCCGAGGTCGCAGGTGACCGTGCCGCTCTCCTCGCCGCATTCACCCTGTGACGGGTCGGCCGAGATGAAGGTCGTGCCCTCTGGCACCTCATCCGTGACACGGACGGCGCCCGCATCGCTGGGTCCCCTGTTCCTAACGCCTATCAGGTAGACGAGGTCTTCGCCGGGAGCCACCGGATCGCTCTCCGCGGCCTTTGTGATCGCCAGATCCGTGGTCACGCTGACCACGTTCGTGGTCTCGGTGTCCGAGTTGTCGTCTTCTTCCGGATCCGGCTCGTTGGCCGAGACGGTGGCGGTGTTCTCGACCAGACCCGCCATCTCTGTGCCGACGGTGAGCGTGATGGTGGCGGAGGCGCCGTCGGCCAGACTTCCGAGGTCGCAGGTCACGGTCCCACCCGCTTCGCTGCAGGAGCCCTGCGATGCGTCGGCCGAAACGAACGTCGTTCCCTCCGGAATGTCGTCGGTGACCTGGACGTCCGTTGCGTCGCCCGGCCCGTCGTTCCTGACCGTGATTGTGTAGACGATGTCGGCGCCCGGCAGCAGCGGGCCCTCATCCTCCTTGGTCACTGAGAGGTCGGCCGGGTCGAGCTCGACGGTGGTGGTCTCTGTGTCGGAGTTGTTCGCGGCGTTGGGGTCGTCTTCGTCGCTGCTGACGGAGGCGGTGTTCGTCACCTGCCCGCCCTGGTTCGCGGTGACTCTCAACGTGATCGTCGCGGTGCCCGCGTTGGCCAGGCTCCCGAGCGTACACGTCACGGTCCCGCTCGCGTTAGCGCACGTCCCCTGCGACGCTTGGGCCGCGACGAAGCTGGTGCCCGGGGGGACCGCGTCCGTCACCCGCACGTCCGTCGCGCCGTCCGGCCCCGCGTTCGAGACCGCGATCGTGTAAACGATCTCGTCTCCAATCGTTACGGGGTCGGTCGCGTCGGACTTGGTGATGGAGAGGTCGGCTTCGTCGCGCTCCGGGGCGGTCGGCTCGGAGCTGCAGCCGGACAGGCCGAACGCTGCGAAGACGGCAAGGAGAGACGGTATCAGTAGTGCCGAACGGGATCTCGTCATGACGCCTAGGATGCTCCAATTGACATTGATATGAAGTCGCGTTGATGGACGGGCCTATTCTATCGCCATTCCCCAGGCCGTGCATCGCGCGCCGGATTCAGGGTCATCTGGGGCCGCCGGATTGTAGACCGGCCCCGGTTGTCATACATTGTCATACATGGGAGCCATTACGATTCGCCTCGACCCGGACCTGCAGCGACAGCTGGACCAAGTCAGTCGCCGGCTGGGTCTCACCCGGTCGGAAGTGGTGAGAGGGGCGCTGCGCCGCCAGTTGGCCCTGCATCGCTTCGAGGCCGCCCGGGAACGGCTAATGCCGCTGGCCGAGGCGCGCGGCTACCTGACCGATGAGGACGTGTTCAAGACGGTTTCGTGAGGGTCTTCCTCGACACGAACGTCCTTGTCAGCGCCTTCACGACTCGCGGCCTGAGTGCCGACCTCCTTCGCCTCGTCCTTATCGAGCACGATCTGATTACCGGCGAGTTCAACTTGGAGGAGTTCCGCAGGGTGCTGCGGGCCCGGATGAACGCACCGGACGCTCTCATAGACGAAGCTGAGCAGCTGCTCCGAGAGCAGGAGGTTGTCCCCAGGGCCTCGACACCCTCACCTCTGGAGACCAGAGATCCGGATAACGCATCGGTGCTCCCGTCGGCCCAAGCAGGGGAAGCGGACATTCTCGTGACCGGTGACCACGATCTACTCAGTCTCGGCGAAGAGGCTCCACTGCGGATTCTGAGTCCACGCGGCTTCTGGGAGTTGAGCCGCCGGGGTGCCAGCTAGCCCTATCGGCGGTCTTCACGAGCGGCAGGAGCGCGTCGGCGAGTTTATCGGAGCCGAAGCGGATCGGGTCGGTCGCCGGGAGCCCGGTGAGCTCCTCGGCCCGACCGATCTCCCGCCGTGCGTCCTCTTCTGGCTATCCGGGCGTGTTGCAGGCGACCGCTGCAACGCGCACGCGCTCCTCCGGACACACCCACGCCATCGCGTCCTCATGGAGGCGGACCACTACGTCCAGCCGCGGGATCTCCACCCAATCGTAGTCTCCCCCATAGATGGTCCTGCGCTCGGGCTTGGTGCAGAGAATGAGCGCCTGGGGCAGGGCGCCGTGCATCAGGCCGAGGGTGACGCCCGAGTACCCGGGGTGCAGAAGCGCGCCCTGGCCCTCCACGACGATCACATCGGCGGACGGGTCCGCGTCGAGGACCAGGCGCTCGGCCGCCCCG
>Ga0255053_10002211_pt1 | contig 10443 bp, 10 predicted proteins | sample JV7_2_22_MG_FD_188635 | JGI IMG/M metagenome (GOLD analysis project Ga0255053, IMG submission 188635) | Seawater microbial communities from Jervis Inlet, British Columbia, Canada - JV7_2_22 | ecosystem: Environmental > Aquatic > Marine > Inlet | place: Canada: British Columbia | collected...
AATGACGACGCGGTCGGCGAGTCTTGCGGCTACTTTGCCCATCAACGGCCGTTTGCCGCGATCACGATCGCCGCCGCAACCAAACACGCACCAGAGCGATTTCCCGCAATGCGAACGAAGCGAACGCAATGCTGCCTCAAGTCCGGCAGGCGTATGCGCGTAATCGACATAGACAGTGGGCGCACTTGAGTCTGCGACCCGCTGCATTCGGCCGGGCGGCGCAATGATTTTGCCTAGAACATCGCAAGCATCGGCGACCGGGATTTCCCAGCTCAGAAGAAGTGCCAATACGCTAATTGCATTAGCAACATTGAAATCTCCGGGCAGCGGCAATTGAAACTCGAAATCGCCCCATGAGCTGTTGACAGCGACATTCGAGCCCCCTGCTGTTGCAACAACCGAACGAACGAATACAAACGGACGCCCATTGGCAATTCGGTCAAATCGTGTCGACACAGTAACGACATCTCTGCCGCATCGCTCGGCGAGCTCCTGGCCGAATTCGGTATCTAGGCTGACTATCCGGTGTGCAACATCTCTGTCGAGGATGAGCCTCGCCTTGGTCTCGCCATATGCCCGCATGCTGCCGTGGTAATCGATGTGATCCCGGCTCAAGTTCGTAAAAATTGCGCAATCAAAATGGACACCATTGACTCGGCCCTGCCGCAGTGCGTGTGACGACACTTCGATCGCAGCATGACCAGCGCCGGCGTCACGGAATGCCGCCAGTTTTTCATGCAGGTCGATGCACGCCGGTGTCGTCATATCGCTGTCCGTATCAAGCTCCCCTATGCCGAAACCCAGCGTTCCGAGGTATCCGCAAGTGTTGCCCAGCAATTGCATGCATTCGGCGACGAGAAACGAAACGGTTGTCTTGCCGTTGGTACCGGTGACGCCGACAACTTTCATGTTCATGGATGGTGCATCGAAAAAGCGATTCGCGATTTCGCCGATATGCGTCGTCAAGCCGGCGACCGGTATCAAAGGCACGCCGACATTGTCCGGCGCAACAACATCGGCGCTCGAGTCCCAGACAACGGCCTCGGCACCTGCTGCGAGCGCTTCGTCGACATGGTCCAGCCCGTGACCGGTTTCTCCGACCAGCGCGAAAAACACATTACCGGGTGACAGCTTTTTGCTGTCACTCGAGATGCCCGTGATCGCGACGTCTGGTGCATCAGCAATATCCTCAAGCAGCTCTTTCAGGGTGTTGTGCGGCTTCAGGGCTTCAGCCGGCATGTTCATTGACTCATTGCCTGCATATCGCTGCCGGAATCGAGTGTGGGCAATGCGTCCGGCGGGACAGCGAGCAGTCGCAGAGATTCAGCCATGACATCGGCGAAGACGGGCGCCGCAACATCGCTGCCGTAATACAGGTCGCCGCCGGGCTCATCGATGACGACGACTACAGCCAATTGCGGATTACTGGCAGGTGCCAGGCCGGCAAAAATAGAAATGTACTTGTGTTCCGAATACCCGCCAGCCGCGAATTTCCAGGAAGTTCCCGTTTTCCCGGCAACGCGATATCCCGTTACGCTTGCCTTCATGCCAGTGCCACCCGGACGTACGACTTCCTCCATCATGCGTCTGACAGCTTTGGCTGTGTCATCACTGATGATTCGTTCACCCACATTTGGCTGATCCAGTTTGACGAGGGATACGGGCCGGAGCCGACCGTCATTTCCAATCGCGGCGAAAGCTTGTGCGAGTTGCAGCGGCGTTACGGACACACCATAGCCGTAGGCAAGTGTTGCCCGACTTATCTGTTGCCAATGGCTGTAATGCGTCAAGAGTCCGGCTGACTCACCCGGAAAGCCTGAGGATGTCAGGGAGCCAAGACCGAAACTCGTCATCGTCCCCCATAACTGGTCAGGCTCCAGCGACAATGCAATTTTGCTTGCGCCGACGTTGCTCGAACGCGAAAGAACTGTCGTCAGACTGATTCTTCCCAGGTTTCGGCGGTCTTCGATTTTCTTCGGCCCGACCATGATGTAACCGGGAGTGGTATCGACATAGCTGCTCGGTCGGTATCGGCCGCTTTCAAGGGCAGCCGCAAGGATCAGTGGTTTGATGCTGGACCCGGGTTCAAAAATGTCGGTTATTGCCCGGTTGCGATAGCGCTCTGCCGAGAACTGCGCCCTGTCATTGGGGTTGTAGGTAGGCTGGTTGACCATTGCCAGGACCTCACCCGTGAGTACGTCGAGAACTACAATAGATCCCGAATCCGCATGGTGCTGCTGAATCGCCGCTTTGAGCGTCCGGTATGCGAGGTATTGGAGGCGCAAGTCGATACTGGAGGCCAGGTCCTTGCCATGACGCGGCGGCCGAATACTCTCGACTTTTTCAACGGGCCGGCCGAGGCGGTCTTTCAACACGCGCTTGGCGCCCGACTCACCGCCCAGCCAGTGGTTAAACGCCAGCTCAAGCCCCTCCTGGCCATCATCATCGACATTGGTAAAACCAACAAGGTGGCCAGCTACCTCCCCGGCGGGATAATAACGGCGGTACTCACGGAGTACGTTGACACCCGGCAGCTCTAAAGCCATCACCCGATGTGCCTCGTCCGGCCTCAGGTGGCGCTTAAGATAAAGAAACTTCTTGTCCATACTCCGCGTTATGCGACGCATCAGCAATTGCGAATCGAAATTCAGCGCAGCTGCAAGCTTCGGCACGCTGTCCACGGCCGAAGCGAGTTCCTTCGGATTTGCCCAGACGCTGTCGACCGGTGTGCTGATGGCCAACGGTTCACCGTTACGATCGGTGATCGAGCCTCGATGTGCAGAGATTTTTTCAGTGTGCAGGTGTCGCGTATCCGCCTGGCGGTTTAGAAAGTCCTTATCAAGGACTTGTAAGTAGACGGCACGCGCAACCAGCGACGACGCGGCCAGCACGAAGAATGCGAGCACTATGGCGACTCTGCCGACGAACCGCCGCGTAGTCTGTTGTTTGGTTTCTGCTGCTCGGTTCATTGTCGTTCGATTACGTAAATCTCCCCGGACTGCGGGCGTACGAGCGACATTTCTTCGACAGCAAGGCGCTCAATTCGTGCATGGGTTGCCCACGTACTCTGTTCGATTTGGAGCTGACCCCATTCGATGTTGAGTTCGTCGCGTTCGGTCGTCAGGTTTTCGAGTTCGACAAACAACTTGCGGGAATCGTGTTTTGTATAGATCAGGGCCAGTGCTGACAGAGCACAAACTGCTACGAACACCACTATCAGCAGAAATGGCTGTCGTCCGCTGCCGATTTCCATCACAAGCGCTCCGCAATTCTGAGACGTGCACTGCGTGCGCGAACATTTGCCGAAATTTCTTCGGCTGTCGCGGTGATCGCTTTGCCAATTAGTTTGAACGGGGGCATGCTCTCCGCTGGAATAGACGGCAAGCCGCGATATTGTTCGGGTTCCCTCGATGCGTTCCGCATGAATCGCTTGACGATCCGGTCTTCGACCGAGTGAAAACTGATCACACAAAGACGCCCACCCGCGCGTAACAGATCCACAGAAGCTGCAAGCGCGGCTTCGAGTTGCCTGAGTTCGTCGTTAATCTGGATACGAATGGCCTGAAACGTTTTCGTCGCAGGATGTTTGCGGCGCTTATGACGAGGAGTTGCTGCCGCTACGATTTCAGCCAATTGTTCGGTCCGTACGATTGCTTCGTTCGATCTTGCCGCAACGATAGCCCGCGCAATCGGGCCAGCGAACCTTTCATCAGCGTATTTGAAGAGCACTGTTTTCAACGTTTTTTCATCCACATCGGCGAGCCATTCGGCTGCACTGATCCCTGATTGCGGGTCCATTCGCATGTCCAGGGGTCCTCCCCGCATGAAACTGAACCCTCTCCCCGCTTGATCCAGTTGTGGTGATGAGACCCCCAGATCGAATAGCAGACCGTCCACTTTTCCGAGCAGGCTCCTGTCCAGCGCAATTTTCTTAAGTTCCGCAATTTCACTCCTTACAATTTCGAACCGCGGGTCATCTGTCAGTGCTTGCGGCGCTGCAGCTATAGCTTCCGGATCACGGTCAAGCGCGATCAATCGGCCCTCCGGCCCCAGAATTTCGGCTATCGCACTGCTATGTCCCCCACGGCCAAACGTTCCATCCACGTAGCAACCGTCCGACCGGATGTTTAATCCTTCAAGAACCGGTCCTTTGAGGACCGGTACATGCCCGTGGTTCTTCACCGCCCGCCCGCATTTATCTACAGCGAGAGTGACTCAAGGTCGGGCGGCAAATCTCCGTCATCGTCAGTAGCAAGCCACTCATCCCGTTTCCCGTTCCAGCGTTCTTCGTCCCAGAGCTCAAACTTATTCCCCTGGCCGATCAGAATTGCCTGTCGATCGAGTCCGGCGAAATCGCGTAGTTCCCGTGACAGCAAAATGCGTCCATGCCCATCGATATCGACTTCGGTCGCGTATCCGACCATGATTCTCTGCATTTGCCGGGCCAGCTTGTGGAGACTCGGCAGGCGTATGAGTTTTCGCTCGATCTCCTCCCAGTCCGGTAATGGATAGATGAGCAGGCAGTGATCCCTGTCGACCGTGGCAACCAGTTGTCCGTCGCAACGCGCAGCCAGCCGCTCCCGATATCGGGTCGGAATAGCCAGGCGCCCTTTGGCGTCCAATGTGATTTTGGTGGCCCCACGAAACATGGTATTTTTGATGAGCCTCTAGCCATGAGGAATGCTCCAGCCCATCTTCTCCCACTTTTTTCCACTTTTCGACACTATATTCGCGCGATTCGGCAGCGTCAACTCACAGGTCAAATAATTCTTGTTGTACAGGGACTTAGAGACTATTTCGTGGCTGAATTCGGGCGAATTGTGGCACTCAATTGGAACTATAAATCAGTCACTTAAGTCGATTTTCTCGATCTACACTTATATATATGTCGCCAGTCCGCGACAGCATTGGATTTTTCGACGTTCGCGCGGGCCCGCTTGAGGCCTGCGCCGACTATTTGCGCAGTGCGGTCTCGTACAAGAAAGGAAGGCGTGGGGACGGGCCCCGAAAAGGTGAGAAAGCAAGAGCCGGCAATAAGCCGGGTTCTGTCGTGGACAACCATTCATCTGGGACGACCGTCACCGATCGTCTCTAGCAACCTACCCGGGAGTCCGCTCGGGGCCGGCGGTGCAGACCGAAGTCTGCGCACTCCCCTATTTGGTCTTGCTCCAGGCGGGGTTTACCGTGCCGCGGCATGTTACCAGCCGCGCGGTGCGCTCTTACCGCACCTTTTCACCCTTACCGGCGCGCAGTGCGCGCTTAGGCGGTTTGTTTTCTGTGGCACTTTCCATGGGCTCTCGCCCTCCAGGCGTTACCTGGCGCCCTGCCCGATGGAGCCCGGACTTTCCTCCGAAATCGCCCCGAAAGGCGACCCGGCGGTTGTCTGGCCGACTCTTACTTTCTCGAACCGATCATTTTACAACAACGGGCTTTGATTAGGGGCGGATCATTGCCTGGCACCTGTTGTGAACTCGAGTGGTGTGCATCAGGCGTGTCCCACGAGGGAGTCTGCCCGAGCGAGGGGGATATGCCCGATGCATACCACGAGCAAGCGCAGGAAGCACCTTCGTGTTGCCCGTCAGCTTAGTACGCAGGGCCCTCCTCACCGGCCGCGTCCCGCATCTCCCAGGTGGAGATCATCGGAAAGACCTTGAAGAGAAGCAGAAACACGAGAAGGAACCCCGCGAAAAGGCCGGTGACCAGTATCAATTCGTACGTCGAGGAGAACGGCGTGTGATTTTCCAATCTCGCGGGTACCACGAGGAGGTAACGATTAATCCAGACACCGACGTTAATTGCAGCACCGACCAGGAGTATTGACCACCAATGGCGCTTGACGGGCGCAAATATCATTGCACCAAGCGGAATTCCGAAGACACAGATCACCATAATCAAGAAATACTTGCCGTAGTGGCCGAACATCTGAGTCCATAGCGGCCCGGTCTCTTGGGGAAGGTTGCCGAACCAGGTGACAAAAAACTGCGCCCAGAACATATACAACCAAAGCAGCGCGAAACCGGTGAGAACGATGCCCATGCTCTTCAACTGAGTCGTGCTAAAAAGATTTTCGAAACCCAGCGTTCGGGAAGTCACCGCAGCGAGTATCAGAATGGCTGCGCTGCCGGCAATCATGTTTCCGAGTATGAAATACATGGGAAACACACTGCTGTGATAGTGGGGAAACAGCATCATCCCGAAGTCCCAGGCGATGAATGTATTCGCGACGACAGCAACGACCAATATGACCGGCGAATAAAGAAACATATTGGTTTTCAGCGTTCTGTCGTCGCAGCGCTGTCGCAATGACCACAGCCACTTGTAAAGACTGCGACGCCAGCCCGGACCGGTCGCTGTTGATTCCCTCGTGACATCCGGCAGCAAGCCCATCAGGAAGTAGACACTTGCCAGTCCGTAGAACACAAGCTGGGCTACGAGATTTCGAATTAACAGGAAGTCAGCGTCCAGCCAGGGACTCAAATGCTCGCCGGATTCCGCTGACAGCCAATAGAACAAATGCTCTTTGCCATAGGCAAAAATCAGCAGAAACAAAATTATGGCAAAAGGAAAAAATGCCAGCGTCGCGATTTCCCCGAGCCGATAAAACGGCCGAGCCCAGTCCGTCCTGCAAATCCGCATGATTGCGGAAAACGCAACGCCGAACTGGCTTACTCCAAGCAGGAAGATATAACTCGCCACGAAGAAACTCCATGGAACGGAATCAGGTGCCGTAACAAGCAAGTAGGCGAAGCTGCCGGCACCTGCGAGCAAAAGGACCGTGAGGACCAACAGAGCCGTCGAATAGCCCTTACGCTCGTCAGGGACACCGATCACAATTTCGCGAACTGCGCTCATGACTCGCCGAATACTTCCTTGATGTAATTGACCAGATGCCAGCGGTCTTCAACAGCTATTGCCTGTCGATAAAACGGCATCGCAAGACTACCGTGGCTGATCGTATAGAAGATCTGCCCATCAGGCTGAAGCTGCACATAGTCGAAGTTAAGTTCCATAGGCTGGGGCACGAACTTCTGGCCGACGGGCCCGTTTCCACGGCCCTGCTCACCGTGACAGACAATGCAATGCAGTTCGTACAATTCCCGGCCGCGAGCAAGAGACTCCGGTGACTTGGGCACCGGGTTGAACAGTGTACGTCCAGCCTCGAGTCGGGCCCGCACCAGCTCGATGATGTCTTTGGGCGGCGGATAACCGTCCTTGCCCCCCACAGGCACAGAAGAACCGTTTGCCGAAACCTGCGACTCCTGGGGTTTCACGGAGGGCTGGTCCACCATGTCCTTGTCCCAGGGTAGCGTTACACCGGTCCCCGGGATAGCCAGGAGGCAAAAAACGCAGACCAGGTGTGACAAGCGCAGGCCTTTCAACTTTTTTCCTCCACGTGCTGAATCTCCTCCGCTCCGGCGCCTCTGATAATCGCCTCTGCCCTCGCTGCTTGCTCTCCGTCGGTGCCTTCCACGACCACGACGAAGCGATCTATACCGGCTGATTCCGTGTACGGCTCGTCGTGCCAGGCCGGCAGGCCGGAGATGATATGGAAACCGAGCAAGGTAAACAGCACACCCAGCAATATGGTCATCTCGTAGGTGATGACGAGGTACGACGGTAAGGCGATGATCGCCCGGCCGCCGGTAGGCAGTATGAATACCAGGGCGGTCGCGACACACATCGCAAATCCGGCCGCACCGCCGATCATGGCGCCAGCCAGCGAGAAGCGCCTGACCGGCGACTTGCCCAGTCCCAACACTTCCTGTGCCTCTTCCAGGGGCAATGGTGACAGCAGCGAAATGTTGTCGAATCCCGATGACTTGAGATTTTCTGCGGCAGCGAGAAAATCTTCCTCGAACACAAATGTGCCCATGATGGCCATCAGGCGTCCCTCCTGAGGGGCTTCAATGTTTCCTTGACCTCGTAAATCGATACCGCCGGTACCCATTTGATGAAGATCAGGAACAGCGTTGCGAAGATCGCGAATGAACCGATCGTGATCGAAATTTCGACCCAGCTCGGGAAATAGAAGCCGAATGCATTCGGCAGAAATTTGCGGGGCAGTGACGTGGCCACGATGATGAACCTTTCAGTGAGCATGCCGATATTGATCAGGATGGAAATTACCAGCATCTTGTTCCAGGACAGCCGAAACTTCTTGAACAACATCAATAAGGGAACGAAGGCGCAGAACAGAATCATCTCCCAGTAGAGTGGCGCATAAAAACCGGTGAGCCTGAACTTCAGCGCTTCGATCTCGAACGATGTTCCACCGTACCAGGTACTGAACAGCTCGAGAATATTGATGTAACTCCAAATCAGGGACAATGCGATCAGAAGCTTGCCGAGATTGTCGAGATGCACCTGGCCGATGTACTTCTCGAAGCCAAGAAACTTCCGCAGGCAGTACATCACGGTAACAATACCAGCCGTACCGGAATAGATCGCGCCGCATACGAAGTAAGGTGCGAAAATCGTGTGGTGCAGACCCGGGACAATCGATAACGCAAAATCCCAGGACACGATGCTGTGCACCGACACTGCGAGCGGGATGACAAAGACCGCGAAGAACGTATACGCCCAACCGAGCGTATGCCATTCCTTTGCGGTGCCTCGCCAGCCGAAAGAGAAAATCGTGTACAGGCGACGCCTTAAACCCGTGCTTGCGTCGCGGACCGCAGCGAAGTCCGGCACCGAGCCCATGTAGATGAAAATCGAGCTGGCCGTCAGATAGGTCGTGATAGCCATGACATCAAACATCAGGGGTGAGCGAAAGTTCGGCCACAAGCCCATCGGATTGGGAATCGGAAAAGTCCAGTGCACGAACCACACGCGCCCCACATGCACCATTATGAACAATGCTGCCGTCATCAGCGAGAATAGCGTCATCGCCTCGGCACTTCGGTATATCGACTTACGCCACTGACTGTTGGTGATATGCAGCACAGCGGAAAGCAGCGTGCCCGAGTGGCTCAAGCCGATCCAGAAAATGAAGTTCGATATATAGGTGCCCCAGACAGCATTGCGATTCATGCCGGCAGCACCTATGCCGACGAACAGTTGATAGACCCAGGGCATGAAAAAGCAGATCACCGCAACGCTCATCGTAGTGCCGAGCAGTACCCAGTACCTGGGACCGGTCTCGAGCATGGAAGACAGGACGTCTTTATTGACGTCTGCGTAGCTTGGCTGTCCTTGATCAAACATCGTTTCTTGGGCCTTCAAGCATGCGCCTTCTTTAAATAAACAATCGACGGCGTCGTGTTCAATTCTTCCAGAACCGCATAGCCCCTCGGGTTTTTCATCATCTTCGATACCTTGGCTTCCGGGTCATTGCTATCTCCGAACACCATGGCTTCAGTCGGGCAACCTTGCACGCAAGCCGGTACGACTTCGCCGTCACGAACCCGGCGTTGGTCATCGTCCTTGGCTTTGTCTTTGGCTATCCGAATGCGCTGAATGCAGAAAGTGCATTTTTCCATGACGCCTTTTTCGCGCACACTGACATCCGGATTCAGTTGTTGCTCCAGCGGTTCATCCCAGGTGTAAGTGAACCAGTTGAAATAGCGAACTTCATACGGACAATATATGGCACATGACCGGGTGCCGATGCAGCGGTTATAAATCTGCGTGTTCAGTCCATCCTGATTGTGATAGGTCGCGAATACGGGACAAACTGTTTCACAAGGCGCATCGTCGCATTGCTGGCACAGCATCGGAATGAATCCCATCTTGACGTCCGGGAAATCGCCTTCCCAGTAACGCTCTATACGTATCCACTTAATTTCACGATTTCGTGCAATGCGTTTCTCGCCGACGATCGGCAAATTGTTCTCTGCCTGGCAGGCAACAACGCAGGCTTCGCAACCGGTGCAGCGATCCAGGTCGATCGTCATCGTCCAGTGATAATCAAATTCGTCGTAATAACCGGGTTTACTGTAGGCCTTAAGTTTTTCAACGAATGTGCTCAAATCATTGCTCCATATCACGCATGGTCGTCCGCGGGTCCGAGAATCTGCCGGCCGAGCGTGCGGGTCACACCATCGGTCTTGACGATTTGCAGCCGTTCGCCGGTTTTCCTCAGCTTCACGCGCGTGGCTGCCCACGCCAGGTCACCTGCCTGATCACCTTTTTGCATTTCGACGATTTGAATCGGATTGGCGCCGCGGTTCGCCGCATAACGCCCGTAGGACGCATGGCCCTGGCCAACAGGTACGCCGACAACGCCGGGCCTGATCGCAGGGAAAATAAATGCGGGGAAGTGCATGGAACCCGCAGGCGACGTCAGTTCCAGTATGTCGCCCTCTTCGATGCCAAGTTCGCTCGCCGTTGCCGGATTGAGTTCCGCCCAGGACCCGTAAACGACGCTCGTCAATGGATCCGGCAATTCCTGAAGCCAGGGCAGATTGGCACCCCTGCCATCCAGGAAAGTTGCCGTCAGAA
>Ga0255053_10002215_pt1 | contig 10435 bp, 10 predicted proteins | sample JV7_2_22_MG_FD_188635 | JGI IMG/M metagenome (GOLD analysis project Ga0255053, IMG submission 188635) | Seawater microbial communities from Jervis Inlet, British Columbia, Canada - JV7_2_22 | ecosystem: Environmental > Aquatic > Marine > Inlet | place: Canada: British Columbia | collected...
CAGCGCTGATCCGAATCAAGGTTTCATTACTATCGACCGGAACCGTGCGAACCGTTGGAATATGATCGAGCCGTACCTTGGGAATGACGAATCCGATTCCGCTTTTCGAATTCCAGCTTTTGGCCGGGATGATTTTCCATTGTTGGATGATATCGTTGGCCAGCAGTTCACCGGCGATTTTATCCAGGTCGGCTTCCATAAGACCGGTGCCTTCGATGCAGTAACGTCTGGAGGTGTAAACGGATTCACCGGCCACCAGACGGAGCCCCAGCAGATCTTCAACGGCCTCAACTGCAGTGGCGCCCGGGTTATCGCGCACACCCGGACGGTATCCGACCCATATGGTCCAGTCGAAAGGAAGGTGCAGCGGTTCAAAGGAAGAGATTTGGGTAACCGGATTTGTAAAAATTTCGGTTTGGATCTGTTGAAGCTGATCCGGGTTCAAATCAGCATCGATGGTCAGAATGTGGATCGAACGCAATCGCGACAGCCGCATCCCGAAGTAATCCAGTGCTTTTTGGCGAATCCCCTCGCCTTCTGCATCGATTAGATGATCCTTCAACGCAATTTCTAATCTGGCCGGCATAAGCTTGCTCTCAATCTTGTCTAGAAATCATCTCAAAAAAGTCTTTTGTCCCCATCTCTGCGTTGGGCGCTTACTTCAAGTCCTCGAAATACCAACGTATTCCTCCGGCTTGAATTTCGCGGCCGCCTTGATATGGAACCAAAATCCTAATTTTGAGATGACTTCTAATCAACTGAAAATCCCTCTGAAGAACCTCAGGATGTCGTCTTTATACCTGAAAATGTCATTATAAAAAACCAGGACAACCAGCAGAAGGATAACAAATAAACCAATTTGCTGGGCGACCTCACGGACTTTCAAACTGACCGGTTTTCCCTTAACCGCCTCAATCGAAAAGAAAAGCAGATGGCCGCCGTCAAGGATGGGTATCGGCAGCAGATTGATAATGGCCAGATTGACACTGATCAGGGCGATAAAAAAAATCAGGTTCACAATCCCTGATTTGGCCTGATCCCCGGCCATCTTGGCAATCATGATTGGCCCGCCGATGGTATCGGTTGATATATCGCCGGTCACCAGCTTGCCGATGATGATCACCATCAGCTCGGTGATTTTATAGGTCTGAACAAGGCTTTCGATCAACGCCTCAAAGGGATTCAAATCTTTGGCATAGGCGTCGCCCGAGGCGCTGATACCGATAATAAATCGCTGAATATCTTCACCGAATATATTTTTAGCCGGAACCAATTCAGGTGTAATTAGAAAAACCGTTTCTGAATTCTCTCGCCGAACTGTTATCTCCAGGGTTTTGCCTTTGCTGGCACCGATGATTTGGGTCATATCATCCCAGCTGGACACCGGTACCCTGTCAATCGCCGAAATCAGATCCCCCGCCTTGATTCCGGCGGCAAGAGCCGGCGAACCCTCTTTAACCGTACCCACAGAAGGCTTTAATATCATGGCGCCTGAAATCATAAAAATGCCGAGAAATATGATAATCGCCAGCAAAATATTAAAAACAGGGCCGGCGGCCACGATGCACATGCGTTTGGCCACATGTTTGTGAGTAAAAGAAATGGGAATATCGGCCGGCTCCACCTCGGCATCCGGTTCTTCACCAACCATCTTGACATAGCCGCCAAGGGGAATGGCCGAAATGCGATAATCGGTTCTTCCGATTTTTTTTCCGATCAAGCGGGGGCCAAAGCCTAGCGAGAATTTCTCAACCCCGACACCGAATAATTTGGCAATCAGAAAATGACCAAATTCATGAAAAAAAATAAGAACCCCTAAAACAACAACAAATGACAGTAGCGTGATGCCCATAGTTTAAAGTCTCGTAATTTCTATAAGATATTGTATTTTTTAAATTTTAATTGATTCCATCATTCCGTTCATCCAAACCCATCATTCCAGCACTCCATCATTCCACTATTCCAATTATAAAAAGTTAGGCCTGGATGTTTCGAATAAGATCTGCGGCCTTTTTTCTGGCATGCCGATCAGCGTCGATAATGTCGCAAAGCTCCGGATTGCCTTCAACCGTATGCGCATCCATGGTCCACCTGACAATCCGGGCGATGTCGCTAAAAGAAATTTCTTTCTTTAGAAACGCATTTACCGCTACTTCATTGGCGGCATTTAACACCGCCGGCATGGTTTTGCCAACCTTGCAGGCCTTAAACGCCAGTGCCAGACAGGGGAATTTCTCTAAATCCGGTTTCTGAAATGTCAGCCCCTGTTCACCTGAAAAATCCGGCAACGGCTGATTTAACGGCAGCCGCTCCGGATAGGACAACGCGTAAGCGATCGCCGCTTTCATATCCGGTATTCCCAGCTGTGCAATGACAGAGCCGTCCTGATAAGCAACCATCGAATGAATCACACTCTGGGGATGAATAACCACCTCGATCATATCTTCGGAAACGTCAAAAAGTGATTTGGCTTCAAGAACTTCCAGCCCTTTGTTCATCATAGTGGCTGAATCGATGGTGATCTTGGGCCCCATATCCCAGTTGGGATGATTTAAGGCCTGTGCTGTTGAGATATTGGAAAATTGGGACATCGGCAGATTTAAAAACGGACCGCCGGAGGCCGTTAATAGAATTTTGGCTAAATCCGCTTTGCGATGCCCCTGAAGACATTGAAAAATAGCACTGTGCTCGCTGTCGACCGGAAGGATTTGAACGCCTTTTTGGGCCGCTTTGCGGGTTACAATCTCACCGGCCATGACCAGGGTTTCTTTATTGGCCAATGCGATCGTCTTGCCGGCTTCGATAGCTGCCAGGGTCGGCATCAAACCGGCCGCACCGACTACCGCTGTAATGACGATATCTATGCCGTCGGCTGTCGCCGCCGCCCGGTAGCCTTCATCATCGCAAAGGATCTCAACACTTGTCCCGGCCGCAAGCTTCTGTTTTAATCGCTGCAGACTGTCCTGGTCATAAACAACCGCAATCTCAGGGGCAAACTGCTCAATCTGATCGGCCAGCAGGTCTGTATTGGTTTTGGCGGCCAGTGCCTTCACCGAAAATCGTTGCGGAAACCTCTCGACAATCTTCAACGCATTGCAGCCGATAGAACCGGTAGAGCCCAGTATGGAGAGATTTTTCATTACAATTTTTATCTATTATTCGATATTTATTTTATCATTGGCTATTCGGCAGCCGTGGCGAATTTTCAATTCAACATGTTTATTTAAAAAACATATTCAATAAAAACATAAGCCACCGGGGAAGCGAATAAAAGGGCGTCAATCCGATCCAGAATGCCCCCGTGGCCGGGTAAAATGCCGCTGGAATCTTTTATATCCGAAGATCGTTTCAGTTCTGATTCAAACAAGTCTCCCACCTGTCCGACAATGCCGACAGTAATAAAGAATAAAAGGGAGGTCCCCCACGGCAGCCCCGGCAGAAAAAAGAATTTCCCAATTGCCCCGACAGCCAGGTTCGCAACCAGCCCGCCAATTGCCCCCTCGATGGTCTTTCCCGGACTAATCGCCGGGCTTAATTTGTGCCTGCCCAAATAGGATCCGACATAGTAGGCGCTGGTATCGCCGGCGAAAATGATCGCCAGCAATAAAAAAATCCAGCTTGTGCCGGAGTGACTCTCCCGGATAAGAATCAAAAAACAAAGCGGCAGTGGAATGTAGATGATTCCCTGAAGCTGCCGGATAATCACGTCTAAAACCGAGCGATCCGCTTTAAACTGAAACATCGAGATCAAGGCAATCGTCACAAGATTCAACGCGATCAGACTCAAGATAAGATCCGTGCCCACCCAATATGCCGCCCAGATAATGGCGCAGCAGATCCCGTAACCCCACCATAAAATGATGCCGGATGGCGCTTTGGCCTTCCCGGGAACCACAATACGATAATACTCCCACAAGGCAACCAGACTGACCGCACTGACCAGAAGCGCGAAAAAAACCCCGCCTTTGTAAACCAGGAAAATAAGAAATGGGAGGGCACTGAGTCCCGTTATCCAACGTTTAAGATGCATCCGGCAGCTCTTTCACATCCGAGTCGGTAGAAGTCATCTCAAAAAAGTCTTTTGTCCCCATCTCTGCGTTGGGCGCTCACTTCAAGTCCTCGAAATACCGACGTATTCCTCCGGCTTGAATTTCGCGGCCGCCTTGATATGGAACCAAAATCCTAATTTTGAGATGACTTCTAATTTAGCTTAGCCCCACTAGACCCCTCCGAACCTGCGTTCCCGCTGCTGATAATCCTTCAGAATCTCGTAAAACTCATCCTTGCCGAAATCGGGCCAATAGGTCGGGGTGACATAAATTTCAGTATAAGCAATCTGCCATAATAAAAAATTGCTGATGCGCATCTCCCCGCTGGTCCTGATCAACAGGTCCGGATCCGGTATATCTTTGGTATAAAGGTGTTGCGCCACGATATCCGCGTTAATGGCATCCGGATCAATCTGTCCGTTTTTAGATTTCCGGGCAAGTTTCTGGGCCATATGGACAATTTCCGCCCGACTGCCATAACTTAAGGCCAAATTTAGCTGAAGGGCAGAATTGTCGCGGGTTAAATCCATGGCTTCACGCAACGCCTGTTGAACATTTTCCGGCAACCGCTCCATTTGTCCGATCATCTGTAAGCGGATGTCATTTTCGGCAAGTTCTTTCTGTTCGGATTTTAAGAATCTTATCAGGAAGGTCATGAGGGCATCGACCTCGCTTTTGGGCCGCTGCCAGTTTTCGGTCGAAAAGGCGTAAAGCGTCAGATAGGCAATGCCAATTTCACGGCAGGCTCGCACAATTGCTCGAACCGCTTTAGAGCCCTTTTCATGTCCTTTAATGCGGGATAAAAAATGTTTTTTCGCCCACCGGCCGTTACCATCCATGATGATGGCAACATGGGTGGGCAGTTTAGTTTTGTCAAGGTCTTCCGGAGCGCCGGAAGCCGGACTAGAATTCAAGGATTTCTTTCTCTTTTTTTGTATAGCATTCATCGATGCGCTTGATATGCTCATCGGTAATTCTTTGAACCTCATCCTGGGATTTAAAAGCGTCATCTTCGGATATGTCGCCATCCTTTTTAAAGCTCTTCAGCAGTTCATTTGAATCGCGCCGGATGTTGCGCACTGAAACCTTGTGGTCCTCACACATTTTATGAACCAATTTGACCAGCTCCTTTCGGCGCTCTTCGGTCAGCGGCGGAATGGAGATTCGCAGAATTTTGCCGTCATTGGCAGGGGTCAATCCCAGGTCGGATTTTAAAATCGCCTTTTCAATATCTTTGATCACGGATACATCCCACGGCTGGATCGTAATCAGGCGACTTTCCGGTACAGCAAGGGTGGCCATCTGATTAAGGGGAGTCAGGGTGCCGTAATAGTCCACTTTAATTCCATCGAGAATCGATAAAGACGCACGCCCGGTCCGGACCCGCTTAAATTCATTGATGAGCGCCTCGATCGACTTGCCCATACTTTCCCTGGTATCTTGATAGATATCATCAATCATTGGAATCCCTCGATATACTCAGTTGGCCTAATTTTTTTCGGATCTATATTGGCACCTGTAAGATTATTATATCAAGAATTCAAAGATCTCACCAATGAAATTATACCCGAAAGGCCGGCGGACCGACGGGCTGATCTGTCCTATGAAATACGAGTGCCGATATCTTCCCCGCAAACCACCCTTTTGATATTGCCTTTTTCTTTTAATTTAAATACCGCCAACGGGAGATTGTTATCCATGGCAAGGGAGATCGCGGTCATATCCATTACCCTGAGCTGCTTCTCGAGGACCTTCATATAGCTGGTTTTTTTAATAATCCGGGCATTCTTGTTCACAACCGGATCCGAATCATACAGCCCATCGACCTTGGTGGCCTTCAACAGGATCTCGGCCTGGGTCTCCTGAGCCCGTAATACGGCAGCCGTATCGGTCGTAAAATACGGATTGCCGGTCCCGGCACCAAAGATAACCACCCGACCCCTTTCCAGATGGCGGTTCGCTCGACGCAGAATATAGGGCTCGGCGACTTCATGCATGGAGATGGCCGTTTGTACCCGAGTTTCAAGGCCGTTTCTCTCCAAGGCATCCTGCAATGCCAGGCTGTTGATTACCGTCGCCAGCATTCCCATATGATCTGCGGAAGCCCTGTCCATATCATAGGAACTTGCGGCAATACCTCTGAAAATATTACCACCCCCGACAACAATGCCGGTTTGCACACCAAGATCAACGATGGATTTAATCTCCCCGGCCACATACTTCAACATATCGGGGCTGATGCCGAATTCCTGATCCCCCATGAGCGCCTCCCCGCTTAATTTAAGCGTGATGCGTTTGTATTGTGGCTGGCTCACGATTTACGATTCTCCAATCTGATAGCGCACAAATCGTTTGATGGAGATATTTTCACCGATTCTGGCGATCAATCCATTGAGCAGATCTGCGACGGACATATCCGTATCCCGCACATAGGGCTGATTCAACAGGCAGCTCTCCTGATAAAATTTATTGAGCTTGCCCTCAACAATTTTATCGGTGACGTTTTCAGGCTTTCCCATATCCAGCGCCTGGGCCCGGTAAATTTCTTTTTCCTTCTCAATAATTTCTTCCGAAACATCTTCCGGTGTGATGCCCAGGGGATTGCTGGCCGCAATATGCATGGCAATATTTTTGGCAAATTCTTGAAAATCCTCATTTTTTGCCACGAAGTCCGTCTCACAGTTCACTTCGACCAGAACGCCCAGCTTGCCGTTCATATGAATATAGGATTGAATTATTCCTTCGCTCAGGGCACGCCCGGCTCTTTTTTGGGCGGTGGCCAGACCCTTCTTTCTTAAGAGTTCAATCGCTTTTTCGATATCGCCTTCTACTTCGGAAAGGGCGTTTTTACAATCCATCATTCCGGCTCCGATTTTTTCGCGGAGCTGTTTCACCATTGCCGCGCTAATATTTGCCATTTTTATTCTCCCGCTATCTCTTCTTCGGATCGATCTTTAGGTTCCTCGGTTGCAGTCTCCTCATCCCCGGCCGGCTCCGCTTCCTCCGCTACAGCGCTTTCATCGGCTTCCGTCTTTCTGATAATTTCGACTATCGGACCCTTTGTCCCATCGGATATGACTTTGCGCTCGCCCGGTTTCAGTTCGGCGCTGGCAGTGGTTATTTCGGATTCTTCCTCAACCTCTTTATCGGTTTCGGCCTGCATTTTTTCTTCATAACGTGCTCTGCCGGCAAGGCAGGCATCGGCGACCCTGGAGGTTAGCAGTCGAATCGCCCGAATGGCATCATCGTTACCCGGTATGATATAGTCAATCTCGTCCGGATCACAATTGGAATCAACGATCGCCACAATGGGTATATTCAGGCGCCGACCCTCCCGAACCGCAATCATTTCATTTTTGGGGTCCACCACAAAAATTGCCCCGGGCAGACCGTTCATGGCCCGAATACCGCCAAGGTTACTGTCTAGTTTGCCCCGCTCTTTGTCCAGCTTCAACCGCTCTTTTTTCGGAAACAGGTTTACCGAGCCGTCATTCTGTATATCGTTGAGATAATTCAACCGATCAATACTCTGTCGAATCGTCTGAAAATTCGTCAGCATGCCGCCCAGCCAGCGATTGTGAACGTAAAACATCTCGCAGCGATTGGCTTCTTCATAGATCGATTCCCGGGCCTGTTTTTTTGTGCCGACAAAAAGGACCGATTTGCCTTCCGCCACCGTATTCTGAATAAAATCGTAGGCGGTTTTGAACATGGCAACGGTTCTTTGAAGATCAATGATGTAGATTCCGTTTCTCGCGCCAAAAATATAGGGTTTCATTTTGGGGTTCCAGCGTTTGGTCTGGTGGCCAAAATGAACCCCGGCCTCAAGCAATTCTTTCATGGTGATATAAGCCATTTTTTTTCTCCCTTTATCAGGTGGTTTTTCCTCCGCCGCCGTCAACCCTGCCTCCAACTTTCAATGAAAGCACCGGGAAGCAGATCCGGCGACGTGTGTGCTAAAAAATCCACTTCAAATAGCAAATTCTATCGAGCTCCGCAACAGTTTTTTCTTTTAATTTTGATGCTTACAATTATTTTCAATTTCAAACCGGCTGTCTGCAACGCAGGGCACAGCTCGTTACCTCAGCGTCGTCGACGGGGATTCCCGAACTCGGCTCGATCTAAGATCCAGATCGCTTTCTCAATGACACGATGCGATCATAACCGCTGTAATCTTTGTAAAACTCAGCATCTTCATATTGGCCGCCTGTGGCGATCATCTGTTTTAAAGGTTCTTTCTGATCATGTCCCATTTCCAAAAGGAGGACACCGGCCGGTTTCAGATAGAGATAGGCACATTGAATAATATGCCGCAAATAGTCCAGACCATCTTCACCTCCATCGAGTGCGCCAACGGGCTCATAGGCATGTATTTCCGGCTGAAGCCGTTTCAGATCACCGGATCTGATATACGGCGGGTTGCAGACGATCAGATCAAACAAGCCCGATTTCGCATCAAAGGGTGCAAACCAATCCGCAACCATAAAACGGATCTGTGCGCCCAGCCCATGGCGGATGCAATTCTGGCGGGCAACCCCAATGGCATCGCTGGAGATATCAGTGCCCAAATATGAATGCCGGGAATTCTCAGATGCCAGGGCCACAACGACCGCCCCGCACCCGGTACCCAGCTCCAGAATAGACTTGCACCCTGGATTCGAATCCGCCGCCAGGCTTTCCAGCGCCCTTTCAACCAGACATTCGGTTTCCGGACGGGGGATCAGGACATTCCTGGTGACTTCCAGATCCATTGACCAGAATTCCTTGCGGCCCAGAATATAAGCCACCGGCTCACGATTTCTACGGCGTTTGATCAACGTTTTAAAACGGTTCAATTCATCCGAATTCAGCGGTTGATCATATCGCAGATATAAATCAATACGCTTCGCACTTATCGCATGCGCTAAAAGGATTTCGGCAGTCGTCCGAGGACTGTCGATATGGTGCGAGTCAAAATAGGCTGTGGCCCATTTGATCAGTTTAATAAGGGTCCAGTCAAGACGCCCGGGTTTGGCTTGATTGTGCATTTTGCAGTGCCTGGGCCTGAAAATAAGTTGTCAGTTCATTGATGAGCTCGCTGAGGCTCCCGGCCAGAATAGCATCCAATTTATAAAGGGTCAGACCGATGCGGTGGTCGGTTACCCTGCCCTGGGGAAAATTATAGGTTCGGATGCGTCCGCTGCGATCTCCGCTTCCCACCTGACTTTTGCGTTCTTCGGACCGTTTTTCGTTCTGTTCCTGGGTGATTTTATCCAGCAATCGTGCCCGTAACACTTTTAAGGCCTTATTTTTATTTTTTAATTGCGACTTTTCATCCTGACAGGTTACGACCAGCCCCGTCGGCAGATGGGTAATGCGAACAGCCGAATCGGTCGTATTCACACTCTGCCCCCCGGGACCCGTGGAACGATAGACGTCAATTTTCAGGTCGGAGGGCTCAATTTGCACATCGACCTCTTCGGCCTCCGGCAAAACGGCAACCGTAACCGCAGAGGTGTGAATCCGCCCCTGGGCTTCGGTGGCCGGAACCCGCTGAACCCGATGAATGCCGCTCTCGTATTTAAATTCGCTGTAGGCGCCTTTGCCATGAACCAGAGCGATAATTTCTTTTAAGCCCCCAACGCCGGTGAGGTGTTGCGCCATCACTTCCACCTGCCAGTTGCGGGTTTCCGCATAGCGCGTGTACATTCTAAAAAGATCGCCGGCAAATAAAGCCGCTTCTTCCCCACCGGTGCCGGCTCGGATTTCAACGATTACATTCTTATGGTCATTGGGATCCTTGGGCAAAAGCAGCTTCTTGAGATCATCTTCAAGTCGATTTTTATTCTGATTCAGAGCGGCGAGCTCTTCCCGAGCTAAATTTTTTATTTCAGGATCAGAATCTTGCAGCAGTTCCGTACTATCTTCAATACCCTGAAGGACCTTTTGATATTCATTGAAGACCGATACAATTTTATTCAGCTCGGCGTGCTCACGGATAAGGCGCTGGTACGCCTGACGATCCTTGACAATTTTCGGGTCGCTTAGACGCTTCTCAATCTCTAAAAATCGTTCTTCAACCCCTTTTAATTTTTCGAACATTTTAACGACACCCTAACCCGGATCCGCCGAAGGCGGAGAACGGAGAACAAATTGCCACAAAGGCACCAAGACACAAAGCGAAACGCGTAACTTTTTGGTTAATATTCATCTTTGCGTCTGGTGTCTTGGTGGCGTAAATGTTTTTCATAAAATGCAAAGAATTCACAGCTAACACTCTACAGATGAACCAGGGTACTTTCGTGATCAGCAGATTGTATTTGAGGGAGACGGCCTCTGGACGAGTCAGGTAGAATGATCGTAAGGCCAGAAAGTGCTTTTTATGCGGTTAAGCCCTCGGTCACTGG
>Ga0255053_10002220_pt1 | contig 10427 bp, 8 predicted proteins | sample JV7_2_22_MG_FD_188635 | JGI IMG/M metagenome (GOLD analysis project Ga0255053, IMG submission 188635) | Seawater microbial communities from Jervis Inlet, British Columbia, Canada - JV7_2_22 | ecosystem: Environmental > Aquatic > Marine > Inlet | place: Canada: British Columbia | collected...
GCCGCGCATCGCAGCAGCGAGTTCTCCTTTTTCGAAGTCTGCGGATCGCTCGAAGAATACCCTCGTAACGTCGTTGAGTACGACAGGAAAATCATAAGCACGAATACGGATCAGCGCATCCGCAAGCCGATAGATCGCATTGTCCTTCACCGGCAGGGAACTGTGGCCACCCGGGTTCGTTACCTCAAGCTGGAAGCTTTGATAGACCTTTTCGCTTGCCTGCACGCCGTTCGCGAGGTGCACGCCGTCCCTGATCTGGCCGCCACCGCCTTCGTTCAATGCGTACTCGGCGTCGATCAAATCGGCGTGGTTTTCCAGAAGCCAGACTACGCCATTCTCGGGGCCGCCCTCCTCGTCGGCGGTCAGCGCCACGATGATGTCGCGATCGGGTTGGAAGCCTTCCCGTTTGAGGCGAATCAGGTTGGCGATATGAATCGCTGCCTCATCCTTGTCGTCGGTTGTTCCCCTGCCGTAGTAATACCCGTCCTGTTCAGTGAAGGTAAACGGATCGAGCGTCCAGTCAGCCGGATCCGCTTCGACAACATCGATATGAGCGAGTAACAGCAGGGGTCTACGGCCAGTATCACGGCCTCGGAAACGAGCAACAAGATTGCCCTTTTTTTCGGAAGGACCGAGGACCTGTACGTCTTCTGCTGAAAATCCTTCCGCAATCAGATGTGCGGCCATTGCCTCAGCGGCGATGGTGGTATTACCGGTGCTATGTGTCGTATCAATTTCGATGAGTTCACGGAGAAAATCCTTGGCCATCTGCTGATGAGGCAAGAGCTCGTTAGCCGACGTAGTCTCCGACGGTTCGCTCGTCGAATCCTGTGGAGAGGAGGCTGGTTCTTCGTTGCTGCAGGAAATGAGAAAGCAAGTCAGTAATACGTGTAGGAATGCCGGAAAACGTGCCCGTCGAGTATTGGTCATTTATACCTCCAAAAAAGTCGCCAGAGGATATACCAATTAAGGCGCTAACGTTGCTTGATGCGATCCAGTCCTATCAGGCGCCGAAGCCCGACACAGCAGACCAGGACTGCCCCGATGACCATTGCTTCAATCGTGAACACGCGAAGATTGTGATCACCGCGGGCCGGGGGAGCCGAATGGTCTCGAACCAGGCAACCGGCATGGCAAGGTGGGCGTCCGAGAACGGCCAGAAGACGGCGATTCCCTGACCATGCTTGTACATTGAATCGAGCAGTATGTGGCTGGACCAGGCGATCAGTACTCGCCTGCCAACGCGTGCATTGAACGTAGGCCAAAGCAGAAATAATGCAAGGAGGGCGGCCAGGAGTGCGACCACGAAAATGCCGTGGCTGACGAGGTAGGAGCTGTGGCCCCGGCCGGGCAGCCGGAAATCGGGGAGGTTGGCGAAAAAGACCATGCCGTTGACGATCCAGAAATACCACCATTCTGACCGGGCCTGCGGCAGGGTCAGCGTCGGAAGGGCTATTCCGGTCAAGCTGTGTCCAACCGTTGTCAGTAAAATTCCGATTCCAGGCAAGTCGGATTATTATAGTACCGTTCATTACGGCATCCGGTTAGGGAGGCGACTATGAAACGGGCGCGTTCAGTAGACGAATACATTTCGGACGCCAGCAACTGGAAAGACGAGCTGAAGCGACTTCGCGAGATTCTCCTGTCAACAGAGCTCGAGGAAGACGTGAAGTGGGGTGGGCCCTGTTATAGCTACGATGGCAAGAACGTCGTCGGCATGGCGGGCTTCAAATCTTATTTCGGTTTGTGGTTCCATAAGGGCGCCCTGTTAAAAGACGACAAGCAGGTCTTGATGAATGCACAGGAAGGGCGGACCAAAGCGTTGCGGCAATGGCGCATGCAAACGGCCAAGGAAATAAAGCCGGCAATCATCAAGAACTACGTAAAGGAAGCAATCAATCTCGTCAGGGAAGGCAAACAGGCCGTACCTGCCCGGAAAAAACCGCTCGTTGTTCCTCCCGAGCTCAAAAATGCGTTACTCGCAAACAAAGTGGCGAGTCAAAACTTCAAATCCATGCGTCTCGGGCTGCAGCGGGAGTACGCTGAGTACATCTCGGATGCCAAGCGCGAAGATACGAAAATAAAAAGAATCGAGAAAATCCTGCCGATGATCAGTTCGGGAGCGGGGCTGCACGACAAGTATCGCTAGGCAGCGAAAACGGAAATCCCGAACAAGCGCTGCAATATCAGTATCACCGACAACCCGGTGAACACCAGGAGACTGAGCCAGCCGAACCATTTCGCAAATGAAGATGGGTAGAAGGTGCGGTCATTTTTTCGTATGACCGTCAGGCAATAGTAAAGATTCAAAAAATAGATCACCGGTGCGACGAAATAGGCGAGTGCCGAGGCGATGAGGACCAGGTACACGGGCCGCGGCAGGCCGGCAATGATGGCCGTTGATGCGATCAGTGAAAAAAACATCGTGGTGCGGTAGATGTTGTACTCCGAATACCACTTGCTGCCTTGTTCCTTCTGCGAGTGTTCTGTCGAGCTGCGTGGCAGCGAAGCTGTGCTTTTGAAAAGATTCCTGCAGCAGGCACCCACCACTCTCGGCCAACCGTCGAAGTAGTTGAACGCCGTGGAGTAGGTGGCAGCAAGCGCTCCGGCGAGAAACACGACCATCAGATTGGGTCCCACGCTGTCAGTAAAGATTTTTGCGATCTCTCCCATGACCGAAAGGCCTTTGACGTCACTTGGATATAACCAAACCGCCGCCAGCAAGATAAAAATCGCAGCGAGAATGAATGAGATGACATGCCCGAATCGAAAGTCGAGCAATCCGATCCGGAACCAGCGGCGGCAGTATTCCTGAGCTTCTTCCGGCAGGCTTGTCGTGTCGACGCTCAGATCCTGCTTTTCTGCGCTGAAGGGATCGAAGCGTGTTGCGAGGCCCTTTTCCTCCAGTTGTTGGCGAATCCGGCCCATGCCTTCCTTCTTGGCCTTGCCCCATTCGGATGCCTGGAGTGAAACATCAATGCCGGTCGGTAGCAGGCCCAGGAACGATGCGATAATCAGCCACGATCCGTCCGGAGTATCCAGCTTGAAGAAATGCACGAACTCAGAGACTGGCGCGGGTTGCACAACATAAACCGCGATCGTGCAAACGATCAGAATGCCGGCCGCTATCTTGGTCGCTAGTTCGACGGCCGCATATCGGCCGCGCAGGATTATCGTTACCGAGATGACGCCGAGCAGGAAACCGTAAAGCGCCAGTTCCTTGTCGTCGCTCAAGCCAGGGACATCAACTCCAAGGTATTGCCGGAACAAATAAAACACAACTGCTGCGGCTGCGATCAATCTGCCGGCCTGACCGATGGCAGATTGGATGACAGTCGTAATCAACACATACCAGACAGGAATCTTTTTCCATGCTGTCGCATAGGCGTCCAGCATGCTTCGCCCTGTGGCGTGCGTAAATCGAATCGCCATTTCGAAGCCGTAGTATTTGAAGACATAGGCGATCGGCAGGCACCAGAGCAGTGCATAACCGAAACGGCCCCCGGCCACTGGCGCAGTCACCAGATGACTGGTACCGATGCCGGTCATCATCAGAATCATTCCGGGGCCGAACTTGCGGACTATGCTGCCAAGCGCCATCGATGGCAGCTCAGGCAGATCCATCGATTCCATACCGGCCTTGTTGTTTTCTTCTACGCTCATTGGCTGCTCTACCCTAGCCCATTTTCCAAAGCCATTCACGCCATTCGCAATTCAGGAGCCGACGGCATTCTTGCAGGCGGAGGGATTGGCATCTACAGTCCCAGTATCCACTGGAGGATTGGGAAATTGCGGTACCTTTCAGCGTTATTAATTATCGGTATCTTACTGTCTCCGTGTCGCGCCGACGAGGCATCGAACTCCAACACCGCCGAATCTACAGTGCGGCAGGCCCAGGCGATTCGATTTCAGGCAATGATAGACATGGATGTCGCAACATTGGAAACGTTGTTGGCAGATGATCTGACTTATACCCATTCGACAGGCCTCCTTGAAACGAAAGACGAGTTCCTCGAGGCGGTGCAGTCCAGAACAATTAAATATCTCTCAATATCACCGACGGACATGCAGATTCGCATTTACGATGACTTCGCAGTCAGTGCAGGAATTACTGCGGTGCGCGTCCATGTCGGCGGCCAGGATCTTGCCGCTAGCCTCAGAATCACTGAAGTTCATCGAAGGAATGGCGGCAGCTGGCAACTCGTTGCTTATCAGTCGACCCGCATACCGGAGGAGTCGTAATGGGAGAATTGCCGATGAACCCGGATGAATTACAGGATTTCGCAACGCGTTATACAGCGGCCTGGTGCAGTCAGGATGCTGCCAGCGTTGCGGCGTTCTTTTCAGAATACGGCTCGCTGACAATCAACGAAGGCGTTCCGGCGATCGGCCGGGAGGCGGTTACCGACGCAGCGCAGTTATTCATGACGGCATTTTCCGATCTGGAAGTGCGTATGGATCGTATTGACGTAACCGCGGACCACGTCAAATACGTCTGGACGTTAACGGGCACCAACGATGGTCCGGGCGGCACCGGAAACAGGGTCTGCATTAGCGGCTTTGAAGAATGGATCATCGACGAAGAAGGTCTCGTTGCTGAATCCAGGGGTCATTTCGACAACGAAGATTATCAGCGTCAGATCGAACACGGCGTTGAGACAGGCTCATGAACTGGCAGGCAATCGGTGCGATTGGTGAGCTCGTCGGTGGGATCGCCGTCATCGGCACGCTTATATATCTGGCGTCGCAGATCCGGCAGAACACAAAAATGAATGCCTCGGCGATTCGCCAGAGTTTCTACGATTACACGACCCGGCAGATGCTGCAGGGCACAGACGACACTGAATTCAATGTCACGCTCGCCAAGGCAGCGATGACTGACGAGGAGCTACCGCCGGGCGAGCGATTCCGAATCATGCGCCTGTTTCAGGCCGTATTCGTCGGCTACCAGGGTGCCTATTTTCAACACAGAAACGGCGCGATCAGTGATGATGACTGGAAGATGTGCAGAGCACTTCTGCGGTCTTTCTGGCTTCTCCCGGGCCAAGAGTCGAAGAGGGTATGGGAACAACTCCAGACCGGCGGTTTCCTTGACGATGGTTTTGTCGAGGAGTGCCACAGACTGGAGGCAGAAGCGCAGGACTATGCTCGTGCGCTGGCAGAGAAGGGCCTGCAGTTTGAAGAGAATTAGGGCAGGCGCCGCAATATTATTGGGTCTTGTAACAGGCTCCGCCCATGCCCAGCTCGCGGGGCCCAGTTATACGAGCGATCAGTCAGCCAACGGTGCAAAGGCTTACGCCGCGAACTGCGCCAGCTGTCACGGAGAGAGCCTGGCTGATGGCGAATTCGGCCCCCCGTTAAGCGGTCGGCTGTTCATGCAGCGCTGGGGCGGCAAGACTGTCGATGAGCTGTTCATCAAGACGGCGACCACGATGCCGACCTCCGCGCCGCGCTCACTGGGCGATGAAACCTACGCCGATGTCGTTGCGTATCTCCTGCAGAAGAACGGTACGCCGCCGGGCATGAATTTACTGCCCGCCAATCCGCAATCGCTCAGAGCAATGCAGATTCCGTCGTACGGCGAAGGGCCTGGTGGCGGCCTGTCCCCGGGAATGCTATTACCGCCTCCGCCGGGGCCGGCGCGGTCTAATCCGCTCGATGACATCACACCGGTGACCGATGCGATGCTGACGGACGGTCCGCCGGAAGACTGGCTGAGCTGGCGCCGTACATTCGATGCCTATGGCTACAGCCCATTGGATTCTGTCAACAGGAAGAACGTCGACAATCTTCGCGTAGCGTGGAGCTGGGCATTGCCGGAAGGACCGAGCCCGATAACGCCGCTTGTGCATGACGGCGTGATATTCGTGCATGGTTACGGCGGCATCATCCAGGCGCTGGATGCCGTGACTGGTGAATTACTCTGGCAATACTCACACTGGTTGCCTGCCGGTGTATCAATCACCCGCAAACGAAACATCGCGATGTACGGGGAGCTCTTGTATCTGCCGACTTCCGACTCCCGTGTCGTGGCGCTCGATATGAAGACCGGTGAGGTCGAATGGAGCCGGCAGATTGGCAGCCTCGATGACGGCTATCACGTGACAGGAGGCCCGTTGGTTGCCCAAGGCATGGTCATGATAGGCACCCAGGGCCGTGCGCCCGGCGGCAACTATATCGTCGGCCTGGACGCAGCAACGGGCAAAGAAGTCTGGCACTTCGATGTCATCGCGCGACCGGGTGAGCCCGGCGGGGAGTCCTGGAACGGACTCTTGCTCGAGGCGCGCAATGGCGGCTCGGTCTGGTTGCCGGGCACCTATGATCCGGAGCTTGGCCTCGCGTATTTTTCTCCGGCGCAGACTTACGATACCGGTCCCTTGCTCAAGCGGATCGACGAGCCCGGCATCACAAACGATGCGCTTTACACCAATACGACATTGGCGCTGGCCCCGAAGACCGGTGAACTCGCCTGGTATTTTCAGCATCTCCCGAACGATCAGTGGGACCTGGACTGGGTTTTCGGCAGGCAATTGCTCAGCTTGCCCATCAACGGCGTAAACAGAACGGTTGTCGCAACGGCCGGCAAGGTCGCGATCTACGATCTTCTGGCGGCGGACACCGGACGCTATTTAACGTCCATCGATCTCGGCGTGCAAAATCTGATCACCGGCATCGATCCCGAGACGGGCCATAAGCAGACCGATCCGGCCCTGATGCCCGGACAGGGACAGGCCATCATCGTTTGCCCGCATGCGGGCGGCGCCAAGAACTGGGTTCCGGGATCCTACGTTCCGGAGACGAAAACGATGTTTCTGCCGCTGACCGAGTCATGCATGGACATGACTCCGGCTGACGAGGATGCCGCCTTCCTGTCATCCGGCGTTCGCATAACGATTCGACCGTGGCCTGACAGTGACGGCAATTACGGACGATTACAGGCAGTCAACATGGAAACGGGCAAGACTGTCTGGATTCGGCGCCAGAGGGCGCCGCACGTCAGCGGGGTACTGGCGACAGCCGGTGGCGTTGTATTTGCGGGCGACCTCAACCGTTACTTTGCGGCCTACGATCAGGACAATGGCGCGAAACTCTGGCGCATCCGCCTGAATGACGTAGCGCACAGCGCGCCGATAAGCTACGCCGTCGACGGCAAGCAATATGTGGCAACCACTGTAGGACACGGCGCTGGCATTTCAGTCGACCGCATGCCGCTCGTGCCGGAAATTCGTCTTCCCTCCAATCCAGGCGCGACGCTCTGGGTATTCGAGCTTCCGGACAATTAGAGCAAGGATTTGCTGACCTGATTTCTGGCTGGTCCGTCAAGCTGTGCGATAATCGCGGCCTGATTTAGTCCGGTGAGGAAAGCATCGTGAAAGCATTCTTCGATTTGCGCCTGTTCGGCGTATTTTTTTTAGTGTCTGGCTTGCTGGGCGCGTGCGCCCAGGAATCTGCAGAAAGCCCGGTTATGCAGTCCGAACCCGCTTCCGAGCCTTCAGCGACTGCAGAAGTTGAACCACGCCCTGACGTCTACGCCGAGTTCACGCTGACAACTGATCTCTCTTATCTGAGCGACAATCAGCGGCAAATGATCGGTATTCTAATCGAAGCATCGCAGATCATGGATGACCTTTACTGGCGCCAGGCTTATGGCGATGGCTATCAGGAATGGCTCGCATCAATAGGTGTCGACGAACAGCGACGATTCGCCGAACTCAACTACGGCCCCTGGGACCGGCTCGACGACGACAAACCCTTCATGGACGGTGTCGGCGCGAAACCTCTCGGCGCGACCTTCTATCCAACGGATATGAGCAAGGAAGAATTCGAGGCGGCGGCGCTCCCTGGCAAGGACGATCTTTATACGATCGTGCGCCGCGATACCGAGGGCGCGTTGGTCGTTGTGCCATACCACGAAGCTTTTGCCGAGGAGCTGGGCAGGGCGGCTGACCTGTTGCGACAAGCAGCGACGCTTGCAGATCACGAAGGGTTTGCAAATTATCTTCGGGCCAGGGCAGATGCGCTGGTGACGGACGACTATCAGCCGAGCGACCTGATCTGGATGGACGTCAAGACCAATCCGATCGACATCGTTATCGGAGCTATCGAGACCTACGAAGACAGATTGTTCGGTTACAAAGCCGCATACGAGGCCTACGTCCTGATCAAAGACCGGGACTGGAGTGATCGTCTGGCAAGGTTTGCAGACTTTTTGCCGGAACTGCAACGCGGTATTCCGGTGCCAGATGCTTACAAGAAGGAATCGCCGGGCACCGATTCTGATCTCAACGCCTACGACGTTGTCTATTACGCCGGAAACAGCAATGCAGGCTCAAAAACAATTGCGATCAATCTTCCCAATGACGAGGAAGTGCAACTACAAAAAGGCACGCGCCGACTGCAGCTAAAAAATTCAATCCTGGCCAAATTCGACAAAATTCTGGCTCCGATCGCCGATGAGCTCATCGACGAATCGCAACGCCAGCATGTCAATGCTGACTCCTTCTTCGCCAACACGATGTTCCACGAAGTGGCGCATGGTCTCGGCATCAAGAATACGATCAACGGCAAGGGCACGGTAAGAGAGGCCTTGCTCGATGCTGCTTCCAGCATGGAGGAGGGCAAGGCAGACGTTCTCGGCCTGTATATGATCACCGCGCTACACGAGGCAGGTGAACTTGGCGAGATCGATTTGCGTGATAACTACGTGTCGTTCGTGGCCAGTATTTTTCGATCGATACGATTCGGTGCGAGTAGTGCACACGGCAAAGCGAACATGGTGAGATTAAATTTTTTCATGGAAAACGGCGCGATCGTTCGCAATCCGGAGACCGGCAAATACAAAGTCGATTTTGATCAAATGCAGACGGCAATGGCAGGTTTGTCCGAGCTATTGCTGACACTGCAGGGCGACGGTAACTATGAAGGCGCTTCGGAGCTATTGGCAACCAAAGGTGTCATTTCTGACGAGTTACAAGCTGATCTCGACAGGCTGACGAGCGCGAATATTCCCGTCGATATCGTTTTCAATATGGGCTTTGCAGAGCTCGGGCTCGAATAGAGCAAGCCTTCCGATTAATTTACCCAGGATAAGAATCATGAGGACTCGTATGAGAGTCACAGCCTTGCTGCTGCTGTCGATTACAGGCTTTAGCGCCTGCAGCCAGAGCGAAGACAGTACCGTTGCTGAAGTGGTGAAAGCGCCATGGGCAGATTTCGCCGCGAGCACTGTCGCCGAGTATTACCACCGCAATCCGGAAATCGCCGTGGATAGAGGATTGCATCAATATGACGGTCAGATGAGTGACCTCCGACCCGAAGCGGTCGCCGCCTATGTTGCCTGGGTCAAAAAAGTACGGAGCGAGGCGAGTTCTTATGACGATCTGGAGGGCATGGAGACCTTCGAGCAAGATTATCTAGTGGCCGCATTTAACAAGGAAATATTTGATGCGGAAACTTCCCGATACCTGACCACAAGCCCGGCCGCGTACGTGGGCAAGCTGGGATTCAGCGTCTATCTGGATCGCGAGTACGCGCCACTGGATGTACGTATGCGCGGCTACACAAAATACGCCGCTCAGATTCCGGCATTTTTTGAAACGATGAAATCAAATCTGCAACCGCCACTGGCCATTCCGTTGATCGAAATGAGCCTTGCCCGATTCGGCGGACTCATTACTTATATGGAAACAACGGTGCCGGAGATCTTTTCAGCCGTGGACGACGAATCGCTTCGGGCCGAGTTCGCGACAGCAAATGCAGCAGCAGTCGAGGCGGTACGTGAGTCGGTCGCGTGGCTGGAAGGGCTTCGCGAGACCGCAAACGATGACTTCGCCCTGGGTGAAGAACGTTTTCTGGAAATGCTGCGGGCGAAAGAAGGTGTCGAGATCACACTCGCGGAGCTGAAGGCTGCCGGCGAGCAGGATCTTGCGAAGAATCTGAGCTTATTGGACGAGGCATGTACCGAGTTTGCGCCCGGGAAAAGCATTCGCGAATGTGTGCGGGGCGTACAAGACAGGAAGCCGGAGGGCGGCGCCGTTGCCGGTGCGCGGGCTCAGCTTCCAGGCTTGCGGACGTTCCTCGAGGAACAAAAACTCGTTACGATACCGGGAACCGAAGAAGCAATGGTCGACGAATCGCCTCCGCATCGACGGACGAACTCCGCTTATATTGAAATCCCTGGCCCCTACGAGGTTGGTCTGCCCTCTGTATATTACATTTCGCCACCGGACCCGAAATGGTCGAAGCAAGATCAGCTCGCCTATATTCCGGGGGAATCGGATCTGCTATTTACGTCGGTGCACGAAGTCTGGCCGGGACATTTCCTGCAGTACCTGCATTCGAATCGTGCGAAGAATAATGTCGGGCAGCATTTTGGGACTTATACATTCAGCGAGGGCTGGGCACATTACACCGAGGAGATGATGGCG
>Ga0255053_10002224_pt1 | contig 10402 bp, 13 predicted proteins | sample JV7_2_22_MG_FD_188635 | JGI IMG/M metagenome (GOLD analysis project Ga0255053, IMG submission 188635) | Seawater microbial communities from Jervis Inlet, British Columbia, Canada - JV7_2_22 | ecosystem: Environmental > Aquatic > Marine > Inlet | place: Canada: British Columbia | collected...
GGTCGCCATACTGCTGGACGGTTTCACTGTTGTCTCTGACAAGGTGCCTGCACCGATGAGCTACCGACTCCCCGCAGACCACACGCCGACATCGTATGCCTTGCATTGTGCGGAGATGCTCGAGGCCAAGATCGTCGAGCTTGGACCCGAGAATGTCCTCGCGTTCATCATTGAACCGGTGGGTGGACTGTCCACCGGAGCCGTCGTGCCACCGCCGGAGTACTTCCGTTCGATACGCGAGATCTGCAGCCGACATGGCGTGTATCTGGTGTTTGACGAAGTGCTGTGCGGTGCGGGCCGTAGCGGCAAGTTCGTGGCGGCACATCACTGGCGTGATGCTCTCCCCGATGTGATCGTCATGGCCAAAGGTCTCGGAGCCGGCTATACGCCGCTCGGTGCGACGTTCATGCCGGCCTCCATGGTTGACGAACTTGCAGAGCTTGGCGGGTTCGAATCCTCCTATTCATACAACGCCAATCCGATCTCATGCGCTGCGGGACTTGCAGTCCTCGACGAATTCGATCGGCTCGATCTCACCGGACGGGCCACCCATGTTGGTGCTCTATTGAGCCAAGGTCTCGAGGCGATCAAGGACAGGAGTTCGATCCTGGGCGACGTGCGCGGCATGGGTATGCTCCTCGCTGTCGAGATGGTCGCCGACAAGGAGACAAAAACACCTCTTCCCGCAGATGCGATACCGACCGAACGAATCCGCATCCATGGTCTCGCAAACGGGGTGATGCTCTACTCTCGTCAGACCTCAGGCGGTAGATACGGTCATTGGTTCATGGTCACACCGCCGCTGACCATCAGCGACGACGAGTGTTTCGAAGTGCTGCGACGTACTGAGGCCGCGGTTGAGGGCCTGTACGACGAATTACGAACCGAAGGCGTTCTCTAGACGAGGAATCGAACCTGTCTGAGGACAAGTCGAAGCGACCCACCGTCGCGGTCCCCCCGTGTTCGCCGACACCGGCGACCAGGTGAACGATCGCCTGCCGCTGTTCATCGCCGCTGTGGTGTTGACATCATTCCTTCTACTCACGCTCGCGTTCCGATCGGTTCTCGTGCCTCTCAAGGCTGCGTTGCTGAACCTGTTGAGCATCGGCGACGCCTACGGCGTCTTGGTGATGATCTTCCAGTGGGGGTGGTGTATAGGGCTCATCGGCCTGGAGGCGATCGTTCGGATCGTCTGGTTCATTCCCATGTTCATGTCCGCGGTCCTCTTCGGCCTCTCGATGGACTGCGAGGTGTTCCTGCTCTCGCGGGGGCGCGAGGAATACCTTGTCTCGGGCGACAACGACGCATCGGTGATCCGCGGTATCGCAGGCACCGCACGGGTGATCACATCCGCTGCATTGATCATGATCTCGGTGTTCCTCGGTTTCGTTCTGGGTGCCGACCCCATCATCCAGATGATGGGTCTCGGTCTGGCCGTCGCCATCTTCGTCGACGCCACGATGGTTCGCATCGTCCTGGTACCAGCGATGATGAAGCTGATGGGTGCCACAAACTGGTGGCTTCCGAAGTGGCTCGACCGTCTGCTGCCTACCATCGACATCGAAGGAGAGGCGGGTCTACCAGAGCCCGAGACCGAAACCGATCCCACTCGTGAAGCTGACCGCGTGCTTGCGTCCGTCTAGCAAGACCTTCCCAGATAGGACAAGACCATGAATGCAATAGTCCAATACGACTACGGCTCACCGGACGTTCTGGAGATCCAAGAGGTCGACAAGCCGGTAGTCGACGACGATCACGTCCTGGTGCGGGTTCACGCAGCTTCCGTGAATCCCTATGACTGGCACATGATGCGAGCGAGGCCGCATTTCGTGCGCCTGCAGGCCGGTCTCGCCAGACCCAAACACATCATCCAGGGCGCCGATGTGTCCGGGACGGTCGAAGTCGTTGGCAAGAACGTAGCTCGGTTTCAACCGGGTGATGAGGTGTTCGGCATGTGTAGCGGCGCGTTTGCGGAGTATGCGAGTGCCTCGCAACGTTCGATCGCACTGAAGCCGACCAACCTTTCCTTCGAGCAAGCGGCATCAATCACCATGGCGGGAACAACTGCCCTTCAAGCCCTTCGTCGGGGACAGGTCGGGCCTGGCGACAAGGTGTTGATCAGCAGCGCTTCTGGAGGCGTCGGCACGTTTGCTGTACAGATAGCCAAGTCTCTCGGGGCGGAAGTGACGGGTGTGTGCAGTCCGAGAAACGCCGATGTAGTCCGATCGATCGGCGCAGACCATGTCATCGACTACACACGGCAGGATTTCACCCAGTGTGAACAGCGCTATGACATGATTCTCGACAGTGTTGGGACACGTTCACTTTCGGCGTACAGGCACACCCTGAGCCCCGAAGGGGTCTATGTCTCAATCGGCGCACTGCACATGGGTGATTGGCTCGGACCCCTGACATTTGCGGGCAAGATCCTGTTCGCCTCACTTGTCGGACGCCAGAAAATGGTTCTGGTGGTGGCGTCAGTACGCACCGAGGACCTGGTTCTTCTCAAGGAACTCATCGAGGCCGGAGACGTGACACCGGTCATCGATCGAAGCTACAGGCTGAGTGACGTCCCCGATGCGATCCGCTATCTGGAGGAGGGACACGCCCAGGGTAAGGTCGTCATCTCCTTGGAACAGAATGACGCGCAAGAACGAGGTGATTGAATCATGGAAAGCGTGAGGATCATCCTTTCGGGGCTGTGGGTGGCTTTGATGTTGACCTTTCTCTTGGGGGATGTGTTGCGGATATTCGCTGGCGATGTGACACCGGGCGAAATGGATGGTCAGCCTGCCTCGCAGGGAATGTGGTTGGGAGCCGCAGTGATCATGCTGGTCCCAATCGTCATGGTTGTCCTGTCCCTGACGGTGCCGTATCCCGCAATTCGCTGGATCAGCGTCGTCGCTTCGGCACTGTTCGTTGTTTTCAATCTCGCCGGTCTGCCATACGTCGGCTGGTACGACAACTTCCTGATCGCGGTGAGCTTCGTGTTCAACGCGACCATCATCTGGTACGCATGGACGTGGGTCTCCTCGGCGAACTAGAAACCAAACCGCGCACAGCGACTCTTCTCGGTCGCACGGCCTTTGGCAACCTCCTGACTATCGAGTGATACTCGTGTGTTCCTACACCCTGGCTCTCAAGCTCGCCCGCCCCCTGTGAACGGGGAGTCCGGGAAGCGCACAACAGCATGTGGCGACCGGATCGCTCCAGCCCAGGCTTCGCACAACCCGTAGATTGGCCGGTCTCGGCCGACGGTCGGCACCGTCATCTCCCACGCGGTCATGGGGACGGCCCACTGTCCTCAGGGACCATCTCTTCTGGCAGCGTGCATGCCTTCGTCACGCGGTCGAACACTCGGTGGAATCTCGGGTTCCGTGGGGCTCAGTGATGGTCGAGGGTCGGGTAGAAACCGGCGTTGGCATCGGCGAGTACGCCGGAGAGTCGAACCACTCTGGCTCGTGTCTCGGGTGAGAGTGGCGCCCATTCGAGCAACTCGGCGAGCCAGAGGGTGAGTCCGTGCAGGCTCTGGTGGATCGAAGTGAGCGAGTGATCACACATCTGCTGTGTGGCTTTGGGGATCCCGTCGACAGACCGGATTTCGGCGAAGATGTCGACGATTTCGGCGACCAGTTCGGTTGCTGTGAGGTCGGTGTGGGTGGTCATGTCCGGTTCCTTTCGGCGGTACATATGGAGCGGCTGAAGCGGTAGTGGATTGCCTCCACTTCGTGGTTCCAGTCTATGCCCGACGACTACGGGTCGGGGCAGGAGTCGGTGTGGGGTCCTCGTCGCATTGTCGGGTGGGCGCTGCTGCGGACCGATCGACCCCACAGCCGACCGCCTAGCGACGTCAAAGTGAGTTGCCTAGCCCGTCCCCTTCCGTCTCGGTCGAGCAGGACAGGGAGCTGGTGCCCGGTTGCCCGTTCGCGTTGGGCCTCCTACCATCGCTACAGGAACGCGTACTCCACCGGAGAGAGGTCATGGTTGCCGGTTCCCACCGAACCGCTCCACACAGCACGGTGACCACCGCAGCGTCGTCACGTCGCGAAGCAGCAAAGACCCAGCGGCAACCTGCGGCATGAGTGGGCACGGCGCTCACGGCTGGACGGGCTGGAAGGCATGGATGTATGCACTCCTCCATCGCAACCCAGCCTCCAACCGGGCGGTTGTGGAATGGGCTGCCCTCCGATCGGACATGGATGTTCTCGACGTTGGATGCGGGTCGGGGGCGGCGGTCATCGCGGCCGCTCCCCACCTCCCAGAGGGCACGGCGGTAGGTGTTGACCCGTCGCCGGACTTCGTGCGGATCGCGAAACGTCGAACCCGCCGCCTCACCAACGTTGCGTTCGACGCAGCCGCTGCTGAGCGGCTTCCTTTTGAGTCGAGCCGGTTCGATGTTGCCTGGTCGGTACACTCCACCCACCACTGGGACGACCTCGAGGCAGGGATCGGCGAGGTTCGAAGGGTGCTTCGGCCCGAAGGCCGATTCCTCATCGTGGAACGTCACGACCCCTCCAAACCCTGGGGAATCTCTGTCGGTGAGGCACAAGCGCTGGCAGAGACCATGACCCATGCGGGGTTCCGAGACGCTGCGGTCGAAGAACGGCCCGTGGGCTGGAGCAAGGAATTCCTCATCACCGGTTCGACACCAACCCACAACGACTGACTTTCCCGAGGAACCCGGTGCCCGGCGTCAGCAGCCGCCACGCTCGGTGGCCACGGCTCGGTCCGGGGGCGCGAGCCGGACGCAAGGATGGTCGGGACGCTTCGCCCTACCTGGCGGCGGTCCGGTAGATTTGGTCGGCAATGGAAGACATGCCACCGGATCAGGGACAAGGGCCAGCTCAACAACGAGAGATGCTCACCCGATTTCGCGACCGCTTCTGGCTTCCGCCACGCGCACATGGCGACGTCATCGAGGATCGAACGGTCAGCTTCCTCGAACTGTTCTACGACCTCGTATACGTCGTCGTCATCGCCCGAGCGGCCCACACTCTCGCCGAGCACGTGTCGTGGCGCAGTGTTGGCGAGTTCGTCATCGTCTTCGGGCTGATCTGGATAGCCTGGCTGAAGGCCACTTTGTACTACGACCTACATGGACGAGAGGACGGCCGCACGCGGGTATTCGTCTTTGTACAGATGCTGCTTCTCGCTCTCCTCGCCGTGTTCACCGCCGATGCTGCAGGAGAGGGCGGAACGCCGTTCGCCATCGTGTATGCAGCGTTCCTGGCCGTATTGGCATGGCTCGGGTACACGGTCCGGCGCCGGGACACCCACGAACACGTGACCGTCACCGGCCACTTCCCTGCGGGGCATCTCACAACTGTCGCCGTCATTGCCGTCAGCGCCGCCCTTCCCGACGACGCCCGTATGATTGTGTGGGGCCTCTTCGTGGTGGCATGGGTTCTCGGTTCGATCCTATTGAGCCGCGGTTCAGATGCCGGTCTGAAGATGGGAGTCGTCGCTGCCGAGTCAACCGTCCACCGTTTCGGTCTGTTCACCATCATCGTCCTCGGTGAGGTCGTTGTCGGAGTCGTCGACGGCCTCTCCGACGTCGCCCGAACCCTGCAATCCGTCGCCACAGGCATGCTCGGGTTGATGATTGGCTTCGCCATTTGGTGGACGTATTTCGACTTCGTCGGTCTCAGATCTCCCAAGCCCTCGGGCCGGTCCTTGGCTCAGTGGATGTTCAGCCACCTGCCGGTCACCCTCACCATCGCAGCGACTGGGGCAGCCATGGTGAGCCTCATCGAACACGCCGCCGACGCCAGAGCACCAGAGGCAACCGCATGGCTCCTGGCCGGCTCGGTGGCGCTTGGACTCGTGGCGCTCGTCGTGACGATGCACTCGCTGCAGGACTACGAACGTTTGCCCATGTTGTACCGTCCCGTGTCGGTCGCCATGGTCGTTGCGTCCGCTGTTGCGCTGCTGATCGGGTGGTGGCGTCCCGCGCCCTGGCTCCTCGCACTGACACTGATCCTGCTCCTCAGCGCCGTGTGGTTCTTCGCTGTTGACCGATGGCTGCGTCTCGATGATCCCGGCCGGGTACTCCCCGGAGGCGGCTCGGGCAGGCGTGCGACCGGCTGGGAGGGATGAAATAGCCGGATTTGGGGTGGGTCCCGAACAACGCCCTTGGCGCGGCTCTAGTCTTCTCCACCCTTGAAGCGTTCGGCGACAGAGGGCTGATCGGCGCCGATAGCGAGGGTTCCATTCTGATCGGCATTCCGAGTCGCCATACGGCGAACATGGTCCGAAACTGGCGAATGCAGCCGGGTCCACCAACGACGTGGACACGCGATACAGAATCACCCTGGGGTCTTGTGGAGGCCTTGGCCTGTCCCCGCCTCCGTAGAGTCACCTGACTTGATTCAGCTGTTCGGTGGCTTGGTCGTGGAAGACCTCGAGATGCTCGAGGATCGCGTTCGCGAGTTCAACCTCTCTCGGTCACCGTGTCGGGTTCGAACACGAGACAGAATGGGTGCCCTGCTGGGTCGAGGAACACGCGAAATGTCTCACCGGGCTGGAACTTGGCTTTGCGTGCCCCGAGCGCGAGCACCTGTGCCTCGCCGACATCCAGGTCGGGTACATCGAAATCGAGATGCACCTGCTGGGGATGGTCGGCGCTGGGCCACACGGGGGGCTGGTGGTCTGGTGCGAGCTGGAACGCGATGGTCGCACCGGTGTCGCTGCGCAGCTGCACCCAGTCGCCGCCGTCGTGGTGAACGGGCCAGCCGGTGACAGCGCTGTAGAACGCTGCCAGAACCTGGGGGTCGAGGCAGTCCAGGGCCACAAGGCTGAAGCGGGCGATACCGGTCATGGGGGTGACAATAGCTGTTCCAGCCAGCCGAGTCGGGCGCTCGCAGTACGTGCGCCCGCTCGCTGAGTTGTGGCGAGTCTGGCAGAATCGACCGATGGCGTGGAGTACAGCGATCAGCCGAGTGGGGTCCTACCCGGTCGTTGTGTGGGCGGTCAAGCATCTCGTCAGCCCGCTCGACCGGACTGTCGTGCGGATCTCGAGGGGTCGACTTCCACCACCGAGCAGCATCGCGGTACCGACGCTTCTGCTGACCACGGTTGGTCGCCGTTCCGGGCTGGAACGTACCATTCCGCTGGTGTACATCCGCGACGGTGATCGGTACGTCGTTGCCAATGCTCGCCCGGCCGGGGAGAGCAGGAACCCGTGGGTTCTCAATCTGCGCACAGCCCGTCAGGGACGTATCAAGGTGCGGAGACAGACCATCCGGGTGATGGCGCACGAGCTCGACGAGGCAGAAACCGAACGCTGGTGGCCTGCGCTCATCGGCGTGTGGCCTGCATTCGGCGAACACTACGCGGCCACCGGTGAACGCACCGTGTTCGTCCTGGAGCCGATTCATGAGCAGTCTCTTGACGATGGCTTGGAGTAGCCGGCTCTGGGTGTCGTCGGCATCAGCGTCGGGCTGCTCTGCTCCTTGAGCAGATACCTGGCTGCTCAGACACGTCGCGGCCCGGCGGTTGCGGCGTGCTGTTGGGCGAGCGAGGGCTGCCGTGGCGCCGCGTCGTCCAGGGGTTGGGTCTTGGCGATGATCTGGTTGGCGGCGTAGAGGCCGGTGAGGCACGCGTCTTCGAGACTCACGATGTTGTGGTCGCCGACGAGATACAGGTTGGGGCCTTGCTCACATTCGAGTATGTCGTCTCCGATGATGTGGAATGCCGGGTCCCAATGCTTGTGCTCGACGACCCGCCAGTCGACGAAAAGGCGATTGAAGTCGGGATGGCGTTGTCGGGAACTCACCAGGATGGCGCCGTTCTCCTGTCTGGCGATCGCCAAGGTGGCGTCCGTTTCGCGGAACAGGAGGATGTCGGCTCGGCGGTGGCGGTCGCGGAGGGTCCCTTCGACGTAGAACATGTGGGCTCCGACGGGCCTCTTGGCGGCTGGCAAGCCGAGGAGCCTCGATGCCACATCGGTTGGAGTGGCGATCACCAGCCGCTCGGCGGTCAGTGTTCCGTTCGTCGCAGTCTCGACGTGGTAGCCCGCGCCATACCTGCTGACTCGCGTCACGGTGTCCGTGACAACAGCGTCTGTGAACCCGTCCATGAGTCGATCGAGCATGGGCGTGAACTCATACGTTGGCACCAGCACGGGGAGGGCGCCAAGGAGCAGCGTGAACGCAGAGATGTCGCTCAGAGATGTGAACGTCGTGCCGTGGAGACCCGGTTCGAGGTACTCGCTGGCAAGCTCGCTGAGCCGGTGTCGCTCGATAAAGTCCGGAGCCGGCTGGTGATAGAGCTCCAGCAGCTTGGGGTCTGACCGTATCGCTGCCGCCTGCCCGATGCCAACGGTCCGTTGCTTGAGGATGGCGTAGTGCCGCCGGAAGTGGACGAGGAGCCGAAGGAACCGGGCTGCCTGTGGCAGATGGGGTACAAGTCGTCTGTCCAGATACGTGTTGGAGTTGTCTTCGGCGTCGCAGCGCTGGATGGCCAGGCGGTCGACGCGCCGCCCGAGTTGAACGTACCGGTTCACGTGTGTGTAGTCGGCGCGCACGTAGTAGGCCCCGAGATTGACCGTCCCATCGCGCGACCGACGGATCCGGCCGCCGACGTTCTCAGACACAACGACGAACGGAAGCTGCGCGTCGTGGAGGTGTCGAGCACACGCCAGACCGGCGATCCCCCCACCGACAATGATCGTTTCCCGAGATCTGGCGGGCGACGACACCGCGGGCGTTGCTGGACTGAATCCGCGAGGTTCCTCTGGCGTGGCTGTGTGCAGTGGCATCGGCCTGTCCTGCCCCTCAGGCGCTTCGGGAAAACGCTCCGCTCAGGATCACAGCGGCAATTGCGGCCAGGGGAAGCGCGTACCAGACGGGACCGGCCAACTCACCTAACCCGATGGCAAGGAAGGCGGTCCCCCAGAACAGGGTCCAACCCCACTTCGAGCGGTACCGAGGCAACGTGAAGCGGAAGACTGTTTCGACGAGCACGATCACACCGGCTCCGAACCAGAAGACACCCCAGCCGTTCCACCAGTCGAAGCTGTTCTGGAAGCTGGTGTTGTGGGCAACGACCACGATCGCACCCCACAAGAAGAGCGCTGCCCAGCCCACTGCATCAACCCGGTCGGTTCGCCACCACTCCTCCCATTCCTTCTCCCACGAATCCTTCCAAGTCGTTTCCCACGAATCCTCAGCGCCATAGAGCGTCGACTCAGGTGCTGTTCTCCTATCGAGCGGTTCTGCCATTGTCTTCCTCCTTGTTCGTACATGTCTATGGACGTGGCCCGTCCGGAAAGGACGCAAGATTCGGATCCTCATACCGGAACAGGGGAGCCGACACCGCCATCGAAGGTCTTGTCCCGCTCACCGCGTTTCAAGCGTGGAATCATCTCCTTCGGAGGCGCCTCGCCTCACCCTGCGGTCGGCGAAGAGCTTTTCTTCGTGACGTGGCCGATCTGCGGGCTCAGGCGACCTCGGTGTCGATTCTGGTCGGCTCCTCGGCAAGGGCCTCGAGGATGTGTTCGGTGTTTTCGCGGATGGCGGTGATGTTGAGGTACATCCACTTCGGCGGGAAATCGTCCGGGGCTTCCTCGAACATGCGGTCCATTCCTTTGCCGAGTTTCGGTCCGAGAAGGCGAATGACGAGAATGCCACCCGCAGCCACCGCTGCGATCTTGAGTATCTTGAGTCCGATGTCCTTCATGGGGTGTCCTTTCGTTTCGTTGCTGTCATCTCACGGGATCTCTGACCAAGATCTGCTCTGGTCCGTCGAGGCACTTCCTCGGGTCTGGCGCGGTCAGGGCCTCTCGAGGATGAGCCGCTGGAGTGCATCGATTCTCCAGAGTGAGGGACTCCTTTCCGTTGATCGTGTCAAGAGTTCAATGCATCCGGTGGTCACAGCGGAACAGCCAGTGGCAGACCGGGATGACGTCATGGAGAAGGCATGCGGCCACGAAGAAGAGGACCAGGCCTCCGAGGATGCCCGCTATCAATCGGGGATGGGTGTCGATGGTGCCGGTGATTCTGGTTGCCAGTGCGGTCATTGTTCTACCTCCACAGTCGGTTCGATGCTCTGATCCTTGTGAGATGACGTTTGTGGGCAGCAGCCCTCCTGCGACATGGACCCGGGATCCTCATGCTCTGCGTGGCCACGTTCGGACGACATGAGCGCCGCCATCTGTTGGCAACATTGATCTATCCAGGAACGGTCGGAGGTGCCACAGTTGCCTGCCTCGCCCTTCTCCCGATCCGGGCCTTGTGCGTGCATTCCCTCATTCATGGACATCCTCCTCTTTTCGGTGCCTTGGTTTGCATGCCGAGAAGTGGACACTCCACACTCGGCCGACGAGGGCATCGGCCACCAGAGTCGTTTCGGTGCAGGATGCAAGCGCACCGGAAGCGATGCCCCCGAGCTGGGTCCTGGCATC
>Ga0255053_10002226_pt1 | contig 10399 bp, 8 predicted proteins | sample JV7_2_22_MG_FD_188635 | JGI IMG/M metagenome (GOLD analysis project Ga0255053, IMG submission 188635) | Seawater microbial communities from Jervis Inlet, British Columbia, Canada - JV7_2_22 | ecosystem: Environmental > Aquatic > Marine > Inlet | place: Canada: British Columbia | collected...
AGGCATAAACTCATAAAGTAACAAAGGAAAGTTATTAAGGTTTGTTTTATCCAGGTACTGGTTTTCGGGACATATCACCTAACTCATGATGGAATACGCCCAGGTTAACATCCCGATAAGTGTCTGATCAAGTAATAGAGGTTCAATTCACTGCTGGTATCAAAATCAACCGGTGTGAAGATCCTACGGGGCGCTCGAGCGATTCCTTTTCAATGCCAGCGAGTTTCCGGAATACTGGAAAATTTTCTATTCAATGAAGAGGTCTTCCAATTCCCGGGCTATCAAATCATAACTGTTAGAGCTCTTTTTCACCCTGGCAGTGAAATCCGGCACCCATTCCCACATACGTTCTCTAAAGGACTGATCACCGGTCTCAGCCAGAAAATCCAACTCGACGCTGATGTGATCGGGCGGTTCTCCTTCATAAACATAGGTTAGTTTGTACCGGTTGTAAATAGCCGTGACTCGATTGATGGTATCTCCATAGATAGTACCCTCTCTGTAAAAGGATTCGTAAGGGGGACAGAGTAAAGTCGGGTAGGAACTAACGAACAACCTCGTGTATTCGGTCTGCAAATCCGTTATATTCATCGAATTTATCATTTGGACGCACTCGGGTTCATTCATCGGCTTATTTTCCAGCAGTTTATTTATCGAACGGATAACTTCTGTCGAGGGATAGGCAAACAAGAGCGAGAATAACCTGAAAATCATCATTTCTGTTCAACATCAACCGGCAACGTTCTGGTAAGTCCAATGTAAACCAGTATGACCGCAGCGATAACTCCGGCAACAATTACAATCTCAACGAGAGAAGGAACATAATTCCACCACGATACGAATAACGGTTCCGGGTTATCGAGTGTCCCCCGGATCTCACCCGATGCAACGGGATACACCCAATCCGCTAATCCCTCACTTCCGAGAACTGGCACTTTGAAAGGAAAAACATTGAACGCCGGCGGCAAGAGAATGAACCGGTGCGCCATTACTCCGATGATCATGCTCAGGCTCCCGATGAGAATCCCTCCTAATTTTTTTGCCTGTGTCAGAAACAGAATGACCCCGGCAATAATGAAGAGAACTTCAATGAGGTGCAGGGGCCAATAGGTTCCAAACAATACCTGTAAAGTCTCGGATTCGGCTCCCTGACCCCACCATGCCCTGACAACAAAGTCGTTATAGTAAATAAAAAGCAAGACAATCGCACCGATGACGGCTATTTTCGCCAGGACTGCATACGCCGATGCCAATTGATCACGAAAACGGAGGGTATACAAAGATGCCAATATGACTACTGCCGGACCGGAGGCAATAGCCGAGGCGATAAACGTCGGGGCCAGCGCACCCCCGAACCACCAGGGCCGTCCCAACTGCGTAGCCAGTACCCACGCGGTCACCGTGTGGATGAGCACAGCGACGATAAGCGCTATCGGAGCGATGATCCTGGCCTGTCGCTCGGACTTTTCCCTCATTTGAGCCAGCGCTGCTTCGCCGATATCCTTTTTTCCAACAACTCCCAACAACGGCAGACGAATACCCCGGCTGGCTATATCTGGCCGTATAAGAATGTAAGTGTATATTGCGGAGAGCAAAGCATACGTTGATAAGACAATGAAATCCCAAGGAAGTACGGAGTTAAAATTGGGATGGATTATAAGGTTGTAGATACGGTCTGCCCTGCCAAGATCCGGGAGGAGCACAACCATGGCAGCAATGGTACATATAAAAGCCGTTATTGAGGCAATGCGGCCGACCGGCTTGAGTCCCTTGATCTTGAAAAGATACACGGCCGAAGTGACTACCAAACCACCGGCAGCCGCACCCACGAAAAATACCCACATGACAGTATACAGGCCCCAGGAGAAAGAGTTCCTCATATTAGTTACGATAAGGCCCTCGCTCATCTGATATATCCAGAACCCAAGACCAGCTAAGGCAACAAGAGCAAGGGGTATAATGATTTTATAATTCAGGTTGATAGTCAATCTCTCCCTTCCCCTTTTTAGTATCGGGCGGGATATAGAATACCTTGGGGTGTGTCGCCATTTCTTCAAGCAGCCGGGTAACACCGGTGCTCCTCACTACCCTTGAGATATGGCTGTCCGGGTCATCGAGATCACCAAAGATTCGAGCATTTCCCGTGCAACTACGTACGCAGGCCGGAGCCAGTCCCTGCTCGACATATTGGACACAGAATGTGCATTTTTCGACAACACCTTTGGGTCTCGCGGGCATAAACACAAGCCTGTCACCGTCAGTTCGGTGTCTGATCGGATACCCGTGGTTGCTATCTGATGCTTCAGAGACATTCTTAACACCGGCGGCTTCATAGGCCTGCTGATAACTCTCTTCCGGTTCCTGCCAGTTAAACTGGCGGACACCATAAGGACAGGCCGTCATGCAGTACCGACATCCGATGCAGCGCTCAAAATCTACCTGGACGATACCGCTATCATCCTTCCAGGTAGCCCCTACCGGACAAACCTTGGTACAGGGCGGGTTTTCACAGTGATTGCATAGCACCGGCAGAAAACTTTCCGCGAGGTCAGGATACTCCCCCACCGGAAACAGATGGTTGTCCGAACCGATAGTCTCCACTCTGTGCCACCAGGTCCCGGGGGGTATGGAATTATGCATCTTGCACGCTACCATACAAGTACGGCACCCGATGCAGCGGCTCAGGTCAATTACCATCCCATATTTGGTCACAGTTCCACTCCCTCTGCCTTGACAACGTCGCAGACTACTTCATTCCAGGCTGTCGTTGGCTCCCAGACTCCCGGTACGAAGTAAATTATATTGGTAGGATTTATCCAGGGAAATGTCAGGCTGTTATAAGACGAGTTCTTCAGGTACCGGCTCCACCATCCCTGGTCAAATATCACGACACCGGGATGCAATCCGGGCTCCAACGTAAGATAACCGTAAACCTCACCGCGGTCATTATAAGCCCTAACAAGATCTCCTTCCTTAAGTCCTCTTTCCTTACCGACTTCGGGACTCAAATGTATCCTGGGTTTGAAATCCTGTAATTCCATCATAGTAATGTTGTTACTGTGCGTGGAGTGAACACGGTAGAGTGAGTTCCTCGTGATATAAGCAAAGGGATATTTTTGCCGGTCAGCCGGATTTCGATACTCGGTCTCAACGAAGGGATCCTTATGAACCGGCAAGACCTCACCTTGGTCAATGAAGACATCTTCGTCTTTATAAAACTCTATCCGACCGCTCCTTACGAACCGGGCAGTTTTTCCCAGCGGTACCGGGTAAGAAACCGGGGGAAACGGGTGACCTTGGTGAATTTGCTCCCAGAAAGGGATCTGCCGGTTATCCGGGGTGGGCAGATTCATCCGGACAGGTCCCTCACGGAGTTGTTCTATGGTAATCTGGTTAACCATGGGTCCACCGTTTTCCAGAATGACTTTCAGGACATCAAGAGAAGCTTTCTCGGTCAGCTCCCGGGCTAGTGCCAGGCTCCAGGTTCCCTGTGCCCGGGCTGTCTCTTCGGACTCGAAGACGCTGGCATCGGGGTAGAAATCGGCGATACCGGTTTTCAATTCTTCATCATCCCATCCCGATATCAGCCGTTTGGCAATCTCTTTGAAGATCCAAATCTCCGGCATCCCCTCGAAAAGCGGCTCGATTGCCGGCTGTTGAAGCTGTACATACGGGTGGAGAATGGTAGCGGTTACATCATATTTTTCGTACCAACTGACTCCGGGCAATACAACATCCGCCCACAAACAGGAAGTCGTCATCTGAAAATCACAGGCAACGATGAGATCGAGGTCGCCGCTTTTGGCCATCTCTATCATCCGATTAGCCATGTTATGCTGATCGAACGGATTATGCCAGCCGAATACGAAGGCCTTTATACCGTTATCAGGGAAGGGAGTCTCGGTATTGTACCGGGCGAATTCGTCACTCTTCCGGTACTCCTCATTAAGCCACAGGAGAAAATTTACCCATCCGGACTTTCTTCCCTGATAGCTCCACCATGATCCTAAAGGCCACCTGATTTTATATTGACCCGCATATGTTGAAATACCATCTCCCGGATGACCGATGTTACCGGTCAAAGCAACGATAAGTGATAATGCTCTTCCCTTAAGGTCGCCGTGATACCATTGGTAATTACTGGCACCGTAGATGATGTGTAGAGGTTTGGTGGACGCCATTTCTTGCGCCAGTCGTTTAATGCTGTCCTCTAATTCGCTAATACGGCTTTCTTCAGTGGCGCAAATCCGGGCTACCTTATCCGGGGTGTATTCCCTCTCCAGCAATTCCTTGAGCAGCTGGAATGAGGGTTTGACCTTTACATTTTCTCCAGTGATAAGTTCTACTTCGAATTCGCCTTCCAGTGTTGCTTCGTAATCCTCACCGAGCTGCTCGGGGTTAGGGATTACAAATTGTCCCTGAGCAGCATCGTATACCACAAATAAGTCCCGGTATTCCGGGACTTCATCTTTTAGCTGGTTCGCTTCATCAGAGAGGTTTTTCAAGTCAACGGCGTGTAGTTTTTTACCGGTATCGGTTCTTACCAGGAGCGGCAGGTCAGTATAGGTCCTGACAAAGGTTTCATCATAGAGCTTATCAAACACAATACTCGCCACGATTCCCATGGCCAGCGCGCTGTCGGTTGACGGATTAATGGGCAGCCATTCATCAGCCTTAGCAGCCGTAGTTGTGTAATTCGGGTCGACCACCAGTACCTTGGCGCCTTTCTCGCGGGCCAATTGCAAGAATTTACTATCAGGGATGCGGGTTACCATGATATTCGAGCCGAAGATAGCTACATACTTCGAGTCTTTCCACAACAGGGATTCAGACTCTTCAGATTGCACCCCAAAGGTCATCGGCCAAAACGCCGGCAGATCGCCATTCATTGTATACCCGTGTAATACGCTCCAACCGAACATGGATGCCAATCTGATCAAAGCGCCTTTTTGCACGTAGCCGGTACCCGGTACCTGAACCGAGAGTGCTACAGACTCCGGTCCATAATTTTCCATCACTCCAAGTAATCTATCAGAAACGTAATCAAGTGCTTCTTCCCAGGTGGCCACCCGAAACTTACCCTCACCCCTTTCGCCGATCCTGATTAGGGGATGTTTCAACCGGTCCGGACCGTAGATAAGACTGGTCATTGACAGCCCCTTGAGACAACCCCGGGGATTGTATTCCGGCTCTGGATAATCTGCCGCCTGAATCAACGAGGTTATCCTGCCGTCATAGACCGTGGCCATCATGCCGCAGGCACCGGTATCGTTAGGTGAACAGGTAGACCGGATGGTTTTGAAACTTAGAATCGGATTGGCGATATTCTCCACGGCGCCCAGGACTACTTTAAAATACCGGGATGCCACGCCGAGTGCCAAAGCAGCGCCACCATATTTCAGAAACTGCCTGCGATTAAATTTCATTCAGCTACTCCATCCATTCCCGAAGATGAGTGCCCCGACCGTGATTCATTACCAGAGTGAACCCCCGCTAATTGTTTGTGTGATTTTATCTATCTTAACTTAATACTTCTCCGGCAATATGTGACTTAAGTCTTAATACATCTGAAACCCAAACGATAATCATTAATATACATGAAATTATAATAAATTGCATCTGGAGTGTATAGACGCCATGATTCTATTAGCTAATAAAACGTCCCGGATGCACCGGAACGTGTGGTGGGTTAGGTGGATACGGGGGAGAGTCGAACTCCCTGTCCAAAAGACGTAAAAAAACAGTTTTTCTTGAAATATCCTGATATGAGTAAATGTTACCTTAATTGCATAAACGCTAGTTTTGATGTGTCACGAACCGTCAGAATATCAAATATCGGCGGATGGGAATTCAACCTAAAGTATGATTCAAATGATGTTTTTGATAATATATATACAACTACTCATCTGTTTATACCAAAGGGAGGGCCAATGATTAAGGAATATCCTGTTTTTAAAGCGGCCGCCATACAGGCAGCACCTGTCTATAAGGATAAGCCGGTATATTTCGATTCCGGAGCGACGCTATCAAAGGCTGTAGATCTTATCACTGAAGCAGCCCGTAACGGAGCACGACTGATAGTGTTCCCCGAAACATTTCTCCCCGGATTTCCCTACTGGTCTCTGAATATGATGAATTCAATCGAATGGTCAGGTATCTGGACAGAATACCTGCGGCACTCTATCGAGGTTCCCGGTGAGGAGACAGATGCCTTATGCCAGGCAGCCAAGAATGCTCACGCCTGCGTGGTTATGGGGATAAATGAGAGGGACAGAAAATACGAGGGCAGGATGTACAACTCAATTCTCTTCATCAGCCATCTGGGCGAAGTCATGGGAGTCCATCGAAAGGTAAACCCCACGATACAGGAGCTCTTATACCATACCAGAGGTGATGGTGGCACAAATCTACAAGCATTTGATACCCCTCTGGGCAAGATAAGCGGGTTAATCTGCGGCGAGCACTATCAGCCCCTCCTGAAACAGAATTTGATTATACAAGGGGCACAGGTGAACTGCTCGCTATGGCCGGGCTTCAAGGGCGGGGCTGAGGAACTGATGACGATAATACCGGTGATGACCCAGTCGCTTTGCGTGTCGGGAGGGTTATGGGCGGTATTGGCCTGCACCTATATTCCCGAAGACCAAGTGCCCAAGGACTTCTATGAAAACAATGCCTTTGACCTGCTATTCGGCGGCAGCTGCATTATCAATCCCTTCGGAGAAATCGTGGCCGGACCGGAAACCTACAAAGAAACGATAGTATATGGTGATATCGACTTAAAGGTTAATGTAATGGCTAAATCGATAATTAACCTGACAGGAAGTTACAGCCGGTGGGACATACTTAGTCTCGGTATCCGTGAAAAGCAGTATGAGCCTGTGTTCCCCTTAGAGGCTCCAGAAGTCGTTAAGCCATCCATGCTTACCGCTGAAGTTGCGGAGCTGACGGCGAAGATTAAATCATTGGAGGCTAAGCTTCGAGCCATTGAAAAAACAACGAGCGATGAGCAAAGCTAGTAAATGAATCATTATCTCAACTCAAAAAGTCACGACATATTCACGATAACCGAAGCTAGAAAAAGCTAACCTTTGTTGGACGACAAAGATTCCTAATAACCGTACTTGAACAACCAGATAGTCTGTATTTTTTAATTAACTTTTAGGTCTCTTTACGCCAAAGCTCCACTTCAGCCTTTTCAATCAAGCCTTTCAACCCAGTAAACCAGCTGTTAAAAGCCTTTACCAATTCTGCATCTTTGGCTAATCCCTTCTCAAGATTCTCCAAATTACCAAGGTTTTCATGGTCAAACTCCCAGACTACCCGATCAGTCCGACCGCTATAGAAGTCTGTGGATACCCTGCCAGTACTATAACCTAGCTTCTCCAGCATTGGTTGGGCTTCTTTACATTTAGCTACTACAGCTCCGGCCTCACCAGTTTTTGCCTGAAATACGCGTCTCTCTGTAATCATCTCGCTGAGACCTCCTTTTACTTAATATCTCTAGTTTATCAGCAGCGAATCGCCAGGTAATGTGATTTATATCACAAGTAATATTTCTCATTTTCAGACGTAGTAAAAAAAGGAACTATTTTTCCTAGCGGTAATAATTACCTTCCCGGAGATATTCCTCTAGTTGCCGGGTATGATGATTACAAAACAATTTTTTGTGGATTCTTTAACTCCTGTAAGAAAATCATTGATTGCGGCGTATATTGGTAAAACGATACGTTAATGAATTACTTCTCGGTGTTTTTCTGGGTTTTATCATATTCATTGGCAGCCCCACCCGAGAAATGGAAAAATGGTTTATCCACACTCCTGATAACCATCGGGCAATGTACTAATCCCTTTGGGACAAATACTACACAACTCTTATTCAGAATATGTTTTTCATCTCCCAGCCATAATTCTACTTCCGCACATAGGTCATGATAATCTTCCGGATTAGAACCAAAGAATCCTAATATTTCATCAAAATCGTGAGAATGAGCCTCGATCTGGGCATCAGACGGAGAATGGTACCACATACTCTCTATATAGAAGCCTCCATTTATCACGTTCTCATCAAGATATACCACAGGGTAGGATATATTAGGCATTATTTTTTGAAATTCATCATCATCGCGACAATCACTCTTTGGCCTGCCACTGTCGTTCTCAATAATGTATCTACCATATTTCGTTTCTCTCATCGTTGTTTCTCCCATAACTTTCTTTTAACTGAATTGTTTTATGAGTATTGCTATATGTCTTTTCCATTATCCTCTCTTGGCTAAATATAAATCAACCATTTTAGATAGCCATGTACAATCCGTCAGAATGTTCAATAAAGGAACCTTTTTGGAGCATTAGTTACAACCAGTGATTTTGAGCCTGTGGTGGGCGGTAGTCAATGATTCATGCGCGATGATGAAATATTTCTTCTATGTGATAAGATATAAACACTGATCCGCTGATTGAATTCAGGAAAGGAAGATAATCATGAAAATGAACCACATTGGTATGGTCGTGAAAGATGCGGACAAATCTGCCAATACCTATCAGGATATGTTTGGGTTTGAGGTTGTCAGGACCATGGAAGTGCCTGGCGGAGAGGCTAAAGCGGTGACGATGTCCTGCGGTGATGTCACGCTGGAAATGTTTCAACCGCTGAAAGACAGTGGCAGGTTTGCCGATTTCCTGAAGGAAACCAGTGGCGGACTGCACCACATATCCTTCACTACTGACGATATAGACGGGGATTTCAAGAAATTTAAAGCCCAAGGCAGAAAACTACAAAGCGATGAGCCGATAACTAGGCCTTTCGGGAAAATAGGATTCGTGGTAGCCGGTGATGAGGGTGTCCTCATCGAGCTTGTCGAGAGCAAGTAGAAGAATATCCAAACCGAAGTAAAATAAGCACTCTAATAAGTAAATTTCTTTAGTTATTATATAGGTTCAAAATAATGACCCTGGAAGAAATGGTTAGTTATTATAATTCTCTTACCGATACATAAGAGGAGCATATGCTGGAACTATGCGATGGTCAAGGTTATCCCAACCGATATTAACAATAGTGTAGGAGTGAAAATTTGGCAGAGACTGCAATAGCACCCAAAGCAAATAACTACAGCAAACTTCCAAGGAAACAGGTAATACTCACAATGGCTGGCGTCATGCTGGCCCTTTTTTTGGCCTCATTAGATCAAACGATTGTTGGCACTGCGCTTCCACGTATAATCGCCGATCTTGGGGGCTTCAGCCAATATACTTGGGTGCTAACATCATATCTCATAGCCACTACGGTTACAGTTCTTATTGCCGGAAAACTCAGTGACCTTTTCGGCCGTAAGTGGATACTGATGAGTGCAATAGTGATCTTCATAACCGGTTCCATCCTTTGTGGCGTAAGTGCCACATTGAATCAACTTATTATCTTCCGCGGAATTCAGGGCATAGGAGCCGGTGCTATCATGGGCCTAACCTTTATTATTATAGGTGACCTCTTCCCGCCAACTGAGCGGGGTAAATATGCCGGGTTTCTTTCCGGGGTTTTCGGAATTTCCTCTATAATTGGTCCCACCCTGGGTGGTTTCATTACAGATAACCTCTCCTGGAACTGGATATTTTTTATTAATGTACCCCTTGGTATTCTCATTGTGATCCTTTTTATCTTCTTTTTTCCTAATCTGCGCCCCGACCTAATAAAACCAAAAGTCGATTACCTTGGTATTGCTACAATGGCCTTAACAGTGGTTCCCCTTATGTTAGCCCTTTCATTGGGTGGGGTTAATTATGAATGGTCATCACCACTTATTATCGGTATGTTGATATTATCTTTTGTAATGCTCTTTGTATTCCTCCGGGTTGAAAGCCGTGCTTCAGAACCAATCTTACCTTTGTGGTTATTTAAGAACAATATCGTAACCATATCTTCGATTATCGTATTTATAATGGGTTTCAGTTTGTTTTCAGCCATTGTATTCGTACCACTCTTTTTTCAGGGAGTTCTTGGTTCCACTGCTACTGCCAGCGGAACTCTCTTAACACCAATGATGCTGGGTATGGTCGTTGGAGCTATTTTATCAGGCCAGCTTCTATCTCGAACAGGTGGTCACTATCGGATTCAAGGTGCTATTGGCATTATAATTATGGTTATAGGTATCTTTCTTCTTTCAACAATGACTGTCGAAACGAGCAATACAGCTGCAATCAGAAATATTGTTATCACAGGCCTTGGGCTTGGTACTACTATGCCTTTATATCTAATTGCTGTTCAGAATGCGGTATCTCACTCTATCTTAGGAGTTGCTACATCAACCAATGCCTTTTTCAGGACTATTGGTGGAACCTTGGGCCTGGCAGTAGTCGGTTCAATTATGAATAATACCTTTCTTTCTCGTGTAACAGAAAATGT
>Ga0255053_10002229_pt1 | contig 10388 bp, 6 predicted proteins | sample JV7_2_22_MG_FD_188635 | JGI IMG/M metagenome (GOLD analysis project Ga0255053, IMG submission 188635) | Seawater microbial communities from Jervis Inlet, British Columbia, Canada - JV7_2_22 | ecosystem: Environmental > Aquatic > Marine > Inlet | place: Canada: British Columbia | collected...
GGCGCAGTCAGTGCTTATTTCCTTGCCAACATGTCCGAAAAAGAGGTGCCGGCTGTGCTGTCACTTCTGAGACGAAACGCACTGAAGCGGAGCGCGGAATTGATTGAGATGCGCATGCAACTCGAGCCTGCCGACGCGGCAGCGGTCACCAACATTCACTGGCAGGTAGAGCGGGGCAAGCTGAACAGCATCAGCGAATTCGCCGACGTCCCCAAATCAGATCGTTCGATTGCGATTGCGTATTTGAGGAAATTAGCGGATCTGGTTGGTTCACCAACGGCCGACAGCCAATCGCCGGGCGATGAGACGGTTTATGAGCGCAATGCCGATATCCAGGGGCCGATGAGGGCGTTCGGGTATTCGTACCTTACGGACAAGTACACCGAAGAGCGATATGACGAATTGAAACTGCCGAAACACACCGGGACAAATGGCGCTAGTGGCGAATACGTCTATGAAGCATTGAATCTCGTGAACGGAAATCGAACGGTTACCGACATACGCAACTGGTTGACTGCTGAACTGGGGCCGGTGCCGATCGAATACGTCAGCGAATACTTACACGCGCTGGAGTCCGTGGACGTCATTCGGGTCCGCTGACCGCAGCGCTTTTCGTTAGGTAGGAGCCCGTCCTGACGGGCGAAATCTGCGGATGCTCGTCCTTACCGACGAATGGCGCAATACAACATGCTAACGCGAGAGCCGCGGACCGACCCCTGCTGGGTCGCGTCGATCAGGCGGCCGCCGCTGGCTTTGATGATCTCCTCGACCAGCGACTGATTTACATAGTGAATTTCCACAGGCGGCAATCCGCGAATCCGCTTCCAGAATCTGCGTAACGGCCCCCGCTTGATTGAATAGATTTTTGCACCTAACAATCCCGGCTCATGGCGCGGTCCGCTCGGGATCTGGAATAATGCGACGCCGCCGGGCCGCAAGATCCGAAAAAATTCGGCAATGTACCTGGACGATGCCTCGGGCGGACTGTGCTGGAGAGAGATGTTGCTGTAGACAAAGTCGAAGCTGGCGTCGTCCAACTGTGCCAGGTCATCAGTTGTGTTGACCCGGTACTCGCAGCGATCGCCGAACTTGTTGTGTTTTTCCGCGTTCTCGATCATCGAGTACGAGATATCGACACCGAGGGCTTCACTGAATTCCTCGCAAAGGGCCTGTGTCAGCCGTCCGACGCCGCAGCCGAAGTCCATGGCCCTGCCTTTGTTGACTTTAACCCCAAGGCTTGCCAGGTGTCTCATCGCATCGGCAATCTCGTCTCTGCCGGTCGCAAAGAACTCGTCCGCGTCCCACTTGTTGTCTTTCGCGTCCTTTCGGCTGAGGACTGCGTAGAGGGGATCCTCTTTGCCGTAGACCTCGTAAGTCTTTTGGACGTCTTTGAGCGTCATCGGTGACTCCCGGTCTTATGGTTGTGGCGTGACGATCATTTCCACGGTGCCGGACTCGTGATCGATGTCCTGCATGTCGTAATTCCACTCGTTCAACAGAGAGCGGCATTCGGCGTCGATCTCGTCGCCATGTGTCGCAAGGATCATCCGCGGCCGTTGTTTTTCGATTACCTTTCGGGCGCCGCGAAGCACGGCCATTTCGCCGCCTTCGACGTCGATCTTGAGAAAAGTGGGTGGAGGCAGGGCGCCGGTCTGAACGAGCTCGTCGATACTCGTGATCTCGACGTCTTCGTCACCTGTCTCGGAAATGTAACCTGTACCCGATCCGGTCCGGGTCTCGAGCTTCGCGTGACCGCTGTGATCGCCCAGGGCCTTCGACACGATCTCGATGTTTTCACAGTGGTTGACGGTCACATGCCGCTTGAGATAGCCGAGATTCAGGCCCCTGGGTTCAAAAGCGATGACTTTGCCCTTGCTGCCGACAATGTCGCCCATCAAGACGGAAAAATAGCCGACGTGGGCACCGACATCGTAGGCAACATCGTCTTCTCTTACCGTTTTCTGGATCGCCTCGACATTCTTCGGCTCATAAGTTCCCTTTATGAACCGGATGCCGCTCGATGCCTTCCACTTTCTTCCCTCAAACGGTCCACTGCGGATTTTCAGCATAATCGGCGATAGCAGCCACTTCGTGGCATGCCGAAATTTCACGGATTTTCTAGTCATGCATCGATTACAGGCCGCCCGGACCGCAGCGGTTTGCCAGGTAATCCTCGACAGAGGACAACACGGCCAGGTGATGCTGGGGAAACCACGGCAGGCTGTGCCAGAGATCGACGATTTCCTGGTATTCAACGTCCTTATCCGCGCGCTTCAACGCAGATACATACTTTCTTGACTGTTGTATCGGTACGCGCTGGTCCCGGTCACCGTGGAAAATATAAATCGGAATGCTGGCGTTTTTCGCCACATCCAACGGCGACAGGCCTTTGATCGTCGGATTCTGGAATTCGCGGCCATACTCGCCTTCAAACGTCACCTTGTCGAAATATCGAAGTTCCGATAACCCCGCTCCGGAAATCGCACACCGATACGGCGTGTCCGATCGAACAATGGCCGCCATCGCTGCGTAACCACCATAGGAATAGCCGTATATCGCAATTCGAGCTTCATCTGCGAGACCCTGTTCCACCAGCCATTTTGCGCCGTCGTCCTTGTCATCCTGCATTTTGCCGCCCCACTCGCGATCGCCGGCGCGCCAGAGCGCCTGGCCCCAGCCCTCGGATCCGCGATACTGGGGTTGCAGCACGAGGTAACCACGATTCGCCAGGAACTGCACCCACAGATCGAAACGCAGACTGTCACGCGCCCAGGGCCCGCCGTGCGGCATGATGACCGCAGGATACGGGGCGCTGCCGGAGTTCGGTACTGTAAGGTAGCCGGGGATTTCCATGCCATCGCGGGCCTCGTACCTGACGAACTGCATCTCTGCCAGCTTGTCGGGCTCGAGAAACGGCCTGCTGCGGCCAAGCGGAATCATCTGACTGCCGCCTACCATCAAGTAGTAGGCGCCCGGCTCCCTTGGCCCGGTCGAATTGATAACAGCCATGCTGAAATCGTCAGAGATCGAGCTAATCGTATGTGTCTGTCCCTTCGGCAACGCCGCATCGATCCTTCGCTGAATGGTTTCCCATTCGGCATCCGTGTACTGTCGAAATGATTGGATGCCCTGTCCGCCATAGCCGATGATCTTTCCGAAGTCTTCGGGTTGGCTACTTTGTAATACGGTCGTTGCTTCAAACGTAGAATCGCCGAACACCTGCTCACCGAGTTTCCGCGTGATCAGGTCGTACTTTCTGATAACCCTCTTGTCCCGCCCTGTGTTGTCGAGCATGTAAACCGTGCGACCGTCCGGATCGAATCCGACAGGCTGCATGCCTTCGCGATGCGAGGCATACAGAGCGTGATACATCTCCCAATCGCCCGTTTCAGGGTGCCGGTACGAAAACTCGATCCTTGCCTCGTCGCCGCGACCAAGGATCTCCGATTTTCCTCTGATATTGCCCTCATGATCGGCAAAAAAGGTCTCTCCGGTCGCACCTCTGAGGATCCTCCGCGACAGAAATTTCCTGAGGTCGACCTCATAGATATCCTCGGCAAATTCCAGATTGATTACAGAGACAAGAATCTTGTCCTTGTGCCTCGGCAATAGGTCGAACACACTGATACCGATGCTCTCTTTGTTTTTCAGAATTTCCCGAAAGCGTTTGCCTTCCGCATCGACGATGTAGGCCTTGTCGCGAAACCATTTCGTGACTTTACCTCCGATCCGGTAGTCGAATTTCTGCCGGCCTACCACGAGCAAGCGGTCGTCATTCAGCCAGGTGACGAAAAGCGATTTCGAGTCTTTGGGCCTGAATCGTTTGGGCGCAGTGGACAGACTGCGTGTGTCCCAGACGGTTATGTCCGGAGCTTCGTTAACGTCGGACAATGTCAGGGCAACGAGCCTGTTGCCATTCGGACTGATGCTGACACTGGAAATAACCGGATCATGAATCCAGGCGTTCATCGGAATGCGTTCCGCGCGAACGATCGTACACATAAGCATCATGGAGGCGAAAACCAGAACGGTTCTTAAACGGCAATTATGTCTGAGTGTGCGGATAGCCTTCATAAGTCACCCTCGACAAGCATTGAATCATAAACGTTATTCCGAATTGTAACAAACGCGGATGCCGGCTAAAAAAATAGGGCGAGCACTCCATGCTCGCCCCGCAGCTAGCATCTCGCTTCAGATGACTAGAAATTGAAAGCCTTCGATACCTGCAGGATGTATGATCGTCCCATGAGATCGTAGCCCGCGCCGGGGATCGTATTGAAGAGCCGACCCGCCGATTGAGAGCTACAGCCGTCCGATACAATGGGCGGATCGTTATCCGCAATATTGCGGACCGTTCCGATGATCTCCCAGTCGGATCCCGTATACCGGACCGATGCTGCATGGTAGGTAGTCTCTTCCGTTTTGCAGATTCGATTCGCGACCGCCTCTTCTTGCGAATCGTCAATCCAGTCAATATTGTAGAAAAACGTCCAGTCCCGCCAGTCAAACCGAATATCCGCCTGGGCAACCCACTGCGGGAAGCCCCAACGGCCCTCGAAGTCGTCCAGGACTCCGAGTAAATCGCGTTTCTGCTCATCGATATAAGTCGCCGACACGTCAAACATCAGGTCGAAGCTAGAGAATTCATGTTCATACAAGATATCGATATCATAACCTTCAGTACTTTGCAGTCCGACGTTCAACAAGGATGCGTCGACGTCTGTCAGGAACCCCTGTGCGTCACGCGGAGCGACTCTGGAACAGAATGGGCTGCTGAAATTAGAGGAGTCGTAGCAGTCAAAGACCACGAATCCGATCGACGGTGACGCTACCGTATTTAGCAATTCGATGTCGAACCAGCTTACGGCCAGTGATGCGCCGATCCTTTCGGGTTGCAGAATGAAGCCGTAGGTCGTGGAATCCGACGTTTCTGCTAACAGATTCGGGTTGCCGCCCGTAACCGACCGGATGCTTGGTGTGCCGGTCGTGCCGAAATCGGGGGCCAGGCCTTGCGACGCACAGTTGTCGTACACGTTCGTCCCCGGATCAAAATTTGTTCCGTAATCTATACACGGATCCCTGCCAAGGGCATCCACAAATCCTGTCTCGTTTCCCAGAAACTGCTCGAACAGGTCCGGCGCCCTGAACGATGTACCGGTCGTCCCGCGCAAACGCAACCATGGAACTATCTGGTAGTTAAGCGCAAGCCGGTAGGTGTCGTCCGCGCCGTAAGAGTCGTAATCCGTGTAGCGCCACGATGCGTTGAACGTTAGATCCTCAGCCAATGTCACTTCCCGCAACAACGGAAGTTCGACTTCGACGAATAACTCCTGAACGGTGTCGCTGCCGGCTGTGATTGACGCCGTCGAGCTGCCCCATATGTTGTCATTTTGCGCTTCGATATCGGGTTGGTCGTCAATTTCTTCACGCCGCGTTTCGATTCCGATGACGCCTTGGACTTCCCCGGCAGGCATATCGAACAGCCGTCCCGTTGCATACCCAGCGAATTGCAGAGTGGTGTACTCGGTAGTGCCGACGGTGTACTTACTGATAAAGTCCCGATAATCCTGTGGGAGTATCCCGCGGATGTTTATATCCTCCGTAAACAGATTTCCCGGAACGCAATTGGGATACAGCGCAAGTGATGCTGCGCTACAGACTAGATTACCGCTGCCATCGAGCTCAGCGTCTAGCGATGCATCGACCTGACCCTGCAACCAGTCTTCTCCCGCGTAAGTACCGTCAGACCAGCTATGACCTATATAAGCGTCGTAGGTCCAGGTCTCCGAAATGTCGCCCCTCAGCCCTATGAAGGTATTTGTGCGATCAATATCGATGTTGGTTGTCGGATCCTGGGCCTGGAAAGAAGGTACGACGATCTGCGCGGCGAAACCACCGAATCCGGCCAATGGACCATTGGTACCCATGGGATTCGTCGGGTTCGTCGCAGGCACAACAGGAAAGAGCTGACGGTAGCCCAATCCTTTCGTGTCAGTTTCCCGGTGATTGTAATAGAACTCGTAATAAGCCGTCGCGCCGCGGCCTCCGATCGAGAAATCGTAGTCGCCGAAGGAGTTGATTGACCAAATATCTCCTTCCGGCTGCATGTCCGCAATGGGATAACTTGACTCGTCGCGGTACCAGGGACCTTCGTTCGGATTCGAATTGAGGGGCACGCCTGTCCAAAACGGTATACCGAAGCCCTGAAAATTCGGATCCCAAAAGGGGTTCGAGGTATCCGCCGGATCGCTCAGGCTCGGCTCATATCGGCCCAGGCCGGTGGCACTGATAATGACCGAATATTGAAACCCGTAACAAAGCTCCTGATCGGTCGCTGGATCGATATTGCTGCCATCGACACGCGGCCGCGTATCACAGCGAGAGAAATCCCGGTCCGCCATAACTGTATTATCAATGTGGCCATAAATCCCCGACACATTGAACGACCAATTGTCGCCAACGCGACCCCATGCGCCGTCCAAGCTATATCCGGAGCCGCCCTCCTCCGGTGAAAGTGCCTGAAAATTAACCCGGCTGCCGTCGATCCGTTCTTTTGTGATCGCATTGACCACACCTGCAACGGCATCGGCTCCGTAAACGGATGAAGCGCCGTCTTTCAGAATTTCGTAACGAGCGATCATCGAGGTGGGGATGGCCGTCAAATCAACGGCGTTGGTTGAACCCCGAACGCCGGACGGGCCCCAACGCTTGCCGTTGACCAATACTAATGTGCGTTGTGCACCGAGGCCGCGAAGCGAGATTGAGTTGGCACCAACGCCGCCGTCCGTGACAAATCCCGAGAATGAATTATCGAGCTGTTGGCCCGATGCGACGGTCGAGTTTTGCAGAATCTGCGTCGAATCGAGCAGTCCCGCTAATTGCGATCTCTCGTTGGTAATAATCGTTATTGGCGCTGTACTGCTGAACTCGGTTCGCTTGATACGTGACCCGGTGACCACAATATTCGGAATATCTTCTTCTTCTTCGATAGCTTCAGGCTCGTCCGAAACGGTATCGGCATCGCTATCCTGGGCAATCGCCTGCGGTGCGAACGCGATTGCAGACATACTCAGGAGCACAAACGTGCTCATTAAGATTTTTCTTAAATCAACAATACTCACAATGAATCTCCCTTATGCGGTTTCCGTCAATCGCCAATAATTATTTTGTGTGACGAACGGAATTGGTGCTTATGTTGATAAGTTGTTTTTATTGAAGGTCAGGCTGTTTTTGTAATATCCCCTGTTTTTAAATAATCATTTCAGTCTTAACGGTATGAATACAATTCGGGTAACAGAAGAAACAGTCTGAACCCCAATCAGTTTATTGCCGCAACAAGTACCAACCGTGTTATTTATATTTTTGGCTGCAGGTGCTGAACCGATTCTTACCGAGCCCGCACACCTTGTTGTCCCGGTGCGACATTTAGGTACCACAAGTTTATCAGCAGCGCAAGATACAGTCTAATAATGGAAAGCACTGTGTTGCGGACATGCCACAGATATTCGAAAAAGTAATAAGGAAGCGACCTGTGCAGCAGAGATCCGCTCCCGAAAAATCAGGTCGGGAAGATCAATGCATGCAAATTAGCGACTTGGCTGCATGCGCCGAATTCAGCGCTGCTCGGATTTTGGCAGGGCTTTTTGCTTTTTGTCGAAGACGATAATCGAGTCGTAAAACGCGATCCCGCTCAAGTTTGCAGCCAGATAGGAAAGAGCCAGTTCGGTGACGGCTTCGGCATGATTGTGGCGAAAATTGATTTCTTTCCGGCCGAGATACGGCTCATGCAACAGGTCCACCATCTGCTTGGATAGCTCGATGAACGATTGCGGCGTATCGACATGGCTGGTCCAGTAATTCGTGTGCGTGTCCTCGACCATGTAACAGCCGCCGTCCTTCAGAGCGTCGCGAAACAGCGAGGTAAAGCTGATCAGCTGGTGATAGGTCTTGTGGCTGCCGTCATCGAGGATGATGTCAAACGGCCCGAACTCGTTGTTGACGGCCGCTAAAAAATCCGGATCAGCCTGACTGCCGATGCGCACATACACCTGCTGATCGGCGATCTCGTATTGCTGGCAGTTCCTGTCGATATCGATACCGACGATGAGCGACTCGGGGTGGAAGTACTGCTTCCACATACGCAGGGAGCCGCCACGGAAAACGCCGATCTCAAGCATCTTGATCGGCTTTGAGCGGTACGGATCGAAATGCCGGGTATAGATGTCAAAGTAGTGGCGCCATTTATGCACATTGGTATCGGCGGCGAAGATCTCGTACAACTCGTTGTCCGGTGTCCCGGCGGCTTCACCAATCGTGACTTTCTCAGTGAGATGCTCAGGCAGGATGCCGGCCGAGTCGATGGACTGTTCGGCCAGCAGGCGCGGCGCTTTGGTGATCAGGTAACCGAACTTCAGGAGCAGTTTGTTGAGTAACTTTCTCATTTACGGTAGATCGTAAAGCGCTTCGAAGAACAGGTCCTGTACTTTATAGTTCCGGGCATATATTTGCCGCCAGTTCTTATTGATGGGGTAATCGGCCTGGCAAATGATCACATTTTGGTCCGGGATAATCGAGCAACGGGGCGCAATATTTTCCTTCTTAATCAGGAACACACGTTAATGTATTCCTTTTAGACAGCCCACATTTTGGACTGTACCATACGCATCAGACCCCCACACCGACATGGAGACGTAAGTTGCGCATACTGTTAACGGGTGGTTCCGGCCTCTTGGGGTCTCGGTTACAAGAACTGTCGCCGGACATGCTCGCTCCATCCCGCGCGGAACTCGATATCACGGACCGGTATGCCGTTTCAGCCTATGTTGCAAGCCACAATCCCGACATCGTTATTCACGCGGCGGCAGTCACCAACAATCGCCATATCGAAGACAATCCGACAGAAGCACTGGAAGTAAATATCAAGGGCACGGCCAACATCGCTCTGGCCTGTCTGAAGCGAAAAACGCGACTCGTCTACCTGTCGACCGATTACATTTATAAGGGTGACAAGGGCCGCTATTCGGAAAAAGACGAAATCAAGCCATTCAACCTGTATGCCTGGACCAAGCTGGGCGGCGAATCTTCGGTCAGGGCAGTACCAAACCACCTGATCATCAGGACGAGTTTTGGCGCCGGGCAGTTCGAGCACGATGCCGCGTTTACCGACAAATGGTCATCCAAAGAATACGTGGATGTGATTGCGCCGCAGGTTTTGCAAGCGGCACAGAGCCCGCTGACCGGCCTGCTGAATATTGGTTCGGAACGTCGCAGCATTTACGAGTATGCAAGAACCCGCAACCCCGATGTAAAGCCTGTCCAAAGAGGCGAATCGGCTCATAAGTCGCCGGGTGACACGTCCCTGAATCTGGATCGCTGGACGGAGTACCGCGACGGGCGGGCAGAAGCACGCAGCCACACAGAATGCCGGGTTTGCGGCAATACGGATCTCAAAAAGTATCTCGACCTGGGGCTAATGCCGCTTGCCAACAATCTGGCGCCCGACGCGAGAGTGGCGCAGGATATCAATCGGTATCCGCTTCAGGTTTCGTTTTGCAGCGAGTGCTCGCTATCCCAGACCACGGTCATAATCGACCCGAGCAAGCTTTTTGGCCATTACACGTATCGATCTTCTATCAGCAAGGGCTATGTCAGGCATTGTCGCGAGATGGCGCGCAGCATCGGGCCGAAGCTGGCATTGGATGCGTCTGATCTTGTCGTCGATATTGCAGGCAATGACGGCGCGTTGCTGAGCGAGTTCAAGGACGAGCTGGGTGTCCGCGTCGTCAACGTCGATCCGGCCGAAAATATCTGCGCTATTGCCGAGGAGCAAGGCGTGCCGTCGATCGTCGACTTCTGGTCGGACGATGTCGCACAACAAATCCTTCACACGCACGGCAAGCCGAAACTGATTACCGCGACCAATGTCTTCGCCCACGTCGACGACGTGCACAGCTTTCTAAGCGCTGTGGGTCATTGCTTGCAGGATGACGGAGTGCTGGCTCTCGAATTTCCCTATGTGGTCGACTTCATCGAGCATCGCGAATTCGACACCGTCTATTTCGAGCACCTGAGTTACGTTGGTTTAAAGCCTGTCATGCAACTGGCAGCCGGCACAGGCATGCAGGTATTTGATGTCGAGAAGCACGACATTCATGGTGGGTCATTGCGTGTGTTCATCGCCAATGAAGGCAGCTACGATGTGAGCGAGGCGGTCGATCACTTCTTCAAGGCGGAAAAGAAAGGCGGATATCATGGCTTCGCCAGGTACGAGTCCTGGTCTGAGGAGATTGATGACCTGATCGGAGAATTGACTCAACAGCTCGGGCAGCTAAGAGAGCATGGGGCCTCGATTGCCGCTTTCGGGGCCGCGGCAAAGGGCAATACGCTTC
>Ga0255053_10002230_pt1 | contig 10387 bp, 9 predicted proteins | sample JV7_2_22_MG_FD_188635 | JGI IMG/M metagenome (GOLD analysis project Ga0255053, IMG submission 188635) | Seawater microbial communities from Jervis Inlet, British Columbia, Canada - JV7_2_22 | ecosystem: Environmental > Aquatic > Marine > Inlet | place: Canada: British Columbia | collected...
GTTGAGAGCGTCGGGATCGACCCGGAGACCAAAACGGTCGAGCTCGGCAACTATTCCCTGCTGAGAGGTACCTTTGCTCCTCAAAGCGATTTCGCTACCGGCTATTTTGATGCCGCTGTCATGCTGGCGACGCTCGAGCATATGAATGACATCGATGGGATTGCCCAAGAATGCGCCCGTATTCTGCGCCCGGGCGGGCGCGTCATTATCACCGTGCCAAGCCTCATCGTGGATCAACTTCTTGCCATTCTGATTCGCGCCAGAATCCTGGAGGGGATGTCTTTGGACCAGCATCACGGACTCGAGCCATCTCAAGTTCCCAAAGCATTTGTTGGTAATTCGTTTTCTTTGCTCGCTCATAAGCGATTCCAGCTAGGTTTTAATCACCTGTATGTATTTGAGAAAGATGACGATTGAATATCGTAATTGGCCCCTTTTCAAGTCAGCTCGCCAATCTGATTCTTCACGGCTAAATCGGTTTCAAGATCTGGCAATACGCCGCCTTTGAACTCGACTGCTGCCAGCTCCGCTAGAAACTCCCCCGTCCTCCGTCCTGCGCTGCCATCCGTGTAAGTCACTTCTCTCCGTACGAATGCGTCCCGGCGATCTTGATCTGCTCTCGGATTCTCCAGGTAAGCATTCACGGCCTCCACCAATTGCTCCCGACTGTAGACAACCTTGCCCGCGCTGGCCTTTCGAAACCGATCGTGAGTCGGCCAATCTCCAATTTCGGCAAGAGGTAGGGAGTATTTGCGCGGGGTCCTCCATCCGCCCGGAATATCCAAACACAGACTGACAATCGGGCGACCATGGATTGCCGTTTCAACCACCATGGTCGAGTAAACGGTGACAAACACATCGGAGTGAGCCATCATCGAACTCTTTTCCGGCATGTCTTCCCCGGAGTAGTGCCCCAAATCCTGGCCGAGCGGTACCGGCTCCACCACATGCACATTGGGTGACGCATCCGCAATTCGCTGAATTTCACGTCGTTCATTGGCAAATAACGGGACGTCCAGGAAGTGGTTTGGATGCAATCGGATGAGCAATTGTGACTGTATTGCGAGTGCGCCATCCGAAACCAGGTTTGCCAGTGCCTTCACATTAGGGAGATTGGGGGCATACGTAATAAAGCTGCAGGCGTAGGAAAGCAGCTTGAGATCCGTATCCAAGTTGTTTAGTTGGAAGTATTCCTCACGGGGAATCACCCATTTGCTTTGGAAATAGCCATCGTAAGAAGGAATGCCGCCAATATGGACCTGCTCTTCTTTCCAATCCGATCCCGATATAAGTTCTGTCTTCTGGATATCGGACCAGCAGGTGACCCAATCCACCTTTGCCCCAGGCAGGCTGTAGCTGCTTGGATTGTCCCAACCTACGATCGTAGTGGCAGTTTGGATCCCACGCTGTCCGGCTTCCCTGAGTAGAAATCGATCGAGTCTCCATCCAGGAGTACTGGCAACTACCAAGTCGGGCCGATAGCGATCGAACAAGTCTTGATATATGCCCGGTACCAATCTCTGCTGAACACGGACAAGCAATCCGCGTGCATAGGCGGAACGCCGGAGTAGAGCAATGGCCAGCCAAGCCAGCGGCATGAGCAGCCTCCGCCGACTGGGTTCCTCGACCGCGACCTGCCGTATGTAGCTGTCCACGGCGGCCGTGTTGATCCGATTGGATACCCCGACCCGCCTCAGGAATTGAAGCCACCATTGCCACTCCCCAGACTCCCGCGTGGCGTAGCTGGCCGCTTGCTCAAGACGCAAGCCTTCGAAAATGATTCCAGATCCTTCGTTTTCGCGCGCGAGTACCTCGACCATTGCGTCTGCGACCAGGACCACGACTTGGAATCCCGCCTTCCGCAGCGTGGAGACCACGTCGCTCTGAAGAAAGTAGATCAGAGCGAGCCCGTGATCAGCGCTGATGAATATCGTCTTCGAGCTCAACTTCGTACCACTCTATTCACGGCTTCACGAATCGGCGAAATACCAGGCAAACACACGATCGTAGAACCACAGGAGACCGCGGCGCACGGGGCTAAATTCGAGCACCTGGCGCTTGATGGACCGAGATTGGCGACCGTTTTGACCGATATCGGGCACCGGAATTACCGAATTACTCATGTTCATAGCGAGCGGCTCCGGGGTCATCAGCCGGAGATATCCCCCATCGTTAATGTTCTCGTCCAACGTCAGCACCTGCCCCATCGGTCGATCCATTGAAAACGGAAGGAACTGCTGAAGTACGTTCTTCTTTGCCACAAACTGCCAATGCGAAGCTCCGATATGCGCGACCACGCCCTTGTAGGTGACCCGGTAATCTTCAGTCTCCTTATATCGCGCCCGAATGCCCTGTTCTTCCTGCCCGAGGCTCATATCGAATTCGCGGAAGGTCTCCCAGGGAATAAAGTTGCCGCGCTCGAGCCTCACATCAGATGATTGCTCAGACCACTCAATTGTGGATGTCATCAGATGTTCACGAGTACGAAACGGGCGGCTGGTGACCATTCCCGCTCGCGGATAGTGCTCGAGAATTTCAAGTGCGTTTGTTAGCCAACCAGGGTAGAAGAGCGCGTCGCTATCTGAATAGGCAATGATCTCGCCGGGTGCAGACGAGAATATGGCGTTCCATGCACCACCCTTGCCCATGTTTTCCTTCGAAAGCATCAAATACTGAATGCGGTCCTGCTCTTGGGCCTCGAGCAGGTAGTCCACCAGCTCTTTGCAGCTGCCATTGTCAAACACCATCAAGTCGTATGGGAGCTCGGTATTTTCCCAAATGCTGCTCAAGCACGCCTTCACTACATCGAGATAGGTAGCGAAATACCCGCTGAGAAATGGGATGTAGGTCAAAACCGCCACTGTGATCCGCTCAGGTTTATGGACGTCGCCAACAAACTTGGCAGGGTTCTGACCAATTCTCATGATCGGCTTCTCGGACCAGCAGCGATTTCTACCTTCGGCGGCTTCATTCCTGCGTCTCTTCCAAATCAGGCAATGGCAGCCAGGCCCATCCTGGCGCAGCGCGGGAGGCGAAGCGGCTCCATGCGATTCCAATCCTCCGCTTGAAGCGCACCAACCTGGGTCCGGGTCGGCGCGCTCCTACCTCTCCCGCGGGTCTAGCAATTGCTGTGAGGTAGAGCGGTATCAGTTTTGAGCGCGGCGATCCGTGCCGCATCATTCGATTGACTTCATAGCCGGCTCTCGCAAGCGCGTAGCTGAGTGTTCCAGCTGAGAAACAGAGTATGTGAGGAATCTCGACCGAAGGATGTCCGTAAAGGTTCGGAACCTCGACCAGGAGCGCACCAGCTTCTGTCAACCATTTTTCTCGTATCTCGCACAGGTAGTCCACCGGGCTGGGAAGATGCTCCAGAACATGCGCCATTGTGATCAAGTCAAAGCGCCCTTCGCTCAAAGATTCAAGGTCGGGGACGACCGACAACCCGCGAGCTTCACAATAGGCTCGGTAGACTTCAGCCGGCTCGATCCCTATCGCTTCATTCCCATATTCGCCCTTGATAGCCAACATTAGACTGCCGGTCGAACTTCCGATATCCAGGTGGCGCTCCACCGACGAAATTTCCGAAGTCAGCATTTGGGCCAGATTGCGTGCACGACCAGCCTGAATACGAAGCTCTTTTTCCGTCACCCCGGTTGCATGTTGGTGCTGAGTTACATATTCGGCCTCGTAATAGGATCGCAACGAGTCGTCGGTCATGCGCGGAGATTGATAGACGGTGCCGCAAGACCTGCAAAGTTGGTATGTAACCGTGCGTTCGTTTTCACGCACACTCTCAAACGGGGAGCGGGAAAGACTGCCACAAACAGGGCATTCCGAAATATCGACCAGCTCCACCGATGAGCCCACCAGACTTTGCTCCATGCTCATACTCGCCCAAACCGACGGAGAGCCCATGCCTCAACACCTTGGGCGAACTCCATCGGATGCAGCAGCGCGCGTAGAAGTCGAAGATTGTTTCGCGAAGCGAAGCGCGCTACTAAAGCACTTTCTCCCCAACGCTTGAGTCCGCCTTGAGGCCATGGAATTCTCACCAAGCCTTGCCCATTCATTCGCCAGGTGGCATCCGCCAGCGTGAAAATAGTTTCCGGGCCGCCTCCAAGCCGCACGTTCTCACGGCTCTCTTCCAATCCGTAGTGGGGGAGACTACCCTCAAGATGGCCGTAGTCATGCGCTTGATGAACGACGGTAATTGCATTTGTCGCATCAACAACCGGAATGCGCATGTTGCGCGCCCTGAAAATCATCCAGTTGTCCCACCCAGCTCGACCAAGCGCGAATGGAGGTAGTTTTCCGAATTGGTCGCGCGGAAATACAAAGTAGTCGCTTCCGGCGGGCGGGTGGAGAGTTCCCTTCGATTCCAGTCGGCTACGCAAGGCTTGATCCCAGCCTGCTTCAAACTTAAGCTCGACATCTTCGTCTAAATCCCAGCGCTGACCCACGACCAAATAATTCAGTTGCTGTAGCGCGATCTCCTCAACCGAAGTTAGGAAATCACTCATAAGGATGATGTCCGTGTTGACGAATGCCAGGGTTGGGTGCTGTGAATGGGATTGTGCTTCCGCGAAGATCGAGTTGATAAGAGGGGTTTGCTGAGCATTTCTATCTACTGACGGCAGGTGAATGGCCCCTAGTTGAGCGGCAGCCTCGCCAATCCCCTGATCGTCGCCAAGCAAAATCACCTCAACTTGATCCCCAATGTTGAACCACGAGCCAATCGCATTTCGCTGGATCTTCGCAATCCGCGGATCGGTGAACGGCTTGGGGGCGCTGAAGATCGTGATGCTCATGCTCCGCTCCATCCGGAGTCCACATCAAACTGCGACTTATGCTCAACGCCGGCATTCAGGCTCAGCAATTGCGGTTGAGCCTCGAAAAGATTAATAATCTCAGTCCAGCTGAAATTGCTCTTCCCTTCAAAGTAAGCAAATACCTGTCGAACAAGCTCGAGGTCTTCCTCGGTATCGACCGTCCATCGGTAATGGGAATAATCCTGATCGTTGCGTACAAGCAACGTGCGAAATCGTGCCGGATCTTCATATAAATATGGCATCACGTGCTCTCGCTCGTGCGGACGGGTCGCCTCCACCCAGGCGCGTTCCAAAGACGCGAAGGTACAGACTTCTGTGTCGGTACCAATCGGAAAGCTCTTATCATCGGGTAGGCGGTTGGCAGCGAAATCCACGGGAGGGTCGGAGGCTCGAAATGCGGCGATCGTCTGATCGATCAAGCTTGGGTCAATGAGCGGACAGTCACCGGTCAACCTGACGACGATCTCAGCCTGGTGCAATTTAGCTGCTTCGTAGACTCTATCGAGCACATCCAAGGATGAGCCCCGGTAGCAGGCGTAGCTCTGTTCAAGGCAAAGCTCCGCGATAGGCTCGTCTTCAGATTCCTTCGTGGTGGCTACCACGAGCTCATCCACCAATTCAGCGCGCATTGCTCGTTCAACCTCTCTTACAAGCATTGGCTGGCCAACGAGATCGGCGAGCACCTTTCCAGGCAGCCGGGTAGAGGCCATGCGAGCCTGTACGATTGCTACGATCTTGGGTTCCATCCTAGATCCATCGTGTTCGGTCATCTTTGCGGTTGTGCGATCGAAATCGCCATTTCATACGCATCGAGCAGCTTTCTAAAGTTCGCCTTCCAATCGCCGCGTTCCTCAGCTATTTGCCGGGCGCGGTTTCCCATCTCGCGAAGCTGATCGCTCGTCGCAGCCTTCGCTATCCGTTCGGATAACTCAACCGCGTTCCCGTCCTCAAACCACCACCCGTTACCTCCAGGAACAACCCATTCTTGATTGCTCGGAATGTCTGAAACAATAGAGGGAACCTCGCTAGCCATCGACTCCAGCAGGGAAACTGAAGTCCCGTCGCTGTGTGATGCGCTGACGTAGAGATCCGAGGCACGATAGTAGGCCGGAAGCTCCTCAGGCTCCACTGTACCGGGAGCATGGATCCGCTCGCTCAAGCCCGCTTGTTCAAATTGGTCAAGCAGCTCGGCCCGCTGCGAACCCCCACCCAGCATCAGCAAGCGCAAAGAAGGAGCCTTGCTAGATGCCTCGATAAATGCCTTCACGATCAAATCGACGCCGTACAAGGGCTCCCAAGTTCTAGTCGATAGGATGACAAAATTGTCTTGCCAACCTAATTGCTTGCGCAGCTCGCCGTCCCGGTCAGGTGTGAAATGCTCCAAGTCGACGCCCCAAGGAAACACCGCGATGCGATCATCGGGCATTCCGAGTTGAATCGCTGCATCGCGAACCGTCTGGCAATCACATAACAAAACATCGCTCGCGCTCAGCGTATATTTCGCTTGGTTCCTACCTTCGCCATTCTGCGCGTCAACCAGGAGATCCGATCCCCACGACATGCTCACCAATGGGTGCCAGTCCGTTTGAGCAACCAGATGGGCTCCACTCTGGATCGGGCCGGCATGGATCAGATCCGGCCGTACGCGATCCAAAATCGCTCGCAATTTTTCCGGGTCAAGGCTGCCGGCTGAATCCAGCAGTTCCACATTCTCTGGTACGAATTCGCGCTCGGAATTCGCGGGCACCTCCGTCGGAAGGAAGAAGACATGGTGTTCCGTCCCGGCCAATGCAGTGAGAATGCGTCGGTCGTGCGGATTGCCGCCGCGACTCAAATAGATCACGCGCATCACGCGTCGGCCTCGTTTTTTATGCGAAGCATCGACCAACTAAGCGCCTTACCCATTGGGATATCTTCCAAAATCGCCGAGCCGATTGCCTTCTCCACTTCAAACGGCTGAATCGCACCAGTCGTCGCGGGTCGCAGGACACTGATCATCTCGCGCGATAAGCTTTCGCCCGTATTGAGATCTCTAGCGGCGCGAAGGCAGCGCCGTTGAATCACGACCGTCTCCATCTCGTTGTCCGCCACCCGCTTACTCTCCGATCCCAGGGCGCGTTCAAGTTCCCGAGTTCGATCGACCATGTCTCGCCATGCTTCTGGATCCATCGAAAACAGATGGTCAGGGCCAGTTCTGGTCGGGTCGTCGGTGAAGTGCTTCTCAATCACACGCGCCCCAAGCGCGACCGCGCCCAGAACCGTTGCATGACCCGGTGTGTGGTCGGATAGGCCCAGCACCACCTCTGGATAAAACTCCTGGTAGGTTTTGAGAACGTTCAGGTGAATGTGGTCAAAGTTCTCGAGGCTGCCTGTGTAGTTTGTGTTGCACTGCATCAGAACCAGGTCCGAATTGATGGCAAGAATAGCATCCACCGCACGCTGAACATCTTCAAGATCCGAGGCACCCGTCGCCAGCAGTACTGGTTTGCCCTTGGAGGCAATGCGCTCGATGATCTCCAGCCAGGTGATGTCTCCGGATCCGATCTTGATCGCGGGAAAGTAGTGCTCCAGCTCGTCCACGGCCTCGAAATCGTAGGGAGAGGAGAAATAGTGGATGCTAGCCTCCCTGCATGCCTCGGCGAGCTCAGCAGACCACTCGAAGGGAATCGATGCGCCCTCATAGACCTCAAACACCGATCCTTCCCAATTGGCCTGGTGGGAGACCTGATCGTCCATCAAGCGGAAACCATAGTCGCTGACAATCTCTGAGGCGCGGAAATTCTGAAATTTGGCAGCATCTGCGCCCATCTCAGCCGCGAGGCGGATTAGCTCCCTCGCCCGCTCCAAATCCCCGTCGTGGTTTGCGCTGATATCCGCGATGAAATAGGTCGGGTGGTCTCCTCCAACTGTCTTTTCCCCGAAAGAAATCTCGCTCATTTGAGGCCCTTCTCCGCCAAGTCCATGGGAATCCGCCTAAGATTGCGCGCGCTCCAACAACAGACTATGCAACCGCTCACGGTAACCCTCTTGCTCATGCCGACGGAGACTCATCACCCCATCATTCACGTTCGGCATTTGCACTCCCAGATCTCGTTCGATCTTTCCAACCTCAAGTGATAGATCTTTCGGACGAGCCGCCTTCAATCCGGCCTGCTCGCTCTCGGTCGGTTGAATAAGATCGGCATCCAGTTCGAATACATCCGCTAGCCGGGCTCCCAACTCGTATTTGGTGACGGAGTCGCGACTGGCTATGTGATAGATACCTGACAGCCCAGCCGCGAGCACGTCCAGCAGCAGAGCGGACAATTGGTTTGCGAGCAGAGGGTTGATTTGGATATCGGCAAATCCAGGCGTTGGCTTTCCCTGGCGCAAGTGGGCGAGGAACCACTCTGCCAGGCTGGTTCGTCCAGGGGGGCTCCAACCATAGATGTTTGTGCGTACGATCGCTGCCTGAGGGTTGGCGTCCACCACCGCCTGTTCCCCCTCTAGCTTGCTCAAACCATAGGTGTTGATAGGAGTTGCCTCGTCGCTTTCGGCATGGGATCCTTGACCACCATCGAAGACCGCATCGGTTGATATGTGGACATGGATCGCACCGGCCTCCCGGGAAGCCTCTGCGACGTTGCGCGCCATGTCTCGATTTAGCTCAAAAGCCCAAGCCTGATCGGCCTCACACTGGTCCACATCGGTAGCAGCCGCGCAGTGGATCACCCAGTCCGGTTCGGCAGCGTTCATCAGCGCAGCGTTCTCCTCAGGGGTGGTGAGATCGGCCGCGCGCCAACCCACATTGGAAAGGTGAATAGGCTTGGTCAATGATGTCGCAAATACTTGATGTCCGGCATCAACAGCAGCCAGCACCAAATTAGAACCAAGCAATCCGGAAGCCCCGGTGATCAACAAGCGCATCCGTTAGCTCTTCTCGGCCACCAAATCGCGGATCTCATCCACCGTCAGCGACTGCTTGTTGTTGTAACTGCTGTAGGCGAATCCCTCAGGGAGTGGCTTGCCCTTCTCACGCCACTCGTGCCCAAACCAAAGCGCGCCCGGCGGTTCAACAACGTACATGTCATCCAGCTCGACAGTGTGGCGAGCCTCATCTTCCGACACGAGCACCTCATGCATTTTCTCGCCAGGCCGTATCCCGATCAGTTCCACTTCTGCCTCAGGCGCAACCGCCTTCGCCACATCCACGACCCGCGTGCTGGGAATCTTCGGCACGAACACTTCCCCGCCCTGCATCTGCTCGATGCAACGGATCGTAAAGCGCACCCCTTGGTCAATGGACAGCCAAAAGCGAGTCATTCGTTCGTCTGTGATCGTGATGTGGCCATCGTTGCGCTGCCGCTGGAAGACCGGGATGACGCTGCCACGGCTCCCCACCACGTTTCCATAACGGACACAGCTGAACCTCGTTGTCTTTCCGCCGGCATAAGCGTTCGACTGCACCGTCAGTTTCTCCGCAGCTAGCTTCGTCGCACCGTACAGATTGATAGGGTTTACTGCCTTGTCCGTGCTCATGGCCAGTACGCGCTTGACCTTATTGTCCAAGGCGGCCTCGATCACGTTGCGGGCGCCCATAATGTTGGTCATGATGGCTTCGATCGGGTTGTACTCTGCAGCGGGTACCTGCTTCAGAGCCGCGGCATGCACCACGACATCGATACCCTCCATCGCACGTCGCATGCGGAGCAGATCGCGCACATCGCCGATGAAATACCGCAATCGCGGATCATTCAACCCGGCCTCGCGCATCTCATGCTGCTTAAGCTCGTCCCTACTAAACACGATCACTTTTTCAGGCTTATGTTCGGCAAGCATCACCTCGACGAACTTACGTCCGAACGAGCCGGTTCCACCCGTCACCAGCACTGACTGACCCTTCCAGTTCATAAATCTCCTCCCATCTCGGGAGATGGCTTACTCATAACGATCATCGGGTATTGGCCCCACCTTCCCATGAGGTGCGGCGCAAGTTCTTCGACTCGATAGAGAATGCGCAGGAGCCCTTTGCCGAACGTCTGTCGATGAATCAATGCTCTCAAAAACGCCGTGCTGACGCTGCGCCAGACCACAATCTCGTAGTCTTGAATACGGTCAAGCTGGCCTTTGATCCACGATGGATCGTGGTGATGGACGAAGGTCCCGGGCGATTTCAGCAAAGATTCGACTTCGCGATCCTGAGCCGGTTCCGCAATTCTGGATCGCCTGGCGATCATCTGCTGCGCCAGTCGAATCGGCCATCGAAATATCCGCATCAACAACGAGTGGCCGCCCCAGCTATACACAACCACAGCGCGAGAGTTCTGCGCCTGCACGCGGTGCATCTCGCCGAATGCCTCTCCTTGCAGCTCGGAAGGAACATGGTGCACGGTATGCAGGGAGACCACCCCGCCGAATGTGCTACCTGCGAACGGCAACCTAGAGATATCTCCAACTACGAACAAGCCGTGATCCCCGATCCGCACTCTGGCCTCTTGCAACGCAAGTTTCGATACATCCAGACAAACTCGGCGCGCATAGCCCTTGGAATATTCCAGGTACTCCGGATATTGAATGGG
>Ga0255053_10002231_pt1 | contig 10386 bp, 7 predicted proteins | sample JV7_2_22_MG_FD_188635 | JGI IMG/M metagenome (GOLD analysis project Ga0255053, IMG submission 188635) | Seawater microbial communities from Jervis Inlet, British Columbia, Canada - JV7_2_22 | ecosystem: Environmental > Aquatic > Marine > Inlet | place: Canada: British Columbia | collected...
TCTGTGGTTGCAGCTTGCAGCAGGTCGTCACTCGATTCGCATGAGCGGTCCTGTGCCGGCTACGGACAGCCTCGAAATTCCGTTCCCGACACCGCCGCGTGTTATCGAAGTCGACAGTGACGGCTGGTTCGTTGCCGGTGTGAAAGATCGCCGACTACTTTCGGGTTCGCTGCAACTCACACGCCTGCAAGCCGAGGGCGACGGGGATGCCACCGTGCGTTGGGAAAGCAGCCGTTTTCCGGTGTTCGTGCGTATTGAACGCTCGATCGATCTCGATCTCGACTGGAGGGTGACGACAACAGTCCATCGTGCCGCTCCTATGCAGGGTGCGCTGTCAATCAATGTGCCATTGATCGATGGCGAGTCAGTGCTGAGCGACGGTTTCACTGTCACCGATGGCAGCGTGCTTGTCTCGATGAACCCGAACCAACGTGCCGTATCATGGCGATCCAGCCTGCCGCGAACCTCATCAATGGTGCTCGAAGCAGGTGCCGGGCAACCATGGAAGGAAGTCTGGTGGATTGGCGTCGGCAGTATTTGGCATGCGGAGTTCAGCGGTGTGCCAGAGAGTGAGAGCGGGCGCGGTGCGGACGATAGCCGCACTGCGGAATTCTATCCGCGCGGCGGCGAAAGCCTGACGATTGCGGCTAGCCGGCCTGATGCCAGTCAGGGATCAACGCTTGCTTTCGATTCAGTCAATCTGAGTGTCGATCACGGCAGCCGTAGCAGCACTGCAACGATGTCGCTCAGGTACAGAAGTACCCGGGGTGCGCAGCACGTCATGCAACTTCCCGTTGATGCCGAAGTGATCCAGGTAGTCATCGACGGTCAGGTTGAGCCCTTGCGCGCCACGGACGGCGAACTCACGGTGCCGATATTGCCAGGTGAACACACTATACAGGTCGGTTGGCGAAGCGATGGCGACGTTGGTGCACGTGTCGTGACGCCGGCTGTAGATATCGGAGCATCGGCAAGCAATATCGCCTTAGGTATGACGTTGCCTGCCAACCGCTGGTTGCTCGCCACGAACGGCCCACGGCTTGGTCCCGCCGTTGTCTATTGGTCGGGTTTGGCAGTAATAGTTCTGCTCGCGCTGATACTTGGACGCATCAAATTGACGCCTCTTGCTACGCGCCACTGGGTGTTGCTTGGCCTTGGATTCAGTACCTTCAGTTGGCCCGCTCTCGCAATAGTCATCGCGTGGTTGCTGGTCTGCGGGGCACGACAAAAGTGGCAAAGAGACGAGAAGTGGTGGGAGTTCGATCTGATGCAGATCGTAATTGCGGTCGCGACAGTGATTGCGCTAGCGACGATCGTCACCAACATCTCAAACGGCTTGTTGGGTACGCCTTATATGCACGTCACAGGCAATGGCTCTTACGGTAATACGCTCTCCTGGTTTGCTGACCGCAGCGACTCATTCCTGCCGACGGCGGCGGCCTGGTCGGTTCCGATGTGGACGTACAAAGTTCTCATTCTCGGTTGGGCTTTATGGCTGAGTTTTGCGCTGTTGCGCTGGTTACCATGGGTCTGGCAGTGTTTCTCGAGCCGCGGTTACTGGAGAAGCAAACAAGAAATCGCTACATAACGATGCAGCTATTACAGAAAATCTGGATAGTCATTTTCCTCGCGGTCCTGATCTGGTCGGGTATCGGGCCGCATGATTATCCGACCTGGTTGCTTGAGGTCGCTCCCGCACTGCTCGCGGCTGCCGTGTTGTGGTTGACGCGCGAGCGTTTTCCCCTGACGCGTTTGACATACACTCTGATACTGATTCATTGCGTCATCCTGATGGTCGGCGGTCACTACACCTATGCCGAGGTGCCAGTTGGTGACTGGGTTCGAGACGCGCTCGATCAATCGCGCAACAACTACGACAAGCTCGGGCATTTCGCACAAGGATTTATCCCGGCCATCGTTGCGCGAGAGATCCTGATTCGCAAAAAGGTCATCAACTATCCGGGTTGGCGCGATTTCCTGATCGTCTGTGTGTGTCTGGCAATCAGCGCTTTCTATGAGCTTGTCGAGTGGTGGGTAGCGTTGTTATCAGATGACGCTGCGGATGCGTTTTTGGGAACACAAGGATACATTTGGGATACGCAATCGGACATGTGGTTCGCGCTACTCGGTGCTGTCTCCGCACTTATTCTGCTAAGTCGTCTGCACGATCGCCAGTTGCGTTCGTTCGCCTAGTTGTTGCGCGTTAGCGCGTAAACAGCGAACGATCCGAGCCAGTGCGAGCCCACGTAATGCGTGCTGGCGACATGCGGTAAAGACGCTTCAAGGTGGTCTTTAGCCCAATCGACGAAATGAGATTTCATATCAGCATCATCGACTCGCGATGAGATAATGTACAAATCCCAGGCTCTGCTCAGATTGAGTCCGTCGAGGTGCACGATTTTTGGGTCGGAACGGTCGCTGACGTTGGCCGGAACAATCGCGTCAGCCTGCGCCAGCTCCGGCAGAAATTCACTCAGCCAGGTACGGTATTGTGAAGTCGGCAGCACGCGCGCCATCAACGCAGCTTCTTCAAGGCACGGTGACAAAAAATCTTCGCCACTTGGTTCCCAGGAGAGCGGGCAATTCTTGTCATTTGAGTAGTAGCGAAGCGCCGCCTCGCTCACGGACCTAATGAGTTCTTCATCTTGTGCGGGGCGCGCATAGTCCAGTGCGAACGACAAACCAAATGCGGTGTTCGGATGTACACCGGTTCGAATTGGATATTCCTGGCGTGGCAGGAATTCAATGTACTTGTCTCTAATAACGCTCGTCAGAGGCTTGAGATTTCCGCCAAGTTCCTGGCCGAGCGGATCCTCCCAGGTTTCGAGTTCCATCGCGAGTTGCAGCAGCCAGGCCCAACCATAGGTACGCTCCCAGCTGCCGGATTCATTGTCAAAGTAAGCGACCTCTCGTACGATATTTTCAGCACTCAGTGATTTTTGGAGCCCGGCAATAATGCGCTCGCGCTCCGCGATATCCTGAAACTCCTTGAGCAGCTTCACGAGCATCCAGTGGCCATGTACTGACGAGTGCCAGTCGAAACAGCCGTAGAATGCGGGGTGCAAGGCCGTTGGAGACAGCAGAAAATCATCGCTCTGCAACACCTGGTTGAGTTTGTTTGGGTACTCCTTGTGAACGCAATCGATAGCGAGACGTGCAAAATGCGCAGCGCCTTCGCTGGTCAAAATCAATACGTCGGCTTGTTCGGCGTACATTTCCACTGTGTCTGGTTCTTGCGAACACGCTGCATTCATAGCCAGTAGGCCCAAAGTGACAATGGCCAATGTCACACGTGTCATCGCCTTCATCCTGTTGCAATTTGAGCGATTATTCTACGCATCCCAAGGATCGGGTACTATCGCTCATGGAACCCGAGCTAATCGAGGCGTCGTTGAATTTACGTACCGACACGGCTGCGGCCGACCGGTTTGCTCGCGCTTTTGACCAGCGGTTTCAAATACTGGCCGGTAAATGAGCGTTTGTTTGCCGCGACATCTTCGGGCGTACCTGTCGCGATAACCTCGCCACCGCCATCGCCGCCTTCTGGCCCCAGGTCGATAATCCAGTCGGCCGTTTTTATGACATCGAGGTTGTGCTCGATGACGACGACTGTGTTGCCCCGATCGCGCAGGCGATGCAATACACCGAGTAGTTGCTCGATGTCGTGGAAGTGCAGTCCGGTAGTTGGTTCGTCGAGAATATAAAGGGTATTCCCGGTATCGCGTTTCGACAATTCCTTTGCGAGCTTCACTCGTTGTGCTTCGCCGCCAGATAAAGTCGTCGCGTTCTGGCCGAGTCGCACATAGGTCAGTCCAACATCCATGAGAGTCCGCAGCTTCTTGAAGACGACGGGTACGTTTTGGAAAAACCCGGCCGCGTCCTCGACCGTCATGTCGAGTACTTCGTGAATGTTTTTGCCCTTGTAACGAATCTCGAGCGTTTCGCGGTTGTAGCGTTTGCCACGGCAAACATCGCAGGGCACATAGACATCAGGCAAGAAATGCATTTCGACTTTTATGACGCCATCACCCTGACAAGCTTCGCAACGACCGCCTTTGACATTAAAGCTAAATCGACCGGGCATGTAGCCACGGGAGCGCGATTCCTGTGTGCCGGCGAACAGTTCGCGAATCGGTGTGAAGAGTCCACTGTAGGTCGCGGGGTTCGATCGTGGTGTGCGGCCGATCGGGCTCTGGCTGATATCGATAACGCGATCGACAAGCTCGAGACCCAAAATGTCTTTATGTGGCGAGGGGTTACGACTGCTCTTGTTTAACAGATCCGCTACTGCTTTGTACAAGGTGTCATTGACGAGTGTCGACTTGCCCGAACCCGATACACCGGTCACGCAGGTCATCAAGCCGGCAGGGATCGACGCTTCGACATTCTTGAGGTTGTTACCGTTTGCACCAACGATCGTAATCTCGCGTTGTTTGTCGTAAGCCACGCGTTCCTCAGGCACCGAAATTTGACGCTTGCCTGACAGGTACTGGCCATTCAGTGATTCGGAGCTGTTTTGGACTTCGTCGGGTGTGCCTGCAACAACAACCTTGCCACCGTGCACACCAGCCCCGGGTCCGAGGTCAACAACATGGTCAGCTGACATTATCGCCTCTTCGTCGTGTTCGACGACGATGACCGTGTTACCGATATCGCGAAGGTGCGTTAGCGTACCGAGCAAACGTTGATTATCGCGCTGGTGCAAACCGATCGATGGTTCGTCGAGGATGTACATGACACCGACGAGACCCGAACCGATCTGGCTCGCAAGTCGAATGCGTTGTGCCTCGCCACCCGACAACGTTTCCGCGCTGCGGTCGAGTGACAGATAGTCGAGCCCGACATCACTGAGGAAGCCGAGTCGGGCACCGATTTCCTTGACGATCTTCTCAGCGATCGTCGCACGCCAGCCTTCGAGTTTGAGTGTCTGGAAAAACTCACGCGCGTGTCCAACTGACATGCCCGAGATTTCCGGCAACGACAGGTCCAGGATAAACACGTGTCGTGCTGCACTGTTCAAACGCGTACCAGCGCAGTCCGGACAGGCCTGGCTGTTCAGAAATTTGGCGAGCTCTTCGCGTACGGCGCCCGATTCAGTTTCGCGGTAACGCCGTTCGAGGTTTGGAATGACACCTTCGAAGCGATGCCACTTTTTGATCTGCATGCCTCGCGAATTTTCGTAATAGAACTCGATCTTCTCTCCGTCGCTACCGTACAAGACGATGTCGCGCAATTTTTTGCGGAGCTTGTTGAACGGTATCTCGAGGTCGAAGTCGTAGTGCGACGCCAGACTCCGGATCATCTGATAGTAGTAGGTAGTCTTGCGGTCCCAGCCGCGGATCGCGCCGCCCGCAAGAGACAAATCCTCATTCACAACGACGCGTTCGGGATCGAAATATTGTTTGACGCCAAGACCGTCACAGCCCGGGCACGCACCGGTCGGGTTATTGAACGAAAACAGTCGTGGCTCAAGCTCAGTCAGAGAATAGCCGCAGATGTTGCAGGCGAAGCGGTCGGAGAAAACCAGCTCTTCCTGGTCCGCATCGTCCATAAACGCGATACGAGCAACGCCGTCTGCCAGCCGCAGCGCTGTCTCGAAAGACTCTGCAAGGCGCAGGCGCATATCTGCTTTGACCTTGAAGCGATCGACTATTGCGTCGATACGATGTTTCTTCCTGAGATCAAGCGGTGGTGGCTGATCGAGTTCATAGACCTCGCCATCGATGCGGGCACGGATGAAACCTTGCGCCATCAGATCCTGCATCAGGTGAACGTGTTCGCCTTTGCGGTCGGCAACCACCGGCGCCAGTAGCATGAGTCGCGTGCCCTCTGGCATCGCGAGCACCTGATCGACCATCTGGCTGACCGTTTGCGCCTCGAGATCAGTGTCGTGGTCAGGGCAGCGCGGAATCCCCGCGCGCGCATAGAGCAATCGCAGGTAGTCGTGGATCTCGGTAACGGTACCTACCGTAGACCGCGGGTTGTGCGACGTCGATTTTTGTTCGATCGAAATGGCAGGCGACAGGCCGTCAATATGATCGACGTCCGGTTTCTCCATCATTGACAGGAACTGCCGCGCGTAGGCCGACAACGATTCGACGTAGCGGCGCTGCCCCTCGGCGTAAATCGTGTCGAACGCGAGCGATGACTTGCCCGAGCCGGACAAGCCTGTGAACACAATCAGTTTGTCCCGTGGCAAGCTCAGATCGAGATTGCACAGGTTGTGTGTTCTCGCGCCGCGAATTTCGATGGATTTAGTGTCGATGGATTTCATATACGTATCAGTAAACGCCGACCAACCTGCTAATATACGCCGCCGTCTAACTGCGGCGCAAAGACTCAATCAATGACGACAGACTCTGACAAGCTGATTACTGCGATGCTGCCTGCGGAAAAGCGCGCCGTTGGCGTCGTGGCATCGATCGCAATCTTCAGAATGTTCGGGCTGTTTGCGCTATTGCCCGTGTTGTCGCTTTACGCCGCCGGGCTGGAGGGTGCTACACCGTTGCTGATCGGACTCGCGGTCGGTGCCTACGGACTGACGCAGGCCGGATTGCAGATCCCTCTGGGCGCGTTGTCGGACCGGGTGGGCCGGGTTCCTGTGATTGTCGGCGGTCTGATGATTTTTGCCATCGGCAGCATTGTGGCAGCCGTCGGCGACACGATCTGGAGCGTTATCCTGGGACGACTGCTGCAGGGCGCCGGAGCGATTTCCGCGACTCTGACGGCGCTGATTGCCGATTCGACACGGGAAGAGGTTCGAACTCGTTCGATGGCCTTTTTCGGCATCGGTATCGGCGCGTCGTTTATGCTCGCGCTGATTTTGGGGCCAGTCATCGCGGCACATTACGGTGTACCGGCACTGTTCTGGTTTGCGGCGCTGATGGCCGTGATCGGCGGGGTTTTGCTCACAGGCTTGCCTGACAGTATCGAGCGCCCGGAGAAGGCCGCGAGTTGGAACATTTTGCCGGCATTTCGAGCGGACCTGCTGCGCCTCGACCTGTTTGTATTCTTGTTGCATGCGATTCTTACCGCAAGTTTCGTTGCGTTGCCGTTCCTGCTGGCCAATAAGCTCGAGATGGCCATGACGGACCACTGGAAGATGTATGTCGGCGCATTACTCTTGTCCCTGCTTGGCACCGTGCCGCTGATCATCAGCGACGAGCGGAAGGGCAAAGCAGCCACAATTGGCATCGCTGTCGCCCTGATGTTCGCGGGGCAACTGATGTTGTCCTTCGCCGGATTCGGGGTGATGCCCGTGTTCCTCGCGCTGGTCGTCTTTTTCGCAGGGTTCAATTTTCTTGAGGCCGGGCTGCCAGCCAGACTCTCGCTGCTGGCCGATGGTGACGTGCGCGGCGCATCGCTCGGAGTATTTTCCAGCGCGCAGTTTTTTGGCGCCTTCGTCGGCGGTCTGATCGGTGGGCGTTTCCTTGCCGCAGGGCGTCCCGCCGACGTGTTTTTCGTCTGTGCGCTGCTGGCCGCGATCTGGCTGGCAATGTCAGGGCTGTTTCGACAGCAATTAAAGGGACAGGCACCTTAACTCTCGGCGTGATCAGTTTTGGTGGACTGCAGTACGAGGGAGTTAAGGTGCCTGTCCCTTTAATTGCTGCTCCTACAGCTCTAATGTGTAATTCCATGTAAAAACTGGGCTGGTAATTGGCCCCTCAGGCTCTACAATAGTCGACCCTCACCGGCCGTAGGCGGGTGGGCAAAACAACACAAAACTCATCTGACAGGGGACCTGCTATGGCCCGCGGAATCAACAAAGTCATCATCGTCGGCAATCTTGGTAGCGATCCCGAGACACGCTATATGCCTAGCGGCTCGGCGGTGACAAATCTGACAGTGGCCACCAACGAGAGTTGGAAAGACAAGGCAACGGGCGAGCAAAAAGACCGTACCGAATGGCACAAGGTCGCAATGTTCAATCGTCTTGCCGAGATCGCGGCGGAGTATCTTCGCAAAGGATCGCAGGTCTACATCGAAGGCAAGCTGCGGACGCGTAAATGGCAGGACAAGAGCGGCCAGGATCGCTGGACCACCGAAATTATCGCCGATGAAATGCAAATGCTCGGCGGGCGCGGTGGTGCTGGCAGTGGCTCGGCGCCAATGAGTTCAGGTCAGGATTCAGGTCCGCCCAGTTCGCCGCCACAAGCGGGTCCCGACGACTTCGACGACGATATTCCTTTCTGATAACTCAGTAGATCAAGGCAAACGCGAGGCTTGCGACTACAAGGCCTGAGAACATCACAGGCAGCCCGGTTCTTAGCCACTGCAATGGCGTGATCCGGGCGTTGGGCAGTCCGCTGCGTTCCGCCTGCGCAATAACAACGATATTTGCTGTCGCGCCGATATGCGTGCCGTTGCCGCCCAGTGCCACACCTATGGCGAGAGCCCACCAGAGTGGGTAGACGTCTATGCCTTCCGCAGACAAAGCGCTAATAATCGGAATCATTGTTACCGTGAACGGAATGTTGTCGATCAGTGCGCTGAGAATGGCAGCGATCCACATCAGCGCCAGCGCTGTAAGCAACAGCCTGTTTGGGTCGCGCGCGGCCCCGGCAACGCCGCCGCCGATGACTTCGAGCAGGCCCGTAGCTTCCACTCCACCGACGATGACAAACAGTGAGGCGAAGAAAAGCAGTATTGACCAGTCCACCTCCGCGACGAGCTTATCTGCATGCGGCCGCGCGAGTATCAGCGCCAGTGCGAGCCCGATCAGGCTGACGAAAGAGGGATAAAAACCCAGTCGATGATGGGTAAAAAACAGGATTACGACCAGCCCCATGACCAACAGCATGCGGCGCGCCAGGGCGGGCTCACGAACGGCCTTGTTCTCATCGAGGTCGATAAGTGCACGTTCGCTGTTCACAGGCCGCAGTTCCTTGCGGAAGAAAACCAGCAGTAGCAGCAATGTCACGAGCCAGGGCGCGACGACCAACGGCGCCATGTTGATGAGAAATGTGACAAAGTCGATGCTCGCGGCGCTGCCGATCATAATGTTTGGCGGATCACCAACGAGTGTCGCGGCGCCACCGATGTTCGACAGCATGGCTTGCGCGATCAGAAAAGGGGCTGGATTTAATCTGAGTAAGCGTGTGACAAGGATGGTCAGCGGAGCGAATATGATCACGGTCGTGACATTGTCGAGAATCATGCTCAATACGCTGATCGCGATACCGAGGTAAATCATCAACCGCACCGGCCTGCCGCCGGACGCTTTCGCCAGACGAATGGCCAGATACTCGAACAGCCCCGTTGCGCGGAGCAGGGCGACCAGTAACATCATGCCCATCAGCAAGACTATGGTGTTGGCGTCTATAGATCTGAGCGCCTCTTCCTGGCTGTAGAAACCCATCCAGCTACCGATGCCAACCATAGCAACCGCACCAGCCAGCGCGGCATAGGTTCGATGCAGCCGCTCACTGAAGATCATTACGTAGGCGCCAACCAGAATGGCTGTGGCGACCCACATGGAGTTACTGTCGCTGAGCGCTTCCATGTCTGTCAGGGATTCCGATCGAGCAATCGACGTGCCAACGACACGATACTCAGTGTGCCGTGGTAGTGGTGTTTGGCGTCGATCACGAACAGGTAGCTCGTGTCATGGCTTTCCATGAGCGCCAGCGCTTTCGCCAATGACGACGCGGGCGTGATTGCCGCGAAGTCGCTCAGGACATAATCGTCGATAGTCAGGTCGAGCAGCCATTGCTCCCTGATTTCCGGAAACCGCAAAGCCTCGATACTGTCGCCCAGTAACCTCGCGTGCTCGATCATGGCATGCGGTATGCAGACCTTTCGAAGCACGTGACGGATTGATGCCTTGCCAACGAATTCGCCGCTGGCCGCCTGAAACGGCAGCCCTGGCACATCGGCTTGCACGCATTCGGCGAACAACTCGCGGACCGTCATACCTGGCACAGCAATGGCTGTAGGTACTGCGAACTGGGTGAGGTTCATGGTTGGCTACCTCTGCTGGCAGTGAGGAACACCAGTGGCGATCATAGGCTTTTGGGGCGGCAATTGCCGTAAGGGCAAATACTTGCGGAACATACGGTCGGCAGACAGTGACTGCCCTGCGCTTGTGGTGTAGGATCGCGCGGCTCAATATTATACGCGGGGCAGGCCGATTCCCGGCCTGTGCTGCTCCCTCATTCTAGGACATAAAACAATGGGTGCGTTTAAAAAGCCGCATGGCGGCGAACTGAAAAATTTGTACTTATCGGCAAGCGATGCTGAGGCTGAGAAACAGGCCGCGGGCGGTTACTCGTCGTGGGACCTGACCGAGCGCCAGCTCTGCGATATCGAGCTGTTGCTGAACGGCGCGTTCTCGCCGCTCGATGGATTCCTTAACAAGGAAGACTACGATTCGGTCGTAGAGACGAT
>Ga0255053_10002237_pt1 | contig 10363 bp, 10 predicted proteins | sample JV7_2_22_MG_FD_188635 | JGI IMG/M metagenome (GOLD analysis project Ga0255053, IMG submission 188635) | Seawater microbial communities from Jervis Inlet, British Columbia, Canada - JV7_2_22 | ecosystem: Environmental > Aquatic > Marine > Inlet | place: Canada: British Columbia | collected...
AGACAAAGCAGGGCGTGACATGGTGTTGGCGATGACACACGAGGAGGTCGTCGCAGATCTCGTTTGCAAGGAAATCCATTCCTATCGCCAGCTGCCCATGTTGATTTACCACATCCAAACGAAATGGCGGGATGATCCTCGCCCGCGTGCAGGTTTGATCCGTGTCCGTGAGTTCACCATGAAAGACAGCTACAGCCTCGACGCCGATATGGAGGGACTCGATCGTCAGTACCGTGCCCACCACCAGGCATATTTCAATATTTTTCATCGCTGCGGCGTGCCGGTAATTGCGGTGAAGTCCGATGTGGGCATGATGGGGGGGAGCCTGGCTCACGAGTTTATGTATCTCACCCCCGTCGGTGAAGATACGCTCCTGATCTGCGATGATTGCGGCTATGCCGCCAACCGGCACATTGCACGTTTCCAGAAACCCAAACCTGAAAAAGAAGCGTTGCTCCCGGTAGAGAAAATCGAAACTCCCGAGATGACAACCATTGACGAGCTCGCAGATTTCCTCGGCGTTCCCAAATCACGCACCGCCAAAGCCGTGTTCATGATCGCCACGATCCCCGAAGGAACCGAAGAATACGAGAAATTTGTGTTCGCCATCGTGCGCGGAGATATGAACCTGAACGAAATCAAGCTCGCCAACACAGTGAAAGCGAAAGAATTGCGTCCGGCGACTGACGAAGAAATCCGCGCTGTCGGCGCTGTGCCCGGTTATGCATCTCCCATCGCGGTGAAGGATACATTGGTCGTCGTCGATGACTTAATCGTCGAATCATTCAACCTCGTCGCAGGCGCGAATGAAGAAGGGTATCACCTGAAGAATGTCAATATCGGACGTGATTTTGAGGCGGATGTCGTCGCCGACATCACGCTCGCTGAAGATGGCTTCGCCTGCCCAGAATGTGGTGGGGAAATCCACGCCTCGAGGGGTGTCGAGGTTGGAAATATCTTCAAATTGGGAACTCGCTATAGTGAAGACATGGACAGCACTTTCCTCGATCAGAACGGCGAGACGCAATACGTGGTTATGGGATCTTACGGTATCGGCAGCGGGAGATTGCTCGCCTCCGCCGCCGAGGAATATAACGATGAGAACGGGTTAATCCTGCCCATCACCATTGCCCCCTATGAAGTCCATTTGCTTTCGCTGAAGGGCGCCGAAGAGGCTGCACAAGGTGTGTACGACGAATTAATCGATGCGGGTGTAGAAGTCCTCTACGATGATCGCGAGGAGAGCCCCGGCGTGAAATTTGCCGATGCCGATTTAATCGGGCTCCCGCTCCGCATCACTGTGAGTAAGCGCTCCCTCAAGGAAGATTCGGTTGAGGCTAAACGCCGAGATAGTGAGCAGGCTGACCTGATCCCCAAAGCCGAGACGGTCGAGCGCGTTCAGGCCCTGATTGCTGATCTTCATAACGAGGTCCAGGAACTCGTCGTTGAAATTCCGTTTGATGATTAGGTTCAGTTTCCGGCAAGGGAGAGGAAAACATCCTCGAGCGTAGGGGCGGTCGCCTATATCCGAACATCATGAATTCCAGCAGCGCCCAATGCCTGTTCCAGGTTTTGAACGCTGCTCTTTTCTCCCGCGATTGCACGAAGTTGGTCGCCTGATAAACTCACATGCCTTACAACCGGAAGCGTCTCGATCAGGTCCAGGCTGGCCCGCAGTGGCGTGCAATGTGCGCGCCAGGCGGCACCCGCAACCGCGCTTTCTTTCAATAAAGAAAAGAGCCTGTCAAGCGACAGACTCTCAATACGCCTATTTCTTTTCAAAACCACGCACTCAGCCCTTCGAATCAAGCGAGAGTTAAACCTTGATTATTGATTGCCTCCAGCGCCGATCTGGCCCACCTGCCTCAGCAAACCCAGGACACCCATGCCCAGCTTGACCCCCTCGGATGTGCGCAACTGCACCACCTCACCCTCTTGTTCAGTTTGCTGGATCAGGACGAAGGCGACACCGAGGCCTGTGAGTGCGCCCGCGAGAACGCCCACGATAAGTGTGCGGGTTTTCCAGTTTGAATCCTCAGTCATCTGTCTCTCCCTTGATTATTTTCACGATGGAAACCAGCCAGCCGCCACTCGCTATCAGCCCAGCCAAAGAGGATTTCACTAAAATCAACGGGCGTACGGCAATGTCGCCAGTTCGTTGGGCGGCGCTTTCAACCTGCCCAAAAATCCTCCTAACACTCTGAAACGATTCCCCCAATAAGTCGATAAGTTTAACGACACCGAATATCATCAATCCGATGAGAATAAGCGGGATCAACCCCAGAATGATCATCGGCAGCAGCAGCAAGGATAGCGATGCGTCCGCCCACGAGCTCGTCGATCCAAACCCTGCACGAACGACCAGGAAACAAATGCCCGCAAGCACCAGAACCGCGATCAAGAACGGAAGATAAATCCAAACCCAATAATCACGTTTCTTCGCGGGCCGGGATATATTCTCAGGGATTAAATCATTGAAGTCGGTGAGCGAACTTGGTGATTTCTTTTTCATTAGAAGTATTGTAGCACGCTGAAGTGGGTCTACGGTAACGACCGGCCCGATCCATCCGAAGTACAATTCATCTGCTGTGCTTTCGGCCACCGTTCAGTTCACGCAGGTGACTACACGGCTTCCATGGCGTAGGTTAGAATGGAGGCCCACCACAGGAGGGCCAGATGTCAAAACAACCAGGATTTGGGAAGGTTGCTGTTCTAAAAACCTCTCCAGAGACAGTCTTAGACGACGTTCAGGAAGTCATGCGGCTTGCAGATTTCGAAGCCGCGCTCCCAAAGCAAATCCAGACGGGGCTGAAAATCAACATCTCCTGGCAGACCTGGTATCCGGGCTGCTCCTCGACCCCCTGGCAGATCGAAGGCGTGACAAAGGCGCTCCAAGGTGCAGGTTATAAAGACATCGTCGGTGTTCATAACGACACCGTTGTCGTCGACACTAGTGTCGGCGAGTTCAATAACAAACACCGCTTTGTCACCGACAAATACAACATCCCCTGCATCTATCTTTACGAGGAAGCCTTCGAGTGGTTTGAATATGTACCCAAGAACCATAAATTGCTGGTCCTCGATAAAGTCTATCCCCAGGGCTTATTCATTCCCAAAGCTCTCGTTGGGATGAACATGATCCAGCTGCCAACGGTTAAAACGCATGTTTTCACGACGATCACGGGAGCGATGAAGAACGCCTTCGGCGGATTGCTGCACCGGGACCGCCACTGGACCCACGCGGTGATCCACGACACGCTCGTAGACCTGCTCATGATCCAGCGTGAAATCCACCCCGGCCTGTTCGCGGTGATGGATGGCACGTTCGCTGGCGATGGGCCTGGGCCGCGGGCAATGCACTGGCACCAGAAAGACATCCTGCTGGCTTCGGCCGACCAGGTCGCGATCGATGCGGTCTCCGCTAAGCTCCAGGGCTTCGACCCGATGCAGATTCGCTTCATCCGCCGTGCACATGAACTCAATCTTGGCGTCGGAAACCCTGATGACATCGAGATCGTCGGTTACGATATCGAGCAGGAACCCCCCTGGAATTTTGTCCAAACCGATACATTTGCCAGCCGCGGTCAAAAGATGATCTACCATGGACCCTTGAAACCATTCGAAAAACTGCTGCTGCAAAGCCCTCTTGTTCCCTGGTCCTACTTTGCCAGCAACTTCTATCACAATGTTTATTGGTATCCTTTCGTTGGCCGCAAGCGGGTCGAAGCTGCCCTGGAGAACCCGTGGGGTCAACTATTTATCAACTACGGGGATGGTGAAGTCGTCCTGCCCGGCATGGAGCCGAAGACAGTGATCCAGGCTGTCGTTGGTCTGACGTTGCTGGCCGCGGCGGCTATTGGAGGCATAAGTCTGCTTCGCGGACGATGATGAACTCCCTCCGTCGCCGGCTGCTGGCCGGTCTCGTCCTGGGCTTCGTTGTCGCTCTTGGGTTGGCGCTCTTCAGCGATATCCGCCAGGTGGGTTCCCATCTGGTGGCATTTTCCTGGTCTTTAGCCCCATTAATTCTCGCCGGAACGCTTTTTAACTACAGCCTGCGCTTTATCAAGTGGCATTTCTATCTGGGCCAAATCGGCGCGCATAATCTATCCCCGCGGAAAAGTTCGCAGTTATTTGTCGCCGGTTTCCCTTTAGCGGTCACCCCCGGGAAAGTGGGCGAAGCATTGAAGGGCGTCTGGCTCAATCGAGAGACCCGCATACCCGTTGCCCGCGGCGTGACTGTCGTTCTGGCAGAACGCATCAGCGACGGGCTGGCAGTTCTGCTGCTATCAACGCTCGGTGTGATCGCCTACCCTCGTTACTGGCCAGCATTCGCAATCGTTCTCACACTGCTCATCGCCGGGATCATTCTTTCGCAGATTCGCCCGGCGGCGCTCTGGGCACTGGACACAGCGGAACGTGTGCCTTTGCTCAACCGCGTCAGTCATCATTTACGGGAGTTCTACGAGGGCGCCTACACGCTGTTCCGGCCTCGTTCGACGCTAATCGCCGTTGGTCTAGGAATAATCGCCTGGCTTGGAGAGGGCGTTGCGATGTACCTGGTACTGCTGGGTTTGGGTGTCCCCGCAGGCTGGCATACATTCTCGATGGCGGTCTTCACCCTTTCATTCTCAACCGTGATCGGCGCAGTGTCCACCCTCCCGGGAGGATTGGGGGCTGTGGAGGTGAGCATGGCTGGCATGCTCATACTGCTGCTGGCCCTACCCGCCAGCACAGCTGCTGCGGCGACGCTTATCATTCGTTTCGCAACACTTTGGTTCGGTGTCGCGCTGGGGCTTACCACCTGGCTTTTTTCAAAGGATCTACTATTACTTGAACGCGCGGCGCTGGAGCAAGAACCACAACAACCGTCCTGAACGCTTCGCACTTAGCGCCGATCTCATCGAAAGGATTTTCAGTAAAACCATGCCACGCCTCACTGTCGAACTTCACAGCCATACTTATCACTCAACAGACAGTCTGCTGTCCCCTGCCCACCTTCTGAGTATCTGTGTTCGTGAAGGGATCGACCGCATTGCCATTACCGACCACAACACGACCGCGGGGGCATTTCAAGCTGCATCTTTAGATCCGGAACGTGTGATCATCGGTGAGGAGATCAAAACCACAAAGGGGGAATTGCTGGGGTATTTTCTTCAGGAGGAAATTCCCGCGGGATTAACCCCGGAAGAGACGATCTCCAGGTTGAGAGACCAGGGGGCGTTCATCAGCGTCTCTCATCCTTTCGACCACACCCGATCCGGATCGTGGGCCGAGGAGGATCTGCGTCAAATCCTGCCCCTTGTGGACGCAATCGAAACGTACAATGCCCGGACGTGGTCCGACCGTCCGAACGTAGCGGCGCTCGAATTCGCGCTGGATGCCAGGCTTCTGCAAACAGCAGGTTCGGACGCGCACTCCCCTTCCGAGGTGGGCCAGACTGTTCTCAAGATGCCCGTTTTCCACGATGTGGAGACCTTCCGAACATCTAGCGCCAAGGCGGAAATCCTGGGCCGCCGCTCCTGCCCCCTCGTGCACCTTTACTCACGCTATGCAACCTGGCGCAAGCGTCTTGGATGGACACCGCCCGAGCGATAGCCCCACGCAAGTGATGAGTTTTTTGTTTTTCTGGAGTCAGGAAGCTCTGCTTCCCGTCGCAGGCTGCGCCTGCGCATTGATGTCCGTGCGTTAAACCTCCTGCAGGTTTTAAACCTGCGGGAGGTTAACAGGCCGACACATGGATCGGGTCCTATGTTTCCATTAAATGTTCGGGCGCACCTGTGTGTGCGCCCGAATTCCAATTCACATCTAGTGGCTTATACGTAGGGGCACGGCAATGCCGTGCCCCTAGAGGTCATGAATACGGATCAACAAGACAGGTCAGGATCCCTTTTCGATCGAGCCTTCTCCCTCTTCCGCTTCCACATCCTTGCTGCGCAAGTGCGGGAAGAGGATCACTTCACGGATGCTGGTCTTATCTGTAAAGAGCATCGTTAAACGATCTACGCCCATGCCAAAACCACCGTTTGGCGGCATTCCATAGCGCATTGCCCGGAGATAATCCTCATCCATTGGGTGAAGATTTTCGTCGTCAGCGGCAAATTCGCGCCCCATCTCCCGGAACCGGGCTTCTTGTTCCAGTGGGTCGTTCAACTCCGTAAATGCATTGCAGAGTTCCATACCACCAATAAAACCTTCGAAGCGCTCGACAGTATTTGGATCTTCCGCTTTACTCTTGGCGAGAGGCGAGATTTCGCGGGGATAATCGTACAGGATCGTCGGCTGGATGAGGGTGGGCTCGAGGACGCTGCTGAGTAGAATATCGATCAACTTCCCTCGGCTGGCCTGCGCCGACGCCTCATGTCCTTTCGCCGCCATCGCATTTCGCAGAGATCCGGCATCCCCGTGTTCGCGGATATCAATTCCCGCGGCATCTTTCAACCCCTGAGCTAGTTCGATTCGCTTCCAGGGCGGCGAGAGATCGATCTCCTCCCCGCGGTAATTAACCGTCGTCGTTCCCAGCACCTGCTCCGCGGCGAAGGCGATCATCGCCTCCGTGAGCGCCATTATGCCCTCGTAGTCCGTATAGGCTTGATAAAACTCGAGCTGGGTGAATTCGGGGTTGTGTTTGAAAGAAACCCCTTCGTTCCTGAAGTCACGCCCGATTTCATAGACACCTTCAAATCCACCCACAATAAGGCGTTTCAGATATAGCTCAAAGGAGATGCGCAGGAAAAGATCCTGGTGAAGTTGATTGTGATGCGTCGTGAAGGGTTTTGCCGCTGCGCCGCCATAGATCGGCTGCAGGATGGGGGTTTCTACCTCCAGGAATCCGCGCCGGTCCAGAAACTCACGCAGTGCGCGGATGACCGCCGCGCGCGTTCGGAAAATCTCCCGCACCTCGGGGTTCACGGCGAGATCTGCATATCGCTCCCGGTACCTCGCCTCCGGATCGGAAAATGCGCCGTGCACCACGCGTTCCCCCTCAATGATCTCTTCCTTCGACGCAGGCAGCGGGGTTAGTGACTTAGCAAGCATACGGAACGTGGCTGTCTGTAAAGTGATCTCACCGGTGCGCGTGCGAAACATCGTACCTTGCGCTTCGATGAAATCGCCGAGGTCGAAATGATCCGCGAATTGTTCCATTTTTTCAGAGCCCAGTTCATTTTCCCGCAGGAAGAGCTGCAGCTTCCCTGCACCGTCTTCTATGTGGGCAAAAGTGACCTTACCCATCTTTCGTATAGATCGCAGGCGGCCAACAACCGTGGCCTCGATCACTACCGTCTCCTCGGCACCTTCATATGCCTGGATCGCTTCCTGAGTCGTGTGCGTGCGCCGGGCTTGATGAGGATAGGGCTCCTGGCCTGCTTTTCGCAGCCGTTCACTTTTTTCAAACCGGATTTTTTCGAGTTCGCTCAAACCCACCATATTCCTGTTTCCCTTCCCGTTTCGGTTTTATCAAGACCGCTCAACAGATTGAGCTGCCTTTCCTTGAAGATAGTTTACACGAAAAGCGCCCCGCTCGGCATCGCACAGGCGGGGCGCTCTGAAGACGAACGATCAATCACTTGATCTTCACAACCTTGAAACGGATCACGCCATCCGGTGCTTCAACTTCCACGGCATCTCCGGCATGCTTGTTCAGCAGAGCTGATCCAAGCGGCGACTCGTTTGAGATCAGGCCTTCCTTCGGATTCGCCTCCGCGGCGCCCACAATAGTGAAAGTCTCAGGCTTCTTATTTCCTTCTTTGAAGGTCACTGTGGAGCCAATCTCAATCGTGTCCGACTTATTATTATGCTCAATGATCTGCGCCTTAGCCAGTATGCGCTCAATCTCAATGATGCGCCCTTCGACGAAGGCCTGTTCATTCTTGGCAGCTTCATACTCAGCGTTATCAATTAATTCGTCGCCGCCTTGAATCGCCTCACGTAATCGCAGGGCAACTTCCTGGCGACGCACGCTGATTAGATGCTCCAGTTCGTCTTCTAGTTTCGTCAGACCTTCAGCGGTGATGTAAACATCTTTTCTTATCATTCTAAATCCTGTTTCTATAGTGCTCGCAAACCCTTAGTGAGGTGTTAGCGAATAAAAAACTGAGAGAGATCTCTCAGCGCGCCTTTCCAAATAGTTGCGGCGATGATAGCACAACTTTACTTATCTGTCCAGAATCTTTGGTACTGTCCTATGCATCCTTTATCGCCACAACCCGGAATTTGTGCAGAACACCCATTGTCTTGGAATTTCGCACGGGGTCGAGCTCCTTGTAGACTGACTGCCCGGTTTGCGTTTCCTAAAACCCTTCGGGATTGATCTCCCCTGCCCGAATGAGCAGTGGAATTCCACCTTGTGAATCATGGTAATCACGAAGTTCGGCAATTAATTGGGCATCGTCCTCCCAGAAGGTGGAAAGCTGGGTTTGGTATTCGGTAACGGCGTGAGCCCAGGATTCAATCGCCTCTTCCGTCAACGGTACAAACACACAATCCCCGCTCGGGCGTCCCAACTCCGGCGGCACGTCCCCGCCGCGGGCGGCATAAGGAAAGTCAAAATAGTACGTCAACGGACGTATGAACTTCTCTGCTGCCATGCGAATGATCCGGTGGTCCACATGCCCCCCCATAGCCAGCGGACAATACACCTTCGCCATAGAGATGTCTGCTTCCATGACCGCCCCCATGATTTGCTCCACGAGGTCCATGTCATGCGCATGCACCTCCCCGAAGAGCGCCTCTTCACTCGGATACTGGGGCATAACTTCCGGGTCAGCGCGGTAGATGGCTTCTGGGAAGTTCAAATGGACAACAGCCGATCCTAGGCGGCCGCAGGCCAGCCGGTCTTCGGCTCGGCGAACGGCGATCGGGGGCCCTGCCTTCCCCCAACGGGCGTGCAGGGCCGCCGCCAGCGGTGAGATGTGCCAATCGGGGGGATCTCCGGCGAAGATGGTAAGCACCGAAACCGGCTCACCGCGCGCGTCCTGCATCGCCATTAAACCGCCGCAGGAGAAGACTGCATCGTCCAGGTGCGGCGAAAGATACAGGTGAGCGGTCATATTAGAGATTATATCCCGATTTAATAGGGATTATGTTAGGCAATTTGCTTTACATAAATAGAGATTCGGTCGATTCAAAGCTAAAAGCCGTATGTCAGAGCGCGAATCGATGTCTTGCACTCGTGATGCGACATGCACATCGGGATGCGGCGCCCACGGGATACGCGTAGGGGCGGACCCATGTGTCCGCCCGAGGTGGGTGGCTGCTACGGACCAACCGTTCGGGTTGGTTTACGCCAAGTATAATGCCCGGGATGGTCTCCCTCAATCGCTGTTTCACCCGGCTGAATCGGTATAATTCGTTGACGCTTCCCGCCGCCGAGTGATACAATCGGAGCCGATGCGCCGTTAGCTCAATTGGCAGAGCAGGGGCCTTTTAAGCCCAAGGTCACAGGTTCGATCCCTGTACGGCGCACAACAAAGTCCCGCATGAAATGTGGGATTTTTGCTTTCTATAGGGGCTCTTATCGAAAGAATATCTTGTTTTTCTTCTTTTACCTCTTTATGTAATACTAGTATGAGGTAGTTTTCTTGATATTCAATAGTTGGCCCGCCTTGTTTCATATGCAACAACAAGCTTGGAATCCCGATGAATAACTACTTCTGAAGGAGAGCGACCATTACAGACTCATCATTCTGGAACGACCTCGTTACAAAAACCTTGACCATCTACGCCAACGTGATCTTCGTGGTGCTATGGGTCGGATTCGCCATTGCTTTGATCGTGAATCGGGAGTGGTTGGATGTGCTCTGGAACTGGACGCTAGCGCTGCCATTGCTACCCAAGATCATCGTATGGGTGTTGTTTCTGCCGATCCTGGTAGGGCTGTGGATCTGGGAATCCTCCTGGCCGGTTCTTGGGCGCTTGGTGGGATTGGCCGGCATTGTGGGCTGGACTCTCCTTGCCGTGTACAGCTGGTTTAAGACCTTTCGGTAAATCTGCTCTTACGGACCAGGCATCGAAGCAAGAGATGTATTCTTCGATCATGCCTTAGGACAAGAAGAGGTGAAAAAATGCAGCACGCCATTAATACAATCATGCTTTCATTGCCATTAGGCATGGGGAAAGTAAATTGCTACCTCATCGATTCCGACGATGGTTATATCTTGATCGACACGGGGAGGTCAAATCGTCGCAAGGAACTCGAGATTGCGATAGGGCGCTTGGGCTGCAGACCTGGCTTGCTCACGCCCCTTATTTTAACCCATGGGGATTTCGACCATATCGGAAACGCCGCACGCTTGCTTTGATCCGAAGATTGCTGGGCATGCTCCATGAGAAGATATTGTCCCGTGAGCAGACAAAGCGGCATCGG
>Ga0255053_10002238_pt1 | contig 10361 bp, 8 predicted proteins | sample JV7_2_22_MG_FD_188635 | JGI IMG/M metagenome (GOLD analysis project Ga0255053, IMG submission 188635) | Seawater microbial communities from Jervis Inlet, British Columbia, Canada - JV7_2_22 | ecosystem: Environmental > Aquatic > Marine > Inlet | place: Canada: British Columbia | collected...
AGTGGTCGATTCCAACTTCCTGAACTGGAACATCGCTTCACTCGAGTACCCGACTGCCCGATACACCGAGCAGTCAAGCGGTCCGAGATAGAACAGCCAACAGATGTGGGCGCGGGGGTCAAATAGGGGCCCCCGGCTCCTCCATAACGAATGAGCCGCCTTCGGGCGGCTTATTCGTGGTCAGATCTAGGTGGCTTCCCCCAAATATTGGCGCTCCTCCGCTGAAGATGTTGCCGAAGCCATATGGCGGATCTCGAAACCCAAGAGAAATCCGAAGTCAGTCTGGGAGCGTCTCCCTCGGGAGGCACTCCCAGACGCTTCAACTCGGCCAGGATTTGACCACCCAGATCACTCCAACCGCCAACGCCAGCGCACCTGATCCATACATCAGCCTGGTCACCCACTCCGAGCTGCTGCGACGAACCATCACGCCGAGGCCAAAGGCGAACATGCTCATGCCCACCACGGACGCCACCAGAAACGCCGCAAGGTAGATGACGGCCTGCGTGATTGGCAGCGCCAGAGCCGGCAGGACGCCAAACAGATACCCGGTGCCGGCCATCCCATGAAAGACGCCAACACCCAAAGCTGCGTGATGATGGGTCCGATCGTCGGGCTCATGGGGATGGAGATGCTGATGAGATGTCTCACCGTGCGTGTGGGGGTGATCGTGAATCTCCACCTGACCGGCTCGATAGATGGCCCAGATGCCGACGCCGACCAACAGAAACCCCACAAGAAACTCTGCCCACGTCGACCAGACATCGATATCGACAAGACTTCTCAAAAGGAGCCCCACTCCTCCGACGACAGCCACTCCGATGCCATGCCCCAGACCCCAGAACCCACCAATTCGACCGGCTCGAGATGGGTCTCGCATGGCGATGGGAGCGAGTGCAGCGAGATGGTCAACCCCCGAGAACACATGGAGGATGCCGGCGGCGAGTCCGGTAACGAGTGGAATCATCGACCGGCACCGTAGTTACCGCGGGAACCATCCAATCTACTGGATCATCCAACCCGACATGAGAGAGAAGACAAACACGTTTTGTGAAGATCTACGCGGGTTATGCCCGCGCGAATCTTCACAAAACGTAGGGGAGATCAGTCGGAGACCACCGGAACCTGGGTCATCGCCTCGGTGATTCGGTCTTGTGGGTGCTCGTAATCAACCAGCTCGCCATTGAAGAATGCCTGGTAAGCGGCCATGTCGAAGTGACCGTGGCCACTGAGGTTGAAAAGGATCACCTTCTCTTCGCCCGACTCCTTGGCCTTCTCGGCTTCCGCCATCGCTGACGCCACCGCATGTGTCGGTTCGGGGCCGGGGATGATTCCCTCCGCCTTGGCGAACTTGACTGCAGCGGTGAAGGTCTCCGTCTGATGCAGCGCCTCTGACTCGATGAGCCCCAGCTCCTGGAGATGGGAAACCAGTGGAGCCATTCCGTGGTAGCGGAGCCCACCAGCGTGGATTGGCTCCGGGATGAACGGGTGGCCCAGCGTGTGCATCTTGACCAGAGGCGTCATCTGCCCGGTGTCCCCGAAGTCGAACTGATAGCTGCCCCGTGTCAGGGTGGGAGCCGCCGCCGGCTCGACAGCGCGGATCACCGGATCCATTCTCCCCGCCAGCTTCTCACGGACGAACGGGAAAGCCAGGCCCGAGAAGTTGGAACCACCACCGGCACAACCGATGATCACGTCAGGAGTCTCATCGACCATTGCCAGTTGCTTGAGCGCCTCCTCACCAATGATCGTCTGATGCAACAACACGAAGTCGAGCACCGAGCCCAAGGAGTATTTGACGTCTTCGTTGGTCGCGGCGACCTCAACTGCTTCGGAGATCGCCATACCCAGACTGCCCGGGGTATCCGGGTCCCCTTGAAGAACCGAACTGCCATATTGAGTGTTGTTCGACGGTGAGGGGTAGATCGTGGCCCCGAACGTCTCGATCATTGCTTTCCGTGCCGGCTTCTGGTCGAAGGAAGCTCGCACCATGTAGACCTCGCAGTCCAGGCCGAATAGGGAACAGGCGAATGCCAGGGCAGAGCCCCACTGGCCCGCGCCGGTCTCGGTCGACAGTTTCCTCACGCCCGCCTTGGCGTTGTAATAAGCCTGAGGGACCGCGGTGTTCGGCTTGTGTGATCCGACCGGGCTGACCCCTTCGTACTTGTAGTAGATCCGGGCAGGCCCGCCGATCAGCGCCTCGAGCCCATGCGCTCTATAGAGCGGGGAGGGGCGCCACAGTCGATAAACCTCACGGACCTCCTCGGGGATCTCGATGAAGCTCTCCGGCGACACAAGCTGCAAGATGAGATCCATCGGGAACAGCGGCGCCAGGTCGTCGGGACCAACCGGCTCGTGTGTGCCCGGGTGGAGTACCGGTGGCGGGGGCTGGGGCAGGTCGGGAACGATGTTGTACCAGTGGGTGGGAAGCTCGGCTTCCGGCAGAACGATTTTTGTGGCCATGCGGGCACACTACGCGACAAACACCGGCCATGTCGCTAGATGCGCCGGGTACCTGAGCTGCTTCACCCGAAATGAGCCGATTCACCCAAATACGGGGCGCAGCCATGACGTAGTCGGACTAGTCCTCGGTGGAAGTGGCTGACTTTTCGGCGATCTCGCTGACGATGTCGGCGTTGGCCAGGGTCGTCACGTCGCCGAGTTGTCGGTTCTCGGAGATGTCCTGGAGGAGACGCCGCATGATCTTCCCCGACCTCGTCTTGGGGAGATCGTCGGTGAAGACAATCGATTTGGGCTTGCCTATCGGACCGATGACATTGACCACATGGTCCCTCAGTTCTGCCAGCAGATCGTCGTCACCGGTGACCACGCTCCGCAGAGTGACAAACGCCGCAATCGCCTGGCCCGATATCTCGTCTTTGCGGCCCACAACAGCCGCTTCGGCAACGGCTGGATGACTGACCAGCGCCGATTCCACCTCGGTGGTGGAGATGTTGTGACCTGACACCAGCATGATGTCGTCGACACGACCCAGCAGCCAGTAATAGCCGTCCTGATCGCGCTTGCACCCGTCTCCGGCGAAGTACCGACCCGGAAACCTCGACCAGTAGGTATCGACATATCGCTCATCGTCGCCGTAGATGGTCCGCGCCATCGACGGCCACGGTTCGGTGATGACGAGGAACCCGCCACCCCCAAATGGGACCGACTCGCCGGACTCATCGACGACATCGGCGGCGATTCCGGGGAAAGGAACTGTCGCCGAGCCAGGCTTGGTGGCGACCGCCCCGGGCAGAGGGGTGATCATGATTGCCCCGGTCTCGGTCTGCCACCAGGTGTCGACAATCGGGGCCGAGCCACCACCGATGTGTTTCTGGTACCACATCCAAGCCTCGGGATTGATCGGCTCACCGACCGTCCCCAACAGTCTCAACGACGACAGATCATGCTTCGCCACATGCTCATCGCCCCATTTCATGAAGGCCCGAATCGCTGTCGGCGCCGTGTAGAAGATCGTGACCTTGTAGTCCTCGATGATTTGCCAGAGTCGATCGAAGTCTGGATAGTTGGGAGCACCCTCGTACATCACACCGGTGGTCCGGTTGGCCAATGGGCCGTAAACGATGTAGCTGTGACCCGTCACCCAGCCGATGTCGGCGGCGCACCAATAGACGTCCGAATCCGGCTTGATGTCGAACACATAGGAGTGCGTCGTCGTCACCCCCGTCAGATAACCCCCTTGGGTGTGAACTATCCCCTTCGGCTTCCCGGTGGTGCCCGAGGTGTAGAGGACATAGAGCGGGTCCTCGGCTTTCAACACCACTGGCCGGCACTCGTTTGACTGTCCCTCAACCAGATCGTGCCACCAAACGTCGCGACCGTCGGTCATGGCAACGCCGTGGTCGGTTCGTCTCAGAACAACCACGTGTTCTATGCCAGGTGTCTGGGCAACCGCAGCGTCGGTGTTCTCCTTCAGGGGAACAACGTTGCCTCCACGCCAGGCACCGTCCTGGGTGATGATGATTCTCGCGTCGAGATCGAGAACACGACTCGCCAGCGCATCGGAAGAGAAGCCACCAAACACAACGGAGTGCACCAGCCCGAGACGGGCACACGCCAGCATCGCCATGGGGAGCTCGGGGACCATGCCCATGTAGATGGCAACACGATCACCCGTCTCCAAGCCCAAGCTCTCGAGACCGTTGGCGAGCCGGTTTACGCCGTCAGCGAGGTCCTGATAGGTCAGTGTGCGGCTATCACCAGGCTCGCCAACCCAGTGATAAGCAACCTGGTCGCCGTGCTCGGGCAGGTGTCGATCGAGGCAGTTGTAGGCCAGATTGAGTTCTCCGTCCTCGAACCACTTGAAGAAAGGCGGGTTGGAGTCGTCGAGAACCTCCGTTGGCGTCTTGAACCAGGTGATCCTGTCCAGGGCCTGCTGTCTCCAAAACGCCTGTGGGTCGGCCGCCGCCTCCTCATGGACACCTGATCGTGCGTTGGCCTGAGCGACGAACTCGTCGGATGGCTGGAACGTTCGCTCTTCCTGGAGAAGGTTCTCAAGAGCTTGCGACATGAACTACTCCTCTTCGAGAAAATGATCGCCCGAACCTACCAGTGACCGGGCACGCCACCACATGAGAACACCTGCGAGGGCTGCGGTGTAGAGGAGAAGGTCCCCTGTGTAGGAGTAAATAGTGCGAGATGATGCGATGAAGTGCTCCCCTTCAAAGATCTCCTGGGTCCCTAGACCGGTTGTGAGAGGCGACCCGATGATTGTCGACCTACCCGTGACAGCGGCGTGTATTACCGGCACTCCCAACTCCCGTGATCGCATCTGGCTCATACCAATCAGTTGATCCGACGTAGCGGCATCCGGTCCGTAAGAAGCCTCATTTGTTGCCACCACAATCACATCTGCGCCCGCCCGACGATGTTGAAGGGCGTACCTCGAGAATGCCGCCTCGAAGCTGATCACCGATCCGAGCATGAAATCACCGGTGTCGAAGACCGCCGGCCCATCTCCAGGAATCATGTCTCTTGGCACACGATCCAACGCTGGTATCCAATCAAAGAGAGGGCGAAAAGGGATGTACTCGCCGAATGGAACCGGGTGCTGCTTTCGGTATTCGCCAATGATCTGTCCCTCGGGACTGAAAACGACGTTGGCGTTGACCCACTCAGTCTCGCTTACCGGCCGATCGCTCCCAACGAGCATCCACGAATCGAGACGTTGGGCCTGCGCACCGATTGCCTCGCCCACCCCTGGGTTGAGTACGGGATCGGCATTGGTTGATCCCGTCGATCCTTCAGACCAGACCGTCAGCCACCGCAACGAACTCGGCTTGACCGTCTCGGTCAGCTCGAGGTGCTGTCGGTATGTGCCCAACCGCTCATTGGGAGGACAGTGCTCAAAGGGACAGGGCGTCGAGCCCTGGACAATGGTGGCAATCGGCCCCGGGAAGCTCCGAGTTACATCTGCACTGATCACCACCGTGAGGAGGCCCACCAGACCCAGCGATCCGACAGCCCACCACAACGATGGGACCCATCGCTTCGTGAGTACGACAGCTCCCAACCCGGATACCAGAACAACCAGAACCGTCAACCCGCTCCCTCCGATCAACGGAGCAGGATCGGCGAGAACGGCCACGTCGGACAGGGCATACCCGGCGGCTCCCCATTCGAAACCGCCGGTGGGGAAGTAGTACCGGATCAATTCCATGAACGCCCACCCGCCAACCGCCAGCGTTAGCCAAACACCCGATGTTCGATCGTTGTACTTGACCAGCCACCACCCGTAAGCGACAAAAAAGACCGCCTCAACCGGAACCAGGATCAGGGCAATCAGTTCGAGCTGGGCCAGCCAAGACAGCAACCATCCAAAAAAGACAAAGCCGTAGACCGCGCCAACAACCATTCCCTGCTTGCGTGTCTCAACCAGACGAAGCGCCGTGAGGAATACCGTGACCCCAAGAAGGATGAGCCATCCCGGCCCATAGGGCGGGAACGCCAACACCGAAACCATGGCACCCGCCGCAGCAAGAAGAACCGCTTTCACCGCCGGCAGGGTAGGGAGAAACGCTTTCCTAAGGCATGGAGCGTCGCATGCGATCTTTTGCCGACATAGAAAGCGGATCCGTAGAGTCATGCCCATGTGGGAAGGTGATGTATGGGTTGCTGTCAGGGCCGCCCGCTCCGGTGCCGACATCGTCCAGACTGGCTTCTTCGAGGAACTCGACACCGAGCTCAAGGGAGCGGTGGATCCCGTTACCCAGGTCGATCGCGACGCTGAGGCCGCCATCCGGTCGGTAATCACCTCGCACTTCCCCGAAGACTCCATCTTGGGAGAGGAGGAGGGGGGCGATGACTGGCGCTCGAAACGAGTCTGGATCGTCGATCCGCTCGACGGCACGGTCAACTACGTGCACCGAATCCCCCACGTCGCGGTCTCGATTGCCCTATGGGACAGCGGCAGACCACTCGTCGGCGTCATCATCGATGTCGCCCGGAACGACGAGTATGTGGCGGCTGAAGGCGAAGGGGCCTCGATGAACGGCACACCGATTCACGTGTCCGAAACCGCTCAACTCTCCAACTCGCTGGTCGTCACCGGATTCCCCTACGACCGACAGGAGCACGCCCGCGCCTATCTGAAAGTGGTCGAAGAAGTAATGCTCGTCAGTCGAGGCACCAGACGACTCGGAGCCGCTGCGCTGGACCTCGCCTGGGTGGCAAGCGGCCGTTTCGACGCCTACTGGGAACACGGAGGGAGATACGGCGTCCAGCCATGGGACCTCGCCGCCGGAGCTTTGTTGGTAACCGAGGCAGGGGGGCAGTTCACCGATCACGCGGGCAAGACCGACCTTCTCGAGGGTCCTGTCTTCGTCGCCAGCAACGGGAAGGTGCAGGAGGAGCTCCGGAGCATCGTCGCGCACAACATTCCCGGCCACCTTCTCTGATGTATCACGACCACCACTTCCATCCGTTCGGATACGCCTCGCTGATACGAGGTCTCGAGCTGATGAGCGCGGGCAATCTTGGCGAGGTGTTGGCCCGAGTTCAGAAGCATGCGGAGCAGATCCAAGGTCCTGTCATCGGTCAGCGGCTCAACGACGAGACAGTTACCGAGCTACGACTTCCAACTGCATCGGACATCGATGATGTCGTCTCCGATCGACCGGTCCTTCTCTACCGATACTGCGGCCATATCGCTGTCGCCAACAGCGCAGCCCTTGCACTCGCCGACATCGACGTGGACACTGCCGACCCCCGCGGTGGCTCCTTTGACCGCGACAGGTCGGGAAGACCCAACGGGATACTCAGAGAAACCGCGGTGGGCGTCGTCTCCCGAGCGTTCGCACCGCAAGTAGCGGCCCCGTCGGATTTGGAGATCCTCGACGCCCTCACCGGTCTGACTGAGATGGGCATCGGTTCGATCACCGGAATCGTCTCAGCAGGCGAACCGGTGTGGTGTGGAGTGAGCGATGAGGTCGAGACACTGACCCGGCTGGCACCTGACCTCCCAATCGACATAGACGTACTGGTCATAGCCGAGACGCCTGAGGGCCTGACGAAGGCCAAGAAACAGATTGCCCAGGCCGAAGGCCGAATTCGTTTCCTCGGGTGGAAAGACTTCTCCGACGGGAGCCTCGGGGGACACACCGCCGCGATGTACGCGCCCTATACCGACCGACCCGACACCCGCGGGACCGACCGACTCGACTTCGCCCACGCCGTCGCGATGGGCATGACTTCTCTCGACCTCGGAGGCGTGGTCGCCATCCATGCAATCGGTGATCGAGCCAACGACGCGGTCCTCGATGTCTTCGACAACTTGATCAACCAGGGCGCCGACCCGTCACGGCTGCGTGTCGAGCACGCCTCCATTCTCACCAACCCGACGATTGACCGCATGACAGACCTCGGCGTCACCGCGTCGGTCCAGCCGGCGTTCCTCGCCTCGGAGAAGACCTGGCTGCTGAAGAGGCTCGGAGACGATCGGATGAGTCGGGCCTACCCGTTCAAGTCCCTCGAGGAGGCGGGTGTCACGCTTCTCGGTGGGAGTGACGCTCCGGTTGAGTTGCCCGACCCGACAACGGGGATCAACGCCGCCATCGACAGACACGGCATCAACGCATCGCAGGCCCTCTCGAGAGAAGCCGCAGAGGCACTGTTCAGCCCGCCCGATAGGTGAGATGAACGTCGCTCTTGGGTCGCTACCCTTGCCACCTCCCATGTCGTACTACCAAACACTCACCCCTGCCAAAATCGAAGCTGGGACCGATCGGGCCATAGCCGATGCCCTGGCAGTACTCGACGAACTCGTCGCCCCCAAGAACCAGCGAACATTCGAAAACACGATGAAGCCGCTGGACCGTATCGCCGACATCCTCGCTCACGCCACCACCAAGTACTCCTTTCCCGGGTACGTCCACTCTGACAAGGACATCAGGTCCGCGGCCAAGACCTCAGAGGAGGTGCAGACGAAGTTTGGCGTCGACATGGTCTTCCGGGATGATCTGAACACTGCCGTCAAGGAATATGCCGAAACCGAGGAGGCCAGGAGTCTCCAAGGCGAGAAGGCGCGTTTTCTCGAGTTCTCACTCCGCGACTTGCGTCGGGCCGGCCACACCCTCGATCCCGCCACCAGGGCGGCAGTCAAAGAGAAGACCGAAAGACTCGTCGAGTTGAGTATTCGTTATCAACAGAACATCGATGAATGGAACGACTGGATCCTCTGCACCAGAGAAGACCTCGACGGTCTGCCCGACAGCTTCATCGACGCTCTCGACACAGATGAGGATTCAGGCAAGTACAAGGTCACCATCGCCTACCCGCACCTCATCCCCTTCACTGAGAACGCGACCCGACGCGACCTTCGTGAAGAGCTGCGTTTCAAGTTCCTCACCGTTGCTGTTGAGGACAACAAGAAGATCCTCGACGAAGCCGTCCGACTCCGACAGCAGATCGCCGAGGCGTTCGGACATCCCACGTGGGCTCACCATCGTCTCGATGAACGGATGGCCAAAGACCCCGCTCGCGTAAAGGCGTTCTACGCAGATCTCGTAGATCCGCTGACGGCGAAGGGGAGACAGGAGGTCGCCGCCATCTCGGAGCTACTCGAAGCCGACACCGGCGAGACTCGGGTTCAGCCCTGGGACTGGAGTTACTACGACACACAGCAGCGCAAGACCGACTACGGAGTCGACAATTTCGAGGTGGCCAAGTATTTCCCTCTGCCACAAGTCTTGGACGGAATGTTCGAACTCACATCGGAGATGTTCGGAATCACGTTTCATGAGATCGAAGACCCCGACGTCTGGCATGAGGACGTCCAGATGTTCGCCATCAACGATGCCGCCACCCGAAAGGAGCTATCCCACTTCTACCTGGATCTCTTCCCCAGAGAGGGCAAGTACGGACACGCCGCCGAATTCCCGATGATCCTGAGCCGTCTACTCGAAGACGGGTCCTATCAGAACCCGCTTTGCGCAATGGTCGCCAACTTCACCAAGCCGACCAAGGACACACCATCTCTGCTACAGCATGGTGAGGTGGAGACGTTCTTTCACGAATTCGGACACGTGCTCCATCAGAACCTGGGAAGGACCGAGCTGGCGAGATTCGCGGGCACCAATACCGAACGGGATTTCGTCGAAGCGCCCAGCCAGATCATGCAACATTGGATCTGGCGCTCCGACGTTCTCAAGCGGTTCGCCAGGCATTACGAAACAGGAGTCCCCATCCCCGACGAGCTCGTGGATCAGCTAGTCGCGGCAAGACAACTCAACAAGGGTCTGCACCAATTGAAGCAGATGCAGTACGGATGGTGGGACCAGGAAATCCATGGAGGGCCCGACCGAGACCTTGATGCAATCCAGAAAGATGGCGCCAGGATTTCGCTCCTGGCTCCACATGAGGGAACATATCCCCTCGCCTCGTTCGGACACCTCATGGGTGGCTATGACGCCAGCTATTACGGCTACATGTGGTCGGAGGTTTTTGGAGACGACATGTTCTCCAAGTTCGAACAAGCTGGCGTCACAAACCCCGAGGTCGGCATGGCTTACAGAGAGGCTGTACTCGCGAAAGGTGGAACGGTCGACGGTGGCCAACTGCTCAGAGACTTCCTCGGCAGGGAGCCGAACAGTGAGGCTTTTCTGCGCAAGCTGGGGATCTCGGGAACCCAATAGGAGGATCTGAACGTCCAAATACCGAAAACCGACGGGCTGAATTTAGCTCCGGTTAACGGGTCGGACTGGCACAATTTGAGTGCACGGTCAAGGATTAGGGATAATCCAATCAGGAATCACCTGAAGCAAACAGACGTTTGATCAATAGCGGCCCATACCAGGAGGGCCAGATATGACTGACACAGTAAGAGGAGCAGCCATCAAGGGGGT
>Ga0255053_10002240_pt1 | contig 10357 bp, 5 predicted proteins | sample JV7_2_22_MG_FD_188635 | JGI IMG/M metagenome (GOLD analysis project Ga0255053, IMG submission 188635) | Seawater microbial communities from Jervis Inlet, British Columbia, Canada - JV7_2_22 | ecosystem: Environmental > Aquatic > Marine > Inlet | place: Canada: British Columbia | collected...
CTTGCATTTTTTATTGGGTTTTTACAAATATACTCAGCCAAATTTCGCCGGAAAGGTGTGGTGACCGGAATTCTGTACCGAAGGGTTCGTCATCCCCAGTATCTGTTTCTCGCTATTTCCGGATTGGGCCTGCTTCTATTCTGGCCGCGCTTTTTTATCCTTATTCTGTATGTCAATATGTTATTTGTCTATTATCTGCTGGCACGGCATGAGGAACAGCGCATGCTTGAGCAGCATGGAGGCAGCTATCGAGCATACATGGATCAAACGGTCATGTTTCTCCTGGGCGAGCCCGGCAGGAAAATTTTCCGCAGCCTTTTCGGTTGGAGCAATTCAAAAGGGTCGGCGCTGGGGCTGGCTTACGCGGTCGCGCTGGCCCTGGTCGTTACTGTGGCGTTCGGGCTGCGCAGCTACACAATTTCCCAAACATCGATAACACCCATTCCTGAAAAACAACTCATGGCGGTTTCGATAGTGCCGCAGCCGGATGAATCCATAAAAAATATTGTCGAAATTGCCTTTCGGGACAGTGCCGTCTCCGAAGCGATCCAAAACTTACAGCAGAAGGGGCACAAAGGGTTCATGGTCCATCTCATGCCCAGGCAGTACATGATGCAGGGCCTTTTCGCTCAACCCGATATGTCCGGTATCCAAAGGAGGCACAGACCTTTGTTTGGTGCTGTAATCGGTTTTTTCTTTCCTTTTTTTGGGAGCCGTGATCACGGTGAAATGATGGGTTTCATGGGTGACGGCACTATGCGGTTGATTTTCTCGCAACTGACCTGGCCGAACGGGGAGTATGCTTCCGCCGACAAAGCGCTGGCTTTCACTGTCAAACATTTGCCCCTGTTGCGCGTAGATGTCGAAACAGAGAATGGCAAGGTGCTGAATGTTGAACACACGGCACCGCGAAATTACTGGGGCCAAATGCCGATGCCGGTGTTTTGAGTCGGAAAAACAAGTCTTATTTCTTGCAAGAAGCGGACCGCTCCACCATTCCGATCACCCGAAAAAATTTTTTCCAAAACCTTTATTTAAGCATGCCCGGGTTTTAACCGTTACCAAATCGGAAGACCAGATTAATGGCATGATAGAAGCTAATATACGTGTTGATAAGCAGCGTAAAGGCTGGGCTGTATGTTACCAAAAAGAGATAATTTCGACCTTAGAAGCCCTCACAGGGCCTCAGAGAGAATTTGGATAGGTGGTAATAAGGGCAGCTTGGTTGATTAAATAATCTAAAAATTATAAGATAATTATTATACCAGTTTGGCTCCTGTCATAATTACGCTCCAAAAACTATCTCGACCTTGGACAACGACTAAATTTCAGTCTTATTTTTGCTTATTGGAAATGGTACCGTTGTTGTGATACCATTAGTGTATCTGGATTAATACTATTTTGAACGTACACTCTCAATGTATCCGCAATGCGACTCGAAGTTGCGTATTTTGACGGGTACCCTTACCAAGTTGATGGAATAAAATCAAACTTCACCTCAAAGGAGAAATACAATGGATGAAAATCAGATTGTTTGGAATGAAAAGGTAGCTGAAAAACTAATAAATAAATTGGAAAAGCGCCGCATGGAGGGCAGTTATGCTGCCACTGCCGCTAAGGCCAAAGAAGAAGTCATCGCCATGATTACGCCAGGAGCATCGGTATTTCGATGCGGCACCATGACCGCGGGAGAAACAGGACTCTGGGAGTCCATCACCGAGCTGCCGGAGGTCAAACTTATTGATCCCTACGAGCCGGGAATACTGCCGGAAGAGGGTTTAGCACGCCGACGACAAGGGATGACTGCTGATTTCATGATTGCAAGCTCCAATGCGGTCACATTAGACGGAAAATTAGTCAACCTTGACGGCATGGGCAACCGCGTGGCGGCAATGGCCTTCGGGCCCAAAAAGGTTATCCTCATGGTGGGTATGAATAAAGTCACCCCCGATCTGGAATCCGCCATGGCCAAAGTCAAGCACTATGCCGCACCGGTCAATAACATCCGCTTGGGACTGAAGAATCCTTGTGTGGAGACCGGTTTGTGCAGTGATTGCAAATCCCCCACTCGCATTTGTAACATGTGGAGCATCATCGAAGGCCACATGATCGAAAAACGCATCCATGTGAAACTGATCGGTGAGTCTATGGGGTATTAGGGCAGAGCCTCTTCCCAGGGTTTATGCATTTGAACTTTTTTTAGGTTTTATGACACATGCAACGGGCAAAAACGATTTTGAGTATTGATGGAAAGAAATTTCAGGCTATAGATACATCAAATTTTGGTCTGAATTTAGAGGATATCACAGGTTTCTTAAAACCTGAGGTACTCTCATAATACATCCAATCGACTGATATATGGTTTTCTGCAAAGATAACCAAATTTAAACACCCCTTCAAAGCATAAATAAATTTGTCTCAAATTGTTTTACTTTGATTATCCTTGACCTCCTAGGCCCATTTGGCTATTAATTATATTCACAATACACCATAATTGCTCGAATTTTCGTTCTGAAACCTCAAAAAAGGGGGATTTTCTATGCCTCAAGAAGGTTTTAAACGTAAACTCACCGCTATTCTAAGCGCCGATGTCGAAGGCTACAGTCGCCTCATGGACGATAATGAAGAGGCCACTGTCCGCACACTTACCTCTTACCGCACAGCAATAGCTGACCTTGCCCAACAATTCCGTGGTCGTGTAGTGGATACACCAGGTGACAACGTTCTTGCTGAGTTTACCAGTGTTGTGGATGCCGTAAACTGTGCGGTAGAAATCCAGCGAGAACTTGCTGAACGGAATGCAGAGTTAGCTTACAATCGTAAGATGGAGTTTCGTATCGGAGTCAATCTTGGCGATGTCATCGAAGAGGAAGGTCGAATTTACGGTGACGGTGTCAATATTGCAGCCCGTGTAGAATCTATAGCCGAAGCTGGTGGTATATGCATTTCGGGTAGGGCATACGATCAAGTAGCGAATAAACTCGGATTAGAATACGAAAACCTCGGAGAACATCAAGTTAAAAACATCAGCACGCCAATACGGGTATACAGGGTACTGTCCTTGCCAGGCGCAGCTGCTCACAGGGTAGTTCAAGCGAAAGAAACTTTAGGACGAAGATGGCGTAAAATTGTTTTATCATCCGCTGCAGTGGTAATTGTGGTTGTCGTTGTCTTGGGAGTTTGGCAGTTTTACATACGTCGCCCATCCGTGGAGCCCGCCTCAGTCGGAAAAATGGCTTTTCCATTACCCGAAAAACCCTCCATTGCAGTGCTTGCCTTTGACAACTTGAGCGGAGACCCGGAACAGGATTACCTGGGCGATGGAATCGCAGAGGATATTATTACTCAGCTCTCCCAAATTTATAACCTGTTCGTGATCGCACGCAGCTCCAGTTTTAGTTATAAAGGCAAAAAGGTCAAAATCCGGCAGGTGGCCGAGGAGCTCGGAGTAAAGTATGTGCTGGAGGGAAGCGTGCAGAAATCAGGTGACCGGGTGAAAATCACGGCCCAGTTAATTGATGCCATCACGGGAAAACACTTGTGGGCGCATCGTTACGACCGTGAGGTTAAAGACTTTTTTGCCATCCAGGATGAGATTACCCGTGAGGTGGTGGAGGAACTGGCCGTTAAGCTGGTCGAGGGTGAGGGTGAACGCGTAGGGTTGTCGGGCACTCAGAACTTGGAAGCGTGGACTTACTTCCGAAAGGCATTAGCACAGCACTACCGTTTTACCCCGGAGGCGCATCTCCAAGCCCGCAAGCTCTATAAGAAGGCAATCGAGCTGGATCCTGATTTTCCAGGGGCCTACACAATGCTGGGTTGGACCTATGCAATTAAAGTAAGATTTGGTTGGAGCAAGTCCCCAAAAGAGGACTTGAAGCGGGCCGAGGAACTCGCTAACAAGGCCTTGGCCCTGAATGACTCCGCTCCAAAGACGCATAGCATGCTGGCCTATATATACTTCCTCAAAAGGCTGTATGATAAGGCTATCCAGCATGGACAAAGTGCTATTGCCCTGGCGCCAAGCATAGCCGATTCGCACGCCATATTGGCCGATACTCTGATGTATGTGGGACGGTCGGAGGAAGCCATAGAGGAGATGACAAAAGCTATGCGTCTTGCCCCGTTTTATCCGAGTTGGTATTTGCACAGTTTAGGACAGGCTTATTACTCGGCAGGACGATTCGAGGAGGCGATACAAGCGTTTGAGGAACTTCAGAAACGTGTCCCCGGTCGAAAACATTACTACCTCTGGATGGCGGTGATTTATAGTGCCTGGGGACGGGAAGAGCAGGCCCGGGCAAAAGCTGAGCAATTCTTGCGAAAAGCGCCGACGTATTCCTTAGAGAACTTTCGAAAAAGGTTGCCCTACAAGGACTCAACGGAAGTCGAACGTATTCTTAACTTCGCGCGCAAGGCGGGTATACCGGAAACACCACCCCTGCCACTTCCCGCTAAGCCCTCCATCGCTGTCCTTCCTTTTGCCAACATCAGCGGCGACCCAAAGGAAGACTATCTCAGTGACGGGATCACCGAACAGATTATCACGGCTCTGTCCAAAACACCACGGATGTTGGTGATTGCCCGCAATTCGGTCTTTACCTACAAAGGAAAGCCCGTGATGGTGCAGCAAGTAAGCAAGGAGCTGGGTGTGCGGTATGTGCTGGAAGGGAGTGTCCAGAGATCGGGAGACAGGCTGCGAACCACGGCTCAGCTTATTGATGCCAAGACGGGGAATCACCTATGGTCAGAACGCTATGATCGGGATCTGAAAGACCTATTTGATCTCCAGGATGATATCACGAAGAACGTCATAATGGCCTTGCAGGTTAAACTGACACTGGGCGACAGTGCTCGTATCTACGGTAAAGATACAGCCAACCTGGAGGCTTACCTTAAGGTCATGAAGGGGGTACTCCATTTACGTCGCTTTAATAAGGATGATAATGAGATATCCCGACGGTTAATTAGAGAAGCAATTGCATTGGACCCCAATTATGCTTACGCATATGTACTATTGGCCTGGACTTATTACAATGAAGCCAATCATTTATGGACCAAAACGCCGGCAAAATCATATGAGAAGGCCATAGAACTGGCCAAAAAGGCGATCTCCCTTGATGAACAAAATGCCCTCGCTTACCTGGTGTTGGCCAATGTCTATGCTATGACAGGACAATTGGAGAAGGCAATGGCGGCGGGAAAGAAAGGCCTCTCTCTCGATCCCGCCAACTCTCTGGTAAATGTTACCTTTGGCATGGCTCTATATAATGCGGGCAAGTTCAAGGAGGCTATTCCGTTGATTAAGAAGGCGATACCTATAGACCCCAAACACCCAAACTGGTACCTGTGGTTATTAGGTATGTCCTATTTCTATACAGCCCAGCAGGAGGAGGCTATCACGGTATTTAAAAAATGGATCAGTCGCGAGCCCTCGTATGCTGATGCTCATGCCTCTTTAGGGCTTGCCCTTACCGCTGGGGGCAAGCCGGAAGAAGCCGTTGAGATGTTTAAGAAGGCGTTGAGCCTTAAGCAGGATAGACCAGGTTGGCACGTAGGCGGTTTAGCCGTTGCCCGCCTTGCGGCTGGACAGCCTGAGGAAGCGATTGCAACACTGCGCGAAGTACTCAGTCGCGACCCTGAAAATGGTGCAGTATGTCTATGGTTGTCAGTAGCTCTAACCTCTGAAGGGGAGTATGAGGAAGCTCTTTCGATGGCAAAAAAGGCCGTAAGTCTCAAGGAAAAAGGACTCAGCGGTACCTCACCCACTGCCACTTTCTATTGGCGTCTGGGAATCTCATATCAAATGATGGGTCAGTATGAGGAGGCGATTGAAGCATTTAAGAAGGTGATCGGTTTCGGGCCCGACTATGTGTATGCGCACGTGGGTTTGACAGCATCTTATAGCTTGGCAGGTCGTATGGTAGAGGCCCATACTGAAGCCGCAGAGGTTCTTAGAATAAACCCGAAATTCTCTTTAGAGGGTATCGCTAAGAACGGTTTTTATAATTTCAAAAAAGCAGACAAGGAACACTTTATCAACGCCCTAAGCAAGGCTGGTCTGAAGTGAAGGTAAGCGATTGGCAATTTGTTGAATTTAAGATGAATTCGACAACCTGTATTAATGCTCCATTCTGATTTATTCTGTTTGAAATAATAATGAAACTATCCCTTTAAAATTGCATGTATTCCATACAAACTACAGGTTTTTGAAACCCAATAATTATTGTGATATCGTTAAAAAAAAAGATGATATCAACGGTTATGGCGCCTCTGTGTTTATCTCATAGTATCAGCAACCGGCTGATATTTGGTTTTCTGACAAAAACCTTCAAAATACCGCAAAAACATCATCCAGAAACAAGCCACAAGATTGTGTTTATCCATCTAATTGACATTGAACCATAATTAGGCTATTTCCAATTTAACCATCCAACATTACTTCAACATCTTTCAAACTGCTTAACCCTTTAAGTGAGGGGCACAAATATGCACTGCTCGAAATGTCAGTTTGAGAATCCAGAGGACTCCAGCTTCTGTCTTGAGTGTGGCCAAAAACTTGAACGAAATTGCCCTCAATGCGAAAAAGCATTGCCCGTTGGTGCTAAATTCTGCAATGGGTGCGGTTATAAGCTGACAGCAACGCCAGTTCAGGTTCCCAAAGACCTCTCTTTTGATGAAAAGCTCGAAAAGATTCAGAAATACCTTCCGAAGGGAATTACCGAGAAGATCCTAGCCCAAAGAGACAGAATTGAAGGTGAACGGAAACAGGTTACGGTAATGTTCTGCGATATGGAAGGGTTTACACAACTCTCCGAGAGACTCAGTCCTGAGGAAGCTTACACAATCATGGATCAGGTTTATGAAATCCTTATTCACAAGGTCCATGACTATGAAGGCACGGTCAATGAGATGACCGGTGATGGGATTATGGCCCTTTTCGGTGCACCGATCGCTTTGGAAGATGCGCCTCAACGGGCGATCCGCTCAGCCTATGCCATTCACAGGGAAATGTCTCGATTCAACGACAGAATGAAGCAAGAAGAAGAAAATCTTCCGCCTCTTAAAATGCGGATCGGCATTCATACCGGACCAGTGGTTGTAGGAACACTGGGAAACGACCTCCGAGTGGAGTTTAAAGCAGTGGGAGACACGGTGAATCTGGCTTCCCGGATGGAAGGGTTGGCAGAGCCCGGAACAACCTATGTCTCTGATGATACCTTCAAGCTAACTGAAGGGTTTTTCCGGTTTGAGGCTTTAGGAGAAAGAGAGGTCAAAGGTAAAAGAGAATCTGTCAATGTTTTCCGTGTCATTGCCCCCAGCAGCCGAAGGACACGGTTTGATGTTAGTGCCGAACGAGGTTTAACCCCATTTGTTGGCAGGGGAAGAGAGCTTGAGTTGCTATTGGATGGTTTTGAGCGAGCCAAAACAGGTCGAGGACAGGCTTTTTCCATTGTATCTGAGGCCGGGGTGGGCAAATCCCGGCTTTTATATGAGTTCAGAAAGGCCGTATCAAACGAAGATGTTACGTTTCAGGAGGGCAAATGTCTCTCTTACAGTCGAGATGTAACCTATCATCCGGTAATCGACATCGTGAAATCCAACTCCGATATCAAAGAGGGCGATGGGGATTCTGAAATCAGGGAAAAGCTCAAACGGGGTCTGAACATTATAGGTGTCGATGAGGCTTCAACCCTGCCATATCTCTTGGAACTCTTATCGGTCAAAAAGAGTGGTATCGACACAAGGGCCTTGAGCCCTGAGGCAAGGAAGGATCGAATTATTGATGCATTAATTCGAAGTAATATTAAGGCTTCCCAGGGCAGACCGCTGATCATGGCCATTGAAGACCTTCACTGGATTGATAAAAGTTCTGAGGATACTCTGAAAGCCCTGCTTGATAGTATATCAGGAGAAAAGATATTTCTTATATTCACCTATCGGCCGGAGTATGTGCACACCTGGGGGGCAAAATCGTATCACAGTCAGGTGAACCTGAACCGGCTTTCCAACCTGGAAAGCCTTGCGATGGTGAGTCACCTCTTGAGTAGCGAATCTATCGATGGGGATCTTGAAAATTTGATTCTAGAAAAAACTGAAGGAGTGCCTTTTTATGTCGAGGAGTTTATTCGGACACTAAATGATTTAAAGATCATCGAAAGTAGAGACGGTCAATACGGCATCATTAAAGATATTCAGGAAATCACCATCCCATCAACGATTCAAGATGTGATCATGGCCCGGGTGGATGCTTTACCGGAAGGGGCAAAGGAGGTGATTCAAACCGGGTCGGTCATTGAAAGAGAATTTAGTTATGAATTGATAAAGCGAGTGACGGGCCTTTCAGAGCAGGAACTTCGGTTCCGTCTGTCTATTTTAAAGGATTCAGAGCTTCTTTTTGAAAGAGGCATCTACCCTGATACCCTATATATCTTCAAACATGCCCTGACACGGAAGGTGCTTTACGATTCAATATTAACCCGGAAGAAAAAAGAACTTCACAACAAAATCGGTCAGTCCATAGAACACATATACAAAGACAATCTTCACGAACATTCTGCTGTTTTAGCAGAGCATTTTATCAGCAGTGACAATTTTGAGAATGGTGCAAAGTATTGCCGATTAGCTGGGAAAAAGGCTGAAAAGGCCGTTTCTCTTAATGACGCAATTGCTTATGGCGAAAAACAAGTAACCTGTCTGGAGAGATTACCAAAGACAGAAGGCTTGGAAAAGAATATTATCGATGCAAGGACGGGTCTTGGCCTTTTTTATATGCAAATGGGTCATTTTGCTAAGGCAAAAGCGATTTGTGATCCGATAATCAAGCTGGCAGAAAGCAGTGATTACAAAAGAAGGATTTCTCACATATACAGTATATTAGGGGTTTATAGGGCATACATTACTGAAGATATTGCAAAAGGGTTGGAGTACTTGAAGAAGGCATTGAAGATTGGGTCAGAACTAAGTGATCACCTTACTTTGGTACTTGCAAATCAGTGGATGGGGTACTGTCAAGTTTTTTGTGTAAAATTTTCATCAGCCAATTTTTGAAAGAATGGCAGGTTCTTACGCACTTTTCCTATAGGGTTTGATTTCCAGTGTAACTCCATTTTAAGACAGATAAATGCCAGGAGAGTGTAGCAGGCGTTCTCCCCAGCTACGATCTCCATCGGCTTTGTTCTGCGTTTAAATTCTTTGTTAAGGCGTTCAATAATGTTCGTAGTCCTTAAAGAAATCCACTCTTCCTCCGGGCAGATAAAAAACGTCAAGCATGCTTCTATGGAGTTTTCCAGACATTTGACGGCAGACGGAAGATCTTTCTGCCATTTCTCTTTAAAGATTTCAAAAAACTCCATAGCTTTCGGTTTTGACGAGGCATAGAAAATGGACCGCATATCATCTGCTACAGCCTTTTTCAACTTCCTGGGTACTTTGGCCAGAACATTTCGAGCTACATGGACCTGGCATCTCTGGACTTTGGCTTTCGGAAACTCTTCCTTAAATACCTTCTCCAGACCAGGCAATCCATCCATTGCCCCCAGAACCATGTCGTTTCCGTCCAGACCTCTTTTCTTTAAATCTTTGAAAAATTCACGCCAGGTAGGCGCGGACTCCTTATCCCCTGCCTGGAAGCCCAGCACCTGTTTTCGACCTGTTTTTGCAACTCCAATGGCTACCAGCACTGGAACCTTCTCTATGCTCCTATCGATGCGCATGTCGAAATTAACACCATCGAGAAAGATATACTTGATGGGCTCGCCGGATAGATCGCGGGTTCTCCATTTCTCTACAGCCTCTATCAATTCCTTATTGGCGTTACTGACCTCCGTTGGAGATACCTTACGCCCGATCAGCCGCTCAGACATCATCGAAAGACTTCGGGTGCTGACACCGGTTAAAAACATAAAACTCAGATCCTGCCGGAGTTCGGCCTCATACCGTTTGCTCCGGGGGATAACCTGGGTCTCAAATTCACCCTTACGATCTCTTGGCACCTTAACCTTGACATCGCCAATACCTTTTAATGTGAAGTTACGGCCATAGGATCCATTGCGATGATTGACATCTCCTTGAGCATGCTCATACCATTGCCGCCCAAGAAATTCAGTACGTTCCACGTCCATCAACTTGGTCAGGTATTCACCGACGCTCTCTTTAATCTCTACGCGGATCATCTTAAAAATATTCTCCGGCTGCTGCTGGATTTCCTTGAAAATGTTCACAACCTCTGGTACGCTAATTTCTACTTTCATGGGTGCTTCTCCTTTCTTTTGGGATTTTGCGATAAAACCCTTTTAAAGGAAAAGCACCCTTTTTTATACCCTTTTAAAATTTACACAAAATATTATACACTACC
>Ga0255053_10002242_pt1 | contig 10356 bp, 10 predicted proteins | sample JV7_2_22_MG_FD_188635 | JGI IMG/M metagenome (GOLD analysis project Ga0255053, IMG submission 188635) | Seawater microbial communities from Jervis Inlet, British Columbia, Canada - JV7_2_22 | ecosystem: Environmental > Aquatic > Marine > Inlet | place: Canada: British Columbia | collected...
GAGTGGAATAACCTCGAGGGCGGTGCCGAGGTCGCGGAGGTCTTCGAGGAGATGGCCGAGTTCTTCGAGGAGATCCGCGACAGCGTTCCGATGTTCGGCGAGGGCGGTGGCGCCGATCAGCCCTTCTTCGAGCTCATGAAAGGACTGGGCGGCTTCGCGGTCGTCGCCCGCGATCTCGACGACGACGGCGACCTCGTGATGCTGACAGTCCTGAGTTTGGCCAGGACGCAGAACCTCAATCTGAAAGACGACGGCCCTCCATCGGAATACAAGCGGCGTGAGATGTTCGGAGGGCAATAGCGCTCCGCAGCTGCGAACAGCCCTCCGTCCAGGATCAGGCCCGACAAAAAGGTTAAACTTTCGGCGTGGCCGATACAAAGAAATCGAAGAGGCGACAACGACGGGCGTGGATTCTGCCGCTTGTCACTGCCGTACTAGCTGCGTCGGCCTTCGTCGCGCTGATAGTCATCCTTACCTGGCCGGATGTGGCGGCTCTTGCCGAACGGAAACCAAAGACCACAGCATTCATCGAACAGGCACGATCTCGCGGCACCGAGGTCGACTGGCGCTGGGTCTCGGCCGGGTCGATCTCGTCCGATCTCAAGAAGGCCGTGCTGGTCGCCGAGGACCTGAGCTTTTTCAAACACAACGGGTTCGACACCCACGAGATCCGGATTGCGGCGCGGGAGGCGGTTCAGGGTAAAAGGGTCCGCGGCGCGTCGACCATCACCCAACAGTTGGCCAAAAACCTGTGGCTGTCCCCATCCCGCTCACCGGATCGAAAGCTGCGCGAGATCGCCCTCACCGGGCAGCTGGAGCGCCACCTGTCGAAACAACGCATCCTCGAGATCTATCTCAATGTGGTCGAGTTCGGTCCCGGCATATACGGCGCCGAGGCTGCCGCCCGCCGCTATTTCGACAAATCCGCCGCCGATCTGAATCCGGAACAGGCGGCGCGCCTCGCTGCCGCTCTGCCGCGCCCGTCGAAGTGGAATCCGGGTGTCGAAAGCCGCGGCTACGAAAAGAGTGTCTCGCGGATTCTCACTCTCATGGAGCAGTGCGAGTGGCTCGAAAAATGGCTTTGATCCGGTAGTACAATAGCCGCGAATAACTTATTCCCATTCTGGAGGTCCGTCATGAAAAGCATGATTCGTTTTGCCATCGGAGTCGCAGTCATCGCGCTCGCAGCCTGCGCGCCGGCCGACCCGCCGCCCGCGAAAGACCCTGCGCCCCAGGGCCTCGAGAACGGCTCCTTCACAGCCCAGCTCAACGGCTTCGACATCCACTACGAAGTCCACGGTCAGGGACCGGTATTGATGGTCCTATCGCAGTCCTGGGGCCTCTCACTCGAAGGGTTGCGCGCCCTCTATACGCCGCTCGAGGAACAGCTGACGATGGTCTACTTCGATCCCCGCGGCATGGGTGAGTCGTCTTCAATCATCGAAGAAGCGGACATGGGGATGGCCGCTGTGCGAGCCGACTTCCACGCCCTTCGCGAACACCTCGGCCTCGAGAGCGTTAACGCTATCGGCTGGTCGAACGGCGCCATGAACCTCATCATGCTGGCGGCCGAGAGCCCGGAGACCATCGATGCGGCAATTTTTGTTCACGGAGCAGCCAGCTTCACCGAGGAGGACAACGCAGTCTGGGCCCAAACCTATCCAGATTTGATGCAAGAATATACGCAGTTCATGCAGGAGATCCAAAGCCCTGACCTCAGCGATCAGCAAAGGACCGAAATGATGCGGTCTCTGTGGCTCGACGAGTATTTTCCGCTCATGACCGCGGATCCCGAAAACGCGCCAGCCATGTTCGACCGGCTCTACGGAGAAGCGGAGTTCAGCTGGCCGCACTCCGAATATTCCCAACGCGAGTACCCAACCTTCGATGCGCGCGACAAGTTGCCGCTGATCACGGCCCGTTGTCTCGTCATCGCAGGGTCGCACGACATGATGACTGTGGAGAAGGTGGGTGAACTGAGCGGCGGACTGACAGATTCAGAGTTCGTGGTCTTCACCGCCAGCGGCCACTTCTCTCCGGCGGAAGAACCGGACACTTTCAAGGACCTCGTTTTCAGATTCCTCGGAGTCAATTAGGCCTGTCCGCGACCTCTTCAACCGGGGGGCCGGGATCGGCCTTCTGCGCCTCGGTCCTGCGGTCCACGGGCCCCTCAGCAGGCCCGGTGTACTTCGCCAGGAGTCGGCCGAAGGGAAGCTTGAAATCGAGCCGGTAGAGCTTTCTCTTCACATCCGGGTCAATCCAGTAGATGAACTCGCCCCTGCGCGAGAACATCTCGCCATCGGCGGTGAGCGGCTGCACTCGGAGAAGGTTCATCTTGCCGTCCGCGGTGTTGAACCGCTTGAGTTCGCCGACCTGGGTCCCGGTCACGGTGACACCGTGGTCGGTAAGCAGGTTGAGGTCGAAAGTCGATCCCGGCTTTCCGGCAAGCACCCTCCCTCGGAAGACGTAGGCCAAGGGATCGAGAGCCGCTTCGGCTTCGAGAGGCACCGTCTTGACCTTGCCGTGCTTTTCGGCCCTCACCACGCCCTTCTCGTAATCGATGTGATAGCGCCTGATCTTTCGCCGGCCCCTCTCGGTGATGTCGCTCTCATACGCGAGCGTGCTCATCGTTTCCGCGTCGACCCACGAGTCGATCTGTCCGTCGACCCTGTAGATCTTGTTGAAAAATCTCGTGTTGCACGCGGTCATGACGACGTGGTAGGCGGGCCTGCCTTTGTACTCCTCGAGGCGGCTCTCGAGCGTCATGTGGCCGCAGGTGATCCCCAGATACTCGATCTTGTAGTGATACGGACCCTCGGTAGGAAAGGCGGGCAAAGCCTCCGGTTCACCGGAAGATTGCGGTTCGGCCCGGTAGACGAAGACCGTGGTCATCACCAGAATAAGCACCGCCAGCCCCACCCCGAGCGCCACCCGCGGACGACCCATCAAACTCACCGCGACACCTTACCTTGAACCTTGTCCGTCACCGCACCGTCGGCGGTGCGGCGGTTGCGATAGAGCGAGCCGTCAACCGCGGCCGCCATCCGATCGGCATCGAGACCTCCGCCGACGAAATCGGCGATACGCCGGGCTTCAGGCGCAGGCTCGGCGACGACATTCGCGTAGTCGAGGTAAAGGGTTTCGAAATACGGCCGGAACCGCAGTTGGAACTGGACTTTCTCCAGGTGCGCCTCGTACATCGTCAGCAGGTCCTGATCGTCGGTGTGGGACTCCTCACCGCGCCGGCCGAGCATTTTGGTCTGCGACGCAAGCACCTCGTGCAGGTTGCGACGCATGAACACGACCTTGTAGGCGTTGCTCGCCGGCAGGTGGTTGAGGAGCGACGACACCACTTTGATGACCTTACCCCGGACGCCGTCGAGCCACTCTTTGTCCTCCATCTCGGCGAGATCCTTGACCCGCTCGTCTTCGTAGTAACCCTTCGGATTGTCCTCGTCGGCTGTGCGGATGTTGTCCACAACCAGCTCCATGCCGCCGGCTTCGAGCATTTTCATGGCCATGGAGGTGCCGGAGCGGGGCAGGCCGGAGACAACCACTACCGGCCGGCCATACTTCAGTCGCCTCGCGACTCTGTTCAGGATCGATGCCATCGTCGTTGACTCCCTGGGGCGGGCCGGAATAGGTTCCGTGATCCACCGCGTTTCCAATAACTTGAGACCTTATCACGCAGTTATACGAAGAATCCGCGGACCCGCCGTAGCGGGTATATTACAATGCCGCGGCCGAGAGCCCACCGAGAGATCGAGGTTTGAGGCCAATCGCCTGATTTCGGGAGTTTCATGACGACAACGTCGGATCAATCTGGGTTCGGGATGCCGTGCATCCGTCCGGCCGCCCTCCTGCTGGCGTGCATCGCCATTGCTGCGCCGTCCACGGCCGATGCCTACATCGGTCCGGGAGCCGGCTTTGCTGTGCTCGGCTCGTTCGCAGTGCTCTTCGTCACCATGCTTCTGGCTGGTGCCTCACTCCTGGTGTGGCCGTTTCGCATGTTGTGGCGTGCGATCCGCCGCCGCACCAAAAGCAAACCTCTGGTCAAACGGCTTATCGTGTTGGGTTTCGACGGCCAGGAAACGACGATTACCGAAAGGATGATGGCCGAAGGTGAGCTCCCCAATTTCCAGAAGCTCGCTGAAAGCGGTTGTTACAGCCGGCTGCGCTCGACCTTTCCCTCGATCACCCCGGTCGCCTGGTCCTCTTTCACCACGGGCACAAATCCCGGCAAGCACAATATCTTCGATTTCCTCGACCGCGATCCCCGTACCTATCTGCCGAGGCTGTCATCCACCGAGATCGGATCGGTGGACAGGGTCCTCAAGCTCGGCAAACTGAGAATCCCACTCGCCAAACCTTCGATCCGCCTGCTGCGGAAGTCAAAACCCTTCTGGACGATCCTCGGCGAGCACAACATCTGGAGCACCATCATCCGGGTGCCGATCACATTTCCTCCGGACAAGTTCTACGGCGCCCAACTGGGCGCGATGTGTATTCCGGACCTTCTCGGAACCCAGGGCACCTTCCTCTACTTCTCGACCCGTTCGGGTGGTGAGACCTTCCAGGAGGGCGGACTGCAATTCGGGCTCAGCTCGAACGGTTCCGAGATCAGCTTCGAGGGAACCATCGAGGGCCCCGAGAACTCCTTCCTCGAAGGCAACCCGCCGATGACCCTGCCGCTTCACATCGATGTTGATCGTAAAGCCGGCCGTGCACTGGTATCGGTCAATGGCGACACGGTAGAGCTGGAGCCACGGGTTCTCAGCGACTGGGTAAAGCTCAGCTTCAAGGCGATCGCAGGCATGAAGGTCACTGGTATCTGCCGATTGATGATCACCGAGATGGACGAGCATGTCTCGCTCTACGTCTCACCGATCAACATCGAACCCGAAAAACCGGTCATGCCGATTTCGCATCCTGGCTACTACTGCTCCTATCTCGAGAAGAAGCTCGGTTCGTACGCCACCCTCGGCCTCGCCGAGGACACCTGGGCCCTGAACGAGAAGATCACCGACGACCACACCTTCATGACCCAGACCACCGACATCGACAATGAGCGCGAGGAAATGCTCTTCGCTGCGCTCGATCGCCTGCGCAAGGGAACCCTGGTCACGGTCTTCGACGCCACCGACCGGGTCAACCACATGTTCTGGCGCTATACGGAGGAGGGCCATCCGGCGGCCGAGGGCATCGAGAATCCCGACTACGCCAACGCCATCGAGGACCAGTACCGGCGCAACGACGAGATCGTCGGCAAGGTCATGGAGCGCCTCGGCGAGGGCGATGTTCTGTGGGTGCTCTCGGATCACGGTTGCACCTCGTTCCGCCGCGGCGTCAACCTCAATGCCTGGCTCATGGAGAACGGTTACCTGGCGCTGAAGGACGGCGCCGACGCCTCCGAACCCTGGCTGCAGTCGGTGGATTGGTCGCGGACCAAAGCCTATGCCGTAGGCCTGGTCGGGATGTTTCTCAACATCAAGGGCCGCGAGGCGCAGGGCATCGTCGCCGCCGGTGACGAAGCCGAGTCTCTCAAGGCTGAGCTCAAGGCCAAGCTCGACGGCCTGATGGACACCGAAAAAGGCTCGGTGGCCATCAATGAGGCCTTCGATACGGACAAGCTCTATCGCGGCCCATACAAGGGCAACGCGCCGGACCTCCTGATCGGTTACAACCACGGCTACCGGATCTCGTGGGACTGCGCCAGCGGTGTGGTGGCCGGCTCGGTATTCGACGACAACACCAAGGCGTGGAGCGGCGACCACATCGTCGACCCGCGGCTGGTGCCGGGAATCTTTCTCGCCAACCACGTAATCGACAGCGAAGATCCGGCGATCATCGACCTCGCCCCCACCGCCCTGACTCTCTTCGGGATCAGGCCGTTGGCGCACATGGAAGGCACGCCGATCATCGACAAAGATCTTTTCAACCGACAGTAAAGGGAGAGACCATCATGTTCGGATTTACCAAGGTCAAGCTCGAGAAAAGCCTGGTCGACAGGATCAGTCGATTCTCCGAGATCGCCGGCTACTCGTCGCCCGAGGAGTTCATCACCCACGCGCTCGAAAAGGAGCTCGCCCAGCTCGAGGACGCCGACTCCGAGGAGGAGATCAAGAAACGTCTCCAGGGCCTCGGCTACATGTCGTAGAAAGGACAACCGCAGCCTCCATGAAGCTCATCAACGATCTCCTGCGCCCGGTCTTCGACCTGCTGCAGTCTCCGTTCGTCGGGCTGCCGGCATTCGTCGGAATCCTGGTGTGGTCGATTCCAGTCGGCGTCTTCGCCCTCTGGGTCTTTGGCAAGACCTCGAACCAGGAACGTATTGCCGAGGTCAAACGGCGAATCCATGCGGGCCTCTTCGAGATCCGCCTCTTCAACGACGACCTCCGCGCCATCATGCGCGCCCAGGGGGAGATCCTTCGCCACGTGCTGCACTATCAGGCGCTGGCCCTCAAACCGATGATCTTCATCCTGCCGCCACTGGTGCTGGTGATGGTTCAGCTCCACCAGTTTTATGGCTTCCGCGGACTGCGACCCGGTGAGGAGGTCTTGCTCACTGTCCAGCTCGCACCCGAGTCCGTGGAGGCGGGCCGGCGGCCTGAGTTCTCGCTCGAAATTCCGCCCGGGCTTCATGCGGCGATGGACCCGGTTTGGGTCCCCTCACTGCATCAAATCACCTGGCGCCTCGGGGTCGACGACTGGGGCGATTGGGACCTTGCCATCGACATCGACGGAACACGGTATGAGAAGAGCCTTCGCGCGACCGAAGAGCTGGTCCGGCTGTCGCCGGAGAGGCCGCCACACACTTTTATCGACCAGCTCGAATGGCCGTCCGAATTACCCTTTGAAAAGGCTGGTGCAGTTCACTCCATAACCCTCGGCTATGCCGAAGGCTCGGTGGCGATCCTCGGTTGGGACTTCGAATGGTCTTTCGCCTGGATGGTGGTGTTCTTCGTCCTCACAATGGTGGTCGCCCTGGTTCTGCGGAAACCCATGGGAGTCGAGCTCTGAGTTTCCCGCGCCCGAGTCCGCGCCCGTGCCAGCGCCCGAAAAGCCGGGTGCCGATCAGGCACATTTCGAAATGAAGAGCCGCGCCTCTATCATCGGGGCCTCACTCATCTGCTTATCGGCCGCGCTGTGGGGCCTCGACGGCGTCGTCCTCACGCCCAGACTCGCCAATCTCCAGGTCCCATTCGTGGTCTTCCTGTTGCACGCGGTTCCCTTCGCGCTCATGCAGCCCTTCTTGTGGCGCAGCTATCGTCGCCTCCGCAAGATGCCCGCTCGTGGCTGGCTCGCACTCGGACTCGTTGCTTTCACCGGCGGCATGCTCGGCACGCTGGCCATCGTCAAAGCTCTCTTTCTGGTCAACTTCAACCAGCTCAGCGTCGTCGTGCTGTTGCAGAAACTGCAGCCGATTTTCGCCCTCGCCCTGGCGGCTATCCTGCTCGGGGAGAGGGTATCCGCCCGGTTCCTGGCAGCCGCAGTGGTGGCGCTGGGCGGAGCCTATCTCCTCACCTTCGGGCTTTCGGCCCCGAACACGACCGCCGACGGCATTTCGCTCAAGGCCGCTTTGCTTGCCATAGTTGCGGCCGCAGCTTTCGGCGCCGCGACGGTTCTCGGCAAGATGCTCCTGGGTTCCCTCGACTTCAAGGACGCAACCTTCGCGCGCTACGGGATGACTTCCGCGATGACCCTCCTCTACCTCGGGATCAGAGGCATCGGCCTCCCCTTTGCCACTGTCACCGAGGCCAACTGGGTCATGATCCTCATCATTTCCTTGACCACCGGATCGGGCGCCATTTTCCTCTACTACTACGGCCTTACCCGGGTGCGCGCGAGCGTCGCCACAATCTGCGAGCTCTGCCTCCCGCTCTCCGCGGTCCTGCTCGACTACCTCGTCAATGACTCGATTCTCGGGTTCTGGCAGTGGATCGGCGCCGCTCTCCTGGTTGGGGCGATTCTCCGCATCTCAATCACTCCCGATAATGGTGACGGGGAACCAAGCAGAGACAAGTAACCGGTAATCGGAAACCGGATCCCAGATGCCAGATACCAGATGCCAGATACCATATGCTCGATGCTCGATGCTCGATGCTCGATGCTCGATGCTCGATGCTCGATGCTCGATGCTCGATGCTCGATGCTCGATTCAACGAATCGATAAATCATCTCTCTGATATGTCAAGGGGTGGGTGGGCGGATCGAGTATCCAGTATCGAGAATCGAGTATCGGCGGATCTGGAATCTGGGATCCGGTCACTCGCTACTATGAGGCCGGTTTCTGCGGGTACAGGCGAGGCAATCGCGCTTCGACCGCGTACGTCATGAGTGCAACCACACACCTGAGCGTCACCCAGCGCGAGGGGCTTCCCACCTCGCGATCGAGCCCTACCGGCAGAGAACCCGGCACCGGGATCTCCCGTCGCCACCTGCCGCCTTCCATTTGGCGTTGTTGAACTCGCTTCAGCGCGAGAACCATGCCCGGCTCCAGGGGCGCACCAGCCCGGGCGAGCATCCACAGGAGCTCCGCCTCGTCCGTCCGACCCAGATCGGGATGACCGAGACGAGCCGGCGCCCCTCCAGCCGTTCCGATTATCCTCACGAGGGATTCCACCGCGCGCCCTCTCAGGACCTGCCGCCGGTGATCGGCACAGGCTGTGATGGCGCCGAGGAGAGCGACCGCGGTCACTCCGCACTCCCCCGCCACCGAACGACGCCCCACCACCCGCCACCCGCCATCGGGGTGATTCGCATCGCCGTCCTCGAGCCACGCCAGTCCTTCCTGAAACCGGGGATGCCGGCACCAACCCAACTCGGCAAGTCCATGCAGCACCCGAGCCGTCAACCATGGTACGGCCCGCCCACCCTCTCGACGGGCGAAACCGCCCTCGCCCGGAGCGGTTTCGAGCAGCACCTCGGCCGCCGCCTGAAGTCTTGGATCCGCAGGATTGGCGCCCCATTGGATCGCAGCCAGCAGCCGCCAGCCCGGCCCCGAATAGGGTCGCCACAACGGCACATCACTCGCCCAGGTCCCGTCCGGATAAAGGTCTTCGATCAGCGAGGCCACCGGCTCGACGGCATCAGAACCTCCACGGGCGCGGACCACGGCGGGGCTCTCCGGTGGTCTCCGCACCAACTCCAACAACACCCGCCAATGGAGGTTTGGCCGATGCGGGTCGAGAAGCCAGGGAAGGGGATCGCCGCACAGCGCTTCCCAGGCGTCGGTGCAGGTGGTCAACTAAATACGGCCCACGCGACGCAATTGAATGGTGTGCCGAAGGACACGCAAGGCACCCTCGATACGGGAAAGTCTACGGTTGCGGGCCTGAATGGCGGGTTGATCTTGAAGATCCACCTGCTCCGACCGCGTATCGCGGACACGTTTGTCGAGCTCGAATTCCAGGGTCGTCATCTGTTCCAGGCTCAAACGTTTGAGGGACACCTGGGAAAGGAGCGAAAAACCGTCGCAAACCTGCCGGGCCATCGCGGGCGCCGAACCGCCCTGGTAGCTTCCCATTGTCACCTCCGCAGACAAAGAACAGTCTAACGCAGTCTCACCCCTGCCCGTGCCCGTATTCGTATCCGTGCCCGAAAGAGAAAAGCCAGAATCGGGCACGGAAACGGAAACGGAGACGGGCACGGAACGAACGCAACATCGTCTATGACGGGGTCGACCGCAACGCGCCCTGCCGATATTCGACAACTTGGTTGGCGCGGGCGGCGAGGTCGCGATCCGGAGTCAGCCAGACGGCCGTTCGGCCCACCGACGCCCTCACGACAGCGGATCGCCACAGCTCTCCACGCACCGCGTTGACCCACGGCATCGGGTCGACCACGACCACCAGGTGATAGGACGAGGGAATCACCCTCGCCACCAACACCAACAGTCTGTGATACGGCGTCAGCGGGCTCCCATCTCTCTCGAGAGATCGATCTCCGAGCGCTTCAACAACCTCGTTCAACGAGCACGCTTCGCGGATGGCAGCGACCGCGCCACGCTCCAGCGGTTGGTCGGCGAAAGCTGCAAGATTGGCCACGAGGTCTCCGGGGATGAACTCTTCTCCGGGCGCCACAACGGCTGTCAGCGAATCGCCGACCTCGAACGGGCCACCGTCGACCATGATCTCGCCCGCATGAGGCGCCCGCCGGGCGGTGAACACATCGGCCAGACTGGCGGCATCCTCGGGCGAATCACAGAGAATCGCAAGCGAGTCGCCCGCGCGCAAATCGAGATTGATGGGCACCGACCGAGGCAGCGCATCGGCACCCGTTACGACCACCCGATTCAGGCTCAAGGTCCCCCGGATCTCTCGGCTCGGTGGTCCAGGCTGCATCGGAGACGAACGA
>Ga0255053_10002245_pt1 | contig 10353 bp, 7 predicted proteins | sample JV7_2_22_MG_FD_188635 | JGI IMG/M metagenome (GOLD analysis project Ga0255053, IMG submission 188635) | Seawater microbial communities from Jervis Inlet, British Columbia, Canada - JV7_2_22 | ecosystem: Environmental > Aquatic > Marine > Inlet | place: Canada: British Columbia | collected...
CGGTTGCAAGCGTTGATCAAGCGTGTATCGATTGCGCCTAAAATACGGAAAGGGACCCGGCCGACAAAAGGATCGAAGCAGAAACGATTGGACCATAAAAAAAAGCGGGGAAAACTGAAAACGTTAAGAGGAAAGGTCGATGATTAAAAACGGGGTTTTGGATACGGGGAGCGGGTTTCAAACGATTTTCCCTACCAAAGGTTTCCGGCGGCGGATTGACCATGGGAAAGACAAAAGATTATCAAATCGATCTAAAACCCGGAAAATATCTGTATTCGTGTCCGCTAAACCTGACGCCCGACTATCCCCTCATTGTAGAAAAATTAAAAAGCACCCTCTGGTAAAAATAAAGATGATCCGATCAGCTCGGATCTATCCCCGATTGCTCACGAATCATACGGGCCATGGCAGATACATCTTCATCTCCAAACCCCCGGCCGATCAGTCCGTTTTCAATTTGATCGACCAGGGCAGCCAGCGGTAGGACGACACCGAGTTCCCTTGCAGCCTCCAGGGCGATACGCAGGTCTTTGTGGTGCAGCTTTACCCGGAAGCCCAGAGGGTAATCGTTAGCGATCATATTTCCAGCCCTGTTGGTTAAAACCCAGGAAGCGGCAGCACCTCCACCTATCGCCTGGACAACCTTTTTCATATCCAGGCCTGCCTTTAGACCCAGGGCTACCCCCTCTGCTACGCTCAAATAACCACCTGCAATGATTGTTTGATTGATCGCCTTTGTTATCTGGCCTGCACCGATCGGTCCGACATGCGTTATTGTTTTTCCCATGGTTTCAAGGACCGGCCTTGCCTTTTCCACATCCTCCGGGTCACCCCCGATCATGATCGCCAGGGTTCCGTTCTCGGCGCCTTCAGAGCCGCCGGAAACCGGTGCGTCTATCATTTTTACGCCTCTGCTTTCCAGGGTTTTGGCCATTTTTCGTGTCGCTTTGGGGCTGATTGTTGACATATCAACCACAATCGAACCGGATTGTGCACCCTGAATCACACCATTTTCTCCCAGAATGACTTCCTCAACATCAGGAGTATCGCTGACACAGACTATGATGACCTCGACTTTTGCAGCCGCTTCTTTTGGAGAATCCGCCCGTTTTGCTCCAGCCTTGACAACAACCGTTTCCTTTCCCTTGGTCCTGTTGTAAACCGTTAGGGCATGGCCTCTTTTCAAAATATTTATGGCCATGGGCCCTCCCATCGTCCCCATTCCGATAAACGCGACTTTCATTTTTTTCTCCTTTTATGCTAAAGTTCAGATTTAAAGGCCTGATTTTGATATGGTTTCCGGACAGCAAAATATGGCCTCAATTGAGGTATGAATCAAACAGATGCCACAAACACTTTTCGGGTGTAAAATATATCCTTTAGAAAAAGCACCTACAGATAGCAAGAGCAATTTGATAATCTTTTCGAATTTTTCACGCGCCCGAATGACATTCAGCTATTTCTCCCGCCGTTAGCGTAAAGCAAGTATCGACGACAAAAGATTTTTTGCCGAAATATTAAATCTATTTTCAATTTGGTAACTATGTTATTTTATTTTATGCATTATTTTATTAAAAAAGATCTTTATCAATAAAAATCAAAGGCCTGTTTAATCTGTCAAAAACGGAGCGTTTTTTGATTTAGTGCCTCGGATCAGAATTTAAACAACGATTGGATTTACTTTTGGTGTCCTCTATGCCTTGGATCAAAATGCCGGGAATAGAAGGGCTGGTTTACGAGCCTCAACAACAGCCCTCAATCGATCGCAAGCATAATTGCCAGGATTGTTACTTTTGTCAAAACTGCAGCAATGTGAAGTGCACGGTCTGCATGGAATGCGGTGATCCCCCCTCGACATCCAAAAGCCGGAGCAGAAAATCCGGCAAAAAAAGGAGAGTATGAAACATTTAATAGATCTCAGTCATACCATCGAAGATGGGTTGGTCACGTACAAAGATTTACCGGCCCCGGTCATCAGTGATTTTTTAAGCCGGGAGGCATCAAAAGCGCACTATGGTGAAGGGGTCTCTTTTCAAATCGGGAAAATTAAGATGGTTGCGAATACCGGTACATATATTGATTCACCATTTCATAGATATGCCGATGGCAACGATTTGTCCGAATTAAGTTTATCTTCCATGGCAGGTCTTGAAGGGATCGTGTTTCGGATGGACTCAACACGTATCGGCTCCGATATTTTTGGGAAAAAAGACCTGCGGAAAAAAGCGGTATTGATTCATACCAACTGGTCACGTCATTGGGTTACCGAGAAATACTACGAAAATCACCCATTTCTCATAAAAGATGCTGCCGTACATTTAAGGGAAGCCGGTGCGTCGTTAGTTGGTATAGATTCATATAATATCGATGACACATCAGACGGCACAAGACCGGCCCATTCTGTGCTGTTGGCAGCTGGAATCCCAATTGTGGAACATATGTGCAATCTGCACCTGGTACCGAATTCAGGTTTTAAATTCTACGCTGTTCCGGCAAAAGTTAAAGGTTTTGGCACATTTCCGGTAAGGGCTTTTGCGGAAATTGAAACAGAGCCGGCAAAACCGCCCAGTACATGAATCCGGCCTGGCTTCATTTTCAACCGATGATTTGCTTTCTAATGGTTAAAAAACGAGATTCGATATGACCTCATGCAACCACCATGAAATCATACTGTTGCCTGAACAGACAGACAGGCTCCAATGCCGGCACTGCCATTTGACCATTAAGGCGGATGAGCTTTCAGGAGATTACTGCCCGGAATGTTATGAAATCCACGGTGAAAAACGAAATGACTTTGAAAAAATCACAGCAAAAGCAATTGCAACGGCCAGGTACAGGTGTGAAAAATGCGGTATAATGATCAACAGTGAGTAGCGGTCGTTTGGAGAACCTTCTCAAGTTTCGCACCTGATATTTTAAGGAAAGTCGCATCAGGCATAGGGTACCGTGCCCCATTGGGAACGTGAAACCTGAGAAAATAATTTGTGTGGACAATTTCTTGTTCATACATATGTTATGGGTTTAGAAAAAGGAGGTTCACATGGATGATTTGCAGAAAGAATATCCATTTCAATGTTCACTCAGCCTGAAACCGCTCATCGATTACTTAGATAAGCATAAAGAACATTTCAATACCGTAATGCCTTGCAGCACAGACACCCATAAAGAGATACTCGATAAAGCCCCGGAACTCTATGGTCCGATCGATGACCTTACTCTGCTGGACCGTCACGCCGATCTGATCAAACGTCTGATGGGCTTGGTGTTTCCACCCGTGTACTGGAATATTGAAGCGGTTGCCGCGGCGATCCCCTTCTCAACTGAATCGATTTTTGTCTCCCCCCGTTTTAAACAACTGTTTTTAAATAAAGACGGATCCTTCACAGGACATCTCAACCTTGACAAAGAGAGCTTTCACAAGGCCCGGGTTATCCGGGCGTATCTGCTTATATTGGATAAGTGCTACGGGCTCCATCAGCAGCTCGATTACCCGGTGATCCGGACTGTAAAAGACCCTGATACAAACCTCGAACGCCATTTCAGACTCAAATTTGACTTCTCATTTGTAGACGCCCGCCCTGTTGGGGATCTTAAAGCGCTTTCTTCCGAAGAACGTTCATACATCATGGATCATCTGACCGAGCCGGAAATACTCCGGGAAATACTTCCCCCGGAAGATTTCATTCTATGCGGGTTCACCGTTATCCAGGCGATTGATGTTACCGAATCGCAAGTTCTATCCGGTCTGGAGCGAAACCTGATCGATCAGGATTCCATCGTCTCAAAAGAGGGATTTTTGCGTATTCAAGAGAGACTGCGTACGCTTTTTCATCGTTCGAAGCTTGTTGCTGACCTTGCAGCCATACAGGATGATCAGATTCTTCTTATCAACTCAGGGTCGCAGATGACTCGAAACTGCATATTCGCTGACTCCCACCATGTTGATATTTCAACCTCCCAGGGAACGGTGTTTGAGCAGGCGATAAAAGGAGAAAAAATTGTACGGGTTCACGACGTGCTCAAGGATCCCTGCCTCAAACATAAGAAAGAGGAACTCTACCAAAGTGGGGATCGGTCTTTAATGATCGCCCCTTTGATTTACAAAGGTCAATGCATCGGAATCCTAAAACTCGGTTCCCCGGAACCTGGGGATTTCGGCCCATTGGATGAGATGGTGATGAACCATATTCAACCGATTTTTTCTCTGGCCATAAAAAAAGCACTGGATGATCTGGACAATCAAGTACAGGGCGTGATCAAGGAAAATTGTACCGCCATCCATCCCACTGTTGAGTGGCGTTTTCGCAAAGCCGCTTTCCAGCATCTCGAAAATTTCCGTAAGGGAGAGACCTCACAAATGCCGCCTATTGTTTTTAAAGATGTCTATCCCCTCTATGGTATTTCGGATATTCGCGGATCAACAAATGAACGGAACCGCGCCATTCAAAAGGATCTCTCTGAACACCTGGAGCTCGCCTTAAAAGCGTTGAAACTTGCACATAAGGCCAGACCGATCCTTGTCCTTAAGGAATTAAGCTCACGTGTTGAACAACAACTTGAACAAATTAAAAAAGGATTGGGGTCCGGAGATGAACTGTCGGTGGTAAAATTTATCAGTGATGAGGTGGAATCGATTTTTTCACACCTGAGAGGTTTTGGGCCAAAGGTGCTGCGTGCCATCGAAAAATACGAATCCACCATTGACCCGGGCCTCGGATCAGTCTACCGGTTTCGAAAAGATTTCGAAGAAAGCGTCTCTCTTTTGAACAACAAGCTTGCCCTCTATCTCGATCAGGAAGATGCAGAAGCGCAGCAGATATTCCCACACTTTTTTGAGCGGCACCGGACAGACGGGATCGATTACCTTATTTACATCGGTACCTCTTTGATGGAAAAGGGAGATTTCAATGATCTCTATCTGGAAAATCTTCGACTTTGGCAGGTCAAGGTCGCTGCCGGCATTGCATGGCATACAGAACAGCTCAAGGCCTCTTTAAAGGTACCGCTTGATACCGCCCATCTTATCCTCGTCCAGAATTCACCTTTATCCATCCGCTTCCGGTTCGATGAAAAAAGGTTTGATGTCGATGGTGCTTATGATATCCGGCATGAGATTATCAAATCGCGTCTTGATAAAGCGGTGGTAAAAGGGGGCAAGGAGAGGTTAACCCAGCCTGGCAAGATTGCCATTGTCTATTCACACCCGGAAGAGGCATTGGAGATGCGCCGTCACATTGACTTTCTAAAGGATGAGGGATATCTGACCGGAGAGTTGGAGAACCTCGAACTGGAGCCCCTCCCTGGTGTGGATGGACTCAGATCTCTTCGGATCGGTGTGAACCTCGAATCCCAAGTGTTGTCACAAAGAATCAGACAAATGGCAATTTAAAGATACCGATATTTTAAAAAGACTGTCTTTTTACCAAAGCCACTCGCCTGATGCAATCCCGGTATCAGCGGGTGGTTTGTTTTTCTTGAAAAACACCACCTTATCAACTATGTTCTGAAAGACCGACATCGGTTTTTTTATTAAAAATCGATTCGGGTTTGTTTTAGCAGTTGATGAAATACATTCTTGCTTCGGCACGTCTTCATGTCAATCGACACTATACCAACAGCAAAACGTTCGGTCACGAGGAGCATTCTCTTCGGCTTTGTTGCCTTCCTATCGTTACTGGTCATCCTTGTATTCAGCTTTATTCTTTTGCTGCCTAAAATTGTATCAACGGAATGGTTTAAAGGGTTGGTTGAAAGCCAGGCTTCAAAAACTCTTCACCGACCAGTTCAGATCAAAAGTCTGAGCTGGAAATGGGGGGGTGAAATACGAGTTGAGGAGGTATTGATAAAGGACTTGCCGGGCTTTTCAGATGGACCGATATGTTCCATTTCAAAAGCGGTGATTCAGGTAGACCTTAAAAAAATCCTGGAACGCCGTTTGGTCGTTAATCTGATGTTAAACGATATGGCGATACAGCTGATTCGCGATCACAACGGGCAAACCAATTTAGAAAAATTTCTTTTTCCGCTGACCCAACCAGCCTCACCTGAACCGGAAAAACTGCAGGGGGGTTCTGAAAGGAAATCGATAAAATTTCCGGTTGATGTTCAGGTCACCGGCCGATTCAACAATATAACCCTTCGAATAGATGATCAGCAAACCGGACGGCGGATGGCATTGGAAAAAATGGTCCTTCAATTGGCCATGCCATCCCTTTACTTCAGACCCATCACGCTGGATATTTCGTCGGATTTGAAACTGGAAGGGCATCAGATTCCTTCACTCCGTTTAAATTCAAAAATAAACGGCCTGTTTGATGCCAAGGGGACTTTGGATTTAACCCAAGCCATTTTCGATGTGGATGGCGTGTTCCCGGGTGCTCAATTTACCATAAACCATGATCCTGTCAAAAAAGAGACCAAAGCCGGTGTCCAAATTCATCTGTCGGAATTGAAAAAAGTCCTGTTCCCTTTTATCCCACCCTCGGTTTCCGCAACCCAAATCACAGGAAAGCTGGAGTTCGTATTAAACGCAAACGGAAGCCCCATGGAGCTCTTTTCTTTTGATACTCATTTGGCCGGGTATGGTGTGGGTATGTCAGGCGGAGTTATACCAAACAAGCGACTTGGACCGTTTGATTTTTCCCTGTCCAATACAGGGGATATTGAAGTCAAAAATGGAACAATTTCAATACAAAGGGGCTCGCTTTATTCTCTGGGGAAAAGTCGGGTTTTGTGGCGAGGGATTGTTTCGGGTTTTAACCAACCCACACCAACGGTCGATATGGTCATCGGACCGGTATGGATTGATCTGGAAAAGCTTTTTGCTCTTGTCCGGGCATTAATGCCGAAAGAGATTCCATTTTCTTTTCGCATCGACAAAAAAGCACCAATTCTCAAAATTAAAGATGCCCGTTTTTCCGGCCCCTTCCCCTCGGGACCCAATCGTATTGAAATAAACGACTTGACACTCACCATCCCCGGGGGCGTGAAATACAGTTTAAATCGATTTTCCACCCCGTCTTTTTCCGCTGAAAATCTCAGATTTGTGGTCGGTCGCGTGGAATCGATCGTAGAGAATAGGTTTCCGAAAAACATCGATTTATCCACATCAATTCAGGTGGACAATCTAAAAATCACGGGTGAAAAAAATGTCTATATTAAGGCGTTAGAAATACCACATCTCAGGATCAAAGGAGATGAAATCCATCCGTCAAAAACTTCACCTTTTGGTTTCACTTCTCAGATTGAACTACAAGAATCTATTGTTTTAAATGAACTCGAAATACCAGGATTTATCACCATCAACAACGCCACGCAGCAGTTGGATGCAACATGGACACAGCAGCATGAAACCGGCATTGACCTGGAATTAAAAAACTTCCATATGACGATTCCCTCGCTGGTGATTCAAAATGAGCGGTTCGCACCCTTCCAGGCCCATTCCGACCTTACTGCCGCGGCAACCCGAATTCATATTGACCGTGTAGCACCCCTTAAAGCGAGTGTATCAGGATTGACCGTAAGTTGGGTTCTGGACAACCTCTTAGAATTGGGGATTAAAGCAGAGATCACGGACCTATCTTCGGCCCTTCTGAAGACCGAAGGGAAATTAGCCGTTGATCTGAAAGCGCTTTATGAGAGATTTCTAAAAAAAAAGTATCAAAACAACAACTTGACTGGAGATGTGGCATTTCGATGGCATTTCTCTGGTAGGATCCCAACAGCCGAAGAATTAAGAAAACTTGGGGAAAAATCCAAATTTGATATGAAAAACGATTTCAACTTCATCGATAAGCTCGGTTTTTCCTCTACCCTAAAGGGGGTTGGGATAGATTGGACCTTTACCGATGACCAGCAATTAAAAATTGGGGCTGTTTCTACCCCGGAGCCGTTAAGATATGAATTTGAAAAAATCAGCGGCATCGGGAAAGCAACCGGAAACCTTTTGATCGAAAATATCGACACGATCCCACTGGAAATTCTGAAGCACCCGACCAAATCCAATCCATTATCAATCAATCTTTCGTTTTCAGGCGAACATCAATATCTGAAATCATTCTCCTTTTCCCAGGTTCTCGATCTAACGCCATTCAACATAAAAGAAACCCTCAACCTCTCACTTTATGGTTTGGATCGAATCGCCAAAAATGATTTAGCATCACCATTGCCCATTTTACTTCAACGTCTGGGCGGTATTGCCAGCGGCACCCTGAGTTTTCAGGGTGGAAACGCTATGGACACACTCATCAACGACCTTACAATTGAAGGAAGGATGGTGGTCGGTGGTGAGATCCAACTAACACCGGGTCAGCGTATCGATATAAAAAGCTGGATCAACACCCCCAAAATGAACATCGACATCGGCAGCAATTTTAGTATCAAAAGCTTGCAAGCCGATCTCAACCTGGAAAAGAGCTTCTATATCGCCCATGGAAAAGCGAAAAATAAGACGAAAACTCCCCCACTCTCAGTTGATGTTCTTAAAAAGGACTCTCCTTTGTTCAGTTCTGAATTCAAAGATTCGACTCTTCAAAGACTAATGAATCAATTGCGAAAGCGCTTTAACCCGAAGCACACGATCTCTTTCGAGTCCGCCCGGCTGGGCGGTTTGTCCAACCCGATTAAAATCCATCGTTCGTTTGTGGATGTGGACCTCACCGATGCACTTCCGAGGGTCGATTATTTTCAGGCAAACCTGCTCGGTGGAACGGTCATCGGTTCTATTTCGATCCTGGATCAAAACCCCGGATTTTTGATCCAAACACGGTTGTCGTTTTCAGGTTTGGATGCAAAAAATTTGCTTTCCCGGACAAGGGAGGAAGATGAAAATGAAGACAGGTCGATTAGCGGAGAATTGTTTCTATCTTTTCCGCTCACCGTAAAATTGCAACCACTCCTCCAGGAGTTGAACTTTGATCTGAAATTCAGTCATATCGGGTCCCGGTCCCTCGAAGGATTCCTCTATTTGATCGATCCTTCTGAAAGTAACGAAACCATCGCCTCACAACGCCGCCTGCTCCGAATCGGAACGCCTAAGTGGATTGAATTGACAATTAAAAATGGCATCCTATCATTATATGGTGAGGTGAAAGTCAAAGGGGTATTGATAAAAATTCCCCCACTCGAACGTCTGAATATAGGAAATCTTCCCGGACTGGCGGATATTGAGGGGCAGCTTATCCGTCTGGGGCTGATAATTAAACTATTTGACATCTATACAAAAAATACGCTGAAGATCGGTTATCGGAATAAAAATTTAACCCTCGAAACACGAAAAAGGTAGCTATGAAAAATAGTTTGTGTGTCATTTTGATCCTGATGTTCGGGTGTACCCTTGCTCAAGTAAAAGTGGAGGTCCTGAGCGAACGAACGGCCCTGGAAAACCAGGTTCTCGGAACCTATAATTCTCTTGACCAGGAAATGCTTCTGGCTGCATCGGTCAGGGGTGTTGACTCCAGTGGACAGATTCAACAGCCACCCAGGCGAAGTCAGGAATATAAGGATACCCTGGCGGCCATGCAGGTACAGGCCTTTCACGGCGATGACATTGAAACGTTTAAACGATTGGGTTGGGTTGGGGAGAACAACACCGGACTCCTGACAACCTTTTCACTCCAAAAAGATCAGGTGCCCGAGGATTTGAAAGCGTTTGTACAGCGGTACACAAACGACGAATTCAATTCTGTAGCCGAACAGGTCAATAGCGCAAGAAAAACAGTCATGCACAGGGTCGTAGAAATGAATGAAAACCTGACAGATGCTGATATGCCCAAGATACAAAAAATATTCTGGAAAATAAATATCGGAAATGCGCTGCCAGGTGAAAAAATACAGACTGAAGACGGAACATGGAAAAGAAAGCAATAAGTCTTCAAAACCATCTGTTGAAAAAAACAGGCGCCGTTCTCATGGTGTCGGCCGTGATTGCGCTCGGATTCCCCCCCCCTTCCCTCGCCGGTCGGATCGGAAACCAACTGGCGCCGTCGCTTTCGAACCGACCGGAACAAATAACCGCTGAAACCGACCCTATGTTCTATGTCGCTGTCTCAAAGGATGGCAAATGGGTGGCATATACCTCTGAACGGGAAAAATTCACCGATCTGTGGCTTCGGTCAGCTGACCCGTCCGTCATCGTACTGCCGAGAAGGTTGACCGCCGACCCTGGACGTGAATCTTCGCCGGCTTTCTCTCCAGACGGCCGGTTCATAGCCTATACGAGCGAAAACCATGACGCGAAAGGCGACATTTTTCTGCTCGACCTCAAGGATCCACGCGCGCGCCCGGTTCGGTTGACCGGCCGAGACACAGAAGATGGTGCACCTTCTTTTTCCCCTGATGGGAAAAAATTGTATT
>Ga0255053_10002247_pt1 | contig 10342 bp, 10 predicted proteins | sample JV7_2_22_MG_FD_188635 | JGI IMG/M metagenome (GOLD analysis project Ga0255053, IMG submission 188635) | Seawater microbial communities from Jervis Inlet, British Columbia, Canada - JV7_2_22 | ecosystem: Environmental > Aquatic > Marine > Inlet | place: Canada: British Columbia | collected...
AGCCCGGTGGGCGAAGAAGAAAGCTGTGCTGATGATGATAACGATAACCAGGCCGAAGGCTGCCAGGAGACGGAAGTTAAGACTGTGTATCACAGTTAACCTCCAGAAGCTTGTAGCCGGCGCCGTAAATTGTTTGTATATACCGCGGATGGCGTGGATCCGGCTCAAGCTTGCGGCGGAGTTTGAGGATGTGAACGTCGATGGTGCGGTCAAAACCGTCGAAATCATAGCCAAGCGCTTTTTCGATGATTTGTGCGCGACTGAATACCCGGCCCGGTTCTTTTGCCATTGCGCCGAGAATCTTGAATTCAACCGGCGTCAGCTTCAACGTACGGTCGGAGACACTGGCTTCATATTTCAGGAAGTCCAGGGTAAGGTCGCCGTATGTGATTTTGTCCGGCCCACGCTCCCCCGGGATACGCCGTAGTACTGCTCTTACCCTGGCCGCCAGCTCCCGGGGACTAAAGGGCTTGGTTACGTAGTCATCGGCGCCTAGGTCTAGTCCTCTGAGTCTGTCTTCGTCGGTGGTCATAGCTGTAAGCATGATGATGGGAATATCGGACTCTTGTCTGAGCGTACGGCATATCTCCAGTCCGTTGATACCCGGCAGCATAAGATCCAGCACAAGAAGGTCCGGGTGTGCTTCCCGGGCCAATCGCAAAGCCTCTTCTCCCTCGAAAGCGGTAATAACCCGGTAGCCGTCGCGGTTGAGGTAAAGTCTGACAAGCTCTACCGTTTTTTCATCATCGTCTACCACCAGTACCTTTTTACCCGCCATAATAACGCCCTTTAAATGTGTTTACTTACCTATAATGTTATAACACAAATGTTAAGAAATTGTTAATATAGGGAGGGAGGGGGATATCCCCCTCCCTCCCGCTTTTATCTCTTGCGATGTTATTCAGGTTGTATTATTACTCTGCCCCGTTACCTTGCGGGCACCATCCGCCCATACCTTGGCCGAATCCGTGAGCGAACCGCTTGCCCTGTCGGATTCCATCACCGAAGCGCTTTGGTAAATCATCCGGTCTTGATTGTACCCACTCTTTGAATTCCTCAGTCAGTACGTCGGGTTTGGCCTGGAGCCATTCTTCCAGTTCGGCAAGCTGTTCCTCGGTGAATATACCTTCATCGATAAGGTGCTGTCGGAACTGGTTTCGGACTTGCTCCCTCTGCTCGTCTCCAGCCTGGCTGAGCGCGTCTTTCAGCGCATCTGCATCGATGGCGACACCGGTTTTCTCCTGGTAGATTTCACTGACTCTTTCCAGGTAAGCAAACCTGGCGGTTTCCGAAGTGGTCGTTGCTTCCTCTTCATCCGATTGTGCCATGGCTACACCGCCGATGGTCCCGGCCAGGGCTACAACTACCATCAAGGCGATTAATGCTATTTTCTTTCCTCTTTTCATGCGATGTTTCCTCCTTTCTATATAAGCAATATAGCAGGTAATTATTAAAATGATATTAACAAATAGAGAAATACTCGAATTTTTCTAAGTTGAGAGCGAAATCACAGGAATTTATTTTACTTCGGTTATGATTGATATAAATAATAGTAAAACTCACTATTATTGCGCGGTAGGCCGTAAAAAGGCTTTCGATGAGGACCCGGAAAAATCCCTGTCTGGGAAGAAATTGGATGCATCTCTAGAATGGCAGGGAGAAGAAATACCGGTTTTTCTAAAGTCTTCTACCGGATTCCTGCCAGTATTTATCTCTTAATTCACGTTTAAGTATCTTTCCGGCTGCGTTCTTGGGCAGGGCATCGGCGAACTCTACCGATTTGGGGGATTTATATCCCGCGAGCTGCTTCTTGCAGAACGCAATCAGTTCCTCGGCGGTACAGCTGGTGCCTTTCTTTAGGCTTACGACAGCATGCACTTTCTCTACCCAGTACGGGTCGGGAATACCGATAACGGCTACTTCCTGAACGGACGGGTGGGTGTAGAGGACCTCCTCTATCTCACGCGGGAAAACGTTTTCACCCCCGGTGATAATCATGTCTTTCTTACGGTCGACAATGTACACGTAACCCTGTTCATCGTAATGCCCGATGTCTCCCGTATATAACCATCCGTCGATAATTGTACTAGCTGTATCATCGGGCTTTTTCCAGTACCCTTGCATTATGTGCTTGCTGCGGACGATTATCTCCCCGAGTTCACCGGTAGCGGTGTCCTCACCATTATCGTTGACAATCCTGACCTGTACTCCTATATCAGGCTGACCGGCGGAAGTAAGTATCTTCTGTTTCGGGGTTCCCAGCACCGTATGTTCTTCGCTGGGTAAATGACATATCGCCGGACCGCTTTCGCTCTGACCGTAACCCTGTCCTAAAGCATGACCAAAGATCTCGATGCCCTGCTTCAGCACTTCCAGCGGCATGGATGAGCCGCCGTACCACATCATCTTAAGACTGCTGGTATCGTACTTTTTAATATCGGGCAGGGCCAGCATGGCGACGAGGTGGGTTGGGACAATGTGCATATGGGTGGCTTTCTCATCCTGGATAATCTGTAATGTTTCCGCCGGGTCGAACGTTTTGAGGATGACATTACACCCTCCTACATACAGGATGGATCTGAAGATGGTATCACCGGCGATGTGGAAAAGAGGTGATACCTGGATATGTTTGTCGGTAGGCTGCAATCCTGTACTGATTATATATGTGCGGGTGTCTTCTATGGCAAGACGGTTGTCATATACTGCGCCTCGCGGGACCCCGGTAGTGCCGCTGGTATAAATAATATGGAGGAGATCATCTTCCTCTATCTGTACGTCCGGTTCTTCGGAGGGATATGAAGTCAGCAGGTCCCTGAGGCACATCATGTCGTCAGCCGGACCCTCCAGCGATAGATAGTTCTTGACCATGGCCAGTTTTGGCTTTAGTGGATTTACCGTATCCATCAGTTCCGGCCCGACAAAGATCGTATTGACCTCGGAATAGTTGATCAGGTAATCTAGCTCTTCGGCGCCCAATCGGGGATTGAAACGCGACAGGAGATAACCACCCTTCATCGCCGCCCCGTAAACGATTGCGTATTCCAGGCAGTTCCATGATAACACACCTATGGAGCTGCCCTTGTTTACTCCGAGTTCCTGCAGGGCATGCACCAGGCTGTTTACCTTGGCATTAAACTCGGCGTAGGTTAATCTTTCATCCTGATATACATAGGCTTCTGCTTCCGGTCTCAGTAGTGAATGCCGGTGGACAATATGAGCAAACGTCCCGATTTTATACCTGGCTAGTTCCTTAAGTATCTTGCCTGCTGGCATTCTTTCCCTCCGTCACCATCCGTGCTCTGATATGTTTGACTTTTACAGCTAGGTAGCAACATAATGTAGAAATACTGATATATCGTAACGGTATATTTTACCTGATTTCCAGAAGACAAGGCAAACATGAGAAGGAGTGTGTTATGAATCAGGAGAAAATTGAACTAAAGGTAATAAATCCCCGGGGAGAAATTGAAGCGAAATCAACCTCTTCTCCTAATCCCCGTGTCGCTGACTTATCCGGAAAGAAAATCGGACTCTATTCTAATATGAAACAGGGTATGGATAACTTCTATATCGTCTTTGAAGAGCTTCTGAAAAAGAAATACCCTGATGCAACTACTATGAAAGTTAGCGGCGCTTTCCTCATAAGAGACGAAGATGCCGGGGCAATGGCTAAAGAAGCGGATGCCTTTGTCTATGGTGTCGGCGACTGAGGGTCGTGCACATTTGTCGGCGTGGCCGGCACGGTTAAACTGGAAAAACTGGGCGTACCCGGTGTGTTCATGAACTGCGATACCTTCGATGATGACGCCAGTTCGGCAGCTATCGATAACGGTATGCCCGCCGTAAGACACAAGATGATAAGCTCGGCGGAGTTTTACAAGCTCCGCGGCAGCGTTGATACTATTAGGCCGCTGGTGGAGAATATTTTCGATGAATTAATTGATGCTATAATAACGCCGTTGTCATCTGAAGAAACAGATACATCCCAGGTGCCGTCGGATACCGACGGATTGCCGGAGTTTTTGTACATCGGTGATTCCTACGAAGAAGCTTACGAAAACTTCAATATGAGCTACCTCGGCAAACAATGGGGCGACGGTTTGCCCATGGTCCCCCCCACCCCCGAACGGGTTAAGTGGATGCTTTCAGGGACCACACGTTCCCCGCAGGAGGTACTCGGAAACATAAATCCCAAGCAGGGTATTGCCACTATAGAAAAGATTGCCGCTAACGCCGTGATGGCGGGAGCCTCACCGGAATACCTTCCGGTAATCATCTCCGTTATTGAGGCTATGACCGATGATACTTTCGATGACCTTCATATTCTGGCCTCGGCTGGTTCCTTCGGACTGCTGATCGTGGTCAGCGGTCCCATCGCCAAAGAACTTGATATGAACTCCGGCATCGGCTTCCTGGGACACGGCAACCGTGCTAACAACACCATCGGACGGGCGGTCAGGTTAACGACGCTCAACATCGGTCGTACCTGGCCTGCCAAGAATGATATGGCGCTTATCGGCCGTCTTTCAGCGCATACCTTCTTCACTTTCAGCGAGAATACCGATATGAGCCCCTGGCAACCGTATCACGCTAACCGCGGTTTCCCGTCGGAACAGAGTTGTGTCACTGTAGCTTCGATTCATGGCAGCAGTCCCTTGCAGCACTTTTATGGCGGCATGATTATGACCTGGACCGCCGATGGGGTTTTAGACAACATCATTAATGACCTGCTAAGGACCAGCCGCCGAACGCTCCGGCAGTGGGGTATGAAAGGTATGGGTGTCGTCCCGGGTTCCGGTGTTGGCGCCCAAAATCACATGGTTATCCTCTTTCCTGAACTGGTAGAGGAATATAAGAAAAAGGGGTACGACCAGACAAGACTTCAGAACGAGATATATCAACATGTTTCCGTGCTATATGAAGACCTTGCCACGGAAGAGGTACAGGCTATTAAAATGGGAATGGAATTGGGCGTGGTACCCGCCGGGCGTAAAGCCGTTTTCGAGGAAGCTCTGCAACCGGGCAGAAAAGTCCCGTTATTAATGATGCCGGAGAACATTCATCTGTTCGTAGCCGGCGGTGCCCCCGGTTGTGCCTTCTCCTTCGATTACTATCGTATACCACCGTATAGCCACACAGCTATTATGACCAAACCGATTACCGGGGCTACTCTCACTAAAGCCGGAATTTAGCTAACCGTATAATCAAAACATCATAGGAGTTTTTAGATGCCCGATTGGGATGCTGTAATTGTCGGCGGTGGACCGGCCGGGCTTACGGCGGGACTGTACTTATGCCGGGGTAACTGGCAGACTCTCCTTATCGAGAAGGAAATCGTCGGTGGCTATATCATGAACGTTGAGTTCATTGAAAACTATCCTGGATTCAAAGACGGCATCGTCGGTTCGCAACTGGCGGTGGAAATGAAAAACCAGGCGCTCAAGTATGGCTTGCAGGTACAGCGCGGCGAAATCAACGGCTTGCAGGGTTCCCCGAGCAGCAAGTATGTGACTTGCCTTGACGGCACGACCTATTCCTCCACGACGGTTATTATCGCCGGCGGTTCCGTACCCAAACGACTTGGCGTCCCTGGAGAAGATGAGCTGATGGGGAATGGTATCATTACCTGTTCTTTCTGTGATGGTGGACAGTTCGCCGGCCAGGTTATGGCGGTCGTCGGCGGTGGTGATTCGGGGATTACCGGGGCTTTGTATATGGCTAATATTGCCTCCCGCGTCATCCTCATCGAGGCGATGCCCGAATGTACGGCCACGGCTATCCTTTTGGAAAGGGCTGTGGCTAATGATAAGATTGAAATACGCTGCGGGACGAAAGTCGCCTCGATTATCGGTGAAAACAAGGTCGAAGGCATAGAGATAATTGACACCAATGGTAAAAAGGAAATCCTGAACGTAGACGGCGTTCTGATGCATGTCGGCCTTGACCCCCGAACGGGTTATCTTCAGGATATTATCCCCCTGGATGATGGCGGGCAGGTTGTGGTCAACGAATGGATGGAGACCGAAGCTCCGGGCATTTACGCTGCCGGTGATATCCGCAGCGGTTCGCCCGGACAGGTAAGCACCGCTGTTGGTGACGGCGCGGCTGCGGCTGTGGCTGCCCAGAAATATCTACAAACACAGTCGTAAAAACTAGCTTTCCCTCGTTGTTTTAAAGGCATTCGAGTCTATGGACCAGGACATCTATTATCACAAGACGATAGACTACCGGGCTTACGGACACAATCTCCGGTTTATGTCGTCGCAGGAACTTTTCAGCAGCCATGATATAGATACCGGTACCCGCTTTCTCCTGCGCAGTATTGTCGCGGCAGGACTCGATAAATCACCCCGGATTCTCGACCTCGGTTGTGGCTATGGTCCCCTCGGTCTCTGCTTGAAGAAACTAAGCCCTGAAAGTGATATACACCTGGTCGACCGGGATGCTCTGGCAGTGGCTTACTCTTGCCGTAATGCGGAAGTCAACGACCTGGCAGGACTGCATATCTACGGCAGCCTGGACTATGACGATATTCCTGACAACGACTTTAATCTTATCGTTGCCAACATTCCCGGTAAAGCCGGGGAGCCGGTTATTACTTATCTCCTCCGCGACGCCGTTTACTACCTGGCACCGGGTGGCGTCGTCGCTATCGTAGTTGTTGGCCCCCTGGAGGATACGGTGGACAAGATACTGCAGGATACTCCTGGAGTTGATATCATTACCAGGCGTAAAAGGTCCGGTCACACCGTTTTTCACTACCGTTTTGCCAATGTAGTTGTAACTGCTAAACCGGATAATGACGGCATTGAGCGTGGTGTGTATCATCGGGAAAACATTACTATTCATCAAGCAGACCTTGAATATTCTATGCAGACTGCCTATGGCCTATCTGAGTTCGATTCTCTCGATTATAGAAGCGAGTTGCTCATACAGGAATTGAGCAGTGTTAGGATGCCCTCTGGTGCTCGGTATGCCGCGGTATTTAATCCGGGACAGGGTCATATAGCGGTAGCTTTATGGAAGATTGCCCGGCCTCTTAATATGTATCTTATCGATAGGGATTTGCTGGCTTTAAGATATTCTCGTCATAATCTCTTACAGAATAACTGTCCCGACGAGAAAATAAGTATAACCCACGGGGTAGGCGTTGATTTTGAATACGGGGACGAAATCGACCTTTTTATCGGTATTCTGCGAGAAGAAGAAGGAAGAGAAGCTACCTTTCAAATGGTACGGCAGATGGCAGAGAAGCTCTCATCTCAGGGGATGATAATCATCGCCGCCGGTTCGACGGCTATCACCAGAATCGTAGCTGACCTCGCATCACAAGTAACACTCCACGTCGCAGCAAGAGAAAGGCGTAAGCGCTGCGGCTTACTGGTACTAAAACGTGCTGTAAAGTAAATACAGTAAATACAATATAAATGCTATAATCAGAAAGAAGAGAATCCTATGGAATATGATATTCGGAGGTAATGATATGAATATTTTGATATTATCGGGAAGTCGGAACCGTGAAGGCCAGACAGCGCGCGCCATAAATGCTCTTTGTAAAGGTATTGCCGATGGAGGAGCGAGTTCCGAGACTCTGTTTCTCACCGAACTAAACTTGGAGCGCTGTCGACAGTGTGATGCCGATGGCTGGGGGCTCTGTCGGCGGGAGGGACATTGCGTTATCGAGGATGATTTTCCGTCGATAGTAGCCAAGATTGAAGCAGCGGATGTCGTTGTTTTCGCCAATCCGGTCTACTTCGGCGACCTCAGCGAGAGCATGAGAGGATTCCTCGACCGCTATCGCCGCATTCGCTTCCCAAAGTTGATCGCGGCTGGCAGAGGTCCGGGTGCTTTCCCCTCTGGAGGAGGAACACCGGCTATCGCCATATGCTATGCCGGGGGCAGCGGCAACGGCCCCATAAATTGCTGTGCCAGCTTGGAAAGGGTTTTACAGACCTGCGGCTTTGATGTCGTCGATATGATTCCGGCCCGGCGCCAGAACCTTGAAGTAAAGCTGCCCATGTTGGAAATGACCGGTAAATGGCTGGCTACCAAACCGACATCGGGACCGCCTTTCGTCCCCCCGAAACGCTAATTATCACAATTTGAATATGGAGGACTATATATAGTGAAAAATATCCTTATCGTCTATCATTCCCAATCGGGGAATACCGAAGCTATGGCTAAAGCAATAGCGGAAGGCGCCGGTGCCGCTGGCGCCGCGGTGGTCTTGAAAAAAGCCGTCGATGCTATTGATACTGACCTGCTTAACTGTGATGTTGTGGCTATCGGCACACCCAATTATTTCAGCTATATGGCGGGCATGGTCAAGGACTTCTTTGACCGTGTTTGGATTACTGTCCGCGAGAAAATGGCGGATAAGCCCTACGTCGCTTTCGGCAGCTATGGTGGGGGTGGTCGTCAGGCAATCGACACTGTTGAAGGTATCTGCAACGGTCTTAAAATGAACCTCGTATCCGAAAGCCTGGCTGTCCAGCGTGAGCCTACCGACGATAGCTTGAATGCCTGCAAAGAACTCGGTAAAAAGCTGGCTGAATAGAAGACAAAAATAGGTCCGCTAACTAAAATATCAGCGGACCTTAATATCTTGGTTTTATTTATACTCTTCGTTATACGTGATGATGACACCTGACTTGGTGGTTCGATTTTACTTTCCTCATCTCCGGTATGGCTTCTGAACATTGTGCTGAGGCTTCGCTACAGCGTGTATGGAACCGGCAACCGGGAGGAGGATTCAACGGCGAAGGCATTTCTCCGCTTAAAATAATCTGCTGGACGTCCTCGGTTTCATCCTCGGGTAATGTCAGCACAGACGCGGAGATTAACGCTTTCGTATAAGGATGGAGAGGATTCATAAACAGCTCCTCAGCCTCTCCGTATTCTACAATTTCACCCAGGTACATAATCGCTACAGTATGGCTCATATAGCGTACCGTTGCCAGATTATGTGCAATAACCAGATAACTCAGATTTAACTGGTCTTGAAGGTCTTTAAGTAGATTCATTATTTGGGCGCGAATTGATACATCCAGGGCGGAAACAGGTTCATCCAGCACTACAAGGTTCGGTTTTAAAGCTAAAGCGCGTGCCACCGCGATACGCTGTCGCTGCCCGCCGCTGAACTCATGGGGGTAAAGATTGGCATGTTCAGCTTTCAGACCTACCTGGTCGAGTATCTCCAGTACTCGGCTGCGGATTTCCTGCTTTGTATTGTTGGTATTTACCACCAGCGGCTCGCCCACGATATCTCTAACCCGCATCCTCGGATTCATCGAACTCCAGGGATTCTGCTGTACTGACTGAACATTGGGGCGATACTTAGAATTAATTTCTGCTCCTGAGAGTTTGTTTAGGTCTTGTCCTTCGAATAAAATGGTTCCGGAGGTCAACTTCTCCAATAACAATACCATTTTGGCTGTGGTAGTTTTCCCGGCTCCTGATTCACCTACCAGACTTAGCGTTTTACCCTGTTCAACGGTAAATGAAATACCATCGATAGCCCTTACCCAGCCTACCGTTCTCTGAAGAAGTCCTTTGGTAACCGGATAGTGTTTGGTCAGGTCCTGTCCTTCTAATATAACTTCTGCCATAATTTATTTCACCTTCCAGCAAGATACAAGGTGGCCGTCACCGACGTCTACCTCGAGGGGCTGCTGTTCACGGCATCTATCCATTACCTGGTTGCAGCGGGCCGCAAAACGACAGCCGGGGGGTAGGTTCAGGAGCGAGGGGGGTTGCCCTTCAATCGAGAAAAGACGTTTACCCTTCTCTTCTAGACGGGGCACCGAATTAATTAGAGCAACTGTATATGGGTGTCTGGGATCTTTAAATATTTTACTGGTCGTGGCGGTCTCTACTATCCTTCCCGCATACATAACGCCCACCCGATGGCACATCTTAGCGACAACGCCGAAGTCGTGGGTAATAAAGAGAATACCCACATTGGTCGTTTTTTGGACGTCTTGGAATAGAGCAATGTATTGAGCCTGTATTGTCGCATCGAGCGCCGTCGTGGGTTCATCGGCAATCAGTAAGTTCGGACGGCAGGACATCGCGATAGCTCCGACCACTCGCTGTCTCATACCTCCACTCATCTGGAAAGGATAATCCCTGAGACGGGATTCAGGTGCTGGTATCTTCAGCAAACGCAGTGCCGAAATAACCTCATCGGTAATCTTATCATCCTGGAGTCCCTGGTGTAGCTTTATCGATTCCGCTATCTGGTTTCCCACGGTGTATACTGGATTGAGTGAAGTCATCGGGTCTTGGATAATCATCGATATCTCTTTACCGCGGACATTCCTCATCTCTTTCTTACTGAGCT
>Ga0255053_10002255_pt1 | contig 10329 bp, 10 predicted proteins | sample JV7_2_22_MG_FD_188635 | JGI IMG/M metagenome (GOLD analysis project Ga0255053, IMG submission 188635) | Seawater microbial communities from Jervis Inlet, British Columbia, Canada - JV7_2_22 | ecosystem: Environmental > Aquatic > Marine > Inlet | place: Canada: British Columbia | collected...
AACCCGCCGCTCGTCGAGCGCAAACTCGTGCTCGACCCTCTTTGCCCTGTTCCCTGGCCGCTCGAGCATAGGCAAGTTCGGCCTCAATTCGCGCTCGGAATTCCACCGGCTTTGATGCTACCACAGGGGCCTGGTTAAGCAGTTTGTGCGCATAGTGCACACAATAGGTGCCAAGCGCAGCCGGCTCGGTGAAAGAGCTTCGGCCCTTTCCTTCTCAGTCAAACCCCGCGCTCAGACTGCGATCGGAAACAAAAGCGAGGCGAGCCATATGCTCGCCCCGCTGTTTTCCAAGCTTGAGAAATTTCTTTCATAAGAAACTTATAGCGAGACCCCCGAGGATCCCCGCGCGATGTGACCTAGAAACTCCTGCCGCGTCACCTCATTATCTGAGAACGTACCGGAGAGCGCGCTGGTTACCATGCGGGCGTTTGCCTTTTTGACACCCCGCATCATCGAACAGAGATGCAGCCCTTCCACAACCACCGCCACACCATGCGGGTGCAATGTCGTATCGAGTAGATCCGAGATCTGACGAGTCAGTCTCTCCTGCACCTGCAAGCGGCGTGCGAACAGGTCGACGATGCGCGGAATTTTAGATAGGCCGATGACCTTGCCTTTGGGTAAATACGCCACATGCGCTTTTCCGATAAACGGGAGCATGTGATGTTCACAGAGGCTGTAAAACTCGATATCCCGCACAAGCACCATCTCATCATATTCAACATCGAAGATGGCATCGTTGATCATCTTTTCGGGGTCGACGCGGTAGCCGGCGAGCAGTTCATCATACATTCGTGCTACACGTTCAGGGGTGCGCTCCAGACCATCCCGCTCTGGATCTTCACCCACCGCACTGAGCAGCTCACGAATCGCGTTCTCTATCTCGGGTCGCGCAACGCCAACGCCGCCAAACAGTTCGGCCGCCGCTTCAATCTCCATTTTGTGTTCAACAGTATGTAAGTGATCGTGAACGTCAGTCATGTATTCCTCCAATTGAGTTAGACGACATCATGAGGCCGGAGCTTACCATAATGAGCACACTAGTTCGCGCGCCGATGCATGGGGTGCAACCATCATGGTGGTGGGCAGCCTCACCCATCCATCGGTTGGCACTAAGAACCGTCGAGCAGGTACACTCGTCGAAGTAAAATAACCTTATGGTTGCGAAAATTGATGCCACAGGCCATTCTGCCATCGTTACTGGCGCCGGACGGAGGCTTGGCAAGGCGTTTGCGGAGGCTCTGGCCGACATTGGCGCCAATGTAGTTGTGCACTATGGCCGTTCCTCGGAAGAGGCTGAAGATGTGGTGGACGGACTGCTTGCGCGTGGTGTGCAGTCAGCCGCAGTTCAAGCCGATCTGGCCAACCCGGAGGAAGCAGCGGAATTGGTACAGCGCGCTGAACAGGCCATCGGCGAGATTGATTTGCTCGTGAATAACGCCGCCATATTTGGGCCAATCGAGGCACTGGATGCCAGCATTGAGGATTGGCAATTGCACCTGAATGTAAACCTCACCGCACCATTTCTGATCGCACAACAGTTCGTACGCTCCCGAGTGGGTAAGCCGGGTTCGATCGTAAACCTGCTGGATTGGAGAGCCATGCGTCCGGGGGCGGATCATTTTCCCTATACGATTAGCAAAGCTGCATTGGCGGCGCTCACACAGGGCTTGGCCGTATCATTCGCTCCAAGCGTTCGAGTCAACGGTCTGGCGCTCGGCGCAATCCTGCCGCCCTCCGATGGGGGCACAGGTGACCCACTCGAGGGTGTGCCTTCAGGACGATGGGGCACAATTGAGGAAGCCATTGGCGCGCTATTGTTTCTGCTGGTTGGGCCAGAATATGTGACTGGGGAAATTCTGCATGTCGACGGAGGAAGGCATCTAACTTGAGCGGGATTCAATCTTGCTCATTGATCCTCTCCGCACCGATGCCCTTACCGAGTAATGGCCCTTTATCGATATGAATCGAGGCCCATTTCATGCCTGAAGATCGAATTGAAATTAGAGATCTGCTGCTGCGCGGCATCATCGGCGTCAACGACTGGGAACGCGCGGCCGAGCAAGACATTCTGATCAATATCACCCTTACTGCGGATCTCACGCAAGCCGGAAAAACCGACTCGATAGACGACACTGTCAACTATCGAACGCTTACCAAGCAGATCATTAGCCACGTGGAGAAGAGTCAGCGATTCACAGTTGAAGCCCTGGCCGCGGATATCGCGGGGATCTGTCTTGCTCAAGATGGCGTCGCTGGAGCGCGCGTACGGGTGGAAAAGCCGGGTGCACTTCGATTTGCGCGTTCTGTAGGAGTGGAGATTGAGCGAACGGCCGACTGAGCCGGCCTTTATTGCGCTGGGATCTAACATCGAGCCCGAATATCACCTGCCAGAAGCAACCAGGCATTTGCATTCGCTGGGCCGGATGCAAGCGGTCTCCCTCGCCTATCAGAGCAAGCCTATTGGAGACCGTAAGCAATCGGATTTCCTCAACGCCGCCCTGCTGCTCTCCGTAAGCGAAGATCCAGAATTATTGCGTGCACTGCTTCGAGAGATCGAGGCCTCCCTGGGCAGGGTACGGACCGAAGATAAGTACGCCTCGCGGACGATTGATTTGGATCTCGTTCTGCTCGGCGATCGAGTGGATCCAAAGCTTCATCTGCCAGACCCTGATATTCTGACCCGTGAGCATATGGCTATCCCGCTTGCTGAACTTGATGCAAATTTCTGCCATCCAACAACTCATGAGGCACTGGGAACAATCGCAAATCGGCTCCGCAGCGATTCGCTTCGGGCAAACCAGGACGTTTCTCGGCAGCTGTCGCTCATCTTGTCTGAGGGAGAACAGGCAGATTCCCCTCGCTAACTTGCGGAACCTCGATCTATCCGGGGATGTGAAAATGTATATCGCATCAGTGAACCATCCAAGCACATGTCAAATGATGCGGGGGTCCAACGCAATCCTATGAATTCACAATCTAAGCAAGTCGTAATATGCGGGGCGGGAATTGCTGGAGTATCGGCTGCATATCATTTGGCTGCGGTTAATGGCCTGGACGAGATCCTAATCATTGATGAGAGACCTCCGCTGTCGCTCACCAGCGACAAATCTACTGAATGCTATCGAAATTGGTGGCCCGGTCCCGGCGACGGGATGGTCTCGTTGATGAACCGCAGCATCGACATTTTGGAAGAGTTATCAGAAACTCATGGAAATCCATTTAATCTCAACCGGCGGGGTTATGTATTCGCCACCGCCAACGCGGATCGCATCGAAGATTTCAAAACCCAGGGTGAGGAAGCTGCATCGCTTGGGGCAGGCCTACTCCGAATTCATGATGGCTCCTCGGCAACCTCACCCTACCAACCTGCTCCTGCATCTGGCTATAAAGATCAGCCAACCGGGTCGGATCTTATTCTCGATCGCGCGCTCATTGGCGAGCATTTTCCCTACCTCGTAGAGGAAACTCTAGGCCTGCTTCATGCCCGCCGAGCCGGGTGGTTTGACGGCCAACAACTAGGCCGCCTCTTGTTGGAACAAGCTCGGTTTAGTGGCGCGCAATTGCTTGAGGGGCGCGTGACGGGCGTCGATGTCGAGAGCGGCCGAGTCGAAGCGGTGCATGTCGACACCCCGAATGGCCCGCAGAGGATCGCTACTCGGAACTTCGTGAACGCTGCCGGGCCGTTTCTCGAGCAGGTGGGGAAGCTTGTTGGTGCGGAGCTGCCGGTATTCGCGGAGCTGCATGCCAAGGTGGCAATTCAGGATCGATTAGGCGCCTTCCCTCGGGAGGCGCCGATGCTCATTTGGACCGATCCGCAATACCTTCCGTGGCGGCAGGAAGAGCGGGACGCGCTGCTGGAAGACGAATCCTTGCGATTCCTTCTGGAGGAATTTCCTCAGGGTGCTCACGGGCGCCCTGAAGGACCTGCCGACAGTCCGATCATTCTGCTGATCTGGACCTACGACATGCAGCCCACACCGCCAACCTTCCCACTAAAGTTTGACCCGAACTATCCTGAGATTGCCATGCGTGGAGTAGCTACGTTCTTGCCTGCTATGGAAGCGTACTTCGATCGCCCACCCCGGCCGATCGTCGATGGGGGCTATTACATGAAGACGGAAGAGAATCGCCCGCTGATCGGGCCGATGGGAGTGGAAGGCGCCTGGGTAATTGGCGCCCTATCAGGATACGGTCTGATGGCCGCTTGCGCGGCTGGGGAGCTGCTCGCCACTCAGATTAAAGGCGATGAGCCGCCGGATTACGCAAGTTGGTTCACCCTCGACCGCTATGAGGATCCAGACTATCAATCCCTGCTGGCAAATTGGAGCCGCAGCGGGCAGCTGTAGCTACTTATTCTTCGCCACGCTACTCCGCCACTCGAGCTCGCGCTCAGCCGCACCTGATTCTTCTTCGCCACGCTATACTCCCACTCCGGCTCGCGCTCAGCCGCACCTACATCTTCTTCGGCGCCGGGCTACACTCCTGCCCCGACTCGCGCTCAGCCGCACCTACTTCTTCTTCTTCGCCGCAGGTTTCTTATCTCGTTTGATCTGACGGATAGACAAGAACATCGCTCCGAGACCAAGCACCGACACCACCAGGGCGATCACCCATCCAACCACCGGGATTAGGCACAGCAATAGGTAAATCAGGAGCCCCAGCGTCATCGCCGAAGCACGGTACTCAAGCGCACGCGGGTAGACACGTTCCAGAATTAGAATGCCGGCCAAGGCCGCCACGATGGCCTTACTCAGCCAGACCAACGACACGAGAAATAGCGAGAAGATCAGTCCCAGGCTGGAAAATGCCACGGCCCAGAACCCCCATGCCAGTGAAGTCAACGTGAGCGCGCGCAGACCCAGTCCGACACCGACAATTACCGCCCCAAGGAGCAGCGTCAACAGGAATCCATTGACAAAAACCAATGCTCCATACCCGGCCGATGCGAGCGGTCGCTGACGCAGCTCAGCTGTCGCCCCATTGAACATCTTGGGTTTTAGCCAAAGCACCATGAGCCCAACAAGCAGGAAAGAAACCAGGGCTCGAATGCAATTGACAAGGATCTCAACAACCTCATCGGTGGAAACTGCTTGTAGAGAGGATGTCCGCGCAATCAGGCTTCCGGGCAGCAAGCTGGGGCGACCCAGAATTTGGGCACCGGTTCCGCTGGCAGCCGCCCCGAGATTTGTTGGCGCCAGCTCAACAATCGGCTTGCCACGAACTCCCTGACTGAGTCCCTCACCAATAAGTCGGATAAATTCCAGCAAACCAACCACCGCACGAGTATCACGACCGACTTCGCCAGCCAGATTGGCAGAGAGTGCAACCATGGTCAGATCTCGCCCAATCACCGCCCCGCTTTCTGTGCGGAGATTGATTCCGAGAAAGTAAAGATTGAGTCCGATGACGGAAGATGATCCTTGCTCGAGGGATACACCAATGGCGTAGGTGCCGCCTGCTACGTTGCCATTCACGGTTAGCTTGTCTCCGACAACAAACAAGCTCCCCTCAATATCACCGTTGACGGTCACTTCCTTACCGGTAGCAAATACATTTCCGATAACGGTCCCGTCGATTACGCCTTCGAATCCAGTCAACAAGAGGTCGTTATCGATAACTTCATCTGCTCGAACCGTGCTGGCAATCGACAAGCCCTGTCCAGCCGCGGGTCCTGCGACAAATGCGGCGGCGATGAGCACAACTACAGCCGCGCCAATGATGCGCCCTGGCTTCCACTTCAAAATACGAATCATTTCTTGTTTCACTTGGCTCCTCCTGGATGATGGGATTGTCTTATGGGCGTTGGTGCAAATTCTAACGGGGATCGCGGAAACTTTCAGGTCAGAAACCGGTAGTGTTCCTCAGCCGCTTCTGGGTGCCGCAAATACGGTATCGCTTTGTCGTCTCTCGCAGCGTACCTAGATCAGATTCGCCTCCCTCAGAGCTTTTTCAAGGAGAGCGCTTTCCTCGTCGGTCAAGGCTTGGAGCGGGGATCGCACCGGCCCCCCATAATAGCCGGCAAGATCCAGCGCCAGCTTCAGACCCGCGATACCGAAACTGGAAGTGACGGCCTCGTTTGGCCCGACCAATGTCGCCTGTATCTGGCGTGCCGACTCCAGGTCTCCGGTTTCGTATTCGGTCATCATTGTCTTGATTGGCTCGGCGGCAATACACCCCAGAGCTGGCACCACACCGACTGCCCCCACGACAAGGGCCGCTAGGAAAAAACTCGCCGACCCGGAGAGCACCTGAAAATCGGGGGAGGTGCCGTTGATCATCGAGTCAATCTTGGCAATGCTTCCGCCGCTTTCCTTCATCCCAATAATATTCTCGTGGGTTGCAACTTCGCGGACGACCGAGACGGGCAGATCCAGCCCGGTGTATACCGGGACGTTGTACAGTACAACCGGCAATTCTGAAGCGTCCGCAACTTTGAGGTAGTGTGCCACTAGCGCCGAGTGACCAAGGCGCGGGCCGTAGTAGCTGGGAGTCACGACGATGATCGCATCCGCTCCCTCGCGCTTCATACCCGCAGCCAGGGTGATTGACTGTCGGGTGGATTCGGCGCCAGCGCCTGCTATCAGGAGTCGATCCGGAGGAATGGATTTGCGTGACGCGGCGACAAGCTCAAAGCGCTCCTCAAAGCTCAAGGAGACCGCTTCGCCATTTGAGCCCGCGATGACATATCCATCCAACGGCTCCTTGTTCCAGCGCGCAAAATTCGCCTGGAGACCGTCGAGATCAAGCGATTCGTCCTGTTTAAAGGGAGTGGGGATGGGTGGGAAGATACCGGACAGGGAAAGCACAGAGACTACTGGTTGAAGGTTTCCACAGCTTCAGAAATTGCCGATCGTATTCGGTCATCGGGAATTTGATCAATATCGGAGTAGCTCTGATCGTTTACCCAGACAACCAATGATTCGTCCGGTGCAGTGGCGAAGTCGAGCTTTACGTCAGCCAGGTCCGGATAAGACGCCAGACGCTGTTTGACCATCTCCTCAATTTGCTCACTGACAAGGGAGGCCACTCGCTCGTTCGGCTCAATTTTAGCCTCCGAAACAGCAGCCAGTGACTCTGGAGGCAGCTCACCTTCTTCGATTTCCTTCGTTCGCCTTCGAACCACGACGGCCCATATGACCAGCAGCAAAACGATCCCGAAGAGCAATCCGACAAGCAGTCCAACAATATTAGATAGGTCCATTTTCGCCTCGTTAGAAGATTAGCCTACACTCCCACCAGCACTGCGCGGGCCGGCGCGCCATCGCTTCCCATCAATTTCACCGGCAGACAATACAGCGTGTATCTCCCCTTTGCCACTCGGGCCAGGTTGAGGCCCTCTACAACCACCACTCCAGCCTCGAGCAAGATACGGTGTGTCGCAACCCCATCATTGAATGGTGCTACCGAGAGATAGTCTACTCCGACCAGCTTGACCCCCTTCTTGACAAGCCACTCCGCTCCGCTCGCATCCACCGCGACGAAATCTCTCTTAAAGTTGCTCTCTCCGCTGGTCCAGAGCTCGGAGTTTCTGGTCTTGAATAGTAGGCGACGCGTGCGAGGTGGAATCCGTGCTGATTCAAGCGTTGCAGCATCAAGAACATTGGCCTTTCGAAGATCGACCACATAGGCCCTGCCCAATAGCGATTTTAGGGGAATGGCATCAACGGTAGCTCCGCCCTCAATAAAGTGAATGGGGGCATCGATGTGGGTCCCGACGTGAACCCCGGACTGTACATGGGAAACGTTGGCCTCGTCCCCGTTTTCTATCGACTTGACGCGTTCAAGTACGACAGGCGGGTCGCCCGGCCAGACCGGAATCTCGGGAGAAACTCCCACGGAAATGTCATACATCCTCATGCGCGCATTATAGATTCGAACCGGACATAATGCTAAAAGCTCAGATTGACCACTGTCTGATCTGTAATCGAATCGCGGGGCTTGACCCGCGATTGCGGGATGCGCTCCGCCCCCGCGGGTCATCGTCGGCCGACAATTAAGTGACCTCCGCGCCGGCGGATCACCGTCGCCCGACTGCGGGGTTTGTCCCGCGACTGCGGGACTATAATCAGAAACACTGGAGGGCTAATGACTTCCTGGAACGCTATCGACGAAACCATTGATCGAAGTCTCGACAAGTCGCTCGAGGAGCTCGAGCATCTGTGCGCAGTTCCCAGCGTCTCCGCGCAGGGAACTGCTATACGGGAGTGCGCGGTTCTCGTCGTAAACATGCTAGAAGCCAGAGGTTTCGAAGCGAGAATCATCGCTACCGACGGGCATCCGGTAGTTTACGCCGAGCGATTAGCCGACAGCGACCAAACCTTGTTGTTCTATAACCACTACGATGTGCAGCCTGCCGAACCCTTGGATCTGTGGGAATCGCCCCCCTTCGAACCCACTATCCGGGATGGCAAGATGTTCGCCCGCGGGGTGAGCGACGACAAAGGGCATATTGAATGCCGACTTGCGGCTATCGATGCATTGCTCGAGATTGAAGGACAACTGCCCTGCAACGTTAAGTTCATTATTGAGGGCGAGGAGGAAACCGGCAGCGTGCATTTGCCAGCCTTTATCCAGGAGCACAAGGATTTGTTAGCGGCCGATGCCTGCCTCTGGGAGTTCGGAGCTGAAAATGTGGAAGGTGTGCCGGTTCAATATGCGGGTATGCGGGGAATATGCTACGTCGAGCTGAGCGTCGAAACCGCTTCTCGCGATTCACACTCAGGCTTAGCGGGATCCATTTTTCAGAACGCGGCTTGGCGGCTTATCTGGGCGTTGCGCTCCCTGAAAGGCACCGACGAACTAATCCGTCTCCCAGGCTTCTACGACCGGGTGATCCCACCCTCCGACCGAGACCTCGAACTCCTTGCCGCGCTTCCCGATCCTACTGCCTACTATCATGAGCACTACGGAATCAACGGTTACCTCAAGAACGTGGAAGGTGGCCTGGAGCTTCGAAAAGAAATGGTGTTTGTGCCCACGTGTACCGTTTGCGGCCTGACCGCTGGTTACCAAGGCAAGGGAAGCAAAACCGTACTGCCCGCACGTGCCAGCGCCAAAGTCGATTTCCGTCTAGTTCCGGATCAGCGGCCTGACGAGGTTCTCGAGCAATTGCGCAAGCATCTCGATGAGGGCGGCTTTACTGACGTAGAAATTGAGTGGCTGGGCGGTGGCCCCCCAGGGCGAACCGATCCTGACGACCCCTTCATTCAATTGGTGGTTGCTGCTGCCGAGGACGTTTATGGCACACCTCAGATCATTGAACCGATCGTCGGCGGATCCGGCCCAAATCATGCGTTTATTCACGGCCTCGGCTTGCCGGTAGCAACCGCGGGTATTGGCTATCCCGGCACCCGTGCGCACGCCCCGAACGAAAATATCGTGATTGATAAATTCGTCAAAGGCGCCAAGCACACCGCGCGCATTCTGGGGATGTTTGGCGATGGTGGGGCGTAGCCATTGAAACCAAAGACATCTCAGCGCGGGACGCCAAGCAGTTGGCATTCACAATCCGAGGGAATAGCCGATACCGACTGCACGGTATAATCTTCACCGAGTCGTCGGGGCGTGGCGCAGCCCGGTAGCGCACCTGCATGGGGTGCAGGGGGTCGGCGGTTCAAATCCGCCCGCCCCGACCAGAGACCGTCGAACGCATTCGACGGTCTTTCACGTTGGGTCCCCACAGCCATGTATATAAATGCCTCTTCAAGGAAAACATTAGAAATGCATAGCGCGCAGGCTCGCTGGCTGCATAGTCGCCAGCCCTTCCTGGAAATCAGATGATATGAGAGTACAGCTGCTCGCAACCTGTCTTGTTGACAGCCTGTTCCCTGATGTCGGGGAAGCAACGGTGGAAGTTTTGGCAAAGGCCGGCGCTCGTCCGTCGTTTCCACCCGACCAAACCTGCTGCGGCCAACCACTTCTTAATGCTGGATACCCAGCCGAAGCCCGCGCCCTGGCGCTGCATACAATGGAAGCCTTCTCAGAGGAGATCCCGGTTGTCGTTCCATCAGGGTCCTGTACCGAAATGATTCGGCATCGGTACCCAGAGCTTTTCGCCGACGATCCCAAGCTGCTGCGGCGAGCGCGAGCTTTCTCGGAGAGAACATTCGAGCTCAGCGAGTTTCTTATCGATCAGCTGATGATCGCCGACCTGGAGTCTCCCACCGCCCAAGTCCTTGCATACCAGCCAGCCTGCCACTTGCTTCGGGGGCTGGGAATCAATCGGCAGCCGATTGAGTTACTCCAGGCGATTCCCGGCAGTTCGGTCGAGCGATTGGAACCGGAATGCTGCGGATTCGGCGGAGTCTTTTCAGTTGATCACGCGAT
>Ga0255053_10002256_pt1 | contig 10328 bp, 6 predicted proteins | sample JV7_2_22_MG_FD_188635 | JGI IMG/M metagenome (GOLD analysis project Ga0255053, IMG submission 188635) | Seawater microbial communities from Jervis Inlet, British Columbia, Canada - JV7_2_22 | ecosystem: Environmental > Aquatic > Marine > Inlet | place: Canada: British Columbia | collected...
TTTCACGCCGAATTCGAGGCCGCACTCATCCGCGACACCGCGAAGATTTCTCAACATCGGCACGGCGTCGGCGTACTTCAGGTCGTGACCGAATGCTTCGTCGGGAACGACGACATCACGGTAACGCAGATCTTCGTTGAGTATTTTGCGAACACGATCAGGACCGAGCAAGGTGGGATTGCACTTTACAAGTGTGTGCAGGCCGCGCTCTTTTATCAGGTACGTCGAGATGCTCTCGATTTCACCGGGCGGGCAACCATGCATCGTGGACAAGGTTACGTTGTCGGACAGTCGATCCGGGATATCGAGATCCCTGACCGCTGGATAATACCGAGCCAGCTGGTCGACGAGCACCTGCCTGGACTCACTGGCGTCCTGCATCTGGTCCAGGAACCACTGCATGTTCGGTTGCTGTAAGCCGGCGAGGTCGTAACCGACGCTCAGGTTGAAGATGACACCTGGCGCATCACCGGGAAAACCGAGTTTGTGATGCAGTGCGTGAATCAGGACCCACGCGCGAACGTACTCCTCGACAGACTCATGGACTTTGAGCTCCTGCGACCACTCGACGTTGTAACCCTCGTCCGCCATGTCGATGCAGGGTTTCGCAACATCGAGTTCGTCAAGCGTCTGCACGGTCTTGAGTTCGATGTAACGCGCTCCGCACAACCACGACGCAACGATGTTCTGTGCCATTTGCGTATGCGGCCCCGCTGCAGGACCGAATGGTGTCTCCAGGCGATGACCGAAAACGGTGGTCTCGTACGTCGCGTCGTCACGAGGCACGAAAAAATGCTGCCGAGGGATACCACAGACGGAACCGCGCGTATCCAACTCCGAGAATACCCACGAAAACAGTTGACCTGCAGTGATCGGCTGGAATAGCCCAGACATACCCGCCCGTCTCCAAATGCTTGATTTCATTGAACACTCAAGCCAAGCGTGGAGCCATACGCACTTGCCGCAGCGACAATCATCCTGCGCCCACTTTGCTCGATCGCAGCACTAACAGCGACTCAATTACTAGTTCGCACTTCGACAGAATCATGCGGAAGTTGCGTATTCACTGGCCGAGAGTGCTGCGTATGCTGACCTCAACAAAGGGGGGAAACTCCGCTTTTCTGGTGGACAGCTATCATGGCTTCGAGCGTAGCCTTACCTGGACACAGACAATTATTCGAAGTCCGTTTCGAGTCGATCGGTGGACTGGGGGCCCATGCGGCCGGACAAATCGTCGCCAGTGCTGCCGTGTTGGGCATGGGCCTGAACGGGGCACACTTTTCTTCGTATGGCTCGGAAAAAAAAGGCTCGGTGGTGCGCTCCTTTGTTCGTCTCGCGCCAGCCGACCGGGCTATTCGCACCAGCGCACCGATTGAATCGCCCGACGTCATTGTCGTGCTCCATGGAGGGCTGCTCGCGCACCCCGCGACCATCGCCGGCATGCGCGCCGACGGCACATTGATCTACTCTGGATACAAGGGTGAGGAACCCGAGGGTCTCTCCCGTTTGCCTACAACGACGAAAGTTATCCGCGTCGACGCTCAGACGATCGCCCGTGAAGAGAGATCGCGGCCGAACGCCGTATTAATCGGCACGATGACGGCCGCATTACCTTTCCTTGACCAACAGACGATGCTCGACACGCTCGAATCGACATTCGCCGGGCGCCACCCGGAAGCTGTGGCTTCTAATAGACGTGCATTCACGCGTGGCGTCGAGGAAATTGAAATCATAGAGAATATTGGCTGCAGTGAGGGTGACCTCCCTGCCCTGACGTCCAACCCGCTCTGGGGTTACCGAACTGCGCCGATCGGTGGAGTGTTGCCGCTTCCCGGCAACACGGCCCACAATGACCTGCGCACGTCACGCAACGGCTGGATGCCGTTGCTGGATGTCGACAAGTGCATCGACTGCGGCATGTGCGACATGGTTTGTCCTGACCTGTGCCTGGTCTGGTCGACGCAGCCCGATGACGATGGGCAGCCGGTCGTGAAACTGGATGGTATCGACTATCGCTATTGCAAAGGTTGCATGCGTTGCGTCGAGACATGTTCGACCCTCGCGATGACACGCGAAGCAGAAACCCCGGGCCTGGCGGACCACCTGCGCGTCCCGTTATTCCCGGATCTGTTTGCAGCAAGCGGAGACAAACATGCTACATGAGGCAGAAGTAGCTCTAACTCGCAGTGACCCGGTTGACCAGGTGCGCGACTTCAAGAGTGGCAACGAAGCCGCCGCGCTGGCTGCGCGCGACATCGGCTTCCATGTCATGGGTTATTTCCCCATCACGCCGTCGACCGAGGTCGCAGAAAATCTGTCGCAAATGCAGGCAGACGGTGAACACGACATCGTGATGATTCCTGCCGACGGCGAACACGGTGCCGCGGGCATCTGTTACGGAGCGGCACTGGGCGGTGGCCGCGTGCTGAACGCAACGTCTTCGCAGGGCCTGTTGTATTCATTGGAACAATTGCCCGTGCAAGCGGGCACGCGTGTCCCTATGGTGCTGGATGTCTCGACTCGCACGGTATCGGGACCACTCGATATCCGCTGCGACCACTCCGACATCTATTTCGTACTCAACGCCGGTTGGATTATTTTGCTGGCGCGCGATCCGCAAGCCGTTTACGACATGAATTTCGCCGCCGTCAAGATAGGCGAGCATCCGGATGTACGACTGCCCGTCATGGTTGCTTACGATGGTTTCGTAACCAGCCACCAAAAGCGCCGCATCGACCGGTTCGACGACGCGGATGCGGTTCGCGAATTTCTCGGTGAACGGCAAGATCCGTATAGCGCCCTCGATCCCGAGCGGCCAGTGACCTTCGGTCCATACATGAACGATCCGGACCTGATCAATAACAAGGTGCAACAGCACGAGGCCATGGAAGCGGCGCGGCGCGTTATTCCCGAAGTCTTTGCAGAATTGCGGTCGTTCTCCGGACGCGACCATGCCACCGTTGATGCATACCGAATGGACGATGCGGAAGTAGCCGTCGTGTTGCTGAACTCTGCGGCGGAAAATGCCAAGGAAGTCGCCGACCGGATGCGAGACGAGGGCCAAAAGGTCGGCGTCGTTTCTCCGAATGTACTGCGGCCGTTCCCAACTGACCAAATTCGTGCGGCGCTGAAGAACGTTCGTGCCGCCGTTGTCGGTGACCGCGGCGATTCCTATGGCGCCGAGGGCGGCAATCTTTCCTTGGAGGTCCGTGCCGCCCTGCAACAGGACCCGGATAACCGGACATTAATATTGAGTCGCATCTACGGCCTGGGCGGTAAGGACTTTTACGACAGAGATGCAGAGGATTTCTTCCGCGAAGCGCTCGAAGCCGCTGACAAAGGTCGGGTCGACGTTGCGTTCGAATATCACGGGACTTATGCGGGCAACCCGGCGGAGCACCCGCCGGCAGGTCTGCCACCGATCAAGTCGGAAGAAGTCTCCCGGGGCATGGCCAAGGTAACGCAGAACCCTGCGACCGAGCGCCTCGAAGTCGAACTGAAGCCACTGTGGGAAATGACGACTGTGCCATCACGCATTGCGCCGGGACACGGTGCGTGCCCGGGCTGCGGTGTCTTCCCGATGCTACGCCAGGCCTACAGCGTGCTCGAGGGCAATGTAGTCGTACTGTTCCAGACGGGTTGCGCAATGGTGACCACGACCGGTTACCCGATGACTGCCCATCGCATTACCTACATCCATAACCTGTTCCAGAATGGCGCAGCCACGCTGTCGGGGCTCGTCGAGATGTATCACGAGCGCGTAAGACGCGGCGAGATACCGGAATCGCCTGAAGGCACCGACACCACGTTCATCATGGTCACAGGTGACGGCGGCATGGACATCGGTATGGGGGCGGCGCTTGGCACGGCGCACCGCAACCATAAGATGATCATCCTCGAATACGACAACCAGGGATACATGAACACGGGCTCGCAACTCTCGTATGCGACACCGTTCGGTCATCGCACGTCGACCAGCGAAGTGGGCAGTGCACAGTCCGGAAAGCGTTTCCACCATAAAGACACACCGCAAATTTTCGCCGCGTGCAACTTGCCCTACGTATTCACTGCGAGTGAAGGCTATCCCGAAGACTTCATGCGCAAGATCAGCAAGGCACAGTGGTACGCACAGCGAGAAGGCATGGTGTACGGCAAAGTCCTGTCGTTTTGCCCACTGAACTGGCGCACGCCCGACGACGCCGCACAAGAGGTTTTACAAACTGCGGTGGACTCCTGCTTCTTCCCGATCTACGAAGTGGAGAAAGGCCATACGACGATCACCTACGATCCGGACGCAGTGGGCAAGCGTCGCTCCGTGGGCGACTGGCTGGGCCAGATGGGCAAGACGAAGCACATCCTGGCGCCGGAACACGCTGACCAGCTCCAGGCAACCGAGGCAGAGGTCAACAGACGCTGGCAGAAACTGAAAATCATGCACGAGCACCCGGATTTGTAACGCGATGACAAAGATCCTCGAGAAACGTTCGCTCACTCCCGTCACGAAGCTGTTTCGTGTCGCAGCCCCACTCGTTGCAGCGGCTGCGATGCCCGGCCAGTTCGTCATCGTGCGAGTCCGCGAAGGCGGCGAACGTATTCCGCTGACAATCGCAGACTACGATCGCGACGACGGCACACTAACGATTGTCGTGCAGGAAGTCGGTACCACAACTCGTTACATGGGCGCACTCGAAGTCGGCGATGAAATTCTCGATCTTGTCGGCCCACTCGGCATGGCGCTGGAAATACCGGCCGAAGGACACGTCGTCGGTATTGGCGGCGGTTTCGGCGCTGCTGCACTGCTATGCCTGATGCGCGAATTGTCCGCACGTGGCGATCGCACCACGATCATTATCGGTGCGCGCGAAGAGGGATTACTGATCCTGATCGATGAACTGGCCGCAATCTGCGACAACCTCGAACTGTGCACCGATGATGGCTCGGCCGGGTTCAAGGGCTTCGTGACCGATCGCCTCGCGCAGTTGATCGATGGCGACGGGCCAGGTCGCCCGGACAGCGTCGTGGCCATCGGGCCAATGCCGATGATGCGCGCCGTCACCGAAACGACACGGGACGCCGGAATTCCCACGCTGGTATCGCTCGATCCACTGATGATCGATGGCACCGGGATGTGTGGCGGCTGTCGTGTCACGGTCAATAACGAAGTGAAATTCGCCTGCGTCGACGGTCCGTTTTTCGATGCTCACCAGGTTGATTTCGAAGAAGCGGTACGGCGTAACAAGATGTACATCAGGCAGGAACAGGAATCGAAAGAGCGTTCGGAATGCCGTTCATTGGCGGTGGGACAAGACTAATGCCATTAAAGCGCGTCGACAAAACCCCGATGCCCGAACGCGACGCCGTTTTGCGCTCGCATGACTTCGTTGAAGTCAACGAGGGTTACAATATCGCGAGGGCCCGGTTCGAGGCAGAACGCTGCCTGCGATGCCAGGATCCCGTCTGTATCGACGGTTGTCCCGTAAAGATTCCTATCCCCGATTTCATTCATTCGGTCGCCGCCGGCGACATGGCTGGGGCCGCGAAAATCCTGCGCTCTGCCAATCCCCTGCCGGCGATTTGCGGGCGTGTTTGCCCGCAGGAATCGCAATGCGAGGAGCTGTGTTCTCTCGGCACACGCTTCGTCCCGGTCGCCATCGGCTACCTGGAACGATTCGTTGCCGACTGGGAAATGGGTCAACCCGCAGGCGAAGAACCCGCAAAGCCGACACGACCCGAAAAAGTCGCTGTTATTGGTTCCGGCCCGGCCGGGTTGGTGTGCGCGGGCGAACTCGCACGCCTGGGACATCCTGTGACGATATACGAGGGTCTGCACGCGCCGGGTGGCGTACTACGCTACGGCATCCCCGAGTTCCGGCTGCCGAAAGACGTACTCGACTGGGAGATACATCAGCTCGAGCGTCTCGGCGTGGAGATCGAGTGCAACATCATCATTGGCAAGACCATCTCGCTGGATGACCTTTTCGACGAGATGGGTTACTCCGCCGTGTTCGTCGGCACCGGCGCCGGCCTGCCGCAGTTCATGGGCATACCCGGCGAGAACCTGAACGGTGTGTACTCGGCCAATGAATTTCTGACGCGCGTCAACCTGATGCACGCCAACGATTTCCCGAACGCGGATACGCCGGTCATGGTTGGCAAGCGCGTCGCCGTCATCGGCGCAGGTAACACGGCCATGGATACCGTACGCACAGCGCTGCGCGTAGGTGCGGAAAAGGGAATGATCGTATACCGGCGCAGTGACAAGGAAATGACCGCTCGCGTCGAGGAGCATCACCACGCGATTGAGGAAGGCGTCGAGTTTCATTGGTTGACGAATCCCGTCGAGGTGCTCGGCAGTGAGGACGGCTGGGTAACCGGGCTCAGGTGCATATCGATGGAACTCGGCGAGCCGGATGAATCGGGTCGTGCACGCCCCGTTCCAATAGACGGATCCGAGTTCGTGATGCCCGTCGACAACGTCGTGCTCTCCATCGGCAACAGGCCGAATCCGTTACTGCTGCAGACGACAAAGGGTCTCGAGGCCAACAAGTGGGGCTGCCTCGTCGTTGAAGACGAAACCGCGCAGACTTCACTCCGTCGTGTATTCGCGGGTGGCGACGCGGTAACCGGTGCCGCCACGGTCATTCTCGCGGCAGGCGCCGGCAAGAGCGCGGCAGCGACAATTCACGCGGATCTTTGCGGCTGACTCGAAGCACGGGACCAACGTGCGGAAAGTGTGGAGTCAGGACGCATCCTCACCAGGGCCCTATACTCGACCGCACTCGGCCAAGATACAACAGCAGCCCGGTGCCTTTGCGTTTCGGATTGCGTTGAACTTGCACGCATCCTGACGGGTCGCAGTATGAAACCTATGGAGAGATCTGCATGCACAGTGCTTTCAAGATCGTTGGTCTGGCGGTTCTAGCCTGCTTTGTCTACGGTTGTGGTGGCAGCAGCAGTGGGGGGCCGGGATTGTCAACGGGATCCGCTGATTGCATTGGCGGCAACGCCGCCGACTTTGCTTGCTCAGGCGTCGCACTCAGGGTACGCGTCCCGTTCGCCGAGATGAACGGAACCGAGGGCAACGACATTTGGGGCTGGTTCGACATCACGACGGGTAACGAGTACGCCCTTGTGGGCATGACCAACGGCACGGCGTTTGTCGATGTCACCGACCCGGAGAGCCCGGTCTTCCTGGGGCGACTGCCGACACAGACGCAGTCATCAAACTGGCGGGACATCAAGGTATACCAGGACCATGCCTACGTTGTTGCAGACAACGCCGGCGCTCACGGCATGCAGGTCTTCGACCTGACCCGACTACGCGGCGTGACGACACCACAGGACTTCGCGGCCGATGCGGTTTACGGCGACTTCGGGAATGCTCACAACGTTGCGATTAATGAGGCCTCGGGCTTCGCGTACGCGGTGGGCACGAACACCTGCGGCGGTGGCCTGCACATGATCGATATCACGACACCCGTTAACCCGCTGTTTGCCGGCTGCCACTCGTCCGCGGACACCCACGATACTCACTGTGTCGTTTACGGTGGCCCGGATGCAGACCATCAAGGCGCGGAGATCTGCGCCAGCTCCAACGAGGATCACGTAGAGATCGCCGACGTCACGAACAAGGCTGCGCCGCAGACACTTGCCGCAGTAAATTATCCGCAACTGGGTTTCGTGCACCAGGGCTGGCTGACGGACGACAACAGATTCCTGCTGATCGGCGACGAATTCGACGAATCGAATTTCGGCGTCCCGACGCGCACCCACGTCTTCGATGTGACCGATCTCGATGCGCCCGCCTATGTATTCGCTTACGAGGCGTCAACGCGTTCGATCGACCACAATCTGTACGTACTCGGCAACAGGGTCTTCCAGGCCAACTACACGTCTGGTCTGCGAATTCTCGAGTTCACTGATCTCGGCAACCAGCAGATGACGGAGATCGCCTTCTTCGACACCTTCCCTTCCAGCGACGCGGTCGACTTTGACGGCGCGTGGAGCGTGTATCCTTATCTGCCATCGGGCAATATCATCGTCAGCGACATAACCAACGGCTTATTCGTTCTTACGCCGCAATAGCAAGATCGTCGATCTACTCTGCGATGCGTTATTCTGCCCGGCTCCGTGTGGGCGACTATCTAGAAACGACAATTCACGCGGATCTTTGCGGCTAGGGCGAGGCGTCAGCGAAGCCCGTCCCCTTGATTCCGCATTCCGTCCCGGCGGCTTGCATTTCGTCCCTGACCTACTGGCTGACTCGCCGAATCCGTCTAGATTTCCACTCTATCCCACGGGACAGAGGTACTCACGATGATCGGACGAAATCTCATCAACAACAGATTGCTGGCGCTGGCCTGCATAGTCTTCCTGTTAGTTGTGCTCGCAGCATGCGAGGGTAGTGAAGGCGGGCCCGCAACGATAGAAGAGCCTGTGTTGGATAGCTGTGGCTCGACAAGCGTCCTCGAGAACGGTGTTTGCCGGACGTTTGCAATGCGGTTGGATGAGCGGGCGCCAACTCCGTTCACTGAAAACGGTCAGCCGGTAGCTCTCGAGGTCGTGCTGTTCAAGCCCTTGGAGGATGGCCGATATCCGACCGTCGTATTTCATCATGGCTCGACTGGCAACGGCTCCGATCCATCCCGCTTTGGTCTCACCTTCACCAACAAGTCGATCACGAGGTACTTTGTCGAAAGAGGCTGGATGGTCGCTTTCCCGCAACGCCGTGGACGCGGCCGATCGGATGGGCTATACGACGAGGGCTTTAAACCCGACCGAAGTGCGTATTCCTGTCAGGAAGATCTTACGCTCGGCGGGGCGGCGCGCGCGCTCGACGACCTGGATGCCATTACGGACTGGATGCGAGGTCGCGCTGACGTCGACACCACTCGAATGCTTGTTGGCGGCGCCTCACGGGGTGGAATACTGTCAATTGCTCATGTGGCGCGAAGACCAGAGGTCTACCTCGGAGCCATCAACTTCGTGGGCGGCTGGATTTCCGAAGGCTGCGGAGATTATCGTTCGGTGAATCGGACGCTATTCGTGGAAGGCGCTGCGTTTCCTGGCCCATCGCTATGGCTGTATGGAGAAAACGATTCTTTCTATAGCCTCGCTTACAGCCGAACGAATTTTGATTCATTCAGCATGGCGGGAGGACTCGGTAGCATGATTGAACTTACGCGTGCACCGGGGCTCAACGGCCACTTCGTAATTAATGATCTGGAATTGTGGGAACGCACTATGGATGAGTTTATTGCTCAACCGTGATCCGGCCGAGCTTGCGATCTGAGCCTTATCCCTATAGGAAGCGTCAGCGACCCTCGATAGCCGCCTTGACGTCGTGGCCGAAGCGCTGCAGCGGGTGTGCCTCAATCATCCTGTCAGCAAATACCAGCGCCTTGTCGAACTGGCCGCGCTTGTAGTGAAAGTCGATCATCGCGTACAGGTACTCGAAACTCTCCGGCTCGAGGTTCAGGGCGTTGCGTAACGCGACTTCGGCTTCCTCGTCCCTGGACAGCTGGGCGAGCAGCAGGCCGTAGTTGTATTGCGCACGTGAGTTCTGCGGCATGCCGTCGGCCGCACGGGCAAGATAGAACGTGCCTTCCTGAATCCGGTTCATCCCAACCAGGAGGAGCGCCAGCGAGTACGCGGCCTCGTACTGTTCGGGATACGCCTCGAGGACTTCCCGCAGCAGTCGCTCGGCTTCTTCGTTGTTACCCTGCTGGCTGACGAGCACGGCCAGGTTCATCTTGGCCGGGTAGAACAAGTCGTCGACCTCGCCCGCCATCCGATAGTAACGCTCAGCCATGGCAGCATCGCCCTGGCTTGCATACAGATTGCCCAGGTTCATGCCGGAAGTTGCGAAGTCGAGATTGCGCTCCGTCGCCTCGATATACTCGGCGAGTTCCTTGTCGAGTGCGTCCCGTTGATAAGCCTTGAAGTACTCGCGACCTACGCCAGCAAGACGTGCCGCCGCCCGGATGCGTACGGCCCGCACAGGGTCGAACAACATCGGGCCAAGTTGGTCAACGAGACCCTCGGGCGTTTGTTGCGCAATGGCATCGACCGCCGTCACACGCATTAGCGCCTCCTCGTCGGCCAGTGCGCGCCGCATCGCGTCGTCGGTACGTTGTCCCGGATACACCTGCAGCGCATTCAGTACCGTTGCGCGAACGATGACCGGATACAGCGTGTTCTCCAGGAGGGCGTGCAGGCCGTCTTCTGCTTCAGGATCTCCGTCGCGAGCGGCAGCCAGCACGGTCCCAAAATGTGCTTTGCGAGCCTCACCGTACCACTTGGTATAAGCCTCGACGGACCACTCGACA
>Ga0255053_10002262_pt1 | contig 10307 bp, 7 predicted proteins | sample JV7_2_22_MG_FD_188635 | JGI IMG/M metagenome (GOLD analysis project Ga0255053, IMG submission 188635) | Seawater microbial communities from Jervis Inlet, British Columbia, Canada - JV7_2_22 | ecosystem: Environmental > Aquatic > Marine > Inlet | place: Canada: British Columbia | collected...
ATATCGAAAAGCAGAAAGAGGAAGCTGACTTAAGGTGTAATACCAAAATGATAATGTCCTAAATAGCCAAAATAGAAATGTCCTAATTTGTAAGTGCTATACTGCCTCTTTTTTAATAAGGAGGCAAGATGGCAAGAGAGGACATTATCATGTTGACTCAGAAGGAGTTAAAGAGACTGCACGTAGTTAAGAAAGTATTTGAAGGAGTAATAAAGCAAGCAGAAGCATCGGAGTTGCTTTCATTAAGTGATCGTCAGATAAGGAGGCTGATAAACAGAGTAAAGATAGAAGGAGACATAGGGATAGCCCATAAATCCAGGGGCAAGCCATCTGGCAGGAAGTTGCCCAAGAATATAAGGGACAAGGTAATAACACTGTACCGGGAAAGATTTGAAGGATTTGGGCCTACACTTGCAGCAGAGAAGCTGCAGGAACTGGAAGGTATTCGTATAAGCGATGAAACGTTGCGGCTGTGGCTTATAGAGGAAGGGGATTGGAAGAAAGTCAGGAAGGGAAGGAAACACCGTCAGTGGAGAGAGCGCAAACATTATTTTGGGGAGATGCTCCAGATAGATGGCAGCCATCATGACTGGTTTGAAGGCAGAGGTCCGGAATGTGTGCTTATGGGGTATATAGACGATGCAACTGGCAATGTATTTGGACGGTTTTACGAATATGAAGGGACAATTCCTGCGATGGACAGTTTCAAACGGTATATCAGGAAGTATGGGATTCCTGTGGGCGTATATCTTGATAAGCACACGACATACAAGTCGCCTGCAAAACCATCGATAGAGGATGAAATAAACGGCACGAAGCCCATGAGCGAATTTGAAAGGGCATTAAAGGAGCTTGGCGTAGATGTAAAACATGCACATTCCCCTCAGGCCAAAGGAAGGATAGAGAGGCTGTTTAGGACATTTCAGGACAGGGTTGTAAAGGAGATGCGGTTAAGAGGGATAAACACTATAGAGGAAGCCGATAAGTTCTTACAGGCATACTTGCCGGGATACAACAGGAGATTTTCTGTGAAACCTAAAAAAGAGGATAATTTTCACAGAGGAGTGCCTAAAGGACTTAATCTTGACGGTATCCTCTGTATCAAGACAGGGAGGACTTTAAGGAATGACTTCACAATATCTCATAACGGCAAGCTTTATCAGATCTTGGACAAGACAAACGCCAGAAAGGTTCAAGTAGAAGAAAAGATAAACGGGATGATGGTAATCACCCATGAAGGCAGCCGTTTGAAATACAAAGAGATAACCGAACGACCTGAAAAAAAGCAGAAGAAGTCGATTATATTCATTTTCAAAAAGAGAAAACCTAATATCCCTGCATGGAATCATCCATGGAGGAGGTTTAAGCCAGTGCTACAACATAACGGTTATCAAAAAGAAAAACTACAAACATGAAAACCGGACATTTCTATTTTGGTAAAAACCGGACATTTCTAAATTGGCTTGACAGGTCTGTAATGATTATCACTCCACTAAAGATAAATCTTTGCAATAATCCATTTTTTATGTATATAATTTACACATATGGAACAAACCAAATATTGTCTATGCTGCGGAGAAGACGTTCATTTTAACCGCATAGACCACAATGAACGTTTTGAATCTGTTTGTGCATACTGCGGTTTTCTCCTGTCGGTCGATGATGAAAAGGAAAGTCTCTTAACAATTGACGATCCAAAGTCCAGCCAATCAGCCAATGAAAAACTGAATTATGTACTTGTAACGGACGATTCAAAATTTACAAGAAAAATAATCAAAGACTTATTGCTTGAAAAAGACATTGCTAACGAGGTTCTGGATTTTGAAAACGGCCTGGAGTTAACATCGGCCTTTGCAAAATTAGTTGCAGAAAAAAAATCGGTAGATGTAGCTATCATAGACATTAACATGCCTGTAATGGATGGTCTTACTGCTGCAAAAATTATCAGAAGCATTGAATCGCAAAACGGAATTCCACACATCCCCATAGCATTTTTCTCGTCAGTTAAGGCTGACGAAAATTTAAGAAACCAGATGGAGCTTTTAGCCCCCGCCAATTATGTAAATAAGGGTTCAGACCCTGACCCGGACAAACTTGCAGAAAGGGTCGAACAGCTTCTTTCATATTTCATAAATATGAAGAAATAGCTGCCGGGCCCATACCGCCATGAGTCGTGTGCACACCTGTAATCTGTAAAAACGCTCCGCGCATTACGTATCATAAGTCATGGACTTTAATGCCCTCCCACGACTCTGAGAATTACAGGACTTGCATCGTGCATCTTGTCTCCTGTATCGTGGAATAATGAATCTGGATAAAAAAACAATCTCCTGGGCGTTTTATGATTGGGCAAATTCTGCATTCGCTACCACTGTTATTGCCGGTTTTTTCCCTGTTTTTTTCAAGCAATACTGGAGCACTGATGCGGGCACTGTTTTAAGCACTTTCAGGTTGGGCGCTGCAAACTCACTTGCGAGTCTGATTATTGTAGCGCTGGCACCTGTACTCGGTGCGATTGCGGACAGGGGCGGAGCAAAGAAAAAATTTCTTTTGTTCTTCGCAATGATGGGTGTAGTAATGACAGGGTCACTCTACTTTGTTGCTAAAGGAGACTGGACCCTGGCGGTGCTTTTATATGCGCTTGGAATAATCGGTTTTTCCGGTGGAAATATCTTCTATGACTCGCTGCTTATCAATGTTTCCAGTCCACGCAAGGTTGATTTTGTTTCAGCATTAGGGTTTGCAATGGGTTATCTTGGCGGGGGTTTGCTCTTTGCTTTAAACGTAGCGATGACGCTTCGACCCGAACTTTTTGGATTGTCAGGTCAGAGTGAGGCAATACGCTTATCCTTTATTTCAGTGGCAATATGGTGGGCGGTATTTTCTATCCCGATATTCCTCTTTGTGAAAGAACCGGTAGTAAGTGATGCATCAAAAGGATGGCAGGCAATTTCCGGCGGTTTACGCCAGTTGCATAAAACGTTTATGGAGGTCCGCCGCCTGCGCATCGTGTTTCTGTTCCTGCTTGGATACTGGCTTTACATTGACGGGGTTGATACTATAGTTCGTATGGCTGTGGATTATGGATTGTCACTGGGTTTTGATTCTAACAGCCTGATAGTAGCTTTATTAATCACACAGTTCGTTGGCTTTCCGTCTGCCCTGGCTTTTGGAAAAATCGGGGAGAAGTACGGGCCAAAGACCGGGATTTTCATTGGAATTTTTGTCTATATTGCCGTGACAATATGGGCATTTTTTATGACAAGCGTAACTGAGTTCTACGCGCTCGCAGTAGCAATAGGGCTTGTGCAAGGGGGTGTACAGTCGCTTAGCCGTTCGTTCTATACACGCATAATACCCAAAAATAAATCAGCCGAATTCTTTGGTTTTTACAACATGCTTGGCAAATTTGCAGCAGTGATCGGACCGGTGCTGATGGGCTGGATCGGAGTAGTCTTCGGTAATCCGCGCATAGGCATATTATCTATTGTAGTACTTTTTGTTTCCGGAGCAGTTTTGCTGTCTTTTGTGAATGAAAAGGAAGGAATCAGGATGGCAAAGGCTCTGGAGTAATTGGTTTGATCTTTTATTGCATATTCAATTACCATATCACCCGTTGCATCCTACTATGAAACATGTTTCGCAAATTCAATGTTCAGTTTAATTTCCATAAAAAGTCCATGACTTGTTAAAAATAAAAATGAAGTTTCTAAAATGTTTGACAACTGCAATGTTTTTTATAATTCTTGCAGTTGGTGTATCAGATGTATTTGCCTCAAACCCTGAGGTGCCGGTTACTGAACCTGTTCAGTATGCCTGGTGGTTCTGGCCTCTAATTCTACTGGTCCTCTCTTTTATCCTCGGCATCCTAGCAGTTGTTGAAGGAGTTGGAGGCGGAGTACTCTACGTACCAATTGTAAGCGGTTTCCTGCCGTTCCACCTGGACTTCGTAAGGGGTGCAGGTCTGATAGTAGCCCTTGCCGGCGCACTGGCTGCCGGGCCGGGACTGCTGAGAAGAGGTATGGCAGACCTCAGGCTGGCCATCCCGATTGCGCTCATTGCATCTACAAGCGCTATTGTCGGCGCCATGATAGGTCTTGCACTTCCACCCAATATTATTCAGACACTGCTCGGAACAACCATCCTTGGTATCGTTGTAATCATGATTAAGGCTAAAAAATCTGAATTTCCAGAGGTGCCAAAGCCAGATGCTTTGTCCCAGTCCTTACGAATAATGGGAGTCTATCACGAACCAACAATTGACAAGGACGTTAAGTGGCAGGTGCACAGGACACCAATGGCGCTAATATTGTTTATCTTTATAGGCATGATAGCAGGTATGTTCGGGCTCGGAGCCGGATGGGCAAATGTCCCGGTGTTAAACCTTGTAATGGGGGCACCTATTAAAATTTCCGTTGCAACGAGTAAATTTCTTCTTTCTATTACAGACACATCTGCCGCATGGATATATCTTAATAACGGGGCGGTTCTGCCGTTAATGGTCGTTCCTTCTGTGATCGGAATAATGCTCGGCTCTATGGTTGGTGTCAGGATTCTTGCCGTTACCAAACCGAAAGTTATCAGGATTCTGGTTATAGCAGTTCTTGGCGTTGCAGGCCTTAAGTCACTTTTAACTGGGTTAGGAATAGGCTAAGGCATTTTAGTTAAATTGTAATTTTACAGGAGAAAGATATGGCCCCGCAAATTTCAGAAGAACAATTATTATATGCAAATGTTCTTGATAAGGGAATGAAATTAGGACTCATAGGGCTTGTTATCACCTTTGCTGTATATGCATTTGGCATATTTGAACACAAAATACCTATTGATCAGATACAGAACTATTGGAACCTCGATGGAGGTGTTACGGAATATCTGGATAAAACCGATATTCATGCCGGCTGGGCATGGCTTGGGAATCTCGGTTACAGTGATATGCTCAACTTTCTGCCGATAGCCTTTCTCTCCCTGGTAACTGTGATATGCTACCTGGCGATCATCCCTTGGTTGATACGAAAAAAAGATATCACCTATGTAATGTTTGCAATAATTGAGATAATTGTGTTGATTTTCGCTGCTTCCGGGATACTCGGCTCAGGTGGACATTAATACTAATGCCGTTACAACTATTTATTTCTAAAGACCAACTTTATTTTACATGGCAATAATAAATAAATTTATCTGGGTATCCGCTTGACTCCCGTTACCACGATATGTTGTGGTCATACAGGCGAATTAAACCAACTTTTCTCCTATATCTTGGGATAAGGAGAGTCAAGCAGATGCCCAAAATAATTTATTCCTCTAATCGTAGATACCCACGGGTAAACCCGTGGAACTCTGCTATGGTGTTAGACATATTAAGTTGTAACGGTACTAGGATAGGTTTTAACCGGCTGTTATCTAAAGAAAAATGAGATCATATACGTTGAGGACGTAAATAATATGCAGAGCGCCAGAATCCATTTAATCGCTTTTGCAGGAACAAACTTTTGCACCCTCGCCCCACAATACATACCACCAAATCCACCGACTCCAAACAGAACGCCCAGTAACCAGTCAGGTGAAACTGCCATATCAGGATAAAGCGGGGCTATAATCTGATAAAATATCACACCGGCTACTGATGTGACAAAAGTGCCCATCAGCGCCGCACCGGCAACAGTATAAACAGGCAACCCGAAAAAACTTATAAAAAATGGGGCAATTATGGCGCCGCCGCCTATTCCATAAACTCCACCTATAATTCCGACAATAAAGCTCAGAGTCATTATTCCGATTGTGTTTATATTGAAATTTTGCCCATAAAAATCATAAGAGATATGAGTCGGACTAAATTTTTTAACAATTACTTTTGGTAACTGGTTCTTTCCATGCTTCAACGTAAATTTTTTGGTTAATTTCTGGAATTCTTCTTCAGCAGACAATTTGCCTTTTTGAATCCTTTTTTTCGTTAGTATGTCTTTAAGTAATCTTAAACCTATATATAGAAGAACTATCCCCACAAACATCTTGAAATTTCGAGGATCAGGAAGATATTGAACTCGGATTATTGCTCCAATAAGAACGCCCGGTAAAGTGCCGATAATGACAACCCAGGTTAATGGCCAGACCATGCGCCCTTCTTTAATATACCGGTATACACCGCTTGGAATCGCAACTATATTAAAAAGCTGATTTGTAGCGCTTACTGCCGGGCTATTAAAACCGAGAACGCTTACCTGAAATGGCAGAAGCAGAAAAGCGCCGGAAACTCCCCCCATTGATGTAAAGAATGATATAAAAAAAGCTATCGCCGGAGGGATGAAAGGGCTAACTTCTATGTTAGCAATCGGGAAGTACATTTTTTCTTCTTTTCAGCCTGACAGTAATATTAATCAATGTGAGTACTTTTTCATATTACCAACTGTTTGTCATTCCCCGATAAACCGGGACAAGCCGGCAGAGCCTGTCCCTGCTTGCCTGTCCCGTTTTTCGGGGTCAGGGATCGCCGGAATCGTTCTCCGCCATGTACCGTACGGTACATGGCTCCGTAGCACTGCGAAGGATAAATGTCAGGAATCGCTCAATTTGGGCATAATATAAAAAAACGTTGCAGAATGCCATAAGGACACGCTGGGATGCAACGTTTTGATATGTGCTATTACTAAAAAGACGCTGCAACTTTTTAAGTTATAGCGTCTTCTTTTTTCTCCTATTTTAAGGCCTAATAAAAAAGATAGAGCATGGTCAACATGACAACCAGGAACAATATCGTCATGCCTGCCCCGGCCCTTACGTAATCAACCGTTTTATAACCGCCAGGCCTCATTACAAGGGCATTAACCTGGTGGGTGGGAAGAATGAACGTATTTGAGGCTGATAGAGCCACAACAAGAGCAGTTAATCTTGGATCAGCTCCCGCTTGAACAGCCATGGTCATGGTAAGGGGTACAAGCAAAACCGTGGCTCCCACGTTGGATACCACAAGCGTAAAGAAAGAAGTCATAATTCCTACAACTGCAAGAAATACTATAACAGGAACACTCCCGATCATGTTCATGATGCTGATTGCAATGTATTCAGCTGTCCCTGTCTTTTGAAATGCCAGGCCGAGAGGTATCAGCCCCGCAAGCAGGAAAACGGTCATCCAGTCAACGGACTTGTATGCCTCATCTACTGACATGACTTTTGTCAGAATCATGCCGAGGGCGCCCGTAAGAAGACATACAGACAATGATAATTTAAAATCAGGATAGCCAAACGCTGCCATTAAGGGATTGAAGCCAAGGACAAGGCCTAAGGCAATAACAAGCCATGATACCGCCACTTTTGCCTTTTCTGTTCTCATGATCTCGCCCTTGATATCGGTGGTAAAGACAACTGTCTGCTTGCCCTTTAACAGATGAAATTTTTCCCACTTTCCAAACAGAAGCAGAGCATCGCCGGGCTGAAGCTCTCTATCGGATAAACCACCCAATACACATTCACCACCCTTGCATATGATTACAGGGTTGATCTCATAAGTTTTTCTGAAATGGAGTTTACGTAATGTCTTTCCGGCAAGCTCGGAGCGGGGCGTGATAATGCCTTCAATTAATCCCGCATTATTTGGAGAAAGGTCCTCGGCAAATATTTCAAGGTCATCTTTAAGTGTAAAGCCGAAATCAGAGGAGAATTTTTCGACTGCCTCTGAACAACCGACTACCGCTATATCATCGTTAGCGTACAGTTTTTCATCCCGAGTGGGCGCAAACACTTTATGGTTTGTTTTAGTATGGGAAACAGCAACTATAGTTACCATATAGTTTGCTCTTATTTGTAACTCATCGAGCGGTTTGCTATCACTATAAGTCTCCGGAATATGGAGTTCGCTCAGACCGCAGACTTCGGCATAGGTATCTGCAATATGAGAAGGAACCAGGTCAGATTCAGAGGTCCCGCCCTTTTTGGGGAGTATAAACTTTCCGAACACGACGAAATAGAGGATTGCACTTACAACAAGTGCAACGCCGATCGGTGTCTGCGTAAAGAGACTGAAGGCTTCCATCTTTTTATCAAAAACACCAAGCTGATTGGCCTGGTCCAGAAGATCATTCAAAAGAATTGTAGGACTTGCTCCAACAAGAGTTATTGTTCCTCCCACGATAGCGCAGAAGCCCATGGGCATGAGTATCCGTGAAACCGGCACATTGACCTGACGGGAAACCCTGATAGCTGCAGGCATAAAGAGGGCGGCAGCTCCGATATTCTGCATGAAACTCGAAATAAACGCGACTGTTCCTGATATGAGAGCAATAATCCTGCTTTCAGCCTTGCCGGCAAACTTCAGAATATTCCGGGCAAGAACATTCATACAGCCCGTCTTATCAAGGCCTGAGCCGATTATTATTACGGCGATAATTGATACAACAGCATTACTGCTTAAGCCACTGATAGCCTCTTTCGGTGTTACCAGCCCAGAATAGGAAGCAGTACCATCATAATAATTCCTACCACATCAACCCTTACCCATTCAAAGACAAAAAGGGCAATGACAAAAATAAGAACACCCATCACCACCATCATCTGGTTGGTAAGTTTTAAAGGTTCTGCGGCTGCAGATGAGTCACCTGCAAAAGCCACACCCGCTGATAACAACAGGACTGAAAGAATTAATAATAAACTAAACATGGATCTTTTTTGAATCATTTTGTTTCACCTTCCTCTGTTAAATTTATAAAAATATCAATAATTAAATTTATCCTTTCTGCAGATAAAAAACCAGCAGATAGGCCATTAAAAACAGCGTTATCAATAGGACTGTCAGGCCTACGGGCCGATATATGTTTATGTTCCCCGGGTACATATCTTTTTCATTTTTTATTCTCTGTTCAATCTCCGCTCTTTTATCCGAACCGCTTAACTGTAAAAGTAGAGTATCTGATGCAATTCTCATAACGGCATAGGGGTTTTTGACGGCCCATATTAATGATGAGGGGATAACATCAAAGACAATATTGTTGACCTTTGAGCTTAACCATGCCATGGGATTGTTTACAAACCACATAAAGGCCCTGGCGCCTCTTCTATAGAACCAGTCTGTATCCATGGTAATATACGCTTCACCCCCAAGATGCTTTAAAAGCAGAAAGAAACCTAATGCTGTAAAGAGCAGAATCTGCAATGTCCATACAATATGCTCGGCAGTGTAGGGAGCATAGCTTGCTTCAAAAGGCAGCAGATTATAAAGAACATCAGGATATACACCAATTAAGATACATAAAAAAGAGGCAATACCCATTGCTATAAGCATATTAAGGGGAGCCTCCCTGGCCCTTATGCCTGAATCTTTAGCAAAGAAGGTAAAAAAGGGCAGTTTTAATCCTGTGTGAAGAAACGTTCCTGCTGAAGAGATTGAAAGTAAGAGCCAGATTATAGTCAGATGTTTCTCAGCGGCGGCTGTAACTATCATTGATTTACTGACAAAACCGGAAAAGAGGGGAAATGCAGAGATGGACAATCCGCCTATCATGTATAAAGTAAGGGTAACAGGCATAGTCTTATAAAGTCCGCCAAGCTCGGTGAGCTTGCTCTTGCCGGTCATATGCAAAACAGCGCCTGCGCCCATAAAAAGGAGACCTTTATAAAGTATATGTGCAAAGGCATGAGCTGAGGAGCCATTAAGGGCTAATGCAGTTCCTATTCCCACGCCGGCAACCATATATCCCACCTGGCTTATGATATGATAGGCAAGAAGTCTCCTTATATCATTTGCGAGCACGGCAAAAATAACTCCATAGAATGCCATTATAGCGCCAAGCCATATTAAGATTTCAGCGCCCGGGAATGACCTTATCAACACATATACAGCAGTCTTGGTGGTGAAGGCAGAAAGGAATACTGCGCCAGTAACAGTAGCTTCCGGGTAGGCATCAGAAAGCCATGCTGAAAAAGGAGGGACCGCAGCATTCAATATAAATCCGATCAGGATGAGATATGAAGCAAGACCGCTTAATTCCATGAAGTTGAATGCTGTAGAGCCGGTTTCAGCGACATTTATAATTATGCCTATTAAAAGAGAGAGTCCTCCAAATATGTGAACTAATAGATATCTGAAACCTGCATCATGAGATGCCTTTGTCTTTCGTGCCCAGATCAGATAAGTGGAAGATAAAGCCATTATCTCCCAGAAAATAAAGAGTGTGATAAAATCGCCGGCAAATGTAACGCCAAGGGAACTGCCAATATATAATGATGCTGCGATATGCTGTCCATACTCTTTCAGATGAATACTATAAATAAACCCTATAAATGCCATTATCACAAAGACATATCCAAATAACATA
>Ga0255053_10002263_pt1 | contig 10304 bp, 5 predicted proteins | sample JV7_2_22_MG_FD_188635 | JGI IMG/M metagenome (GOLD analysis project Ga0255053, IMG submission 188635) | Seawater microbial communities from Jervis Inlet, British Columbia, Canada - JV7_2_22 | ecosystem: Environmental > Aquatic > Marine > Inlet | place: Canada: British Columbia | collected...
CCTGACGTCCGCATTGGAGCAGCTCGAGATTTCGATAGAGGCAATGCTTACCGAGGCCCGCCTCGAGCACGGTTCGATTCGGATCATGGGTACGCCCCGCCGCCTGATTGCCCTGGTAGAGGACCTAGCGCCTCAACTGTCGGGCAGCGATCGCCTGGTCAAAGGGCCGCCCTGGGACAAGGCTTTTGATACAGATGGGAAGCCGACTCCAGCTGGCACCGGTTTTGCGAGCAGCTCAGGCGTTGGGGTCGAAGCGCTGGAAAAACAGGAAATGAATGGCGGCATCTATGCAGTGGCGCAGGTGAGTGAAGGTACTGGCCCAGCCCGGCACGCACTCTCTGAGGCGCTCCCACAAGTGATTGCCGGACTGCGGTTTGATAAGTCCATGCGCTGGGAAAGCTCGGGCACTACCTTTTCCCGGCCAATCCGCTGGCTGCTCGCCATACACGGTGAGCACCTCGTCTCCTTCGAGTATGCCGGCCTGCAGAGCGACCGATCCGGGCGTGGTCTGCGAGGCACAAGTAAGCCGGAGCCTGAGATCGATGATGCGGACTCATTATTAAAATCGCTCGAATCGCAAGGGATCATCTCGGATCCGGAGCTCAGGCGATCAGAAATCCAGAATCAGATCGGAGAGCTGTCCAGCGAAGTCTCCGGCATGGTTTCAGATGATGCCGATCTATTAAAAGAGGTTGCGAATCTGGTCGAGGCGCCCCAGGCGCTGCTGGGGACGTATGACGAGGACTATCTGGATCTCCCGTCAGACGTGCTTATCGCGGTGATGAAGAAACATCAACGCTACTTCCCGGTTGAGTCGAAGGATCGTTTGCTTCCGAATTTCATAGTGGTGTCGAATGGCCGACGCGAATTGACGGAGACTGTAATCAGTGGAAACGAACAGGTAATCCGAGCCCGATTTGCGGATGCCAAATACTTTGTAGCTCGAGATCTGGAGCAATCGCTTGAAAGCTTTGTCAACAAGCTCGATACGTTGACGTTTCAAACGGACCTCGGGTCCATGCTGGACAAGACTCACCGGCTGGAAGGGTTGACCGCGACGCTGGCCGGCCACTTCAATCTTTCCGAGAAGGACGGACAGTCCGCAGTCCGCGCAGCGCAGCTGTGTAAGGCGGACCTGGCCACCTTGATGGTGGTGGACATGACCTCACTGCAAGGATCCATGGGGAGGTATTACGCCGAGAAGTCAGGCGAGACGGAGAACGTGGCACAGGCGATCTTCGAGCACTATCTCCCGCGGGCTCCGGGCGATGAATTGCCCACCACCGATTCTGGTACTGCGCTGGGCTTGGCGGATCGATTGGATTCTCTGATGGGTCTCTTTTCAGTTGGGATCCAACCTACCGGCACGCGGGATCCATTTGGGCTGCGCCGAAGCGCCGTGGGATTGGTGCAAATTCTGGTTGGGAAGGACCTCAGCCTCGATCTCGATGCGGCCCTTTCCTGGGCATGGGATGGCTACGAACGTAGGGGTGAGGCCGAGGCGCTCGGCAATTGCCTGGCCTTTATCGTCCGACGCCAGCAGCAGCTCTTGCTGGATCAAGGCTTTGCACACGATGTTGTGGCGGCGGTGCTGGAAGAACAGGGTAGCGATCCCGTTCGCGCGGCAAGGGCGGCCGACGAGTTGAAGCAGTGGATCTCACGCGAGAACTGGATTGCAATGCTGCAGGCCTACTCGCGTTGCGCTCGAATTACCCGCGATCTTGAGCAGGTCTATCCATTCGACGATAAAAAGCTCGAGGAGTCATCGACTCGCGATCTGTATGAAGCGCTGCAAACAGCCGAAACCGCGGATCGACAGCCAGGCTCGGTGGATGGATTTCTCACCGCGTTCGAGCCATTAATCCCGGCCATCGACCGCTTCTTTGAGGAGGTAATGGTCATGGCGGAGGATCAGGCGCTACGAGAAAACCGCCTGGGCTTGCTGCAGCGTGTGGTGAGGCTTGCCGAGGGTGTGGCGGATCTTTCTAAGCTGGAAGGTTTTTAGATCGATGTGGCGCATGAACAATGTTACAAGTGAGCTTGCCGTATAGAGTGAAAGGAAGAAGGTACTAGCGATTGATCCTGCAGGGCAACTCAAACGTAGTTATCATTGCAGCCCCATAGGCGCGAGTAGGCCCGACTTTCGCCGTACATTTCGAGTACCCGCTAAAAATAGATGAACGAAGTAGAAGAAATTAAGGATCGGATCGACATCGCCGAGGTGATTGGCGAATCGGTTCAGCTGAAGAAATCTGGAAAGAACTTCACCGGTTTCTGTCCCTTCCACGCCAACACACGGACGCCAGCTTTCGTAGTGTTTCCTGACACAGGAACCTGGCGTTGCTTCGGAGCCTGCAGCGAGGGGGGCGACGTATATAAGTTCGTGATGAAGAAGGAGGGCTGGGATTTTCCTCAAGCCCTCGAGCATCTAGCTAAGCGAGCGGGAGTCGAACTCCGACCACGAACCCCCCAACAAGAAGCACAGGACGAAGCGCAGAAAGGTCTGCGTGTACTGCTCGAATCGGCGGTTACGTTCTACCGCAATCACCTCCAACACAACCAGCCGGTCTTGGACTATTTATTTGGTCGCGGGCTGACGGCGGAGACACTCGAGAATTTCGGGATTGGATATGCCATAGATTCCTGGGATGCCCTTCAAACTTTCCTGCTCGAGAAGGGACATCAGCACTCGGAGCTGCTTGAGGCAGGTTTGATTGTTGAGCGAGAAGGCGGAGGATCGTATGACCGCTTCCGCAACAGGATCATCTTCCCGATTCGAGATGCACGCGGCCAGATGGCAGGCTTTGGTGCGCGCGTTTTCAATCCAAAAGATGAACCTAAATTTATAAATTCGCCGCAAACGGTCTTGTTCGACAAGGGACGAATTCTGTATGGTCTGGATATGGCTCGGAAGGCCATTCGAGCTGCTGATCAGACGGTAGTGGTGGAAGGGTATCTGGACGTGATCGCCCTGCACCAGGTCGGCTACGGGAATGCGGTCTCACCCATGGGAACGGCCCTGACCCCGGATCAATTGCGCACGCTAAAGCGCTTCAGCCGCAACATTGTCCTGGCACTCGATGCCGATGCTGCCGGCGATCAAGCCACCTTGCGCGGACTCGACGTCGCCCGGGAAGCGCTCGACCGCGAACCCGATCCCATCTTTGATGCGAGAGGTCTTGTGCGGTATGAAGGCCGCCTGGATGCGGAGATTCGGATCGTCAGCTTACCGGATGAGAAGGACCCAGATGAGGTCGCGCTCGAGGACCCTGAGGCGTGGAAAGATTTGCTTCGAACTGCGACGCCGGTGGTTGAGTATGTGATGGATGTTTTAATCGAATCGAGCGATTTGCAAGATGCGAAAGACAAGGCTGCCATTGCACGGCGAGTGCTACCTCTCATAGAAGATGTGTCCGATCCAGTTGAGAGAGAAGCGTATCGACAGGGGCTTGCGCGACGCTTGAAAGTGGATGAACGGGCATTGATGGGTTGGCGCCCGGCAGGGAAGACTCGGACGAAAGCCGCACGGACAACTCGAGCGAGTTCCGCAGCTCCAGATATTCGACAAGACGATCAGTCGGCCACCGAGGGATTTTGCCTGGGATTGCTCCTGATCGATCCAGAGCTCACCTTTTGGATTGATGGACAGCTGCACGCATTGGAACTGGAAGGATTGTCAGACCAGGATTTCACAGGAACCGAATCTCAGGTGATCTTCAAGGCAGTGCAATCTTCTTTGGGGCAGGTCGATGAGGAACCCACGGACCGCTGGAAGGCTTTGCTGGATGGAACGGCGCTCGATAAGGCGGTTGCTTTCGCCAGTAAGGCAGAAGCAGTAGACTTCGCCCGCCCGAAAGTAGTGGATGCAATATCGGCCGATTTTCTGCGCCTGCGCATGCGACGAGTCGAAGGGATGCTAGAGCAACTTAGCTTTCAGCAGCAGTCTGCCCAGGAGTTGGAATCAGAACAGCAGCAGATGGTCGGATTGGCGCAACAGGCTCAGCACTTGATTACACAGAAACGGCGGCTAGACGCAGCCCTTTCAGGGCGGAAGTAGAAGCCTATGGCAAAGCCAAAGAACTCGAAGTCCAACGATCTAGTTCCTGAGCCAGTTGACGTGGTTGAGGGCAAGAAGGTGGATGTCGAGCCTGATTTCAACGGGAATAAGAAGTCCAAGGACAAAAAAGTCCTGGCCGAGATGCCAGAGACCGGGCCGCTCACCATGCCGGTCGACGGCGGCGACGACCCTGTCCGGCTCTACCTCAAAGAAATCGGCAGAGTCAAGTTGCTCAAGTCAGATCAGGAACTCTGGCTCGCGGTTCGAATGGCAGCTCTGATTCGACTGGATGGTTTGCGGGAAGGGCGCGGAAAAGAGAAGGGTAAAGACTCGTTGCTTGAGGCACACCTGGCCTTATTCGATGACCTTCGAACGTCCTGGAAACGCCTGCTCGAGGACGCAAAGCGCATGAAGGAATCTGCGCCGGATCTATCCTCCGTGGTCGAAGAGTCTATTCACTTGCGAGAGACCTGGTACGGAGAGGCATCCTCCTATATTCGAGGCTGGCTGAACAATGGCCTGTGGGGCACCGATCCTGCGTGGGAAGGAGTCGCACGAACCGGGCTCGAAGCCATGCAGGGTTTGTACGCTATGCCCAGAGAGCTTCAAGAGAAGCTGCTCACCCGGCTTGCGAAAGTCAAGGGCCTTCCCACGAAGCAAACCTATCAGCGCTGGCTGCCAGAGCCAGATGTACTGAAAGAGGATTATCAGGACCTGGTAGCGCTTGCGGACGAAGCACAAAAGGCGCTTATCCGAGCTAATCTCAGGCTGGTTGTCAGCGTCGCCAAGCGCTACATGGGGAGAGGCATTGCCTTTCTTGACCTAATCCAAGAGGGCAACATTGGCTTGCTGCGAGCAGTCGAAAAGTTCGATCCCGCGAAGGGCTACAAATTCAGCACCTATGCCACGTGGTGGATTCGGCAGGCAATCAGCCGCGCCATCGCCGATCAGGCGCGAACGATTCGCATCCCGGTCCACATGGTTGAGACGATAAACCGGCTGATGCGCATACAACGAAGAATGGTGCAGGAACTGGGAAGGGAACCTACATCGGAGGAGCTCGCGCTTGAACTCGATGTCCTCGAGCCAGAAGATGTCGCCGCAATCCGGCAGGCATACTCGGCCGAAGAACCCCTTGATCCTGCCATGGAGCGAAAATTGAGACGCGGTGCCGATAAGGTTCGAAAGATCATCCGCATTGCGCAGGAGCCGATGTCGCTCGAAACGCCGGTTGGATCCGAAGATTCGAGCCAGCTAGCAGATTTTATTGAGGATGAGAGCATGCCTGAGCCGGTGGATGAAGCCTCCAAGACGCTTCTCAAAGAACAGGTTCAGAACGCGCTGTCGGTCCTGACAGAAAGGGAGCGTCAGGTCCTGGAAATGCGCTTCGGTTTGCAGGATGGCAAAGATTACACGCTCGAAGAAGTCGGTCAGTATTTCCAGGTTACGCGCGAGCGCATTCGGCAAATCGAAGCCAAAGCTCTGCGCAAGCTACGTCACCCAACACGCAGCCGTCACCTGCGCGACTACCTGTCGTAAATTCCAGATTCAGCACATTTTTCGCGCCTAGGTCGCTGTCTCCTCTTCCGCGACTATTTGTCGCAAATCCCATTTCCTAAATTTCCCGGAGGCTAGCCTCCCCCAACCCCTCCAGGTTTGCCTTAGAATTCCAATACCCTTTCCCACCAATTTGGAGGTGCAATGCCAGTTAAAGCCCTGGAACCTGCGCAGCTGTGTCAGCGCTGCGATCCAGCTCAATTCGATTTCAAAACAACCGAAGATCTCGAGCACCTCACCGCCTTCATCGGCCAGCCGCGCGCTATCGGCGCCCTGGAATTTGGCGTTGGGATTCGCCAGAAGGGCTACAACATTTTTGCCTTCGGCCCGGAAGGAATTGGCAAAGGCAATCTCGTTAGGAAAACCTTTGAGGCTGCAGCTGCCGGCGAAGATGTGCCATCCGACTGGTGCTACGTGCAGGATTTCGAACGGCCTCACAAGCCGAGAGCCCTCGAGCTAGCTGCGGGGAAGGGCATTGATTTCAAGCACGATATGGAACAGTTTGTGGAAGACCTGCAAAGCGCGCTACCCGTCACTTTCGAAAGCGAGGAATATCGGAGTCAATTGCAGGAGATCCAGGAAGCTCTCAATGAGCGGCAGGAGGCTGCCCTTGAAGAGGTACGGACGCGCGCAGAGCAGAAGGAACTGGCGGTACTGCGGACTCCAGGCGGGCTGGCGATTGCCCCGGTTCGAGAGGGTGAGGTAATTTCGCCCGAGGAGTTCCAGGGGTTGCCGCAGGAGCAGCGGGAGGCTCTCGAGAAAGATATTGAGGAGCTCCAGGAGCAGCTGGAGTCGGTGCTTGTGAACGTCCCAGGCTGGCAGAGAGAGCTCAGAGAGCAAGTCGCCGGCCTTAATCGCGAGATGGCAGACGTCGCGGTTGGAGGATTAATCCGGCAGTTGCTTAAGGATTACTCGAAATTGCCAGCAATCGTCGAGCACCTAGAGGCCGTTCAGCAGGACGTAGTCAAGCATGTAAGGGAGATCATCGATGAGGGCGACCCTTCCCAGAGTTCAGACCAGACTCCCCCGCGCGGGCCATACGCAGCTCTCGGCGCTCGGTCTACCTTGCAGCGATACCAGGTCAATTTGCTAGTCGATCACACATCTTCGGAAAGTGCGCCTGTAGTTTACGAAGACAATCCGACTTTCCAGAATTTGCTGGGGCGAATCGAGCATTCGGCTCAAATGGGCGCACTGATTACAGATTTCAGTCTGATCAAGCCCGGTGCGATGCACAAGGCCAATGGCGGATATCTGATTTTGGACGCTCGCAGGCTTTTGCAGGAGCCATTTGCGTGGGAAGGCCTGAAGCGCGCATTGCGATCCGAGCAGCTCAGGATGGAAACCCCCGGGCAGGTCCAGAGTTTTATCAGCACCATCACGCTGGATCCCGAACCGATTCCATTGAAGCTTAAAGTCGCTTTGCTGGGGGATCCGATGCTCTACTACCTGCTCATGGAGAACGATCCGGAATCCCGCGAACTCTTTCGCGTGGCTTCGGATTTCGATGACCAGATGGATCGTGACTCAGAATCTCAGATGCTCTACGCACGGCTAATTGGCAGCCTGGCGACTGTGCACGGTTTGCGTCCACTGGGCCCGGGAGGCGTAGCTCGCATCATCGAACACAGCTCGAGAATTATCGAGGACGGAAAGAAGCTGTCGATCCAGATGAATCACATAACGGATCTGATGCGTGAAGCCGATTATTGGGCGGGCGAGGCGGATCGTGATGTGATGACCAGCGAGGACGTCTCTAAAGCAATCGATGCGGAAATATTCCGTTCCGACAGGGTCAAAGAGCGCACTCAGGAGCAGATTTATCGCGAAACTATTTTGATTGATACTGACGGCAAACAAACCGGCCAGGTGAACGGGCTCTCGGTGTATCAATTTGGAGACTTCGCCTTCGGGCGGCCGAGCCGCATCACCGCGCGGGTGAGGCTGGGGAAGGGTGAGGTGCTCGACATCGAAAGGGAGGTCGAGCTGGGGGGGCCGATCCACTCGAAAGGCGTAATGATCCTGAGTTCGTTCCTCGGCTCTCGCTACTCGCCCGATCGCCAGCTCTCACTAGCTGCCAGCCTGGTATTCGAGCAGTCCTACGGTGGGGTGGAAGGCGACAGCGCTTCCTCTGCCGAGCTCTACGCTCTGCTCTCTTCGATCGCGGAAGTGCCGGCAAAGCAATCACTTGCGGTGACCGGTTCCGTCAACCAGTTTGGGCGAGTGCAGGCCATTGGCGGAGTCAACGAAAAGATTGAGGGCTTCTTTGACATTTGCAGCACCCGCGGCCTGACCGGTGATCAAGGGGTGTTGATACCCGATTCGAACGTACAGCACCTTATGCTGAGAGACGATGTCGTTCAGGCCGTGACAGAAGGTAAATTTCACGTATATCCAATTGAATCTATCGATCAAGGCATCGAGCTGCTGACCGATGTGCCGGCCGGCGAACCGGATGATGAGGGGGCTTATCCAGAGGACACAATTAACGGCAAAGTGCAGGCGCGACTGAAGAAATTTGCAGATGCTGAGGACGGTAATGGAGGATCGGATGAGGATGAAAGCGCCGACGACTCGAAGAAGGAGAAGAGTAGCAAGGGGAAGAAGAAATAGTGCGGCAGAAGGTAAGCAACCCAGACAAGATACGACGCATTCTGGTTGCCATTGATGCATCTCCCCAGAGCTTGGCGGCACTAGAGGCTGCAGCTGAGCTCGCCGCCGATCTGGACGCGGAGCTGGTGGGTGTCTATGTGGAGGATATCAATCTCATCCGATTGGCAGCCTTACCGGTCGTTCTGGAAACCGGCGAGGCCTCCGCCCGGACGCGGCGGCTCGAAAGCAGTCGGATGGATCGGCAGTTGCGTAACCAGGCTGCCCGCGCCGCGCAGGCCATGGCTCTAGCTGCCAGCCGCGCCCAGGTTCGATGGACATTCACCGTTGCGCGGGGATCAATCGAAGCTGAGTTGCTTCACGCCGCAAGCGAAGCGGACCTGTTTATCCTGGGGCGAGCAGGTTGGTCTGGCAAGCGCCGGCTAGGTTCGACTGCCCGCAAGCTGGTTGCCGCCGGAAACAACCGAACCATGATCATCGAGCGGGGAGAGCGCCTGCTGCCTACGCTGATGACCGTCTACGACGGATCCGACCAATCTAAGCGCGCGTTGGACACGGCGATTAGCCTTGGTGAATATATGGCGGTTGGAATTGTGGCCGAAGACGAAGACCAAGCTAAGGCATTGCAAAGCGAGGTTGCTGCGATACTAGACTTGCTCGGGCTGAAGGCTCGCTACCGTTGGCTGGTGCGGGCCGATACCCGTGAATTGGCTAACATGGTGCGCACTCAAGAAGAATGTATTGTCATTCTTCCGGGGGAGAGCCCTTTGCTGGAGGGGAAGAGCCTGCCCGAAGCGCTCGATGAGTTCGAGTGTCCGGTGTTGTTGGTGCAGTGAGATGGAGATATCCAACCGGACTGTAAGTGGCCGAAATATAGTTCTCCCCGGCCTGATTGTCCGCTAGCTAAAGCACAGCCTTCGCCAAGGCTTCTAGCAATCCCTGATCCTCCAGATTGAGCCACTGCAGCATGACACGCTCCGCTCCGGCCTCTTGATACGCTCCGATTTGATCGACAATCTGCGGACCGGTCCCGGCGATGATCCCGAATTTTTCCAACCGTTCATCCGTGTAGCCACCCTCATCCAGCTTGCGCCTTAGCTCCTGATCATCTCTACCGAAAATGGTGGTGTTGGCGACGGTGCGTCGCACGTCGTGCGGCTTACGTCCCTCGGCTTCCAGTAGCTCATCCAAGTAGGAATTTAGCTTCGCGAATGTGGCTGCCGGTCGGAAGCCGAAATTCCACTCATCCGCGAAACGAGCTATGAGTGGAAGGGTTCTATTCTTCCCTCTTCCACCAATGAGAATTGGAGGGCCTCCCTTACGCTGCGGCTTGGGCAGCAGCTCGGCCTCGTTCAGCTGGTAATACTTGCCATCAAAGGTTGCCGGCCCATCGCCCTTAAGCAGCATATGGGCAATCTCCACGCCCTCTTCAAACCGATCGAACCGGGGGCCGAGCTCCAGGAGATCGAATCCAAACTTCTCGTGCTCGTGATCCTGCCAGCCTGCTCCTAATCCCAGGATGAAGCGGCCTCCTGAAAGATCGTCGACGTCTTTCGCCATCCGAGCCGCAAACACAGGATGCCTGAACGATACCGGCGAAACCAATTGGCCAAACTCGATCCGGCTCGTGTTGTCGGCCAACCACGCCAGCGAAATCCAGAGTTCGAGCGAATCCTTATCGGGAGGTCGCATGTTGGTGAAGTGATCCGAGCGATAAAGGCCGGCAAAGCCCAGCTCCTCAACCGACCGGCCGATGCGCTTCCAGTTTTCCCAATTCAAACCGTCCTGACCTTCTAAAAAGATGGCGATGTCGTTCAACAAACTCTCTCCCTTTTCATTTAGAACTTATGGATTTCGAGGATCTTGCGTTCTTCTTCTGTCTCCAGGTGTGCAACGACCTCCACATAGGGCGACAGCGTCGAGTTAGCAAGCTTGCGTTTGAGAAGCTCGTCCACCTGGAAGATTCCCGCGGAGTTGTTGAGCAGGATGTCGACCCGAACGGGCAGGTCCTCGCCCCTCTGGATATTCACTTCCTCGACGGCCTGCGCCGAAACGGAGTGGATGTTGACCTTGCCCGACT